>Ga0136627_1001089_pt1 | contig 10621 bp, 10 predicted proteins | sample AntDrymUQ4892206_2_FD_104652 | JGI IMG/M metagenome (GOLD analysis project Ga0136627, IMG submission 104652) | Polar desert sand microbial communities from Dry Valleys, Antarctica - metaG UQ489 (22.06) | ecosystem: Environmental > Terrestrial > Soil > Desert | place: Antarctica: Dry Valley... | reverse complement strand
CATGCCGGTGACGGTGTAGGTGTGCTCCGAAATCGTGCTCATCGTGCTTCTCCTTATACCGAGGGGGGGTAACGCAAAACATCGTAGCATACCCTGCGGGGGTATGATAGGTTCTCGCTATCGCAACCGCGAGGCCCCGACCGAGGAGGTCCGAGATGAGACTCACCCCCGTAGACCCCGCCGAGGCCACCGGCGCCGTCGGGCAGACGCTCGCCGAGCTGACCGCCCGCGGGCGAGAGCTCGGACCGATGGTTCGCGGCATGGCCAACTCGTCCGCGCTTCTGCGCGGCTATCTCGATCTCAGTCGCGCGATGAAGCGCAGCCACCTCGACCGGCGCGTGAGCGAGCGCATCTCCCTCGCGGTCCAGGAGTGGCTCGGCTGCGCCTTCTGCCTCGCCGCCCACACCAGCGCGGCCCGCGCCCTGGGTCTCGAGGAGCGTGAGATCGAGCTGGCGCGGCAGGGCACCGCGACCGACCCCAAGGTCGCGGCGATCGTCGCCTTCGGCCAGCAGGTCGCCGCTGCGCCGTCGGAGATCGGCGACGCGGACCTCGAGGCGCTGCGCGCCCACGGCTACCGCGACGAGCAGATCGCCGACGTGGTCGGCCTCGTCGCGCTGAACATCCTGACCGGCAGCTTCAACCTCGTCGCCGGGATCGAGCCCGAGGCGGGCCAGACACGGAGCCCCGACGGTGAGATGGTCGCCGCGCGGTAGGGCGCAGTGGCTGCGTGTGCCCGGCGGCTCGGCCGCCGGGCACGCTACGGTCGCCCGCGTCGAGAGGCCTCCCCGCCTCGGAGGCCCCGTCAGGCGCGTGCTGGCGGTCGTGGCGCTGGCGCGGGTCGCGCAGTTCGTCGAGGCGGTGCTGTTCCCGCTCGTCGCCGTCCGTCACGGTGCAGGCACGACCGCCGCGGCGCTGGTCCTTCTGGCGCTCGCGATCGGCACGATGGCCGGCTCGGCGCTCGGCGGGGCATCGATCGATCGCTTCGGGACGCGGGTCGTCGCGACCACCGGCCTTGCCTTCGCCGCCGCGGGCGCGGCCGGCCTCGCTGTCGCGAGCGCGGTCGCGCCGCTCGGCCTCGCGGCCGCCGTCTACGGCACCGCGACCGGCGCTTGGCGGCTGGCGCTGGAGTCGGCCACGGCGCACGCGCTCGCCGCCGACGCGGGAGCCTCCGCATCCGGCGCCGGGGCCGACCAGGCCAAGCGCGAGCGTGCATTCGGCACGCTGCTGTGGCTGGTCAACCTCGGTGCCCTCGCGTCCGCCGCGGCCTACGCGCTCGGGCTCGACGCCCGGCTCGCGGTCGGGCTGCAAGCGCTGGCGATGGGAGCCGCCGCAGCACTTGCGCTCCTGCTGCTCGCGCCACGCCCGGAGCCCGCCCGCGCCCGCGGCCGGAGCGTCGGGCTGAGGGCCGTCCCGCGCGAGCTGTGGATCCTCGCGCTCGCCTACGCGCCGTTCACGATGGTCATGTTCCAGGCGTTCGCGGGCCTGGCCGAGATCTTCGAGAGCGCCGACTACCGGCTGATGGTGCTGGTCAACGCGCTCACGCTCGTGACTTTCCCTCCCCTGCTCTGGACGATCGTCGCGCGCGCCGACGGCGTCGTCGCCCTGACCGTCGCCGGCTCCGTGCAGGGCCTCGGAGTAGCGGCCGCGGCGATCACCAACGAGCCAGTGCTGACGACGATCGCCTGGTCCGCCGGCGAGGCGACGCTGATCGCGGTGATCCCGGCTGTAATCGCGGGGATCGCGCCCCACCGGGCCACCGGCAGCTACCGGGCCGCCTTCGCGATCGTGCAGGGCGCGGCGGCCGCCGTGGCGACCTTCGCCGGTCCACTGCTCGCGCACACGTCGCCTGGCGGTTTCGCGCTCGCCTGCCTGGGGCTCACGGCCGTCGGCGCCACGGTCACCACCGCCCACGGGCGGTCGATCGGCGCGGGCCTCCATCAGCCAGTGGCGTGCCCGTGCGGTGCGCTGCTGTGCTCCTGCGACGCAGCGCACCTCGACTGCGTGCCCTCGCCGGTGCGCGTGCACCGGGCCGCCCCGGCCGGCGCGGCCTGATCGTAAACCCCCACGGGGTACGCTAGCCTGTGCCTTATGGCAGCCACCACGACCCCCACCCAGCCCGCCTCGACCCCCACCCGGGGCTACACCGCCACCAAGGACCAGCTCGCCCAGCGCCTCGCTCGAATCGAGGGCCAGGTGCGCGGCATCGAGCGCATGGTCAACGACGAGCGCTACTGCATCGACATCATCACCCAGATCTCCGCGATCCAGGCGGCGCTGGACAAGGTTGCGCTCGGCCTGCTCGACGACCATGCGCGCACCTGCGTCATCGACGCTCCGGAGGGCAAGCAGCCCGAGCGAACCGAGGAGCTGATGGCGGCCGTCGGGCGCTTGATGCGCCGCGGGTAGCGGGCGCAGTGACCGCCGCGAGGAGACTGGCCTGGGCAGCCGGCGGCGCGGTCCTCGGCAGCGCCCTGTGGTGGCGCGCGAATCCCTCCGCCTGCCCGTATGGCCAGCGGTTCTGGGTCGAGGCCCCGCATCCGCTGATCACCCGCGAGCGCCTCCGGGCGGTGCTCGCCCCCGTCCCGGGCGAGCGCGTGCTCGAGGTCGGCCCGGGAACCGGGTACTACTCGCTTGACGTCGCCGAGTGGGTATCGCCCGGCGGTCGGCTCGAGATCTTCGACCTGCAGCAGGAGATGCTCGAGCACACCATGGGGCGCGCTCGCCAGCGCGGCGTCGAGAACGTCGTGCCAACGCAGGGCGACGCGCGCGACCTGCCCTACGACGACTCGAGCTTCGACGCCGCCTACCTCGTGACGGTCCTCGGCGAGATCCCCGACCAGGACGCGGCCCTCGGGGAGCTGGCCCGCGTCCTCAAGCCGGGCGGTCGCCTGGTTGTCGGCGAGCTCTTCGGCGACCCGCACTGGGTCAGCCCGGGCAAGCTCCGCACGCACGCTGAAGCGGCCGGGCTGCGCTTCGCCGAACGATCGGGGAGCCCACTCGGCTACTTCGCCCGCTTCGAGCGCCCGTAGCGACTATCCGCCGAGCATCGTCGCCGCCTCGGCGAGGCGCAGCAGCGGCTCCGCGACCACACCGACCGCGATCGTCGCAACCGCCGTGGCGGCAAGGGCGCCGCCAAGCGGGAGCGACCGGCGGACCGGGGATATTGGGGCCTCGTCCTCCGCCTGCAGGACCGTCGGCGCGATCACGCGCAGGTAGTAGAACAGCGAGATCACGGTGTTGATCACCGCGACCACCGCGAGCCACGCCTGGCCGGCGTCGATCGCCGCGGTGAAGACCTCGAGCTTGCCGACGAAGCCGCCCAGCGGCGGGATGCCGACGAGCGACAGGAGGGACAGCACAAGCGCCACCGTCCACCACGGGTGGCGAGCACCGAGGCCGGCGAACGCCGACACGTCGACTGAGCCACGCTCGCGCTGAACCGCGAGCACGACGGCGAAGGCCGCGAGGTTGGTGACCGCGTAGGCGATCACGTAGTAGACGAGGGCGGGTAGGCCCTGGTCGGAGCCCGGCAGCGCGGCGACGCCCATCAGCAGGTAGCCCGACTGGGCGATCGAGGAGTAGGCGAGCAGGCGGACGACGTTGCGCTGGCGCAGCGCGGCGAGGTTGCCGAGCGTCATCGTCGCCGCGGCGATCGCGGCGATGGCGACCGACCACCCGGCGGCGTCGTCGGGTAGCGCCGCGGGGAGCACGCGCGCGAGCGCCACCAGCCCGGCGATCTTCGGCAGCACCGACAGGTAGGCCGCGACCGGCAGCGGCGCGCCGTCGTAGACGTCGGGCGTCCAGAAGTGAAACGGCACGAGCGCGGCCTTGTAGCCGAGGCCCAGCACCACGAGCGCCGTCGAGCCGACCAGCGCGGCGGTCGGCGCCTCGGGCAGCCGCTCTCCGATGCCGGCGAGCGAGGTCTCGCCGGTGAGGCCGAACCACCACGAGAAGCCGTAGACCATCGCCGCGCCCGAGACGCTGCCGTAGATGTAGTACTTCAGCGACGCCTCGTTGCCCCGCGCCGAGCGGCGCAGGTAGCCGGTCAGCACGAACGAGGTCAGCGAGAGCATCCCGAGCGCCATCGAGATCAGCGCGATGTCGGCCGCGACGACGAGCACCGCCGAGGCCAGCGTCGCCGCTGTGAGCAAGGCGTAGAACTCGCCCTCGCGGTCGGTGCCCGCGACCACCGGGCGCGCCATCGCGACACCGACGGCGCCGGCGACGCCGAGCACGGCGACCATTGCCAGCCCGAGGCCGTCCATCATCACGGTGCCCTCCATCACCTCGCTCGGGCCGAGGTCGAGCCACACCCAGACCGCGAGACCGGCGGCCAGGAGGTGGCCTCCCGCGACGAACGCGCCGACCCTCCCCTGGCGGCCGCGCGCGACGAACAACGCGAGGATTACCGCGAGCATCGCGGTGAGCACTAGGACGCCGATCGGCGCGAGCCAGGGCAGCTCCGCGATCGTCCGCTCCTCCATCGCCTTCGTCTCCTCGAGCATGTTCATGGCAGCAGCCAGGACCCTGCGGAGATCAGGTCGAGAGCGAGGCGCGGGTAGACCCCCAGGGCCACGGTCAGCACGATCAGCGGCACGAGCGCCCACAGCTCGCGGCGACCGAGGTCAGGCAGGCCGCGCCACGGCGCACCGGTCTCACCGAGAAAGGCGCGCTGCAGCGCGAGCAGGAACAGCGCCGCGGTCACGACCAGGCCGAGCAGCGCGACCGCCGCGATCCCGGGATAGACGTCGAAGGTGCCGAGGAAGATCTGCAGCTCGGCCGGAAACTGGGCGAGCCCCGGCAGGCCGAGGGAGGCGAACATCGCCACCGCGGCGAGCGTGCCGTAGACGGGCATCGGCCCCATCAGCCCCGACAGCTCGTCGAGATCGCGCGTGTGCGCGCGCGTGAGGACGAAGCCCGCGACGAAGAACAGCGCCGACGTGACGACGCCGTGAGCGACCATCTGCAACACCGCACCGTCCAGCGCCAGCTCGCGTGCGCTCGCGGAGATCCCCGGCGCGGCCGCCGCTGCCACGGCGATCACGACATAGCCCATGTGGTTGATCGACGTGTAGGCGATCAACCGCTTGAGGTCGCGCTGCGCGAGCGCGACGAGCGCCCCGAAGATCACGCTGACCAGGCCCAGCAACGCGATCGGCAGCGCGTACTGCGCGAACGCGTCGGGCATCATCTGCAGGTTGACCCGCACGAGGCCGTAGGTCCCGAGCTTGAGCAGCACCCCGGCGAGCAGCACGCTCCCGGCGGTCGGCGCCTCGACGTGCGCGGCCGGCAGCCAGGTGTGGAACGGGACGATCGGCGTCTTGATCGCGAAGCCGACGAAGAAAGCGAGGAACGTCAAGGACGCTCCGGCGCCCGCCCCGGCGAGCGGCTGCTCGCGCGCGAGGCGGATCATGTCGAAGGTGGCGGGGTCGCTCTCGAGGAAGAGCACGATGATCCCGAGCAGGACCGGCAGCGAGCCGATCAGCGTGTAGAGGAAGAACTTCAGGGCCGCGTAGCGCCGATTCGCCTCGCCCCACAACGCGATCAGGAAGTACATCGCGACGAGCGTCACGTCGAAGGCGACGTAGAAGAGAAAGAAGTCCTGCGCGAGGAAGAACGCCAGCGACGCGCTCTCGAGTAGCAGCAGCAGTGCCGCGGCGGCGCGCGTCAGTGGGCGCGGGCCGACGCCGTAGCCGATCGCCGGCAGGAACAGCACCGCGGTCATCAGCGCCAGCGGCAGGGACAGCCCGGCGACGCCGAGGCGCCAGGCGACGTCGATGCTCGGGATCCAAACGGCCTCCTCTACGAGCTGCATGCCCTCGCCGGCGTCGAAGCGGACCAGCGTCACGAGCAGGCTCAGCAGGCTCAGGGTCGCGGCGCCGAAGGCGACCCAGCTTGGGGCGCGCGTGTGCCGGGCGGGCAGGAGCGCGGCGGCGAGCGCTCCGAAACCGGGGATCGCGACGGCGAGCGTCAGCCAGGGCATCAGAGCACCGCCGTCAGGACGAGGATGAAGGCAACGGCCGCCGCGCCGAGCACGGTGTCGCGCAGGTACTCGTGCAGCCGGCCCGACTGCAGGCGGGAGCTCCGGTCGCCGCCGCGGCCGATCGCGCGGGCGGTGCCGTCGACTGCCGCGTCTATGCCCGAGCGCTCGATGCGGTCCGAGAGGGCCGCGAGCGCGAGGCCGCCGCGTGCCGTGCCGTCGACGACTGCGTCGAGGCGGGTCCGGTCAAGCGCATCGGCGGCGCGCGCCGCGAGCAGCAGCGGCCGCTCGGCAAGCGCGCGCAGCGCCGCGGTCGCCCCGAGCTGCGCGCGGGCCAGCGCGACGATCCGCGGCGGCAGCGACGGCGCGGCGAGTACCGCGACGACGCCGGCGAGGAGCGCGCCGAGCGAGAGCCCGACGCTGAGCGGCGACGAGCCCGGCGCCGGTCCGCCGATCAGGTCGGCGAGCGGCGCCCCCGCGAAGCCGAGAACCAGCGAAGCCGCGGCGAGCGTCCCGGCGCCCGCGAGCATGGCCGGCCGCCCGGCGCGCCGCGGACCGCCCACCGGTGTGCCGCGCCACAGCACGAGCGCGGGCCGCAGCAGGTAGGCGGCGCTGCCGGCCGCGGCGAGCAGGCTGAGCACCAGCCATGCGGGGTTCTCCTCTGCGGCGAGCAGAATCGCGTCCTTGCTCCAGAACGCGGCAAGCGGCGGCACCGCTGCGATCGACGCAGCGCCGATGACGAACGCCGCGAAGGCCGTGCGGTCCTCGCGGCCGGCCCCGCTGAGCTCGCTGAGCGATGTCGTCCCACGAGCGTGCTGGAAGATGCCGGCGGCGAGGAACATCGTCGCCTTGCCGGCCGCGTGGGCGACCAGGTGGAAGATCCCGACGGCGGGCCCGCCGACCGCGACGCCGACGAACATGAACCCGAGCTGGCTGCTCGTCGAGCCCGCGAGCACGCGCTTGAGGTCGTCCTGCGCGAGCGCGATCGCCGCCCCGGCGACCGCGGTCAACGCCCCGACCCAGCCCGCGACCTCAAGCGGCCAGCCGGCGAGTAGGTCACTTGAGCGCGCGAGCAGGTAGACACCGGCGGCGACCATCGTCGCCGAGTGCAGCAGCGCCGACACGGGCGTCGGGCCCGCCATCGCGCCGCTCAGCCACGTCTGCAGCGGGGCCTGCGCGCTCTTGCCGATCGCAGCCACCACGAGGCCGAGTCCGACGAGCGCGCCGAGCGCGCCGCCGGGCCGCTCGGCGCCAAAGGCCAGGTCGCCCGTCGCCGCGAAGAGCGCGATCACGGCGAGGTAGAGCCCTACGTCGGCGGCGCGCGTCGTTAGGAAGGCGCGAACGGCCCCGGCTGGCGCGAGCGCGTCCTCGCGGCTGAAGGCGATCAGACGCGCCGAGAGCGCCCCGACCAGCTCCCAGAAGATCAGCAGCGTGAGGAAGTCTCCGGCCAGAACGAGTCCCTGCATCGCGGCGAGGAACGCGAGCAGCCCGGCGAGCGCCGAGGGGGCCCGCGGGTGCTCGGCGAAGTAGCCGGTCGCGTAGACGAGAACGACCAGGCCGACGGTCGCGACCGTGACGGTCATCGCCGCCGTGAGCCCGTCGAGGCGCAGACCGAGCTCGAGGCCCGCGCCGGGCAGCCAGAGCAGCGCCGATCGCGCCGTCTCCCCCGCCCCTGCGCCCGCGAGCAGCACCCACGCCGGCAGCGCGGCCAGCACGGCGCCGCCCACGGCGACCGGTCCCGCGAGCGGCCGCGGCACGAGCAGCGTCGCGGCGGCGCCGAGCGCCGGGAGCGCGACCGCGAGCCAGAGCAGCGCCTCCATCAGCCGCTCAGGTCAGTGAGGTCATCGACCTCGGCCGTCCGCCGGTTGCGAAACGTCGAGATCACCAGGCCGAAGCCGATCGCCGCCTCCAGCGCCATCAGCGTCAGCAGGATCAGCACGAAGAAGGCGCCGCTCGTGGAGTCCTGGGCAGCGAAGCGCAGGAAGCCGACGACGTTGAGCATCGCCGCGCCGAGCATCAGCTCGACGCCCATGATCACCATCACCGCATTGGTCTGGCCGAGCACGCCGTACAGGCCGATGCCGAAGAGCACCGCGGCGAAGACGAGCACCACCGGCAGCGAGATCATCAGCGCACCTCGCCCGCCGGCGCCTGCACGCCGTAGCGCCCGCCCTGCTTGGCGACCATGATGCCGCCGACCATCGTGAACAGGATCGCCATCCCTGCGAACAGGAACGAGAACATCGAGCGGCCCATCACCTCGAAGCCGATCGCGCGCACGTCGGGGGCGTCCGGCGGCAGCACCTGCGCCGGCCAGTCGGTCAGCACCGCGACGACCGCGAGCAGCAGGCCGACCACGACTGCCGCGCCCGCCGAGCGGCGCTTGTCGTGAACCATGTCCATGCCCATCAACCCGCCCGGGTCGGGCATGAACATGACCATGAAGAAGACCATGATCACCATCTCCGCGCTCATCATCAGCAGCATCAGAACGCCCAGGAACTCGCTCGCCAGAGCGAGGAACAGCAGCCCTTCGAGCGCCAGGGCGGCGAGCAGCAGGAGACCGGCTCGGGCCATCGAGCTGGTGATGAACACGTAGAGCGCCGTGACGAGCATCAGTACGCCGGCCGGCCAGAAGACCAGGGCTGTCGTCAGGTCGCTCATACGTAGAAGAGCAGCGTCGTGCCGCCGGCGAGGACGATCGCGGCGATCGCTCCCGGAACGGCGACCTTCCAGGCGAGCGTCAGTAGCCGCTCGATCTCCAGGCGCGGCATGCGCCGGCCGGCGTAGAGCATCAGCGTCGCCACGGCAGCGGTCTTGACCGCCATCCACAGCCAGTCGGGCAGCCACGGCCCGTGCCAGCCTGAGAGGAACAGCGCCGCGGTCATCCCGGCGACGGCGAGCAGCAGCACGCGCCGCGCGAGCGCGATCAGCGCCGCCTCGAGCCCTGTGTAGCGCTCGAAGGCGCCCCCGCCGAGCTCGCCGCGAGCCGTCGCGACGTCGAACGGCGGCAGCAGGGCGACCGCCATCACGGCAGGCACCCAGAGCGCGAGGCTGTAGGGCTGGGCTAGCGCCATCGGGACCGTCGTTCCCTGGAGGTCGACGATCGCGGCGGGGCGCAGCGAGCCGACCGGCGCGGCGACCGCGGTCGCGACCATCGCGATCGGCATCGCATAGCCGAGCATCAGGGCGATGAAGCGAAAGCCACCGATGACGGCCAGCGGCGAACCGCCGCCCCAGCCCGCCATGAAGACCGCCGGGGTGACGTAGGCGAGCGCCGCCGGGAAGAGGATCGCACCGGTCTCGAGCTCGATCCCGCGAAAGCCGGGCGCCCACGGGACCATCGCGAGCGCCGACAGCGCCGCTACCAGCAGCAGGCCCGGCGCCAGGTGAAAGAGCCAGCTGTCGTAGGTCCGCGGGTGGGAGATCGGCTCGCGGAGGCCCGCCAGGGCCTGGCGCGTGGCGCCGATCGGCGCTGGTCGCAGTCCGGCCACCAGCGTCTCGAGGCAGGCGACGGCCACCGCCCCGACCGCGGCGAGCGCGAGGATCGCGACCGGCGTGAGATCGCTCATCCCGGCACCTGCCATCCGGAGAGGTCGAACGAGACGAGCGTCAGCAGCGCCGCCGACCACTCCTGATCGGTCGCGGCCGCCGCCGCGGCGGCCGCGGTCGCCGCAGCTCCCGGAGCAACGACGAGCGGCGCCGCTCCCGCGCCGGGAGAGCTCGCGAGCACCGGCCCACGTGGCCCCTCGACAGCGGCCCCCGCAGGTGATGCGAAGCCCGGGCCCTCGCTCCAGCCGCGACCGGCGGCGGCTCGCGCGAGCGCATCGGTGACCAGCGCGACCGAAGCGACGGCCTCGCGGGCCCGCACCAGCACGCGCGCCTCGACATCGCCCTCGTGGCCGCCGACCGGCTCGAAGCCGAGCGCGCGGTAGAAGGGATCGTCGTCGCGCGCGTCGCGAAGGGCGCCCGCCGCCCGGCCGTTGGGTCCCGCCGGGGCTGTGCCGGAGGCGAGCCGCCCGCGGCCGCGAGCCCGCGCCGCCAGCCGCGAGCCCTCGAGCAGCCCCGTGAGCTTCCCGGCGCGCTTGGCCGCGACGGCGAGGTCACGGGCGTCGGCGCCCGCGCCCGGTCCACGCGGTGTCGCCGCGAGTCCCGCGTCGCGGCGAGCCTCGAGCAGTGGCTGCAGCGTCCGCTGGGCACACGCGACGAGCTGGTCCCAGCCCAGCAGGCGGCCGACCGAGCGCAGCCACGCGAGGTGGCTGACCGCACGCTCGAGCTCGACAGCCGCAATCCGCCGCCACGCGGTCGCCGGAGCAGGATTTGTTCCGTCGGCGAGCTCGGTCGCGACGGTGGCAGCGACCGCCCAGGCGACCGGAGCGAGCGGATCGACCGCCCCACGGCCACTCCCGGTGACCAGGGTCGAACGCAGCTCGCACGAGACGACGAGGTCGCCGTCCAGGCGCAGCGAGGCGATCAACCCACCCGGCAGGCTCGAGCTCAGTGGCCCCAGCTCGAGCTCGACCGGCTCCATCACGAGGCCGTCGGCACTCGGGTCACCGACGATCGCCATCATGTCGTGGCCGTGCTCGCCATGGTCGCCGTGGTCGTGCTGTGAATCGTGATGGTCCCCGCTGCCCTGTG
>Ga0136627_1001088_pt1 | contig 10623 bp, 10 predicted proteins | sample AntDrymUQ4892206_2_FD_104652 | JGI IMG/M metagenome (GOLD analysis project Ga0136627, IMG submission 104652) | Polar desert sand microbial communities from Dry Valleys, Antarctica - metaG UQ489 (22.06) | ecosystem: Environmental > Terrestrial > Soil > Desert | place: Antarctica: Dry Valley... | reverse complement strand
GTATGTCTGTGGCCCGACCGTCCAGGACGTGCCGCACCTCGGCCATGCCAGGGCGGTGATCGTGCCCGACGTCCTGCGGCGCTATCTCGAGTGGACGGGCCTGGAGGTGCTGCACGTCCGCAATGTCACCGACATCGAGGACAAGATCATCGCGCGGGCGGAGGCGGAGGGGCGGATGGCCGCGGCCGTCGCCGACCACTACGGCCGCGTCTACGACGAGCAGATCGCCCGGCTGGGGGTCCTGCCGCCGCACATCGTCCCCCGCGCGACCGGGCATGTGCTGGAGATGATCGAGCTCATCGAGCGCCTGATCGAGGTCGGCTCGGCCTACCCGGCCGGCGGCGACGTCTACTTCGCGGTCCGCAGCTTCCCCGGCTACGGCAAGCTGTCGGGGCGGTCCGTCGACGACCTCCGCGCCGGCGCGCGCGTCGACCCGGACGAGCGCAAGCGGGACCCGCTCGACTTCGCGCTGTGGAAGGCCGCCAAGCCGGGCGAGCCGAGCTGGCGGTCGCCATGGGGGCCGGGACGGCCCGGCTGGCACATCGAGTGCTCCGCCATGGCGGTCAAGTACCTGGGCGACGGGTTCGACATCCACGCCGGCGGGCTCGACCTGCAGTTCCCCCATCACGAGAACGAGATCGCCCAGTTGGAGGCGGCGTCCGGGCGGCAGTTCGCCCGCTGGTGGGTCCACAACGGGCTGCTGAACATCGGCGCGGAGAAGATGTCGAAGTCGGTCGGCAACATCATCACGCTGGCCGAGGCGATCGATGGCCACGGCGCGGACGTGCTGCGCCTGTATTACCTGCAGGCCCACTACCGCTCGCCGGTCGAGTTCAGCGAGGAGCGGCTGGTCGAGGCCGGTACCGCCTACGCCCGCTGGCTGGCCTTCCTGCGCGCCGTCGGGGACATCGAGCCGTCGGCGGCCGGCAGCGAGCCGGATGACGCCCGCCGTCGGTTCGTCGCCGCGATGGACGACGACCTTTCGACCCCGCAGGCCCTCGCCGTCCTGTTCGACCTCGTGAGCGCCGGCAACGCCCACCTTGCGGCCGGGCGCCGCGCAGAGGCGGCCGCGCTGCGAGGCGCCTTCACCGAGCTCGCTGCCGTGCTCGGGTTCGGGCTCGAACGGTCCGAACGTCCGACGTCCGTGGCCCCGCTCGTCGAGCTGCTCCTGGAGCTCCGGGAGCAGGCAAGGGCGCGCAGGGACTTCGCGGCCGCCGATGCCATCCGGGAACGGCTGGCGGCCGCCGGGGTCGTCGTCGAAGACACCTCCGAGGGCGCGCGCTGGCACGTCGGGGGCTGAGACGTGGTCCACGTCATCCCCGGGCGTCGGTCGGTCGCGGAGGCGCTGCGCGCCGGACGGCCGCTGCGCGAGCTCGTGCTGTCCGGCGAGGACGGCCAGCTGGGCGCGCTCGCGGCGTCGGCCCGGGCGGTCAACGTCCGGGTGCGCGTCGCCGGGCGGGGTGAGATCGACACATTGGCCCAGGGCGTGCTGCACCAGGGCGCCGTCGGCGTGGCCGGGGTCTTCCCCTACCGCACGCTCGCCGAGCTGCCGGACTGCGAGCTGGTCGTGGTGCTCGACGGCGTCACCGATCCCCACAACCTCGGGGCAATCGCCAGGACGGCAGAGATCGCTGGCGCGGGCGGGCTGGTCCTCCGCGAGCGCCGCAGCGCCCACGTGACCCCGGCCGCGGAGAAGGCCGCCGCGGGGGCGTTCAGCTGGCTGCCGGTCGCCCTGGTGCCCAACGTGGTCCGGGCTCTCGAGGACCTCGCCGGGCGGGGCTTCTGGAGCGTGGGGCTCGCCGGGGGCGGCGATGAGACGCTGTGGTCCTGCCGGCTGCTCGACGGCAGGGTCGCCCTGGTGGTCGGCGCCGAAGGCGCAGGGCTCACCCGGCTGGTCTCCGAACGGGTGGACGCGCGCGTCGCGATCCCCGCCCGCGGTCGCCTGGCCTCCCTGAACGCGAGCGCCGCCGCCGCCGTCGCGCTCTTCGAGATCGTGCGCCGCCGTGGCGGCCAGGGGTACCCCGGTGGAAGAATTGGGTAATGACCAGTTACAATTGGCCAGTACGGGAACGGCCTCCGTCGTCAGGGAGCACTCATGTTGCTGATGTTGGGCGCGTGGATCGCGATCAGCTTCATCGCGGTGACGCTGTTCGCCCTCGGTGCGGCGATCGGGCGGCGGCGCGCCTGGGAAGAGGGCTATCGCTCGGGGCGGCGGGACGCGGTGGCCGCGGCGCAGGTGCCCGCTCTCAGCGGCTCGCGGCTCTCCTCGCGAGCCCGGCGCACGACGCGCGCGCGCTCCTGACCCTGATCCTCCGGAACCGCCGCGCGAGGGGTCGCCTCGGTCGCCGGGGGCTGCGCCCGCGAGCTGTGCGGCAGAGAGACGCCGCCATGGCCCAGGCCCACAGCATCAGCCCGGAGCAGTCGTAGGCGTCGGGCCCGTCGGCGCCCCACAGGTACGGCTTGCCGACCTGGGAGAGCGCCGCCTCCACCGCGGTTTCGCCCCCCGGAGTCGGCGCGGGCGCGCTGACCGGTGGCGGTTCGCGGTCGGGCCCAGGGACGGTGGTGGCGGACGGCCGGTCAGGCACGTCGGGCGATGCGGGCTGCTCCGGCGGGGTGTTGGTGCCACTGCCGGCCCCGCCGTCGCCCCCCGAGGGCTCGTCGGGGGCCGAGACGTCAGCGAGCGTCGGCTCCTCGGCGGGTCCGGCCAGCGCCTGCTGCGCGGCTTGCTGCCGCGCCCGGAACTCGCGTGCCCGGGGCGGAGGCCTGCTCGCGTGCGGCGTGCTCCGCGACGGCCCGGGCGATCGCCGCCTCGAGTTCGGAGACCTCACGCTCCTGGTCGGCGAGCATCGACTCCACGTCGAAGCGCATGCGGTCCAGTTCCGCCTCGGTCGCGGTGGCCGCGCTCCGCGCCTCCCCGAGTCGCGCGAGGTCGGCCTCCATCGCCACGCGATCCGAGACCAGCCGCTCGAGCACGGCGTCCTGGGCCGGCTGCCCCGCCCCGAGGTAGCCGAGCCGACGGCCCGCGTCGCCGATCCCGTCCGCCGGCAGGACCGCTGTCACGGCGTGTTGCCCCGCACCGCGGTACAGCGCCCGTACGATCGTTTCGGCCTGCTCGTGGTTCCCGGCGGAGCGCGCGATCAGGGTCTCCACGGTCGCCTGGGTGTCGTTGACCTCGACCTGCAGGGCCGCGAGCTGGGTGCGGGCTTCGTCGTGCCGCTCGACCGCCAGATCGAACTCGCCCTGCAGCGCGCCAGGCCCTCCTCGGCGCCGCGGAGGTCCCGGGGCGACGCCTCGGCCAGGGCCGCGGACGGCAGCGCCCCCGCCACCAGGGCGGCGGCGAGCCCCGACCGCCGCCAGGGCGGAACGGCGGCGCCGCTGGACGGGCGCGGACATGGGCGGCATCGCGATCGTCTTCCGACGGGCCTCGGGCACCGGGGAGTTTCCCATGTCGAGGCGCCGGCCCACCGCGCCCGCCGGCTGCACCTTCTCGACGGCACGCGCAGGCCGGGCGGCGCCCAGCCGGCAAGCAGGCTGGGTGCGCGCGGGCCTCACTGCGGCCGCCAGCGAGCCGCGACACCCGGGTCGTCGAACCGGAACGCCGCCCCGTGGCGGCGCTCCAGAGCCGCCCGGATCGCGGCGAGCGCGTCGTCGACGTCGTCGACGCCCGCCGGCACGTCGCGGCTGAACGCGGCGACGATGCGCTCCTTGACCCGGGGCGAGACGATCGGTTCGAACGCCGCCGGGTGGACGAGGTGCAGCAGCGCCTCCCGCTGGGCGTACGCGCCGCGGTGGGGGACGGAGAACAGCCAGGCCTTGAAGTGGCGCGGCTGTGTCAGCAGTCCTCGGCGCTGCGCGGCGGGGAGGCGCTTCCAGGCGCGGGCGGCGTCGGCGAGCAGTTGCAGCTGGGACTGGCGTCGCGCCTTGTACGCGACGCCCGTGCCGGCGATCCCACCCTCGAGGGCGGCGTCCAGAACAGGAGGAAGCGCCGGCGCCGATGGGGACCGCGCGAGCGTCTCACCGACGAGCCGGCGTTTGGTGGCGGCGCGGAGATCGGTCGCGAACACGACGTGCACGTACAGCAGCTCGGCGGCCAGGTGAACAGTCTCGGGCGATGCACCGTCGAGCTGTCGAGTCCACCGCTGGTCGAACGACGTCCCCGCCGCGCCGCCCGGATCGGCGAGGCGACGGCACAGGTCGTCGAGCACGTCCGGCGCCCATGCGCGGCGCTTCGAGGCGAACAGGCTGGCGTTGCGCGCGAGCGCACGGTCGACGAACAGCGCGGCGGCGGCGTAGGCGGGTTCGAACCGGGGTGCTGGGGCGGGCGGCATCGATCGAGCATGCGCCGCCCGGGCCGGTGCGGGCCCGATTCGCGGGCCCAGGCCTGTGGGCAACCGGTCGCGGCCTCGCGCGCGGCGAAGTCCCCGGCCCTGCGAGTCCTGTAGCGTGGGCGCCGTCTTCGGTCCCACGCGCTGTGGAAAGGAGAGCCCCGATTGGCGGATTGCGGCGACGACTTCGTCGAATGCCACGAGCGCTTCGACCGCATCGAGCACGCCGTCGCGCTCGGTCTGGCGCAGCTGCGCCGCGGGCCCCGCCCGGCGGTCGCCGCTGCCCTCGGGGACACGGTCGTGGAGGCGGCACGGGTCTGCGAGACCGGGCTGCTGCTCGCCGCGGAGGACGACCTGTGGTCGTGGCTGTGCCCCGCCACGGCCCTGTGGGACCGACTGGGCGCCCTGACCTCCTCCGTGCAGGCAGCGGGGCTCGCCGTCCCCGAGCCCGAAGCGCCCCAGGCCGAGGTCGCCGGCCTGCTGCGCCGCCTGCACTCCGCGCGTGACGAGCTCTCCGACCGGCTGGCCGCCTTCGACCGCTACCCGCGCGACCGGGCGACCGCCGCGGGCCTGGACGTCGCCATCGCGGACCTCCAGGCCGCCGGGGACCGCATGGTCGCCCTGGCGCTCGAGACGGACGGGACCACCCGGCTCGACGCCGCGGTGGCCGTCCTCACCGCTGTGGCGGCGACGGCCGGCCGGGCGCACCGACGGCGGGCGCAGGGGACCCGTTAGGGGAATACCGCCGGGCCGGGACCCAGGATCGCCTCAGCACGCGTCCCGGTAGAGGAACGGGGCGATCTCCTCGTCGTCGAGGTTTTCCTGTGTGGCGGTCACGAAGTCGGTCGAGATCTCGGCTTCGACCGGTTCCCCGTTGAGGGCCGCGACGGCCTGCTCGACGCCCTGCCGGCCGATCTCCAGCGGCTTCTGCACGATCAGCGCCTGCACCAGGCCCTCCTCGAGCTGGTCGACCTGGGCCGGGCCTGCGTCGAAGCCGACCACGCTGATGTCCGCGCCGGCCTCCCCGGCGTTGCGGATGCCGGTCGCCGCGCCCTCGGCGGAGAAGAGGTTCGTGGCGAAGATGCCGGCAAGCTCCGGCTCCGCGGCCAGGGTCGCGTCGACGATGGACGCCGCCTGCGCGGGCTCGTTGTTGCTGAACTCGGTGCCGAGGTAGGTGATGTTCTCGTACGCCTCGATGCCCCCCTCGAATCCCTGCTGGCGCTGGTCCGTCGTGGAGATGCCCGGGTTGACGTTGATGACGAGCACGGGGCCCTCCTCGCCGATCAGCTCGGCGAGCGCCTCGGCGGCCATCCGGCCGCCCTCGACGTTGTCCGAGGCGATCGCCGATGCGGCGATCGACGGGTCGTCGAGGGTGGTGTCGACCAGGACGACGACCACGCCGGCATCGACGGCGGCCTGGATCGGCGCCTGCAGTGCCTGCGTGTCCGTCGGAGCGATCAGGATCGCGTCCGGCGGGTCGGCGAGCACCGCTTCGAGGACCGGCGTCTGCGCCGTCGGGTCGAAGGTGTCCGCCCCCTGGACGTCGAGTTCGACCCCCAGCTCCTCGGCGGCCTCCCGGGCACCGCACTCCATGGACACGTAGAACTCGTCGCCGGTCACGCCGGGGATGAGGGTGATCCGGTAGTCACCGCCGGTGCCGGCGGTCTCGGTGCCGGCGGTCTCGGTGCCGGTCTCGGCGCCGGCGTCGGTGGCGGCCGCGCCGCCCGTCGTGCCGGTGCCCGCCGGCTCCTCGGCGGCGTCCCCACCGCACGCGGCGGCCAGGATGCTGAGGGCGGCAACGGTGGCCGCGAGGGTCAGACGGGTTCTGCGCATGGAGCGTTCCTTCCTAGAGTCGGTCTCGGGCGCGACGTTTGAGCTGGTCGACGTACACCGCGGCGATCAGGACGACCCCGACCGCCACCTCCTGCCAGAAGGGCTGCACCCGCAGGATCACGAAGCCGTTCTGGAGCACCGCGGGAATGAAGACGCCGACGACGGTTCCGAGGATCGTCCCGACCCCGCCGAACAGGCTCGTGCCTCCGATGACGACCGCGGCGATCGCCTGGAGGTTGTCGGTCGAATGGCCGGCGATGGTGGTGTTCGTGAACCGGGCCAGGGAGATCATCCCGGCGAGTCCGGCCAGCATCCCGGACAGGGCGTAGACCTTAATCAGGTGCCGGTCGACGTTGATGCCGACCCGCCGTGCCGCCTCCGCGTTGGAGCCGATCGCGAACGTGTACCGCCCGAACCGGGTCATCCGCAGCGCCACCGCGCCGACGACGGTGACGACGAGCGCGACGGCGACCAGCCACGGGACGACGCCGAACAGTCGTCCGACCCCGACGACGGTCACGAGCTCCCTGGGGACGCCGCGCAGGTTGACGCCGCCGGTGATCAGCTGCGCGCCGCCGAGGCCCGCCCCCAGCGTCCCGAGCGTCACGATCAGCGCGGGGATGCGCGCCTTGGCGATGAGCGCGCCGTTGACCAGGCCCCATGCGAGTCCGGTCAGCATCGCCGCCACGGTGCCGACGACGACGACGCCCCACCCGGAGTTCCCGAGCGCGGTCATCACCTTGACGGCGATCACGCCCGAGAAGACCAGCACCGACCCGACCGACAGGTCGATCCCGGCGGTGATGATGACGAACGTCATGCCCACGCCCAGCACGAGCAGCGGCGCCGCGGCGATCGAGATGTTGCGGAGGTTGTTGACGGTCGCGAAGGCTCCCGGCTTCAGGGCCGAGAAGATCGCGAGGAGGACCAGGAGCGCGACGAAGATCAGGGCGGTGGAGTCCGTCGCCAGGCGGACGGCCCTGCGGCGGCGCTCCGACGCCCCGGCGGAGGCCGCCGGAGCCTCGACCGCCGGGGCCGGCTTCGGCGCGGTCGCGCTCAAGAGACCTCCTCCTGGACGACGGCTCCCGTCATCGCCCCCACGACGTCCTCCATCGAGACCTCGGCCGGTCGGTAGCGAGCCACCCGGCGACCGAGCCGCAGCACCTCGATGCGGTCGGCGATCTCGAAGACCTGCGGCATGTTGTGGCTGATCAGCACGACGGCGACCCCGCTGTCGCGCACGCGGCGGATGAGCTCGAGCACCTTGCCGGCCTGCACCACGCCCAGCGCGGCGGTCGGCTCGTCCATGAACACGACCTTGCTCGCCCACGCGGCGGCACGGCCGACGGCGATGCTCTGCCGCTGGCCTCCCGACAGCGACCCCACTGGTGCCGTGTCGGACTGGACGCCGGCGCCCATCTCGGCGAAGGCCGTCCGCGTCCGTTCCGCCATGGCGGACTTGTCGAGGAAGCCGAGCCGCCCGAGCAGGCCGGGACGCACGAGTTCGCGTCCGAGGAACAGGTTCGCCGCGGGGTCCAGGTCGGGGGCCAGCGCCAGGTCCTGGTACACGGTCTCGATGCCCATGGCGCGCGCGGCCGTCGGGCTCGGCAGCGACACCACGCGGCCGGAGAAGCGGATCTCCCCGCCGTCGGGATGCGTCACGCCGGCCAGCACCTTGACCAGGGTGCTCTTGCCGGCGCCGTTGTCGCCGATCAACGCCACCACCTCCCCCGCCTGCACGGCGAAGTCGGCACCTCGCAGGGCCTGCACGTGGCCGTAGTTCTTGACGATCCCGTGGGCCTGGAGCAGCGGCGTGGTCATCGGTCGCCCGTTCGTTCGTCCGGGGGCGCTGGGAGCCGGTCCACGGCCGGGTAACGTCCGGCGGCGAGCCCGGCCAGCAGCGCTGCGCCCCGCGCGCCCGGCTCCCCGACGCATGGATAGGTGAAGGGTCCGAGACGGGCGCGCTTGACGTCGCGGAGCGCTGCGCTGCGCGCCCAGCCGCCGCCGACCACCAACCGGCGGGTGGGGCCGGTCAGGCCCTCGATCCGGGAGAGGATGGCGGCCGAGCGCTCGGTGACCGCTTCCAGGGCGGCCCGCCAGACCAGCCCGGGGGCGGGCCGCCGGGGGATGCCCGCGAGCGTCATCTCGTCCTCCTCCAGGCCGAGGACGACGAGACCCCCGGCCCCCGGCGGCGCCGCGGCAGCCGCCGAGTCGAGCGCGTCCCGCTGTCCGGCGCAGACCCCGAGCAGGTCGAGGAAGCGCTGGAGTTCCAGCCCGGCCCGCTGCGCACCCAGCAGCGCCTGCCGGTCGGGGACGACGTGCCAGCCGACACTGACGCCCTCGCTCACGAGCCGGCTCACGTCGGCCGCCGGCACCGGCGGGGCCACGGGTGCGATGAAGGCCTCTGCCGTGCCGCAGGAGTCGAAGACGTCCCCGTCGCCGACGGCCCCGACCCCGGCGGCGGCGCAGAGATGGTCGTGGCCGCCGACGGTCAGCACCGCTCCGGCCAGCCTGCCGTGGGCTGCGGCGACCCGGCCGGCCGCCGTACCCGCGACGACCGGCTCCGGCAGCAGCCCCGCCGGCGCACCGCAGGCCTCGAGGGATTCCTGCCACCAGCCGCGGGAGGCGAGGTCGAGCCAGCCGGTGCGGGAGGCGAGCGACAGCTCGGCCTGATGGTCGCCGCCGAGCCGGTGCACCACCCACTCCGCGACGCCGAGCCAGCGGCACCCGCGTTCCGCGCCCTCGACATGGCCGCGCAGCCACTGGTACTTGCTCGCCGAGCAGAGCGGCCGGACCTCGAGGCCGGTGCGTTCGGTGAACCGGCCCGGCCCGAGCCGGTCGTCGAGCCGGCGGACCTCCTGTGCACCCCGGGAGTCGTGCCAGGCGATGGCCGGCGCGACCGGTGTCCCGGCGCCGTCGAGGAGCACCCCGGTCTCGGCCATCCCGGTCACCCCGAGGCCGACCACGGGGCCGTCCGGCCCGCCGCCGAGAGCGCTGCTGACCGCGGCGAGGGCGGTTCCCACGAGCGCGTCGGGGGCGATCTCCGCGCCCGTGGAGACCTGGCGCCACGGCATGGGCGCCCGGCCGTGGGAGAGTTCTCGCCCGTCCAGCGACACGACGGCGGCCTTGGCCGACGTCGTCCCGACGTCGACACCGACGAGCAGTTCGGAGCCGCTCATCCTCCGGCCTGGCCGGCGTCGGGGGGACGGGCCCGGATGGCTTCGACGTCGCCCCGGACGTGCACCGTCCCCGCGGCGTGGGGCACCAGGAGCGTGTCGCCGCGCGCGACGTCGATCGTGCCGCCGTCCCAGGAGAGCGTCCCGGACCCGGTCACGACCACGAGGATCGAGAAGCCGGGGGCGAGCTCGACGCCGTCGCGCGCGGAGAGGCGCTGCGCCCGGAAGAAGGGGTCCGCCTCAGGGGGCAGCAGGTTGCGGACGGGCCCGTTGCCCCCCCGGCCGGGGCGCAGGCGCTCCAGGCGCTCCCGCCCCCATCCGGAGCGGTCCACGCACCGCAGCGCGACGTCGAACCCCAGCCCCAGGTGGCCGTCGGTCGTGCCGTCGACCTCGTAGTCCTCCCACTCGAGCAGGACCGACAGGTCGGTCGGCTCCTGGAGCTCGACGATGAGCACGCCCTCGCCGATCGCGTGCGGCAGCCCGGCGGGCACGAGGACGGCGTCCCCGGCTGCGACCGGCACCCGGTGGAGCGCCGCGAGCAGCGCGTCGGTCGCCTGGGAGGCGACCCAGCCGGCCAGCTGCCCGGGGTCGACGTCGCGCGTGAAGCCGAGGTGGACCGCCGGGTCGGCGCCGGCGGTGTCGATGACGACCCACGCCTCGGTCTTGCCGTAGGGGCAGTCGAGATGGCGGCGGGCGAAGTCGCGGTCGGGATGGCAGTGGACGGGCAGCCGCTCGCCCGCGTCGAGGAGCTTGACGAGCAGCACCGGATCCGGGCCGTGGCGTGCGGTGTGCTCCGGTCCGAGGAAGCCCTCGGGGTCGGCGGCGATCGCGTCGCGCAGCAGGCGGCCGTCGTCCAGGGTGGACAGTCCCAGCCGCTCCTCGCCGAACAGGGTGGTGGTGGAGCCGACCCAGTCCTCGGGCGCGTGGTCGTCGGTCGAGGGGATGCCGCGCAACTCGGCGATCGCCGGCCCCCCGGCGTAGAAGCGGTGGAGCTGGTGGGGAGGCAGCCGGAGCGGTCTCACGGCCGCAACCCGCCGGAGCCGCGCACGACCAGGAACTCTCGAGTGGCGGCCTGGGCCTGGGCCGCATCGGGGGGGCCGAGCTGCAGTCTCGCCGTCTGCACGGAGCCTGCACCCTTCCGCCGGCACTGACCTCGATGGCAACGTCGTCGTCACCGGCCATTCACCTCGGCGGCGGCACCGCTGTCAAGGATCTTCGAAGCCGCCCTGACCGAGGCCGCCGAGACCCGGCCGCGATTCCGCGGCAGATCACCGTCCCGGGCAGTCCCT
>Ga0136627_1001087_pt1 | contig 10624 bp, 11 predicted proteins | sample AntDrymUQ4892206_2_FD_104652 | JGI IMG/M metagenome (GOLD analysis project Ga0136627, IMG submission 104652) | Polar desert sand microbial communities from Dry Valleys, Antarctica - metaG UQ489 (22.06) | ecosystem: Environmental > Terrestrial > Soil > Desert | place: Antarctica: Dry Valley... | reverse complement strand
TGGCCCGGCTCCAGGTCAGTCACTGGTGACCAGCTCCGTGCTCGGTTCGTCGTCGACGGGAGGATCGAACTCGCTGTCGTCGGCGGTGGCCGGCTCCAGCGCCCATCCGAAGATGGCGAAGATGGCGAGCATCCCGCCGACCACGGAGACGACGAGTCCGTAGATCACGCCAAGAGCGATGACGGGCAACGAGAGGGCCAGCAGCAGCGGCCAGTACGACGGAGACGGCAGGTGGATGTGCTCGTCGGCCTTTGCCTCCTGTTCGGCCAGGATTTCCTCGGCTGTGGCGATCCGCTGCAGGTCGTGCGCGTCCCCCTCGCCGACGTCCTGGTACTTACGGTGGAAGAACTCATCGAGTGCGGTCACGGTCGGGACGGTGTCGAAGTTGTGCTCCTTCGGCGGGTTCGTGGTCATCCACTCCAGCGTGCGCGCGTCCCACGGATCGAGCGGCGCGGTCGGCTCCTTGCGCGTGGTGTGCACGATGTTGATGACGAAGAGCAACACGCTGACGGCGATGACCAGCGATCCGATCGTGGCCACGGAGTTCCAGAACAGGATGTTGAAGAATCCTTCTCCGGCTCGCTCGTCGGTCGTCACGTACATGCGTCGCGGCTGGCCCTGCAAGCCGGTGATGTGCATCGGCCCGAACGTCATGTTCATGCCGATGGTCATCAGCCAGAAGTTCCACTTGCCGAGCCGCTCGTTGAGGCACTTGCCGAAGACCTTCGGCCACCAGTAGTAGAAGCCGGCGAAGAACCCGAGCACGGCGCCGCCGAACAGCACGTAGTGGAAGTGGGCGACGATGTAGTACGTGTCGGTCTGCTGGGTGTCCGACGGCGCAACGGCGTGGGTAACACCCGAGAGCCCGCCGACGGTGAACTGCACGACGAGGCCCATGGCAAAGAGCATCGCCGTGGTGAATCGCAGCTTGCCGCCCCACATCGTCATCGTCCAGTTGATGATCTTGACGCCGGTCGGCACAGCGATGGCCATGGTCGCCGTGGCGAACACGGCGACCGAGACGGGGCCGAGACCCGAGGCGAACATGTGGTGCGCCCACACACCCCACCCGAGGAAGCCGATGGCGATGCCCGAGAAGACGACGAAGGGGTAGCCGAACAGCGGCTTCCTCGAGAAGACCGGGAGCACCTCGGAGACGATGCCGAACGACGGGAGCACGAGGATGTACACCTCGGGATGGCCGAAGATCCAGAACAGGTGCTGCCACAGAAGCGGGTCGGCGCCGGCTGCCGGCGAGAAGAACGAGGCGTCGAAACTTCGCTGGAACGTGAGCAGGAAGAACGCCACGGTGATGACCGGGATGGCGAACACGAGCAGGAACTGGGTCACGAGCATCATCCACGTGAACACCGGCATGCGCATCAAGCTCATCCCCGGTGCCCGCATGTTGAGGATCGTGACGATCAGGTTGATGGCGCCGGTGAGCGAGGCGATGCCGGCGATCTGCAGGCCGAGCGCCCAGAAGTCGACGCCGTTGGTGGGCGAGAACGGCACGGAGGCGTTGGGCTGGTACATGAACCAGCCGCCGTCGGCAGCGCCACCGAGGAACCAGGAGAGGTTGAGGACGATGCCGCCGGCGAGGAAGCACCAGAAGCCGAAGGCGTTGATGCGCGGGAACGCGACGTCGCGGGCGCCGATCTGCAACGGGATGAGGTAGTTGGCGAGACCGGCGGCCATCGGCATCGCGAACAGGAAGATCATCGTCGTCGCGTGCATCGTGAACATCTGGTTGTAGACGTCGGCCGACAGCACCGTGCCCTCCGGCCCGGCGAGCTGGGCACGGATGAGCAGCGCCTCGAGACCCGCGATCACGAAGAAGAACAGGGCGGAGGCGCCGTACATGATGCCGATCTTCTTGTGGTCGACCGTGAACACCCACGCTCGCCACCCGGTCGTCTCGACGGGCCGGCGGAACGTACCGAACGCCTCGGAGGGCGTCACAGTTGGAGTGGGAGTGGAGGTGGGAGCGACGACGGGTTCGGTGGCGGGTCGCTCGATGATGGCCATCGTGAGCTAGTTCCGTTCCAGGAGGTAGGCGACGAGCTGATCGGCCTGGTCGTCGTTGAGCCCGAGGGCGGGCATGCCGCGTGATCTGCCGTCGGTGGGGCCGAGCTTCGTGCCGTCGGTGTACATCGGCTTCATTGCCGGAGCGTTCTTGATCCACGCCCTGAGCTCGACCTCGTTGAGGCACTCCGGTGTGACGCCCTCGAGGTAGCGCTCGCCGAACTCCTCGGGTGTCGCCTCCCACACGCGTTCGCGGCACTCGTCGGTGACCAGGTCGAACATCGCGCCGGCAAACGTGTTGCGCGTCATCAGGTTCGTCAGGTTGGGCGCCGTGCCCGAGTAGACGAACTGCGTGGGCGCGTTGACGCCGCCGTCGTCGAGGCCGTCGACGACGTGGCAGCGGGCGCACTGCGAGATGAACGCCGACTCGCCCTCGGCGGCGACCGAGCCCTCCTCGGGTGCGGCGTACGGCTTCAGCTGATTGGCCTTCCACGTCTCGAAGTCGCCGGGGTCGAGGGCGACCACCTCCATGCGCATGTTGGCGTGCGACAGACCGCAGAACTCCGTGCACTGGCCGGCGTAGATCCCCGGCTCGTCGGCCTGGGTGCGCACGGTGTGCACGCGACCGGGGACCATGTCCTTCTTGCCGTTCAACGCCGGGATCCACCAGCTGTGGATGACGTCACGGCTCGTGCCGCTGATCAGCACCTTCGTGCCGGTGGGAATCACCATCTGGCCGCTGGTGACAAACTCGCGGTCGATACCGCCGCAGCCCTCCTGCTCGGGATACTCGACCTCCCACCACCACTGCTGGCCGTAGACGTTGACCGAACACTCGGTGTCGTCGGTCTCGGCGAGCGCCATCAGCGTGCCGACCGTCGGCACGGCGACGCCCACGAGGATCAGTGCGGGCAGGATCGTGAGCGCGATCTCGAGCGCCGGCTTGCCGTGCGACTGCTTCGGGATGGGCTGCCCGCGGTCGCGGTAGCGGATGACGATCCACACGATGGCGGCAAAGACGAGCAGTCCGACGACGCCCGCGATCGCGAACACTGGCCACTGCAGGTTGTGGATGCGATTGGCGTTCTCACCTTCAGGCTGCCAGGTGTCCTGGACCGCATCTTCGGCGCAGGCGGAGAGCATGACCGCCACGAGCGCACCGACAGCGAAGAGCAACCTGCGGCGGGAGGGCACGCGAGTCACGGTAGCGGGAGGCGTCACGGCACCACCACTTCGATGGCCTGTCCCTCGACGCCCGGGACCGTCAGCTCGAAGGGCTCGTCGGCGACGGCGGAGCGTTTGTCGATAGTGAACGTGAGGACCTGCGAACCGCCCTCCTCGGCGAGTGCGGTGCAGCGCTGATCGGGCGTCGTCTGGCCGTCGATCTCCTCACCCTCCTCGTCGAGCAGCGGCCGCTGCCCCATGGTCAACGTGAGGCGGCGCGGTTCGTCGCTCTCGTTGTGGAAGATGATGTTGCTCGGGTTGCCCCGCCCGACCACGATGCGCTGGCTGGCCTGCTGGCCGGGCGCCTTGGACGTCAGCTCGCCATCGGAGTCGAGGGTGATGTCGGCCATGACGGCGGCCTTGTTGCCGACCGTCTGTGAGGCGTTCTCGTCGGCGTGGGTCTCGTCAGTCGTGTCGCACTCTGATTCCTCACGGAGCAGAGCCGTCGTCTCATGCTCCTCGATGAACCGCTCGCCATCGAGACCGGCCGCCACGCCACCGGCGACGAGGCCGAGTGCAGCGAACGCGGTGACGCCCGCAACGGCGGTGGACCGCATCGACCGCTGCGAGGCGAACAGGAAGCCGCCGGCGAGGATCAGCACTGCGGCGACGACGAAGGCCACCGGACCCGCCGTCTTCGACAGGAACAGCATGATCCGGCTGAACGAGAACACGACCACGCCGCCCACCGCCGTGGCGAGCAGCGGGACCTCGAGCGGACCGGCGAAGCGGGCCCTCGTGTCGCGGTTGAACGTGCCGTCAGCAGATGCGCTCTGGCTCCACGCGTCGACCATCCACTGCAGTCCTGCGATGAGCAGCAGCCCGATGCCCAGCATCACGAACGCTGATTGCGTCACGAGCCCGAGCACGACGAGCGCTGCACCACCGGCGACCATGAGCGGCCACACGTTGCCCTCGGGCGCGACGTGGGTTGCCACCGCGGTCTGCGCCGCCGCCTCATCCATCGCCGACACGTTGCCGTCGCGGGTGGCGATGACGATGCCGGCGAGCAACCCGAGGGCGATGGCGGCCGACAGCAGGCCGACGACGCCGAGCGTGCCGTCCTGCGTGACGCCGTACACGATCGCGGCGACCGCAGCCAGCGTGGCGGCGGCGAGGAGCAGCTTGGACCCGTTGGTGAGCATCGTCAGGCGCTCCCGATCACTTCGTCACGTACACGATCAGCCAGATGGCACCGAACGCCGCCGCCATGAAGTACCAGTACAGGGCGTGGGCGGCGACGACGTCGCCGTCGCTGCGGCCACCGAGCACGCGGAACGCCGTCACGACGGTGAACGCCAGCCCGACCACCATCAACACCAGGAAGACCCCGGTGACGGCGTAGAACATCGGCCCGTAGGCCGTGTCTGCGATCGGCAGCCCCATCTGCGAGTACACGAAGGCCTGGGCGTTGACGACGGCGATCGCGACGAGGCCCGTGGCGCCGAGTGCGAGGGCGGCGCTCGACCGCTCGCCCCGGCGCGCGGCGTAGACCGCCCACTGCGCAAAGACGACGAGTGCGAGGAAGCTGATCAGCATGATGTTGGACGGCACTTCGGGGATTGTCACGTCGGGAGGCACCCACGTCCCCTCTGCGGCGATGGCACGGTCACGGATCACGAGCCAGACGGCGAGCATCCCGCCGACGAGCATCGTGCCGGCAACGCACGCGAATGCGGTGCCGACGAGCACTTGGCGGCGCGGCGCAGGGGCAGGGGCGGCTGCGAGGGCCTGCATCAGCGACCTTCCTCGTCCGGTTCGGCCGTCGAGTCGAGCAGCGGCTCGGGCGACATCACCGAGCCGACCTCGGCGAAGTTGTCACGCGGCGCCGGCGACGCAGTAGCCCACTCGAGCGTCTGACCGCCCCACGGGTCGTCGGGCGCTTCATCGCCGCCGCGACCGGTGGCCGTCTTCGCCACGAGTCCGACGAAGCCAAGCACGACGACGGCCATCAGCGCGTGTCCCGCGGTGACGGCGAGGTTCCACAGCACCTTCGGCCCCCCGTAGTCGAAGTCGACGGCGCCGGCGGGTTGGTCGGCGAAGCCGGCGACGACGTAGGGCAGCGATGCGAGCACGGTGGCGATCATGCCGAGCGCTCCGAGCCCGAGCACCTGCTTGTCGGGGATCAGGCGGCCCCACCACTTCGGCGACCAGTAGGCGACGGCGCCCATGCCGGCGAGCACCGTGCCGTAGACGACGTAGACGAGGCACGCCTCCTCGAAGACGGTGCCGCTGAGTCCGAAGATCCCGATGGGGTACACGAGTCCGCCGACCATGCCGGTGACGACCATCCCGGCGCCGAGGAACGACATGACGAACGGACCGGAGATCCGGGGGCGTACCTTGGCCGCGGCGGCGGCCGCCGCGGTCAACCCGCCGGCGCCGAGCACCGTGAGGGCGCCGAGCAGCGGCAGACCGAGGAACAGCCCGAGCGTGACGATGTCGCCGAGCGTCTCGGCGGCGTCGTCGGGCGCGCCGGCCGTGCGCCACAGGACCTCGAAGTTGCGGGTCTGCTGCGTGACGGCACCGAGCGCACCCACGCCGACGAGGCCGACGCCGGCGTAGAGCACGCTGCGAAGCTGCAGCCGTCGACCGAACGTGACGGCGATCAGTTCGAGCGCGAGGCCGAACACGCCGATAGCGGCGACGTACGTCATCGGCTGGGTGACGCCGTACCCGAGCCACTGCCCGATGCCGGTGTTGCCACCGAAGGCGAGCCGGCCGTTGCGGTGGTCGACGAACAGGTAGATGACGAGTCCGATCTGCAGCGGCAGCGTGAGCGTGATCGCGATGGCCTGCACGAGCGCCGACCACGAGAACAGCGGGATCCGGCGCAGGGTCATGCCGGGGACTCTCGCCGTCAGCACGGTAGTGGCGACGGACACGCCCGCTGCGAGCAGCCCGATCAGCTGCAGCGCAAAAGCGGCGAGGAAGAGGTCGACCATGTCGGGGTCGCCCCCCGCCGGCCCCCCGTTGTTGGCGAGGGCGATGGCGATGAACACGAGCCCGCTCGCCCAGCACCAGAAGCCGGTGAGTGCCAGCCGCGGGAACGCCAGCGCTCGCGCACCGACCTGCAACGGCACGACGGCGATGGCGACGCCGACCATCAGCGGCAGTGCGAGCGAGTACACGAGTCCGAAGCGGAACGCAGCGAACAGCTGCGGCACGGCGGATGCGTCGAAGACCTCGCCGTCGGCAACTCGCTCGATGCCCAGCACGACGGCGACCAGCGCCACGGCGACGCCGACGACGAGCGAGGACACGACGAAGAGCCGTCCGATGCGCTTGTGATCGGTGGTCGTCAGCCAGCCCGACATCGAGTCGAACACACCGGTCGTGTCGTCAGCGACGAGCGCGCGACCGTCGTTGGTCGTCGCAGCGGCGCTGGTGTCGAGGGTGGTCATTCAGATGGTCTCATTGGAGATCGGAACGGCGGAGCAGGGCGACGGTAACGGCGCCGACACTACCTGCCAGCAGGCAACGGATCGGAAATCACGAGACGCCGTGTCGGACGAACACATCGACCACGATCGCCCCGAACAGCAGGGTCACATAGGTGATGCTGTAGGTGAAGACCCGCATGCTCATCGCCGGTGTGGGGCGGCGGACGAGGACCACCGTGAGCGCCACGAAGACGGCGCCGAGCAGGGCTGCGACGACCGTGTAGATCCACGACAGCGAGGCGACGGGAGCGAGCACCAACGTGCCGGCGACGAGCACAATGGTGTAGGCCATCATCTGTTGCGCCGCATCGCGCAGCGGCACCACGCTCGGCAACATCGGCACGCCAGCGGCGCGGTAGTCGTCGCGGTACTTGATCGCCAGCGCCCAGAAATGAGGCGGCGTCCACAGGAACATGACGGCGAACAGCACGATCGGCTCCCAGCCGAGCGAGTCGCGCACGGCCGCCCAACCGACGAGCACCGGGACGGCACCCGCCGCCCCACCGACGACGATGTTCTGGCGACTCGTGCGCTTCAACCAGAGCGTGTAGACGCCGACGTAGAAGGCCGTTGCCGCCAGGGCCAACACCGCGGAGAGCAGGTTGGCGCCCCACCACAGCACGGCGAATGCCGCGGCTTCGAGAGCGAGCGCGAACACGAGCGCCGACGTGGGCGTCATGGCGCCGGTGACGAGCGGGCGACCTTGCGTCCGCTGCATCAGCCGGTCGATGTCGCGGTCGACGACCATGTTGATGGCGTTGGCGCCGCCGGCGGCGAGGGTGCCGCCGATGACCGTGACCGCCACGAGCGCCGTGGACGGCCAGCCCGCCTGGGCGAGGATCATCGTCGGCACGGTCGTGATGAGCAGCAGCTCGATGATGCGCGGCTTCGTCAGCGCGATGTAGGCGGCGACGGTGGACGCTGACGCGTGGCCGTGTGGAGGGCCGACGACGTCGGCTGCGTCGTGATGGACGAGCGGCGGGCGCGCCGTTCCATGCGGTGCGAGCCGCGATGGGACGAGCGGGCGGCTGCCGACGGACACGTCTCCATCGTACGGCGGCCGATTTCGCTGCACCCAACCTCACCCGACCGGGAACGCGCCGAGCCAGCGGGGGATGCGACGAGGGAAGCGCCAGCGACGAGTCGCACGCGGCGTGAGGAGAAAGCGAAGCGGACGACGAGCCCGCAGGATCACGGCAGACTGTTGGGCGATGTCGACGTCGACCACCCCCGTGATCGAATCGAACGTCGATGACGAGACGGCCGAGGACCGTCCGTGGGTCGTGATCGTGTGGAACGACCCGATCAACCTCATGAGCTACGTCACTCACGTGTTGCAGAAACTCTTCGGCTACGACCTCGAGAAGGCGACGGCGCTGATGCTCGACGTCCACCACAAGGGCAAGGCCGTCGTCTCGTCCGGTGCCCGCGAGCAGGCGGAGCTGCACGTGTTCCGCCTTCACGAGCACGGCCTGTGGGCATCCATGGAACACGACCGATGAGCCCGACGAGGGCCTGGGCGTGAAGGGCTCGGCGTGAACGGCGCGAGCGCGATGTTCGAGCCACCGGTGCGTCCGGTGGAGGGTGGGATCGAGATCGATCTCCCTGCCGACGAGCGCTCGCTGCTCGAACGGCTGCTGGGCGAGCTCGCCGAGATGCTGGCCGCCGCGGCCGACGGCGGCGACGGCTCGACGACGCTCTCGCCCGAGCTCGCGGCGCGGCTCAACCCCGACGCCTACTCCGACGCCGAGCAATCGGCGGAGTACGCCAGACTGATGTCCGACGAGCTGCTGGCGAGTCGCCTCGGCGCGATCGACACGGTCAGGGCGTCGCTGTCACGCAGCACGGCTCGCCTCGACGAGTCGGGTGCGAACGCGTTCATGCGCTCGATCAACACGATCCGCCTCGTGCTCGGGACGATGCTCGAGATCTCGGACGAAGATGACGAGGAGGCCGAAGAGGAGCGCCTCGACGACCGGCCCGAGTACCAGCTCTACACGTGGCTGTCGTGGCTCCTGGAGTGGACCGTCCGGTCGTTGTGAGGCGTCCGAACGGCGCCGATCGGCCCAGTGGAGTCCGACGACGATCCTGCTAACGTCAGGGCGCTCTCAGCGAGAAGCGGACCCGGCTCCGCAGGCCCCCATCGTCTAGCGGCCTAGGACACCACCCTTTCAAGGTGGCGGCACGGGTTCGAATCCCGTTGGGGGTGCCATTGATTGCGATCGATCAAGGTCCCGTGGTGAAGTCTGGAGTTCACGCCGGCCTGTCAAGCCGGAGGTCGCGGGTTCAAATCCCGTCGGGACCGCCAACATCCCCCATCTCTCACGGTCGAGTAGCTCAGTCGGCAGAGCGTCCGCCTGAAAAGCGGAAGGTCACCGGATCGACGCCGGTCTCGACCACTGCTGACGTCCTTCGTCCCCCCTTGGACGGTCCCGCACCAGCACCATCACCCCTGACGCCCCTCTGCAGCGCGCTGTCTTCGTGACCGTTGCCTGAACGCGGTTTGAACAGATCGAGCGCGGTGGAAAAAGTACTTGGCGAGGTGAGCGATCGGCGCGACAGTGACCGGGGGCGCCAACGACAGGAGGTTTGGATGTTTGGTATCAGAAAGGCGATCGCAGCAGTTGCGCTGACTGCTGGGACGACGCTCGGGGGGGCGGTGCTCACTGACGCGCCGCCGGTGTCAGCGCACGGAGACGCCTGTACGGCGGTTCCTGATTCGGGGTGGGGATTCAACTTCCACAACTCATGCCACACCCATGACTGGTGCTATGGGGCCAAGCCGTATGGGCGCAGCGAGTGGGGTCGCTACCGCTGCGATCTCGACTTCCTGAACAACATGCGCGCTCAGTGCCGGGCGCAGTACGCCTGGTACAACCCGACCCGCGCCTACTGCTACGGCGTCGCCGAGACGTACTACAACGGCGTGCGCGCCGGCGGCTGGTACGCGTTCTGGTACGGCTGACGAACTTCCGGCTACCTGGCGACGAGAGGCTGATCGTGTCTCGTCGCCAGGTGGCGCCAGGTGGCCACGTGGTCAGTCTCCTCGGTGCGCCAGCTGGCCGGCGCGGACGAGGAGGAACGCCAGGAGTGGGCCGCCGAACATGAGCACGAGTCCGCCACCGATGTTGGCGCCGACGACGGCGGCGGTCATGACTCGATACCCGGCGCCGATGATGGCGCCGGCGATCACGACGAGCAGAAGAGCGATCCGGCGGTTCCTGGACGCTCCGCTCGTGCGTAACACCGCGCCCAAGGCGAACAGCGTCCCGACGAGCAGGACGAGCGCGGATCCACCGATCCACCGCTCGGCTGAAGATGAGAGGTCGGGTGGGGGGATCATGAAGTCGGCGTCCGGGCCATCGACCTCGTCCAGGTCGCCGACCAGCCACCACACGCTCACCGCCGTCGCGACCAGCGCGAACGGCAACAGCATCGCGAACCGACGGGCGAGTGGACTGGAAGAGCGCGTTGTCACGCGCCCAGAATGCACGACGCAGCCCAGGGATGGGGCTGAATCGCGCTGAGAATCGTGGGGCGGGGGTGAGGTGGGCGGCATGTTTCCTCCGGGGGATCGTGACGGCCTACTCTGTGGCGCCTACGGCTCCGGCGGTGTGATGCCGGGCACATGGGGAGGAGGGCCGAGATGGCTCCAAGCGCGATCGTCGCCGCCGCAGGCGACTTGACGGGCAACTGGTCGGGCACGGTGTGGCTGCTGATCCCGGGCGTCATCATCCTCGCCGTCGTCACCGCACTCGCCGTTGGGCCACTCGGTGAACCCGAGCGCACCCATCGCCGCGCTCGCGGTGTCAGCCAGTACCTCGAACGCCACGCCGCCGCTGCCGCCGCCAAGGAGGACGACTCATGACCCTGCGATCGAACACCCGCCGAGCGAGCTCGCCGACACGCCGTCGGCGCATCGGACGCGCCCT
>Ga0136627_1001086_pt1 | contig 10628 bp, 8 predicted proteins | sample AntDrymUQ4892206_2_FD_104652 | JGI IMG/M metagenome (GOLD analysis project Ga0136627, IMG submission 104652) | Polar desert sand microbial communities from Dry Valleys, Antarctica - metaG UQ489 (22.06) | ecosystem: Environmental > Terrestrial > Soil > Desert | place: Antarctica: Dry Valley... | reverse complement strand
GTCCACGTCTGCGCGTCCTCGCGCCACAGCTCGATGCCCTGCGGGTCCCAGTCGTCGCCCAGCAGGTTGAGAGTCCCCTCGGTGCCGTAGAGCTCGATCGCCGGTCGCCGATAGCGGACCGTCGCATGGGACGCGAGGACCGACGAGAGCGCGCCGCCCGTGTGGCGCAACAGAACGTGCCAGGTGTCGGGGTCGCGACCGGTGACCCGCCGTCCTCCGATCGCGCGCTCACGGCTCGCGCCGCCGGCCGCGGCGCGGACCTCCGCGACCGGGCCGAGCAGGGCCACGAGCGACTTGAGGTTGTAGGTGCCTACGTCCCCCAGCGTGGCCAGCTCGTCCTCGTGGTACCACGCCGCCCAGCTCGACCCCGGGTTGCCGTAGTGCGCGCGCGCGGCGTGCACGTCGCCGATGGCGCCGTCGGCGAGCAGCGTCCACAGGCGCCGGAACGTGGGACTCAGGTGAACGAACGGGGCCGCGAGAAGCGTGCGCCCGGCCGCGCGCGCGTGGTCGAACAGGGCCTGCGCCTCGTCGGCGGTCGGCGCGAGCGGCTTCTCGCACAGCACGTGGCGCCCGGCGTCCAACGCGGCGCGCACGAGCGCGGGATGAGTCGCCGGCGGGGTGAGGAGCACGACGAGCTCGACGCCGTCGGCGTACAGCACATCCTCGACGCGCTCCACGACGTGCGCGTCCGGGCGGCGGGTGAGCAGCGCGCGCCGGACCTCCGGCCGGCGCGCGTGGATCGGGCCGTGGACCGCCAATCCGCGCGGCACGAGCCGGTCGAGCGCAAGCTGGTAGGCGGGCAGCACGTTGCCGGCGCCGACGAAGCCCACCCCCACGGGTGCGCGCCGGTGAGTCATCGGATCTCCTCGCCGCTCGGTGCGGCCCGCGCGCCTCGCCCGACCGCGCGTGGTATACGGCGTCGATGCCGCACCGGCGTCGCCAGGCCGTGGCCGTTCGCGCTGCCGCAGCGCTGCCGACCGCCGCCGCGCTCCGGCTCGCCGGGCAGCCGCCGGACGCGCACGGCGTTCCGCTCGAGCCCGACCTCGCCGTTCTGCTGAAGATCGTCGACCGGCTGCGCTGGCCGCCGCTCGAGCGGCTGCAGATACCGGCCGCGCAGGCGGAGGCGCGGCGCGAGGCGGCTGTGCTCGCTGGGCGCCGGCTGGGCGGCGAGGTCCGTGCCCTGCGGGTGCCCGGCGCGGCCGGCCCGCTCGCCGGACGGCTGTACGGAGCCTCGGGCCACGGCCTGGTCGTCTGGCTCCACGGCGGCGGCTGGGTCCTGGGCGACCTCGACACCCACGACGCGTTCTGCCGCCGGCTCGCCGCCGCGTCCGGCGCGCGGGTCCTCGCGGTCGCCTACCGCCGCGCGCCCGCCGCCCGCTTTCCGGCCGCGGTGGAGGACGTCGTGGCCGCGGTCGGCTGGGCGACCGAGAACGCCGTCACCCTCGGTGCCGATCCGGCACGGGTGGGCGTCGGCGGCGACAGCGCCGGCGGCAACCTCGCCGCGGTCGCGGCGCTGGCGCTGCGCGACACGGTCGCCTTCCAGGTCCTGCTCTATCCGATCACCGACGTCTCGCGCGAGCATCGGAGCTACGCCGCCTTCGCAAACGGCCCCTGGCTCACCGCCGCGCTGATGCGCTGGTTCCGCGCCCACTACCTTCCCGAGGGCAAGGCGGCACACGATCCGCGCGCCTCCCCGCTGCTGGCCGATGACCTCGCCGACCTCCCGCCCACATACGTCGGCGTCGCCGGCTTCGACCCCCTGCGTGACGAGGGACTCGCCTACGCGCGCCGGCTCGAGCGGGAGGGCGCCCAGGTGCGGCTCGACTGCTTCCCGGCACAGATGCACGGCTACGCGGAGCTCGCCGGGGTCAGCCGCAGCGCACGCGCCGCCTCTCTCGCCGCGGCGCGGTGGATCCGCGATCGGATGGCCGCACACGCTCACCAGTGACTCCCGTGGGCGACGGTGATCGCCTCGCCGTTGACCGCGCTCGCGCCGTCCCCGGCCAGGAAGCCGACGACGCGGGCGATCTCGTCTACCTCGACGATACGGCCGGACGGATAGCCCGCCGCGCGCTCGGCCCACACCGTCTCGACGTCGACGCCGCGCTCGCCGGCCTCGCGCTCGGCGTCGCGCTCGGCCATCTCCGTGCGCACCCAGCCCGGCAGCACGGCGTTGCAGGTGATCCCAAACCGCGCGACATCGTGGGCCACGGCCCGCATCAGGCCGATCATGCCGTGCTTGGACGCGCAGTACGGCGCCTGCGCCGGCGCGCCCACCTGTCCGGCGGTGGAGGCGATCATCACGATCCGCCCCCATTCCGCGGCAAGCATGTCCGGCACCGCGAGCCGCGTGAGCTCGAACGGCGCGTCGAGGTTGATCGCGAGCGACGCCGACCAGCCCGCCCGGTCCTGGTCCCAGATGGGCCGGTCGTGCCAGCCCCCGCGTCCGGCGTTGTTGACGAGAACCGTGATTGGCCCGAGCCGGAGCCGGGTCTGAAGGACCGCCTGCGCGCAGCCGCCGGGATCGTCGAGGTTCGCCACCAGGACCTCGATCCCCGGCTCCTCGGCGCGCAGCCCTGCGAGCGCCTCCGCGTCGCGCGCGACCGCCATCACCCGCACGCCGTCGTCCGCGAGGGCCAGGGCGATCGCCCGCCCCATGCCGCGGCTCGCGCCGGTGACGAGCGCGATCCGCTCAGGCACGCGCCGGCGTCCCCGCGTGGAGCACGTCGCGCAAGGCGGCGACCGCGCCCGCCGGGTCCTCGCTCCCCCACACGTTGCGCCCGTGCGCCACGCCCGCCGCGCCGGCGTCCAGGGCCTCCCGCACCGTGGCGAGCAGCCCGTCGCGATCGCCGGTCAGGTCGCCTCCCGCCAGGATCACCGGGACGTCGCAGCCGGCGACTTCGGCCATCGCGCCCGCGGGCGCCGGCATGGTCGTCTTGACGACGTGCGCGCCCAGCTCCGCGCCGGTGCGCGCCGCGGCGGCGATCGCGATCGGCGCGTCGAGCGCGGGGTACTGAGGGCCGCCGATCGGCATGATCTCGCACACGTAGGGAAGTCCAGCCCGGTCGGCGGCGACGGCGACCTGCGCGGCGGTCCGCAGCGCGGCCAGCTCGAACGGCGCGCCGAGTTGCACGAACGTCAGCACGGCCGCCGCCCCGAGCCGCGCGGCATCCTCGACGGTGTACGCCGCGACGTACTCGCTCACCGGGTATGAGCCGCCGACGGCAACCGTCGTCAGGTCGAGCTTGAGGATCGGCTTCGCCGTCGCGAATGCGTCGCGATGGTCGCGCAGCGTGCCGTAGGAGCAGATGATCGCGTCGGCGCCCGCGGTGGTCACCGCGTGCAGCAGCGTGCGGCGGTCCTCGAGCCCGCGACACGGCCACGAGTACAGCGCGTGGTCGATGGCGACGACGAGCAGCCGGCCGTCGGCGGCGAGCAGGCGATCGGCGAGGCTCACGGCCGCAGCACCGTCTTGTAGCTGCGCTGCTCGCGCACCGCGTGCAGCGCGGCCCCGATCCCGTCGAGGCCGATGCGGTCGCTGACCAGCTCCTCGAGCGGCAGATCATCCGAGGCGAGCAGGTCGCGCGCGGCCTCGTAATGCTCGTAGTGCTGATGCGGCGGGGTCCCGATCCATTCGCTGCCGAGCACGGTGATCTCCTGGTAGTGGATGCGATTGAGGTCGACGGGCCAGATGCCCTCGTCGCCGAAGCCGGCGAACAGGACCACGCGCCCGCCGGGCGCGCACGCCGCGATCGCCTCGGCGGCGAGCGCGCCGCGGGCCACCGTGACGATCACGACATCCGGTCCGGCGCCGGCCCAGCGCTCGGCCGCCGCGGCCCGCCACGCGCCGGGCTCGGCACCGGCCGCCGCGCCGAAGCGCGCGGCGAGCGCGCGGCGCTCGGCCCGCGGCTCGACCGCCAGCACGTCGGCGCCCGCGCGTGCGGCGACGGCGGTGATCTGCACGCCCATCGCGCCCAACCCGATCACAGCGACGCGACGCCCCGGCCCGACGGCGCCCTGGTCGAGCACGCAGTGCAGGCAGTCGGCCAGCGGCTCGACGAACACGGCTCGCTCGACGGGCAGGTCGCCCATGCGCAGCGCCCCGCGCGACCAGCCGGCGGGCCGCGTCCCGATCGTCGCGTACTCGGCGTAGCCGGCGTAGGTGTCGCCGTATACGCGCGCTCCGACCTCCCAGCCGGCGGCCTCGGCGCCGACGGCCTCGACGCGCCCGACCCACTCGTGCCCGGGATTGAACGGGTACGCGCCGTCGTTGACGCCGATGGCGAACTTGCGGGCGTCGGTCGGACAGATGCCGCACGCCTCGACCCGCACGAGCAGCTCGTCGGGCGCGGGCTCGGGAACCGGGATGCGCTCGATCCGGACGTCACGGATGCCGTGCAGGCGGGCGACCCGCATGGTCGTGGTGCTCACGGGGCTGCCTTCGGGAGGGAGACGTCAGCCAGCCGCGGGTGCAGCCGGCGATAGGCGTCGTAAAGAGCATCGAAGCGACGGGCGCGAACGGCATCGGGCACGACGGCGCGCTCGACTCTCCGCGGAGCCGGCGCGCCGACGGCGGCAAGGGCCAGGAGCGCCGGGCCAACGGCTTCCCCGGCGTCGGCGACGACGTCGAGCGGCGCGCCCACCGCATCGGCGGTCGCCTGCAGCCACACGGCGTTGCGCACGCCGCCGCCGGTGACACGCCAGCGCGCCGGAGGTGTCCCGGGCAGACGGGCGACATGGTCGCGGATGGCGAGCGCGAGCGCGTCGACGAGGCCGCGGTAGAGCTGTGCGGGCGAGACGTCGAGGCTCAACCCCAGCACGGCACCGCGAGCGCCGAGGTCCCAGACGGGCGTCCGCTCGCCGGCGAAGTACGGCAGCACGAGGATGCCGCCCGCCCCCGGGGCGAGGTCCGCGGCGCCGCGGCGCAGCACGGCGGGCTCCCCGGACAAGGTGCGCTCGCCCCAGTCGAGCACCGTGCCTCCGCTCAGCGTCCAGCCACCCAGGAGCACTCCTTCGCCCGGATAGGCCGACACGCCGAGCCCGGCGACCGGCTCGGCCGCCGTCCGGGCGACGCCCACGATCATCGTGCTGCCGAGCACGATCCCGGCGTCGCCGGGCGCGGCCACACCGGCCGCGGCCAGGTCGACGAAGCTGTCGTACGTGCCGGCGATGACGGGCACGCCCTCGTCGAGGCCGAGCAGCTCCGCCCCGCGCGCGTCCAGGCCTCCCGCGACGGCGCGCGGATCGAGCGGCGCGGGCAGCGGCGCCACCGGTTCGACGCCCGGCCAGACATGATCGGCGCGCGTCACGGCGTCCATCACCGGCGTGCCGATGCACCACCCCACGAGGAACCCGGTGGCGTCGACCGCCCACGCCGCGCGTCGTCGCAGCTCGGGACGCTCCTCGACGCAGCGCTGCAGGTGCGGCAGCGCGTGGTCGGCCACTGCGGCGCCGCCCTCCGGATCCAGGCGCGCGCGCTGGACCGCCGCACGTGCGTCGAGCGAGAACAGCGGGGCGCGGGTGAGCGCCGCGCCGGTGGCGTCGACGAGGAGCGGCGCCGGACCGAGTGCGGCGATGCCGACGGCTCCCACCGGCGGCGATCCAGCCTGCGTGACGGCCGCGCGCGCCGTCGCCCGCACTCCGTCGAGCCAGTCTCGGGGGTCGTGCTCGGCGACGCCCGGACCGCGGATCGCCCTGGCGTGCGGGCGCCGAGCGGCGCCCGCGAGCGTACCGTCGGCTCGCACGACCGCCGCTCGCACGCCGCTGAGCCCGACATCGATCCCCAGCCCGTGGAGCCCGCTCGTGACCGGCATCGCCGCGATCGTACCGGTTCAGCCGAGCGTTTCAAATAGTCCATAGGCGGCTCAGATGGTGCTACTTTGGCGCGATGGACGCACCCTTCGTCGCCGCCGCGCCCAAGCCCAGGATCCAGTCGGTCGCCCGCGCGATCTCGCTGCTCGACGAGATCGCCCACAGCCGTGACGGCCGTACGGCGCAAGAGCTCAGCCGGACGGCCGGCTTGAGCCGCGCGACCACGTACCACCTGCTGCACACGCTCGCGGCCGCCGGCTACATCGGGCGGGGACCCGAGCACCGCTACCGGCTCGCGATCGGCATCAGCCCGCTGGTGCAGGCGTTCGAGCGTCACGTCCTGCCCGACGATCTGCTGCCGCTCGCCCGCGCCTTGTCGTCGCGCACCGGCGAGGCGGCCTACGTGGCGGCCCGCCAGGGCTCCGAGCTGGTGCTGCTCTGCAGCGTGCCGGGCCACCACCAGGTCGCCGTCGCCAACAGCCCGCTCGGACCGATCGACGACGGGCACGCGCGGGCGAGCGGCAAGCTGTTGCTCGCGCTTGCGCCCGAGGACGCGCGCGAGCGCTACCTGGCCGCCCACCCGCTCACGCGGGTGACCCGGACGACGATCACCTCGCGGGACGCCCTGCTGCGCGAGCTCGAGCACATCCGCACCGTCGGCCACGCCTTCGACAGCGAGGAGTTCCACGCCGGGGTGTGCTGCCTGGCGGCGCCGCTCGGACGCGGCGGGACCTCCTTCGCCCTCGCGATGTCGGCGCCCAAGGAGCGCTACGAGGCGTTCCGCGAGGAGTACCTGACCGCGCTGCTCGAGCTTGCCGGAGGAGCAACGCCGGCCGGTTAGCTTATCTCACGATATGAGACAGCTCGCTTTGATTTGACACCGAAGGAGACGACGAAGTAGCGTCGCCGACTGAAGCATGACCGTTTCGGAGCTCACTCCGCTGTCCCTGCTGTCGGCCTACCGGTCGATGGCCACGATCCGCGGGTTCGAGGAACGGGCGCTCTCGCTGCGCCGGACCGACGAGATCGCGGGCTCGATCCACCTGTGCTCCGGGCAGGAGGCGATCCCGGTCGGCGCCCTGGCCGCGCTCGAGCCTGCCGATCGCGTGGTGGCCACCTATCGCGGCCACGGCTGGGCGATCGCCTGCGGCGTGCCGCTCGACGCGCTGATGGCCGAGCTCTGCCAGCGGGCCACCGGCATCAACGGCGGCCGTGGCGGCTCCGCGCATCTGCTGGCCCCCGCTCACGGGCTGCTGGGGGAGAACTCGATCGTCGGAGCCGGCGTGCCGATCGCGGCCGGCGCCGCGCTCGCCGCCCAGGTCAGCGGATCCGGACGCGTCGTGGTGGTGAGCGTGGGCGATGGCGCGACCAGCCAGGGCGCGATGCACGAGGGGCTCGTCTTCGCCGCCTTCCGCCGGCTGCCGCTCGTCGTCGTATGCGAGAACAACGGCTGGTCGGAGATGACCCCGATCGACCAGATCGTCCCGGAGAAGCGGCTCGCCGCCCGCGCGACTGGTTACGGCATGCCGGGCGCGACGATCGACGGCAACGACCCGCGCGCCGTCCACGAGGCGGTCGCGGAAGCGGCTGCGCGGGCCCGCGCCGACGGCGGCCCCACGTTCCTGGAAGCGACCTGCCACCGGCTGGGTGCCCACTACAACGGCGACCTGGAGCACTACCGGCCCGACGCCGACCGAGACGACGCGATCGCCGCCGACCCCCTCGCCGCCCTTCGGCGCCGGCTGGTCGAGGGAGGGACACCGGACGCCGACCTGGATGCCGTAGACCGTGAGCTGGCGGTCGCGCTCGACGCCGCCCGTGATGCGGCCGTCGCCGCGCCGCGGCCCGATCCGGCGAGCGCCCGGCGCCATGTCCATGGCCGCCCGGCTGCGCCCGCCGTCAGCGGCGAGCCAAGCGAGGAGCGCGAGCTGACCTATGTCAAAGCGGTGACAGAAGCGCTGCGCCGCGAGCTGCGTGCCCGCCCCGAGGTGGTGGTCTACGGCGAGGACGTCGGGGCCTCGGGTGGCATCTTCGGCGCTACCCGGCAGTTGCAGGAGGAATTCGGCGAAGCGCGGGTGTTCGACAGCCCGATCGCCGAGTCCGCGATCCTCGGCGCCGCGGTCGGGGCTGCGCTGGAAGGACTGCGGCCGGTGGTGGAGATCATGTGGGGCGACTTCCTCCTGGTCGCCCTGGACCAGTTGATCAACCAGGCCGCGAACGTGCGCTACGTGAGCGACGGCGAGCACTGCGCGCCGCTGGTCGTCCGCACGCAGCAGGGGGCGACGCCCGGCTCGTGCGCGCAGCACTCCCAGAGCCTCGAAGCGCTGCTCGCGCACATCCCCGGGCTGCGTGTCGGCATGGCCGCGACGCCCCAGGACGCCCACGCGATGCTGCGTGCCGCGGTGGCCGACGACGATCCCGTCATCCTCTTCGAGTCACGCGCGCTCTACCAGCACAAGGGCATGGTCGCGCTGGGCGGCGAGCGTGAGGGGGTCGGCGGCGCGCGGTTCCGTCGCGAGGGGGGCGATGTCGCGATCGTGAGCTGGGGGCGCACCGCGCTGCTGGCCGAGCAGGCCGCCGAGGGCCTGGCCGTCGAGGGCATCGAAGCCACGGTGCTCGACCTGCGCTGGCTCTCGCCGCTCGACGACGGCGCGCTCGCCCGGGCCGTCCAGCAGACCGGACGCGTGCTGGTCGCGCACGAGGCGAACGTCACAGGCGGCTTCGGAGCCGAGATCGCGGCGCGGATCGGCGAGACGCAGTTCGATGCGCTCGACGCGCCGGTGCGGCGTCTCGGCGCGCCCGACGTCCGCATACCGCCGGCGCCCGGCCTGCAGGCGGCGCTGCTGCCGTCCGTGGAGAGCATCGCGCGGGCCGCCACCGAGCTGGCGCGGTCGGGTTGATGGGGCGTTCACGTCTGGAGGAGGAGAGGCAATGAGCAACGAGGAGATCCTGCACGCGATGGTCCAACGGGCCACGCGCCGTCGCTTCCTGCAGCGCGCGGGCGCCATGGGACTGGGCACGCTGGCGGTGCCCGGGCTGCTGGCCGGGTGCGGCGGTGACGACGAGGAGCCGACGGCCCCGGCCGACGAGCCGGCCGGGCCCGCCGAGGTGCCGACCGCAAGCGGGCGGGTCGACTACCTGTCGTGGGAGGGCTACGACATCCCGGATGCCATGAAGGCCTGGACGAAGTCCAACGGCATCCAGTTCAAGACGAACTACATCGCCAACCACGACGACATCCAGGGGAAGATCAAGGCGGCGGGCAGCGCGGGCGGGTTCGACCTGACCACCTACTACCAGGGCTACAAGCAGTTGTACGCCCAGCTCGAGATCCTCAAGCCGATAGACGAGTCCAAGCTGCCGAACCTGGAGAACCTGGACGAGTTCTGGGGCGGGGACCTGGGCAACTTCTGGGTCGACGCGGACGGCACCCGGACGGGCGTGCCGTGGACATGGACGCCGCTCGGGCTCACCTACGACTCGGCCAAGACCTCCGAATTGCCCTCGCACTACGACCTGCTCGACCCCAAGTTCAAGGGCAAGGTGGCCGTGGTGGACGACCCCACCGGCGCCTGGGCAATGGCCGCGCACATCCTCGGCCTGAAGCCGGACGAGATCAAGAAGGCCGACCTCGCCAAGATCAACGACTTCCTGTCGCAGATCATCGCCCAGTCCTCCGGCGTGTCGCCTTCGTTCGGCGACGTCACCACCAAGCTCACCTCGGGCGACGCGGTCGTCGCCTTCCAGGGGTGGACGGCGATCAACAAGTTCGCGGCCGACGCCGGCACCAAGACGATCAAGCACAGCATCCCGAAGGAGGGCGGGTTCACGGCCTGCGACTGCTGGGCGATCGCCTCGACCGCCGACAACGACGACGCCGTGTACTCCTGGATGAACGAGACGCTCAAGCCGGACGTGCACGCGGCGGCCGCGGACTACGTGATCGGCGGCGTGACGGTCGGTGACGCCTACCCGCTGACGAGCAAGAGCCTGCAGAAGCTCTATCCCGCGGAGCAGCAGGCGGAGGCGCTGGAGCAGGCGCCGCTCTACAACAACCCGCCCGTCGAGTCGGATGAGTTCGTCACGTTCGAGGAAGTCCTCAAGAACTGGCAGGAGCTCAAGGCCGGGGCGGAGGCGTGACCGTAGGTCGTGACGAGGATCGCTGAGCCGGGTGGATGAGCGCGACCGCCGAGCCACCCACGACTGCGACCGTCGTCGCCGGCGCGCGCCGGGAGCGCGGGCTGCGCGCCGGCCCGCTCCTGCTCACGGCGCCGGCGGCGCTCGCGCTCCTGCTGTTCCTGATCGCCCCGCTCGCCACCTTCGCGGTGTACTCGTTCCTGACGGGGTCGCTGTACGAGGTGTCCGGGCCGCTGACGCTCGAGAACTACCGCGAGATCGCCGAAAGCGACCTCAACCGGACCCTCGCGCGCAACTCGGTGGTGGTGGGTGTGCTCGCGGCGGTCACTTCCGTCCTGTTCGCGCTGCCGATCGCCTACTGGCTGCGCTACACCGCCAGCCGCTGGAAGACGCTCGTGCTGTTCCTCATGGTCGCGTCGTTCCTGGCCAGCTACCTGGTGCGGATCTACGCCTGGCGGACGATCCTCGGCACCGAGGGCGTCATCAACAGCGGCCTCGGGGCGCTCGGGGTCATCGACGAACCGCTGACCTTCCTGGTCTTCAACCGCTTCGCGGTGACGATCGCGCTCGTGCACATCTACCTGCCGTACGTGGTCCTGGTGCTCTACGCCGGGCTGGCTCCGCTCAAGCCGACCTACCTCGAGGCGGCACAGGATCTCGGCGCCGGGCGCGTGCAGCGG
>Ga0136627_1001085_pt1 | contig 10630 bp, 11 predicted proteins | sample AntDrymUQ4892206_2_FD_104652 | JGI IMG/M metagenome (GOLD analysis project Ga0136627, IMG submission 104652) | Polar desert sand microbial communities from Dry Valleys, Antarctica - metaG UQ489 (22.06) | ecosystem: Environmental > Terrestrial > Soil > Desert | place: Antarctica: Dry Valley... | reverse complement strand
GCGGGCGACCGCCGGCGCATCAGGCCGAGAGGCGGCTACGAGGCGAGCGCCGGTTCCAGACCGGAGCCCCGGCCCTCGAGCGGGTCGCCCACCCCGAGGCCCTCGGTCAGGCAGGCGAGGATCTCGAGCATGGCCTGGCTGGCGGCCGATCGGTGGGCGGTGTCACGGACCGCGGCCTTCACGTGCCTCACCGGGGCCCGCTCGACCGGCCGTGAGACGAGTCCCTCGCGAAGCCAGCCGAGCGACAGCGCGGGCATGAAGGTGACGCCGTGCCCGGTCGAGACGAGCGACTGGAGGGCCTCGAAGCCGGTGCCCTGACACGAGAGGTCGAACTCGGGCTCGACACCGGCTTCGGCGCAGGTTCTACGCAGCGTCCGCTCCCACGGTGGGGCCACGAGCACCCGTTCGCCGGTCAGCCGGTCGAGGGAGGCCGCGTCCTCGCGCGCCAGTGGATGCTCCTCCGGGAGCACCAGCAGGTAGGGATCGTCGAAGAGCGGAACGCATTCGAACCGGGGATCCCGGCACGTGTCGATCCCGCGGTAGTCCATGGTGGAGGGCCAGTCGTCGAGCTCGAACACAACGGCCAGGTCGAGCCTGCTCTCACTCAGCAGCGCGAGGTTCTCGTACGGCTCGGCGTCGTTGAAGCAGACCTCGGCCTCGGGACGGCGCTGCCGGAAGATGCGGTACGCCTCTGCTGCGAAGGCCCCGGTGGCGCTCGAGAAGGACCCAAAGCGCAACCGCGCGTCGTTGGCCCCCCGCATGATCTCAAGGTCCTCCTCCGCCTCTGCGAGTCGCCTCATCACCGCCTCGGCGTGGAGGCGCAGGGACCGTCCGGCGTCGGTGAGCGTCACGCCTCGCGCGGTCCGCGAGAAGAGGACCAGCTTGGTGGCGCGCTCGAGGGCACACATCTGCTGGGACACGGCCGAAGGCGTGAAGGACAGGGACTGCGCCGCGGCGGCGAAGCTGCCCGTCCGGGAGACCTCCACCAGCGTCTCGAGCCGGCGCACGTCGAGCGTCCCGGCGCGGATCACCGGTAGCTCCCGACGGTCATTCGACCTCGCGTGTCGTGCGAATGGCTCACAGCTTCGAGGGCAACTCTACGGGCGTCGGATTACGCGTCTCTTTCCTCGATGAGCTGTGCTTACTCCGGGGTAAGCGATCGGAGTGGTGCGCGCCCGGGGTCGCTCCAAGGGTGATCGGTCACCGACCCCCCGCCGACCCGAGGACGCCGACACATGCCGAAGCCACGCCTCTTTCGCTCGCTCCTGATGGCTGCCGTCGTGCTGGTCGCCGTAGCTCTGCTTCTGGGTGCCGGAGGGTCCTCGGACGAACTGACCCCCGACCTCGCCGCGTTGTCGGAGCCCGATGTCTCCTTTGCGCCGAAGGGGCACGAGGTGCTGCCCGAGAGCAAGCTGCTGGTCGACAGCGCGCTCGGCGTCGACCTCACCAACCAGTCCATCACCATTCCGTGGGCTGCCCCCGATGCGTCCAGGAGGTGACGCTCGAGGGTCCGCCCAAGAGCAAGTTCGGCGAGGCCGTGGTCCAGTTCCAGGGCGTTCCCGACTTCAGCCCCCGCCGGGAGCTCGTCCCGGGACCGGCCGCCGGGCCCGGCGCCTTCCCGGGGCAAGGAGGCCGACCAGACGATCTTCTATCTGAGCACCGAGGCGTCCGAGCGCACGGCGGCGACGCTGGAGCGCGCGACGTTCGTGCCGCTGCTCCAGGGCTCGGCCTTCCTGGGAGGCGACGACTTCCTCGGGGCGGCCCGCGCGCGGATCTTCCTGTTCTCGAACGGCCAGACCGGGGCGGACAACCCCGAGGCTCAGGGGCTCAGCCACCTGATCGCCGACGGTCACAGCGCCGAGGACGCCAACCTGGGCAACGCGGGGCTGCTGAAGGCCCTGCGTGAGGACGACGGCGACGCACAGAACGTCCTCGGTGACTTCCTCTCGCTCGCCGACCCGCGTCACGCGAACGCGTACAGCCCCCTGTGGGACGCGCAGATCGGCGAGTGGACCCAGAAGGCGATAGACGCGGGGCTGAACAAGCGCCAGACCGACGAGAACCGCATCCTGAACCTCGCGGCCAGCAGGCCTGACCTGCTGACGGGCCCGGGAGGCTCGCCCTACGGCTCGGTCGGCTTCGTCATCAACTGCCCGACCGTGGCCTTCGAGGACAAGGTGCCCGCGGAAGCGGCGGTCGCACCCACTCCCGGTGGTCAGTTCTAGCCATCAGGACGACGGACTCGGGGCCGGGAGCGCAGTCCTCCTGGCTTCCGGTCCCCGAATCCGTCAAGACCCTGGCCACACACAGATCGGAGATCGAGGGCGATGAGTCGTGTTCCTGAACAAGAGCCGCCGCGCGAGCGGGGCGCCGTCGAAGAGCTCGCCTCGGAGCCCGCGTCGCGCAAGCGGTTCCTGAGGATGCTCGGAGGCGGCGGCGCGGCCGCGGTCAGCTTCGGACTGCTGCTCGGCGCCTGCGGCGGCGGGGACAGCGCGGGCGGCGGCGGCGCGAAGGTGGAGACCTCGACGAGCTGCTGAAGGTGATCGGCGACCACGAGCTCCAGCACGTCGAGGCCCTCGCCAACACCGTGGCGCAGCTCGGCGGCACGCCCCTGCCAAAGCCGAGGACGAGGTTTGCGCTTGGCAACCCCTCCTCCGTGGTGGCGCTGGGCGGCGACGGTCGAGAACCTGGGCGCGTCGGCCTACCTCGGGCAGGCAGGCAACATCCAGAGCAAGGAGGTGCTGGCCGCGGCCCTCTCGATCCACACGGTCGAGGCCAGGCACGCCGCCGCTCTCAAACAGCCTGACGGGCCGGCCGCCGACCCCGGACGGGGCCTTCGCCAAGCCGGCCACGATGGCCCAGGTGCTGCCGCAGGTCAAGCCGTTCATCGTCAGCTAGGCATCGCGAACAGGAGGCTCGATCATGGTCAACAGCAAGCTGGTGGCGCCGGAGTTGGCGGCCGTCGAGATACACGGAATGACCCGAGGCGCGTTCATCATGCGCGCCGCGCTGGCGGCCGGCAGCGTCTACGGCCTGCAGACCGTCGGCCCCCTCGTGAACGAGGCGCTGGCTCAGGGCAAGGCGGGGGACATCGAGATCCTGAACTTCGCCCTGACCCTGGAGTTCCTCGAGACGGACTTCTACCGGACGGCCCAGGGCCTCAGCGGGGAGGCCGCCGCTCTGGCGAGGACCTTCGGCGACGAGGAGGCCGAGCACGTAGGCGCCCTCACGCGAGCGATCCGGGGGCTTGGCGGCACCCCTGCCGAGAAGCCGACGGCTTCCTTTCCCCAGGGCGGGCAGGCAGCCTTCCTCAAGCTGGCGCAGACGTTGGAGGACACCGGGGTGAGCGCCTACAACGGGGCGGCTCCGATGATCCAGTCCAAGGAGGTCTTGGCCGCGGCCGGGACAATCGTCCAGGTCGAGGCTCGGCACGCCGCGTCGATCAGGCTGCTGAACGGCGAGGACCCCGCGCCCGTCGCCTTCGATCAGACGATGAACAAGGAGCAGGTGCTGCGCGCGGTCGAGCCGTTCGTCGGGGCCTGATCGAGCATCGGCACGCGGCGAATCAGAGGCCGTACTCCTCGAGGAGCTTCAGCCACACCTCGCTGCGGGTGGGAAACGAGGGCACCGCGTGCCACAGCTTCTGGAGCGGCACCTCGCCCACCACCGCGATCGTGGCGGCGTGCAGGAAGTCGGCCACCTCCGCCCCGGTGAACGTCGCGCCCACGATCACGCCGCGGTCCTCGTCGATCACGAGTCGCGTGGTGCCGGGGGCGTCGTTGCCGTAGAAGCTGCCGCCCGCGTTGCCCGAGGTCGTGGCGTCCACGGCGCGTACGTTCAGCCCCTCGGTCCGCGCGCTCTCGAGCGTGTGGCCGACCGCGGCCACCTGCGGGTCGGTGAAGATCACCCGTGGTGACACCAGGCCGTCGGCGGTCACGGCGGCATCCTTGCCCATGATCAGGTCCGCGGCGGCCCGGGCCTGGTACTTGCCCATGTGGGTGAGCAGGGAACGGCCGTTCACGTCGCCGACCGCGTAGAGCCAGTCGCCATCCACGGCGGTGGCGCGCATCTGATCGTCGACCTCGATGCTCTCGCCGGGCTCCAGGCCCACGCTCTCCGCACCAAGGTCGTCGGTGTGGGGCCGCCTGCCCACCGCCACCACCAGCTCGTCGGCCACCACCGGCGGGCCCTCGGCGAGCTCGATCTGCACGTCGCCGTCGCGGCTCACCTTGGTGACCATGGCGTCGAAGCGCACGTCGACGCCGCGGTCACGCAGCGACTCCGCCACCAGCTCGCCGGCGAAGGCCTCCTCGCGCGCGATCAGGCGGTCGCCGCCCTCGATCAGGGTCACCTGCGAGCCCAGCGTGCGCCACGCCTGGGCCATCTCTACCCCAACCACGCCACCGCCGATGATCGCCAGGCGCGCCGGCACCTCCTTGGCCACGGTGATCTCACGGTTGCTCCACGGCCGCGCCTCCTCCAGGCCGTCGATCGGGGGCATCAGCGCCCCGCTGCCGGTGGATATGAGCACGGCGCGGGAGGCCACGAGCACGTCGTCGCCGGCCGTGACCCGGCGCTCGCCGTCGAGGCGGCCGTGCTCGCGCACCAGCGTGATGCCCTTGTCCTCGAGCCACGGAACCTGCGCGGAGTCGTCGAAGTCGTGGATCACCTCGTCCCGGCGGGCGAGCACCGCGGGCACGTCGAGGTCGCCCGTGACCGCCTGGGCGGCGCCGGGCACGCGGCGCGTCTCGGCCAGCGCCTCCGCGGGGCGCAGCAGCGCCTTCGAGGGCATGCAGGCCCAGAAGGAGCACTCGCCCCCGAGCAGCTCTCGCTCCACGATGGCCACCGACAGCCCACCTTCGGCCAGCCGGCCCGCGGCCACCTCGCCCGCCGGTCCGGCGCCGATCACGATCACGTCGAAGGTGCGCTCGCTCATGCTGTGCGTGGTTCCTCTCTCATCCGTCGCCCTCCGGCGGCGGGTCGATGACCTGCAAGGTCCCGTCCGTGCGGCTGGCCACGAAGACCCGGCCGGTCTCGGGGTCGACCGCCACGGTATTGGGCTGGCGCACGGTGGGAAACGATCGCAGCCGGCGACGGTCGGTCAGCTCGACCACCTCGTTGGTCTCGGTCAGGGTGACCCACAACCGCCTGCGCACCGGGTCGGCGGTCACTCCGTACGGGGCGCCGGGCAGCGCCGTGCGCCGGTGGATGCGCAGGTCCGGCTCGGTGAGCACCTCCAGAAGCCCGTCGCCGCGTGTATCGACCACGAAGAACCGGTCGTCGAGGGCGACCACGTGCGTGGGCCCCATGCCGGCGTCGATCTTGCCCAGCCGGTCCAGGCTGCGGGTGTCGAAGAGCTCGAGGGCGCGCTCGCTCACGCCGACCACCGCCACCAGCGCGCCGTCCTGCGTGGTCACCACGCCCCCGGGCTGCACGGGAGCGGACAGCCGCTGCACCCGCCGGCCGTCCTCGACCACGGAGAGGGTGTCGCCCGCCTCGTCGCCCACGAACACGCGCCCGCGGCCATCCGAGGCGGCGTCGTGGGGGAAGTCGCCGACGCCGGTGCGCCGCAGCCGGCCGCCGGGCAGGAAGACCTCGATCAGCTGGTCGGAGCGCTCGGCGGGCACGAGCACGGGGCCGCCCGGACCGGCCAGCCTCAGGTGCCGAGGCGACTCGGGCATGGGGATCCAGCGCACCACCTCGAGCGTGTCCATGTCCACCAGCGCGAGCAGGTCGGGATTGGTGAGGCCCACGGCCAGCAGGCGCGTCTGGGCGTCCGCCACGAGGCCCTCGGGCTTGTTGCCGATCGGGATCACACGGCCGGCAGGCCGCTGCTCGAGCGGCGGCGAGACGGCCGGCTCGGCCGCGGGCGCCAGACCGTCATCCGACCCGCCGCAGCCCGCCAGAAGCGCGATGGCAAGCGTGCACGCGAGAGCGAATGCCTGCGGGCGTGACATGCCCTGGATTGCACAGGAGCGAGCTTTCGTGTTCATTACGGAGACGATGGAGGGGTTTTGATCAGCGCCGGTCCGGTCTAGGTTGGCCTACATGGGAGCGGAGAGGGGTTGCGCCGAGGCCTACGCCGGTCAGGCTAACGACGCGGTGCGGGCGCGGCTCGAAGCCGGATTCTTCGCGCGGATGATTCCGTCCCTGCTCGCGCGGGCGGGCGGCGGTCGCCTGCTCGACCTCGGATGCGGCGACGGTCTGGCCGCGCGGCTGGCGGGTCCGGCGCTGACCGAGTACACGGGCGTCGACTTCCGGCCCACCGAAGCGAAGAGCGTCGGGGAGCACGTGCTGCACGACCTCACGGACGGCTTCGGCCCCGTCGGGGATGCCCCCTTCGACGTGTACCTCGCCACCTTCGGCGTGATGTCTCACCTGGAGCCGCCGCAGCTCGAGCGCCTGCTGAAAGAGGTCGCCGGCCACGCCCGGCCCGGTTCGGTGATCGCGCTCGAAGCGCTCGGCCTCGGCTCGCTGGAGTGGCCGGGCCTGTGGGACACCACGCCCGGCGCGGGGCGCTCGCTGCCCTACCGGCTGGGATCCGACGTCACCGTGCACCCATGGGGCCCGCGCGAGCTCTGGGCGCTTCACCGCGACGCGGGCCTACGGCCGGTGGGAGTGCTGGACCGCTCGGTGCAGGCGGGGCCCAAGACCGGGGACGGCCGCTACTGGCCGGGGCTGCCGCCGCTGCGGCGCGCTCTCGACGACCTGCTCGAAGGGCGCGACGAGGCCGCGGCCCGCGGCGTGCTCGCCCAGCCGCTGCCGCCACTGCCCGCCGGCCGTGCGGCCGGCATCCATCACGCCCTCGGCATGAGACGGCGACGCCTGGCGACCGACCGCGGAGGCACCACGGGCGGCCTTGCCCGGACGATGTGGGCGCTCGAAGCCCGCTCAAGCGGCGGCTTCGGCCACGGGCTCACTGTCGTCGCGCGCAAGCCCTGAGGCCAGCAGGGCGGCGGCGAAGAGGCTGCCGGGCGCCTGCCGCGCCACCATCCGCGCGTCGTCGATCGAGTCCACGTCGGTGAGGGGCGGCAGCGCAGCCGTGCTCAGACCCAGGCTCCGCAGGCGCTCGGCCTGGGCGGCGTGGGTGGAGGGGCTCGACATGGGCACGCCGGCGAAGACCGCGCGGTCGGGACGGTGCAAGCCGATGGTCCAGTAGCCGCCATCCGGGGTGGCGCCGAGCACGGCGCCCGTATGCGGGCGAGAGAGCGCCGCCAGCGCCCCCGCCAGCATGGCGGCCGTGACCTGGGGGGTGTCCATCGCCAGGATCAGCGCGGGCCCGCCCACGTCCTCGAAGGCGGCGGCCAGCCGCTCGCCCAGGCCGGCTCCGCGCTGGCGCACCACGTCGAAGCCGCCCGGCAGCCACTCCCCGGCCGGGCCCTCGAGCGCCACCACCCGGCGCGAGCACGGCGTGGCCGCCACGGCGGCGAGCGTGTCTCGCAGCGCGGCCTCGGCCAGGCCCGCGGCCTGCTCGGGGGTGCACGGCGGAGACAGTCGCGTCTTGGACCGGCCGGGCACCGGCGCCTTGGCTATCACCACGAGGGCGGCGGCGCTCATCTCAGAGCCGCCGCCATGTCGCGCACGGTACGAGCGGTCCCGCGCACCGTGCCGGTGATCTTCGAGCGCCCGGACCGCGCCCGGTAGGCCACGCTCACCTCCTCGATCCTCCACCCCGCCGCGGCGGCCAGGAGCACCATCTCGAGCGGCCACCCGAAACGCCGGTCGCGCAGCCTCAGATCGAGGAGCGGCTGGCGGCGGACGGCCCGCATCGGCCCCAGGTCGCGAAGGGCGAGCCCGCTGCGCCGCCGCACCTCGAAGGCGAGCAGGCGGTTGGCCGCGCGGGCGTGGATCGGAAACGCCCCCCGCTCCGCACGTCGGGCGCCCATCACGAGGTCGGCCCGGTCCGCGAGCACCGGCCCCGCCACCTGCGGCAGCTCACCGGGATCGAGCGAGCCGTCGCAGTCCATGAAGCAGACCACGTCGGCCTCCGCCGCGAGCAGGCCGGCGAAGCAGGCCGCACCGAACCCGCGGCGCGGCTCACAGACCACGCGCGCGCCAAGGCTCGCGGCCAGCGCGCCTGAGCAGTCGGTGGAGCCGTTGTCGACCACGATCGGGTCGTAGGAGGCGGGCATGGCGCCCAGCACCAAGGGCAGCGCCTCGGCCTCGTCGAGCACCGGCAGGATCACCTGGGCCGACATCGGCCCAGACCCTAAGGCCGAGCCCTTACAGAAGCCGAAACCTGGCGCGTTCCCGATAGCGGGTCTGCCGTCAGCCCATACGCTCGGTCGGGTGGAGGCCCGCCCCGTACCGACCCATGCGCCGCGCGGCGAACGGCTGCGCGTTCTGCGCGTGCCGCTGGTCGGCTTTGCGCTGATCGCCGGCACGGTGGCCTTCGGGATAGCGGCCAAGGCGAGCGGCGACTCGCTGGGCAGCGCACAGCCGCCGCTGCTCTACCGCCCCGACTGGCAGGCCTCAGTCCTTGCGCTGGTCGCCGTCGCCGTGCTGGGCATCGGCGTCGCGCTGGCCCCGCGCCTGCGCAGCGGCACCCTCTCGCCTCCCGCCTTCGCCTCGGCCGCGCTGGCGCTCGGGCTCATCACGCGCCTGGCGGTGGGGGCGGCTCGCGACGGCATCGGGGGCTGGTACGCGGTGTACGACGTGCCCAACAAGGAGTCCTCGAGCGAGTATCTGCCCGCCCTGCCCGCCTTCGACTTCGGCGCGCGGTTCTTCCTCGACACCTTCGCCGAGATCGGCACGTCGCTCCCGGTGCACGCCGTCGGGCACCCGCCGGGGCTACTGCTGGCACTGCACGCCCTCGGCATCGAGACAGCCGAGGCCATGGCGGCGCTGACCATCGGCGTCGGAGCGCTGAGCATCCCGCTCGTGTACGTGCTCGGGCGCCAGCTGCTCGACGAGGGGCGGGCCCGTGTGGCCACCCTGCTCTATGCGTTCGCGCCCTCCGCGGTGCTGCACGGCGTGACCTCGGCCGACGCCCTCTTCGCGACGGTTGCCGCCTTGGCGCTCGCCGCGCTCCTGGCCCGGCGCGGGGGGTTGCAAAGGGGAGCGGTGCCCCCCTTTGATCGCTTCCGCGTCGCCCTTGGTCCGCCGGCGCTCGCGCTCGCCTCGTTCTTCTCCTACGCGAACCTGGCCGTGGGCGCCCTGGCCGCGATCGTGGTCCTACGCCGCGACGGCCTGCGCCGCGCACTCGTCCTGAGCGGCGCCTGCGCCGTGGCGCTGCTGGCCTTCTACGGCCTGCTGCACCTGCTCACGGGCTTCGACCCGGTCGGCGCCCTGCGCTCGACGGAGATCGTCTACCGCGAGGGGGTGGCCTCCAACCGCCCGTACGCCTTCTGGGTCTTCGGCTCGCCCGCCGCCTTCCTGCTGGCCGCGGGGTTGCCCCTCGCCTGGCTCGCGCTGCGCGCGCTCGGCGCCGGCGAGACCGTGGCCGTGGCACTGTTCTCCGTCGTCGTCGTCTCCGCCGTGCTCGGCTTCACGAAGGCCGAGACGGAGCGCATATACCTTTTTCTCGTGCCCTTCCTGTGCCTGGCCGCCGCCACGGCCCTGCCCAGCCGATACGTCACGCCCGTGCTCGGGCTCCTGGCCGTCCAGGCGATCGCCACCGAGCTGGCCTTCGAGACGGTCTGGTGAGCACGGTGCTCGTGACCGGCGGTGCGGGCTTCATCGGCTCCCACCTCGTCGACGCCCTCCTGGCCGCAGGCGAGCCGGTGAGGGTGCTCGACAACCTCGATCCTCTCGCCCACCCCTCCGGGGAGCCGCCCGCCCACTTCCCCGGGGAGGCCGAGCTGGTCATCGGAGACCTGCGCGACCGCGCGGAGGTCGACGGCGTGCTCGAGGGCGTCGACCGGATCTTTCACCTCGGGGGCGTCGTGGGCAATGGTGAGTCGATGGTGCACGTGCGCAAGGCGGTGGACGTGAACTGCGGCGGCACGGCGACCCTGCTCGAGGCCGCGATCGAGCGCCGCGACACCGTGCGTCGGGTGGTGGTTGCTTCCTCGATGGTGGTCTACGGCGAGGGGGCCTACCGCTGCCCCGAGCACGGCCTGGCCGCGCCCGGCCTCAGGGACCGCGATCGGCTGGCCCGCCGCGAGTGGGAGCCCCGCTGTCCGCGCTGCGGCCTGGTCCTGGAGTCGGTGCCCACGGGTGAGGACACCCCCCTCCGGCCGTCCAGCGTCTACGGGATCACCAAGCGCGACCAGGAGGAGATGGCTCTGGTGCTCGGCCGCGCGTACGGACTCGAGGCCGTGGCACTGCGCTACCTGAATACCTACGGCCCGCGCCAGGCGCTCGGCAACCCGTACACGGGCGTGGCGGCCATCTTCGCCGCCCGGGTGCTCGCGGGCCGGCGCCCGCTGGTGTTCGAGGATGGCGAGCAGGTGCGCGACCTGGTGCACGTGGCCGATGTGGTACGCGCCACGCGCGCGGCCATGGATGCCCCGGGCGCGCCGGGCGCGGCGATCAACGTGGCCACCGGCGCGCGCGTGCGGGTGGCCGAGCTGGCCCGCATGATCGCGGCTTCCCTGGGCTCGGGACTCGAGCCCGAGGTGACCGGCGAGGCCCGCGCCGGGGACATCCGCCACTGCTTCGCCGACGTGACCCGGGGACGGCAGCTGCT
>Ga0136627_1001084_pt1 | contig 10632 bp, 8 predicted proteins | sample AntDrymUQ4892206_2_FD_104652 | JGI IMG/M metagenome (GOLD analysis project Ga0136627, IMG submission 104652) | Polar desert sand microbial communities from Dry Valleys, Antarctica - metaG UQ489 (22.06) | ecosystem: Environmental > Terrestrial > Soil > Desert | place: Antarctica: Dry Valley... | reverse complement strand
CGGCCCTCGATCATCTGCACGAGCCCAAGATTGTTCAGTTCATCGGCGATGCCGTCGCGATCACTGATGGAACGGTACAGCGCAAGGCTGTCCCGATAGTGAATTGAGGCGCGGGTGTGATCGCCAAGCTCGAGACGCAGATTGCCGAGATGATTCCTCGCCAGGGCAGTCGGCGACATCACCGTCCCGCTCTTCCCGCCCCGCCCGATCATCGAATCGAGCGTGATTCCGCTGGTGTATCCGGATTAATATTGGTGCCGATCCATTGACGCGTAGGGTCGCGGACCCCGCAGCGTGTCCGCCCGTCCTACTCAGGGATCTCCACGTTGAGCGGGCGGATATCCTGTCGCCGGTGCTACACACCGACGTCACGGAATCCGCACCCTACGTCCCGACTGCAATGTGAAATGCCGAAACACGGATGAACCGGGTGCCGCTTTATCGAAGCGGCACCCGGTTCATCTATCCAAATTGTTCGGAATTCGCCCTACGACCGTGCGGGAGCCGATGTCGACCAATCCCGCATTGCCTGGGCGCCCGGACGGTCAACATGGACATGCTCGTCTACCCGCGTCACCCAGTCGAGCGGAATCCAGTGGTGATTCCCCTGATCGTCCCTGGTCTGCTTGATGGTGTTGCCTGCGTCAAGGTGATCGACGGTGGCGAACTGGACACCATCCGAACAAACAACCGGCATATGGTCCTGAATCTTTGCTTTAAACGTCTGCCATTGCGACATTCCTTTCATAATCAAACCAACGGGCAGGACTTTACACCAGCCTTGGTATATGTTTCGCAGACCCTGTGCCACCGCCAAAGTCGGCGAATACTGCATCCGGTGCGACAGATGAAAAGTTTTGGGGTATGGTATTCGGACAATTGTGCCCGCTTGGGCCAAGTGAAGAGCCGACCGCATCAGGAGGATCTGACATGATTCGTCATTCTGCCGTAGGCCGTACCAACCGTTCCACCATGTCCCGCCGCCGGGCGCTGCAGGGTGTTGGTGGTATGGGACTCGCCACCTGGATGGGGACCCGCGCCAGCGCCGGCGCCGCGACCCTGGTTCAGGCGACCCCCACTACCGACATCTCGGGAACGGAACTCAGCATCCTGCAATGGGCGCACTTCGTGCCGGCGTTCGATACGTGGCTGGATACGTTCATCGCCGAGTGGGAAGAGGCCACCGGGGTCTCTGTGACCCTGGATCGCATCAATACCGCCGACATCCCGGCGACCTTCGCCGCCGAGATCAGCGCCGGATCGGGCCACGACATCGTCGAGCACATCGCCTCCCTCCCGCAATATGAGGAGTCGGTGATGGACATGACCAGCCTCGTGGCCGAAGCAGAAAGCCGCCACGGCCCACAACTCGCAATGACCGCGGCCAACTCCTACAACCCCACCACCGAGAAGTTCTATGGGTTCGTCCACGGATACGCGCCCGACCCATTCAATTACCGCAGAAGCCTCTGGGAGATGGTCGATCTTCCGGATGGCCCGTCCACTTTCGATGAGTTGCTTGAGGGCGGTACCCGTATCTTTGACGAGCAAGGGGTGCAGATGGGCATCGGCATGTCGCAGGAGATCGACTCCAACATGGCCGCCCAAGCGATGATCTGGGCGTTCGGCGGCGCGGTGCAGGACGAGAACGAGAACATCATCCTCAACAGCCCGGAAACCATCGAGGCTGTCAATTTCATGAAGACGCTGTTCGAGAACTGCATGACGCCGGAAGTGTTTGGCTGGAACGCCGCCTCCAACAACCAGCTTCTGGTGGCGGGGCAGGCGTCGTACATCCTCAACTCGATCTCCGCCTATCGCACCGCCCAGGAACAACAGCCGGAGACCGCCGAGGACATCTACATCGGTGCGCCTCTGGTCGGCCCCGGCGGCGAGGATCTCGCGTTGGCGCACGGTCACGCCGTCTTTAACTCGATGATCCCCACCTACGCGGCCAATCCGGACGCCGCGATGGAGTTCCTGCTTCACCTCACCGCGAACTACCAGGCGGCGGTGGACAACAGCCTGTTCTACAACTTCCCGGCATACCCGGAAACCTACCCGACACTCACCGAAGATGATGGCCCACTGTTCGACGATCCTTATGGCTCCGTTCCGCCGGACAAGCTTGCGCCATTGCAGGGCGCCGACGACTGGACCGTCAACCTCGGCTGGCCGGGCCCTGCCAATGCGTTGATCGGCGAAGCGTTCAACACGTTCGTCCTTTCGGATATGATGGCCCGAGCCTCCCGCGGTGACCAGACGGTAGAGGAGTCCGTGGCGGAAGCGGAAACCACGCTCAACGAAATCGCCCAGCGATGGCGCGATGAAGGGCTGATGGGCGGCGGCCAGTAGTTCGCATCTCTTGTCATTCTGAGCCGGAGACCAAGTCTCCGGCTCAGAATGACAGCGTCGTTGTGACATGAACAAGGACGTCATGAACCAGCCAGCGGGAACATCACCTATGGTGTCGCCGTATGCTGGGCTGGTTCGTGGCGCATCGAGCGGGGCACTATGGCACGAGTTGAAACACGGCAGTTGACCAAGCAGTTTGGCGACGGCTCAGCGGCGGCGGTCAACGGCATCGACCTTCGCACCGAGGACGGCGAATTCCTGGTGCTGCTTGGCCCTTCCGGCTGTGGCAAGACAACGCTGCTCCGCATGATCGGCGGGCTTGAGCAACCGACGTCTGGCGATATCCTGATCGGCGATCGCCTCGTCAACGACCTGCCTCCTCGAGCTCGCAAGATCGCAATGGTATTCCAGAGCTACGCACTGTATCCGCACATGACGGTTTACAACAACATCTCATTTCCCCTCAAGGCGGCAAAGATTCCCAAAGATGAGCAGAAGAAGAAAGTGGAATGGGCAGCGGGAATTCTCGGCATCGAGACGTTCCTGGACCGCAAGCCACGCCAGCTTTCCGGCGGCCAGCGGCAACGTGTCGCGCTGGCTCGGGCGCTGGTCCGCGACCCCAGCGTCTTCCTGCTCGACGAGCCGCTCTCCAACCTCGATGCCCAGCGCCGCGCCTCTGCCCGTGATGAGCTTCAGGTCTTTCAGCACCAACTCGGGACTACCACGATCTACGTGACCCACGACCAGGTCGAGGCGATGGGACTCGGGGACCGGATCGCGGTCATCAACCAGGGGCAGATACGCCAACTCGGCACGCCAAGCGATATCTACGAGGATCCGGCCGATACCTTCGTCGCGACCTTCCTCGGCTCCCCACCGATGAACCTGATAGCGGATGGTGACGAGTTGGTCGGTTTCCGGCCAGAGGCAATCCAGCTCGCCGACCATCAGGATGCTCAGGACAACACCTCCTCACTGCATCTGAATCTCGACAAGGTGCGAGAGGAGTATCTTGGCTCCGAGAAGCTGATCTACGGCGAGGTCGAAGGAACCCGCGTCGTCGCCCGGGTGGCGGCGCACCTGCCGCTATCGGTCGCGGAGGGCGGCACGTTGCCCGTCACCATCGCGCGAAATTCACTGCGGATATTCGACCTCGAGTCCGGCATTCGCAAACAGATTCAGGCTGCCCGGATCAGCAGCGCCTCGAGCAGCGGGTTGGGCAGTGTATCGGGCGCCTCCTCCGCTGACGAGGTGACCGCATGAGTTCCCCTCCGGTCACCGAAGCGAGCGTTTCCGGCGTCTCCGAGGGGCGCTTCTGGTTTGAGCGCGAGCGCGTGCTGGGACCGCTGTTCCTGCTGCCGGCGGTGGTCTACATCGTCGCCCTGGTGGGCTTCCCGCTGGTGCTGGCGGTGCTTTATGCGTTCAGCGGTGTCACGGTCGGGAACCCTCGCATCGACGAGTTCGTCGGGCTCGACAACTTTCGGTCGGTCTGGACCGACCGGGTCTTCCAAAAAGCGCTCCAGAACACCATCGTCTTCACCGTAATCTCTCAGGTGATCGTCCTGATTTTGGCGAACCTGCTGGCAAATATCCTTTCTGCCGAGTTTCGTGGCAAGCGGCTGGTGCGGTTTCTCGTCCTCCTGCCGTGGACCACGCCCGTCGCCCTCGGCGTGCTGGGATGGTTCTGGCTACTGGATTCGGTTTACAGCCCGATCGATTGGACCTTGCGCTTCTTCGGGCTTCTTGGCCCCGATACGGCACTCGGCCCCGCCCGCAACATGTACTACCTTGGCACCACCGAGTTGGCTCAATTTTCGGTGATTCTGGTGCATATCTGGCGCACATTGCCGCTCGCCACGGTGATCCTGCTGGCTGGCCTGACCGCTATCCCTCAAGATATCCGTGACGCCGCCGACATCGATGGCGCGGGGTTCTGGCGTCAACTGATCTATATTCGCCTGCCTCTGCTGCTGCCGATAATGGCGGTGGCGACGCTGTTCGCGACCGTATTCGCCTTCACCGATCTCACCATCGCGCTGGTGCTTACTCGCGGCGGTCCTGTCAACGACACCCAAGTGCTGGCGTCATGGGCCTACTTCCGGGGAATCCAGGGTGGCAACCTCGCCCACGGCGCGGCGATAGCCCTGTTCTTGCTGCCTGTACTCATCGCCATCGCCATCGCAATGCTGCGACTCGCCCGCCGTTCAGGCGCTGACGAAGGATCCTGACCGTGGCAAACGTCTCCAACGCTCCCGAAGAACGGACGACAAACTACAAGTCCCGCCGGATCTTTGGACGAACCGTGCTGTACTTCGGCGCGACGTTGTTCGCGATGTTCGCCGCGCTGCCGTTCGCGTGGATGGTACTGACGGCGTTCAAGACGGACAACGACCTCTACAACCCGAACAACAATCCGTTCATCTATAATGACCCGCCGACGTGGGACAACATCGCCTTCCTGTGGAACGAAACCACGTACCCTACGTTCGTGCTGAACACCCTGATCGTCGCGCTTGCCGTGGTCGTGATCACTGTGCTCGCGGTGGTGCCAGCCGCCTACGCGCTCACCCGCCTGGCCGGTCGGTGGGGCGAGAGCCTCGGCATTCTCATCTTCCTCGTCTACCTGGTACCGCCGACGCTGCTCTTCATCCCGCTTACCGGGGTGGTCGCCGATCTGGGGTTGCAGAACTCGAAGTGGTCGATGGTGCTCGTATACCCGACCTTCACGATCCCCTTCTGTACCTGGCTGCTGATGGGATTCTTCCGGGGTGTGCCGTGGGAGATCGAGGAACAGGCGATGATCGACGGCTACAGCCGGATCGGCGCGATCTGGCGTACAGTGATCCCCGTCTCGTTGCCGGGCATCCTGACCGTGGTGATCTTCGCCTTCACGCTGACTCTGCACGAGTTTGTCTATGCCCTGGCCTTCGTGCAGTCATCGGGCGAGAAGACCGTCAGCGTCGGCGTGTTCACCGAGTTGATCCGGGGCGACGTCTACTTCTGGCAATCGCTGATGGCCGCCGCCGCGCTGATCGCCTTCCCGGTCGCCCTGCTCTACAACTACTTTCTCGACCGGTTTATCGCTGGCTTCACCCTCGGCGCCGTCAAGGGGTAGCCTCGGATCTTGTTATGCCCGAGGTCAACCATGACCAACCAGCATGATTGACCGCCTGCAATGACGAGGGCGAGTGACTGGAGTAGATTGCCATCGTTAGTTCACTCCTCATGTCTCGCAGGTTTCTCGCCCAGCTAGCGCTGCCGTTGCTCTTCGCGACCAACGGCCTGTTCCTGGGTATAATGTCGCCTGGTAAACCGTCCTAGCCACAGTAGCGACGTCGGTGTACCTCAGATATCTCGTGGGACCGCTCGTCATTGGCCCCATAGCCAACGCGACATCACTCCGGCTCGCGCTCGTCGGTGTTGACATTCTGTTCCTCTCGGTCCCGGCCCTGGCTTGGGTAGGTCAAGCATCGTCCCGCGCTACCGCTACTGCCGCCGCATAACCAACCATCTGCTGTCTCTCCGGACCTGGCGTGGAAGCACCATTCGACTTTCACGAAGCGGTTTGCGTCGAAGGGCTTGCCGCGCGCTCCTCGCGGCGAGTACATTTCGTCTGGAATCAGCCTCTGTTTCCCATGGTGTCAACGAGTGCGCCTTCAGTGCGCAATCAGCCGTCCGGCAACACCGATGATGTCCTGCGTTTCACCACCGCCGCGCCTCCATCGTCACACGCATCAAACATCACGTCGAACCACTGTTTTATCCCTGTCTCCAGGAACACCGCGCCATGCCGATTCGCCTCTCTCGTCCGCTCCCGCCCCATCTCGTACTGGCGCTTCTGTTCGCCACCAGCGGCCTCACCTGGGGTATCTGGATCGCCCGAATCCCCGGCATCGCCTTCCAGCTCGATCTCGCTCGCGCGGAGCTCGGCGCTGTGCTGCCGGCCTTCTCCGTCGGCGCGCTGATCTCCTTCCCGATTGCCGCCGCCGCGACCAGCAGGCTCGGCACTCGCGCGTCGGCTCGGATGTTCGGCATCCTCCGTGGCCTCACGTTCCCATTGCTCGCGCTCGCCCCGAATCCAATTGCGCTGCTGGCAGCGCTCGGCGTCTCGGGATTTATGCACGGTGGGCTGGACGTCTCGCTCAACGCCCAGGGCGTCGAGATTGAACGACGGACCTATGGCTCCGTCCTCTCCCGCGCCCACGGCTCGTTTAGTATCGGCGCGTTGGTAGGGTCGTTGGGCGCGGGTTTCGCGGCTCAGGCGGGCGCGCCGCTGCCTGCGCAGTTCCTGGCTCCCGCCGCGCTGGTGCTGACGATTTTCGCCCTGCTCAGCCCTTGCCTGATCGACGACGAAGCGCCGGGTGCGATCAGCCCCGCGCCAGTGGCGAAACGCCGGTGGCGTGGCGTCGGCATCCCACCGCGTGCGCTTTGGGGGCTTGGCGCGATTGCCTTTATCACCGGCATTGCCGACGAAGCGATCGCCGACTGGTCAGCGCTGTTCATCCGCCAGGACCTCGGCTCTACCCCGCTGGTTGCCTCCCTCGCCTATGCGCTGTATTCGCTGGCGCTCGTGATCGGACGCTTCTCTGGGGACGCGGTCAGCAAGCGGTTCGCGCCCATGCTGCTGCTCCAGGCCGGTGGCGCGATGGGAGGGATCGGCCTGCTGATCGGCACCGGGTTCAACGCGCCGGTCCCGATGCTGGTCGGGCTGGCTATCGTAGGTCTCGGGTTCTCGATGATCTATCCGACCCTGTACCGGATGGCTGGCAACACGCCAGGCATCGCGCGGGGCAGGGCAATGGCGACGATGGCGACCATCGCCTATCTCGGCTATCTCGCAGGGCCGCTCATCATCGGACCGCTGGCAGGCGCGACTTCGCTGCGGTTCGCTCTGATCTCGGTTGGCATGGGATGCTTCGCGATTCCGCTCATTGGTTGGCTGCGCAAGCCACGCCCCTTGGAGACCGAAGCGCTGACGACCCCGTCGTTCGACCCTGGCACCGCGCCAGAACCCAACGCTTACAGTCTCTAGGATGATGATCACATTTCACGTATGCTGCGGAGGTCCGCTGTCGTGCGGGACAACGCCTGTCCGATCCAACACGAAACGCGGTGCCACCGGTGAAGTCACTCCAGACCATTGTCCGCATGCTCTATATCCGGCGTCATGAAGGGGCGGCGGAACGGGCATTGAGCGCGATCGCGCTGGTTTTCCTGATCAACGGCACCGTGCTCGCCTCCTGGATCTCGCGGATTCCGGCAATCACCGACCGTCACGGCCTGAGCACAGGTCAGGTCGGCACGATGCTGATGGCATTGGCGGTTGGGGCGATTATCTCCTTCGCCATTGCCGGTGTCGGCATCAACCGCAATGGCTCAGCGAAAACAACCATGGTGTTCGGATCGCTGTTCGCGCTGATGCTGCCGCTGATTGGTCTCTCTCCATCGATCTGGATGCTCGTGCCGGTGTTCGTCCTGTTCGGCGCAGGAAATGGGGGCATGGACGTCGCCATGAACTCGCAGGGCGTCGAGGTCGAGCAGACCCTCGGACGCAGCATCATTAACTCGCTGCACGGCTTTTTCAGCCTGGGCGGGGTGGTGGGCGCGGCGCTCGGCGCGCTGGCTGCGGGTCTTGGCGTCTCTCCTTCTGTCCACCTGCCGATCGTCGGGGTGGTCGCACTGGCGGGGCTTTGGTGGCTGAAGTCCCATCTCATTCCCGATGCCCATGTGGAGACCGGCGCCCAGGGCGAGTCCGTCTTGGCGCTACCGCCCCGCGCCATGTGGGCGCTCGGCGTGATCGCGTTCTGCTCGGCAATCGGCGAAGGCGCTATGGCGGACTGGTCGGCGCTCTACCTGGACGCCGAATTCGACACGGGCGGCGCCATCGCCGCGCTCGGGTTCGCGGCGTTCTCGTTCGCGATGCTGATAGGGCGCTTCTCCGGCGACCGGCTGGTGGATCGCTACGGATCGCCGCTGATGGTCCGGGTTGGCGCGACCGTCAGTTCGGTCGGGCTAGCGGTTGGGCTGCTGATCAATACCCCGCTCGCGATCATCATCTCCTTCGCCTTCGTCGGGCTGGGGCTGTCGGTGTTGTTTCCGCTGGTGTTCAAGGCTGCGGCATCGTTCCCCGGCGTGTCGCGAGGGAGAGCTGTCGCCGGGGTCGCCACGATCGGCTACACCGGATTCCTGGTGGGACCGCCCGTGCTCGGATGGGTCGCCGAGCCGACATCGCTACGCGTTTCGATGATCATCGTCGCGATCCTCTGCGGCGCGGTGATCCTCCTGGCTCCCGCAATGCGGCAGCAGAGAACGGTAGGCAGCGCCCGGCAGCATCCGGTCTCGGCAGACTGACGTTGCCGATTCCGGTCGCGACATCGCCCGGTTGGGTATCATTAGCAGATGGCTACTCAACGACGCACCAAGCGCCCTACCACCAAGAGAGAGCTTTCCACCTGCACCGCCATCGTCCCGACCCGATCAGCGGCCGAGGAAGCATGGCATACGGTCCAGAGCACGATCCGCAAGCGCAAGCAGCGGATTCACGCACTCAATGCCGATATCCGTCCGCTGGAAGAGGCGCTGGCCCGGTTCGAACGCAACTACCGGGTTCAACTCGGGGGCTTGCAAGATCGGCTACGCGTGCTTCGCGCCGAAATCCACACCTTCGAGCAGCGCACCGAACGCATCCACGCCCGGATCGTCTGCGACCCGGACGGACTGATGGGCGAACTGTTCTCCCCGGAGGAGCTCAAGGAGATCGGTGAGTTCTTCGATTTCGACATTCCCGAATCCTGGTTTGCCGGTGCCGAAAACGATCAGCGAGAGGACGCCGACAATCCCGACGACGACGACTTTGACGCCTCGGGCGAGGGCTGGCACCGGCTCGACGAACACGAGGCCATGGGCAAGCGGTCCAAACATGTTGAGCAGCTCAAGGCGCTATACCGCTCGCTGGCCCGTCGGTTTCACCCTGACCTGGCCTCCGATCGGGAGGACCAGGCGGTCCGCAACGAGTGCATGCTGCGAGCCAACGCCGCCTGGCAACAAGGTGACCTGGACGCCCTGCAGCAGCTTGCCGACGAGACCGAGCATCTCGCTCCCGACTGGCACTCTTGGGCGTGGGACCTCCGGCTCGCCTCTGCCCGCCGCGAGGTCGACCGCCTCACCCGTCACACCGCCAAGCTACGACGTCGACTCAAGGAGCTTCGCACCAACGAGACGTTCCCGTTATGGAGCAGCGGCGGGCTGGGCGAGTCGCTCATCGCCACCCGCAAGCGTTCGCTGGAGCGCGACATCAAGATGGCCCAGGGTGACCTTGAAGAAGCACAACACACCTTCCGCAAGACGATGGAGATGTGGGCCGGCGACGCCGCGACGGCGTAGGCGCCGGCAATGACGTAGGGGCGATTTCCGTCGGGCATGTCCTGATCGGAGCCGAAGGAACGTCTGCCCGCCGACGTGATCGGGCGGACAACCTGCGGGGTCCGCGACTCTACCGCGTTTTCAATGGTCGTTACCGGATAAGCGGGATGACCTCTTCGTTGTAACGGTGCATTGGCTCAGTGTCGTAGGCCAGTCCCGGAATGTAATTGATGGCGTACTCCATGCCCGCGTCAACAGCCGCGTGGATCGTCTCGGCGATCTTCTCGGGCGGTCCGACGATGTTCCCCTTGGAGAAATCAGCGAAACTCATGTCGCCACGATGCTTCCGCACCGTCGCCGTCGCCTTTTCCGGATCGGCCCCGGACGCGATCGGGAAGACGTCGAAGCTGGACGATTTCGTGATCTCGTCGTAGTTGCGACCCTCTCGCTCACAATGGCCCTGGAGCACCTCGAGCTTGTGCCGGATCGTCTCGGGGTTGCCACCACCGACATTGCAGGCGTCGCCGAACTTGGCCACCAGCTTGAGCGTGACCTTCTCGCCACCCCCGCCGATCCAAAGCGGCACCTTCTTCTCGCCAGCGTTCTTCGGCTCGTTGATCGGCGCGTCGATCGAGTAGTGCTTGCCGGAGAACTCGGGTGCGTCCTCTGTCCACATCTTGTGGATGATCTCGACCGCCTCGCGGAACTTCGCCATGCGCTCTTTCGTCTCCGGGAAGCCGTAGCCGTACGCACGCCACTCGTGCTCGTACCACCCGGCGCCGAATCCGGCGTAGAGCCGACCGTGGCTGGCGACATCGACCGTGCTGGCGATCTTCGCGAACAGCGACGGGTTGCGGTACCCGTTGCAGGTCACCATCTGCCCAACGTTGATCCGCTTGGTGTCGCGAGCAAGCG
>Ga0136627_1001083_pt1 | contig 10633 bp, 11 predicted proteins | sample AntDrymUQ4892206_2_FD_104652 | JGI IMG/M metagenome (GOLD analysis project Ga0136627, IMG submission 104652) | Polar desert sand microbial communities from Dry Valleys, Antarctica - metaG UQ489 (22.06) | ecosystem: Environmental > Terrestrial > Soil > Desert | place: Antarctica: Dry Valley... | reverse complement strand
CGCAACGTCGCCATCATCGCGCACGTCGACCACGGCAAGACCACGCTCGTCGATGCACTCCTGCACCAGAGCGGCATCTTCCGCGTCAACGAGCGCGTGGCCGAGCGCGCGATGGACAACACGGATCTGGAACGGGAACGGGGCATCACGATCCTCGCGAAGAATACCGCCGTCCACTACCGCGACACCCTCATCAACATCGTCGATACGCCGGGGCACGCGGACTTCGGAGGAGAGGTCGAGCGAACGCTCTCGGTGGTCGATGGCGTCCTGCTGCTGGTGGACGCGTCGGAGGGTCCCCTCCCGCAGACAAGGTTCGTCCTGCGGAAGGCCCTGGAGCGCCGCCTCACGCCGATTGTCGTCATCAACAAGATCGACAGGCCTGACGCGCGGATCCAGGAAGTGCTCAACGAGATCTACGACCTTTTCATCGACCTCGACGCCGCAGAAGACCAGCTGGACTTCCCGGTCCTCTACACGAGCGCCAAGGCAGGCACCTCCAGCACGGACGCCGCCATCCCGGGCGAGGATCTCCAGCCGCTGTTCGATGCCATCGTCGATCACGTGCCGCCGCCGACCGGGGAAGCCGACGCGGACCTGCAGATGCTCGTGGCCAACCTGGATTCCAGCGACTACCTCGGCCGGATCGCCATTGGCCGCATCTTCAACGGCCGCGTCCGGATCGGCGATCAGGTGGCCGTCTGCAAGCACGATGGCAGGGTTCAGCAGACGAAGGTCACGAAGCTGTTCGCCTTCGAAGGGCTGAGGCGGGTCGACATCACCGAGGCGGCCGCGGGCGACATCGTCTGTCTTGCGGGGATCGAGGACATCACCATCGGCGACACGATCGCGCGTCTCGAGAATCCGGTGGCCATGCCGGTCATCGCCGTGGACGAGCCCACCGTGTCGATGATCTTCGGCGTCAACACTTCCCCCATGTCGGGGCGCGACGGGCAGTTCGTCACGTCCAGGCAGATCAAGGACCGGCTCGAGCGCGAGCTCCTCGGCAACGTTTCCATCCGCGTCGAAGCGACCGACACGCCCGAACAGATGAAGGTGCTCGGCCGCGGGGAGCTGCAGCTGGCGATCCTGATCGAGATGATGCGGCGCGAGGGGTTCGAGCTACAGGTGTCGAGGCCCGACATCGTGACCAAGGTCGTCGAGGGCGCCGTCATGGAGCCCATCGAGGATCTCGTCATCGACGTGGCCGAGGAGTTTCAGGGGGTCGTCATCGCCCAGGTCGGCACCCGGCGAGGCACGATGACCCGGATGGTCAACAACGGCAGCGGTCGCATCAGGATGGAATTCAGGATCCCCGCCCGTGGCCTCATCGGGTTCCGGTCCCAGTTCCTGACCGAGACCAAGGGCACCGGCATCATGAATCATCTGTTTGCCGGATGGGAGCCATGGCACGGCGCAATTCCTACGCGCATCACCGGTGCGCTGGTTGCCGATCGGACTGGTGTCGCCACCGCTTATGCGCTCTGGAACCTCCAGGAGCGTGGCGAGATCTTCATCGAGCCGGGGGCTCCCGTTTACGAGGGAATGCTCATCGGCGAGAACGCCCGCGCAAACGACCTCGACGTCAACGTCACCAAGGAAAAGAAGCAGACCAACATGCGGGCCTCTTCCGCAGATGAGGCGGTCCGGCTGATTCCACCGCGGAAGCTCGGACTCGAACAGGCCATCGAGTTCATCAATGACGACGAGCTGGTCGAGGTGACGCCGAACAACATCCGGCTCCGGAAGAAGGTGCTTGCGATGAACATGCGGCCAAAGCGGAGCGCGGATTCGTAGGACGCACCGTCCGACGACCCGGCAGCAGGCCCCGCTACAGACGCATCCAGCGGACGCGGTTGCCCTGCTGATCGAGGAACCGGGAGAAGTCTCCAGCTGCAATGGTCAGGCTCGCGGTGTTGTCGTTCGGGTGAAAGATCAGCCGCTCAACTGACCGAAGGTCGCTGTCCACCACGACCGTAACTGCGCGATCGGTGTCGTTGATCAGCCCGAACGGGGAGACGCTGCCGGGTGTCACGCCAAGCAGCCGCATCAGGCGGTCAGGCGAACCAAAGCTCAGCCTGTCGTCGCCTATCAGTCCCACCAGGTGCCGAAGGTCAGCCTGTTTCTCGATACCAAGGATTACCAGGTAGTGCCGGTCCCCCTTCTTGTTTCTAAGGAAGAGGTTCTTGACCGGCGCGCCAGCGATCCCGCTCCAGTGAGCGGCAGCTTCCTCTGCCGTGAACACGGCCGGATGCTCGTACAGCTGGTACGTGATGTTCAGCTCGTCAAGCCTCTCGAGCACTCGTGACCGGGCGTCAGCCGTCGTTGACATGGGCCGGTATTCTACCTGCGCGCGGTGCCCCCTTCCCTCTTCGGCCCCGGGCGTTCCAGCACCTCCACGCGCACCCTCACGAGCCCATCCTCGATGAAATCAAGCCGCCTCGCCGCCCCCTTGGAAACATCGATGATTGTGCCGTTCCGGTAGTTCTTCCCATAAGGGCCGCGATCGATCACCCGCAGCTCGACCTGACGGCCATTGTCGAGGTTGGTGACCCGCACGACCGACCCGAGCGGGAGCGTGCGATGGGCCGCCACCATCTTCCGATGATCGAAGATCTCGCCGTTCGCCGTCCTTTTACCCTGGAACCCCGGCCCGTAATACGAGGCGCGGCCGAGCTGCACCTCGTTGGGCGGGTTCGACGAGTTCGATGTTGCCGGACGGGTGACTACCAGCGCCACGACGAGCACCAGGCCCGTAAGGCCGAGCAGCCACCACGCGCGAGAGCTCAACCTCGTGGTTGTCATGACGACGTACACAGTTGAAAGAACCGCGCCAGGGGCGGGAAACGGTCGACCTTTGGAACCGTCCGCGCCAGAACGCTCAGGAAGGGAGCCGCTGCAGCAGTGATATAACAGGATCCTGACTCGTTGAAAGGAGCTCTACGGAATGCAATCCTGGTACTTCAGATGTGCGGCACTCGTGGTCGCGGCCCTCTTCTCCGTCCCCGCAGCCGCCCAGCAGACCGCCACCCTTCGCCAGCCCGACGTTATCTACGTGCCGACACCTCAGGAGGTCGTGGATGCCATGCTCAAGATGGCGAACGTCACCGCCAAGGACGTCGTCTATGACCTTGGCTCTGGCGACGGGCGGATCCCCATCACGGCCGCCCAGAAGTACGGCGCGACCGCCATCGGCATCGACATCGACCCGCAACGGATCAAGGAGGCGCAGGAGAACCTCGCCAAGGCGAACGTGAGCGACAAGGTGAAGTTCCTGAACCAGGACCTCTTCACGACCGACCTGAGCCCGGCCACCGTCATCACGTTGTACCTGCTCCCCTCGCTCAACCAGAAGTTGATTCCGCACCTCAAGAAGCTGAAGCCAGGCACGCGCATTGTCTCGCACAGCTTCGACATGGGCGCAGAGTGGCCGCCGGAGAAGACAGAGGACGTAAACGGGCGGATGATCTATTACTGGACCATCAAGTAGGTCCAGAGGCTCGAGGGCATCGCGCGTTGCCGGTCGTGCAGGCCGCCAGACCTGCAACCGGCGCGCGATCCCGCACCATGACTACGCCGCGAGCCGCTCCACGCGGGCCCGCAGGCTTCCCAGCTCGGTGCCGATTTCCCGCAATTCCTGTTCGACCGCCTTCAGCTTGTCCCCTTCCGCGCGGACGAAGCGGCTGTACGGCGCGACCCCTTCGCTGATTCGCTGCACGCTGCGGTTGATTTCCTTCAGGAACTGTTCGCGAAGGGCTGTGGAGAGCCGGAGCCGCACATCAGCGATCTTCCGCCGCATCTCGTCTTTCGCCTTCTGGCGCTTCGCAGGCAGGATGAAGAACCCGATGGCCGCCAGCACCGACGCCAGGATGATCCCTGTCACGTCAGCAGCGGCGGTGGTCGCCGCAACGGTTACGATTGTTCCAAGGCCCAGGGCCGTCGCACCCACGGCCGCCGCTGCGGCCACAGCGTTTCTGGCGCCATCCGCCAGCTCCTGCGCCTCTTTCCGGCGATCATAGGAATCGACCACTTTCTGGCTTTCGCGCGCAACCGCCTCGATGAGACGCGTCCGGTCGTAGTGGAATCGCGCACCCCCCTCTTCCCCGACGATGCGGTCGCGGTAGTGGCGGCGGCGTTCAGCGAGGTGGTGCGTGACGGCCTGCCACTGCCGCAGATCGGCATCCACCAGCCAGTCGACCAGCTCGCCGACCTTGCGCTCGATTTCCTGTGGCGCATCGGCGATGACCTGCTGCTCGAACCCCTGCTGCACACGGCTGCGGTTCAGCAGATCCATCACGCGCCCGATCCGCATCGTCTCGTCGAAGTAGTCCTGCCCCCGGCTTTCCATCTCGAGCAGGATGCGGTCGATGTCAGCCATGCGGAACTCGAAGTCGCGTGACAGGTCCTGCTGGTAGACGGCCAGCTGCCGCTCGACCTCGTCGAGCATCTCGAAGTCATCCTTCAGCATTGCCAGTCGATCGCGCGCGAACCCCGAATGGCGCTCCGTCAGCGAGGCCCCCACGCCCAGCGGGTTCAGGAGCTTGAGATGCACGCGTCCCGGGGCATCGAGGGTCGTGGCGATGTAGCCCTCTAGGGCCTGGAAGCCGCTGCGCCCCCACGCTTCGGCATCGCCTCCCTTGCCCCGGAGCGCAAGCCGCGCGCTGACTGGAAAGATCTCGGGGCTGAACCCAAGCAGCGCCCGGGCACTGTCCCCTACGAAAGCGCGGACGACGTCGACGTCCCGCTCCGTTTCGAGGATGTCCACCTTGTTGATGACCACCACGACCTTCTTGCCCCAGGCGCGCACCTGCTCGAGGAACGCCCGCTCCGTCTCGGTGAAGGGGCGGTCGGCGGAGGTCACGAACAACACCAGGTCCGATCGCGGGACGAAGTGTGCCGTAATGGCTTCGTGCTCGCGGTTGATCGCGTTGGTGCCCGGCGTGTCCACGATATGGATCTCGCGCAGCAGCGGCGCGGGAGCGGTGATGACGTGGAGGTTGGACTCGCGCACCTTTCGCTCGACCGTCTCGCCGTACTGGAGAACGTTGATCTGCGCCGTCGTGGGCGTGACCCCCTCCTCCACGATCCGGCTGCCAAGCAAGGCATTGATGAATGCGCTCTTCCCCGCATTGAACTCGCCGACGATGACAAGGAGGAACAGTTCGTCCAGCTGCTCGATGGACCTCTCGAGGGCTTCCTGATGCTCCGGGGCGGCGTCGAAGCGCACCAGCGCGGTCCGCAGTCGTGAGAGGACCCGGCGTTCTTCTTTGAGCAGTTCGTCCTGATCGGGTGTCAGGATTTTGGACAGCATCGCGGCGATGCTGAGGTGCAGGATCCGGGCCACAGGCAGCCCTGGTCACCGCCTGATAAACTCGTTCCGTCCGTGGGAACACACCATTATGCGGCGCACACGGTGGAGCTGCGCGGCGAGCTGAGCCGTGCCATACCGTCAGAAACACTTCGCGAGCTGCACCGGCGGAGTGGCTGGCGGCACGGTGCCGTTGCGGTACGGCAGTTCGCCATCCTCGCCCTCGCCACCTGGGGACTCATCCGTTTCGACAACCCGCTGATCTGGCTGCCGCTGGCCATCGTGCAAGGCTTCACGGTATTCAACTTCACAATCCTTCTGCACGAGGTCGTTCATCACACGGTGTTTGCCCGTCGGCGGCCGAGGGCCGAGCGTCTGTTGAGCCTGTTGTATGCGATTCCCAGCGGGATGTCGCCGAGCCAGTTCACGCGCTGGCACCTCGACCACCACGAGGAGCTCGGGTCGGACGAGGACGACCCCAAGCGGCATCACCTCTCCCCGAAGGTCAACAAGCGCTGGTACAAGCTGCTCTATTGCACGCCTGCGCTGTTCTTCATCTACTTCCGCGCCGCGCGCCGGGAAGGGGCCACCTACGACCCGGCGCTGCGGGCGAGAATCGCGCGAGAACGTCGCCTGTCGATTGCGGCACACCTGACGGGGCTTGCCGCCCTGTTGTATGTCTTCGGCCCCTACGCCGCGTTCCGAACGAGCATCTTCCCCGTATTCTTCGTGTTCCCGATCGCCTTCACGCTCAACCGCCTCGGGCAGCACTACGACATCGATCCGGACGATCCCGCCAAGTGGGGCACGCTGATGCGGGGGCACAGGTTCTGGGATTTCGTGTTCCTGAACTCGAACTACCACCTCGAGCACCACTACTTCCCCGGGGTGCCGTTCTATCGTCTTCCTGCGCTCCAGCGCGCACTCGTCCCGTTCTACGAGCGCAGGGGAACACGCTGGCAGACATACGGCGGTCTTCTGTACGGGTGGTTCGTGGAGAACAAGGCGCCGCACACGAACTGGAGCGCTACCCCTCCGCAGGAATCTGAATCCTCGATACTCCGAGGCGTGTGAGCGCCACGCCGCAAGGACGGCAACGGCTCCCAGCAGCTTCCGCACTCCCACAGGACACCTGGAAGATCTTCGGCGTTCGTGCTGCCGCCGGAGGGCGGAGCGGGAGCGGGTCCGGGCTAGTGCCGGCCGAGGCTCCCGATCATCTCATCGATCATCACGCGGTTGTCTTCCACAGAGATGTTCCGCCGCAGGAGCTTCGACGCGATAGCGACGGACAACTCGACGGCTTCCCGGCGCACTTCGTGCCGCGCCCGGAGAGCTTCTGCCTGAATCTGACGTTCGGCCGCCGCAACAATCGCGGCAGCTTCGGCTCTGGCTTTCCCCTTCATCTCTTCACGAAGCCGTTCGCCGTCCGCACGGATGGACGTGACGATGGCGGCCGCTTCGACGTGGGCCTGACGGATGATCTCGGCCGACTCGCGACGGAGCCGCTCCATTTCCTCGGTCGCCCGCTTCGCATCGTCCAGCGAGGCCCTGATCCGATCCTGGCGCTCCTGGAGCGCCGCGAGCAGCGGCTTCCAGGCGAACTTCGTCAGAAGCGCCAGCAGAGTCAGGAACGTGACGATGGTCCAGATGAACAGCCCTGGATCGGGCTGGACGAGCGGGTTCATGAACGCGACCTTCCTTTCACCGCGTGCTCCGGCGGCCGGTGCTGCACGCCTACTTCAGCAGGACGACGAGCAGAATGAAGACTTCGGCCAGGATGGCCACCCCTTCGAGCAGGAACAGCGGCAGGTTGACCGCCGCCGTGATCCGGTCCGCGGCACTCGGCTGGCGCGCCACGCCGTCGGCAGATGCAGCCGCCAGCCTGCCGATCCCGAGACCCGCACCGATGACAACGAGCCCCAGACCCAGCGCTGCTCCGAAATAATGCAAGAAAACCACTCGATGACCTCCGTTCAGACTGCTTCAGTGATGTGCGTGAATCGCCATCCCGATGAACACGGCAGACAACAACGCAAAGACATATGCCTGCACGAGCACTACGATCATTTCGAGCGCGGTGATGGCGACCGCGATCGGAACCGAGAATGCCAGCCCGACGCCGATACCCACGAACGCCTGCCCTGCCATCTCGGCAAAGAGGAAGACGAACGACAGGATCGCCAGAATGGCGATGTGTCCCCCCGTCATGTTGGCGGCCAGTCGCATCGTGAGTGCGAAGGGGCGCACCAGCATGCCCATGAGCTCGATCGGGATCAGGAGAATGTATATCGGCCAGGCCAGCCCGCTCGGCACGAGGTTCTTCCAGTGCTGGATGAAGCCGTTCGCTTTCGTGCCTGCCAGGATGACGGCGAAGAAGGTGATGATCGCCAGGCCCGCCGTGACGTTGAAGTTCGCGGTGGCGGTGGCGCCGCCGTGGAGAGCGCGGTTCAGGAACGACTCCTGGTCGGTGTGCAGCACGAAGCGGTCGAGCAGGCCCGCCACCTCGAAGATGGGAATCAGGCCGATCGCGTTGGCGCACAGGATGAACAGGAAGAAGGTGAGTACGAGCGGGGTCCAGACGCTCGTCCATTTGCGGCCGACGTTCGGCTCGACCATGCTGTCACGCACGAACAGCACGACGGCTTCGAGCGCGTTCATGAATCCGGTCGGCACCAGGCGGTCCTGCCGGAGGTAGCGCCGCACGCTCACGATCGTGACCACGAGGATGACGAGCGCCACGATCCAGAGCATCATGACGTGCTTGGTCACCGACAGGTCGATGCCGAACACCAGTGGAAAATGGATCAGCGGATGGTCGAGACCGCTGTTGGAAACGTGTTCGATGATGACCTTCCCGGCGTCGAACGACTCCGGGTGCGCGGCAGGCGCGTGGTCCTGGGAAACGTAGTCAACCATACGAGTTCTGTCAGCCGACGCCCGAGTGCTGCCCGTCCCCTGCGAACAACCGCCGCAGGTGCCACGCCTCCATGACGTGCAGCAGGATGTAGTGGCAGGTAAAGCTCACCACGAACGCGGTATTCCCCGAGGCCAGCAGGAGCACCACAGCGGCGACATACGCCGCAAACAGCACCAGCTTGGCGCCAAACAGCTTGACCATGACGCCGGACACCTGCGCTGGCGCCCGGGCGTGCGTTCTCTCCACGATGAACCAGGTCACCAGGGCGGCCGCGAGCGGCCCGAGCATTCCGAGCGCCACGGCCCCTCCGTTGCCCCGTCCGGCCGCGATCCACAGTCCGGCGCAGAGGACCGCCGCGGCTGCCGTCATCCGTATCAGGGGGTTCGCCGCCATACGACCCGGGCAAGCTCGTAAAACCCGACCACGATGCCGAGCAGGAGCCCCCCGAGCAACAGCCAGGGCTCGGTCCCCAGCCATCCGTCCGCGAAGTAGCCCAGGCCACCGAGCAGCAGGATGGCCCCGATGAGGGCATAACTGGCCCCCATCACCGGGCCCGCACTTCTCAGGCTCGCCTGCAGGCCTCTGGCCGGTTCGAGGGGCGAGCCGCGCGGCCGCCCGTCGTCGTCAGAGGGTGGTTGCACGGTGACCGCCGAGCTCGTGTGACCGACTGCTCATTATACCGACTTTGTGAAAGAATTCACTTGCGACCTGCGGCCAGAACAGCCGGTTTTCGTGTTCCGGCAGACGAGACTAGCCCGGGAGCCCATGTGTGTCAACGACGGACACCATGGGCACCCACCCCGCTGAGGGCGGACCATGCGTGCATGCGCAGAGTGGCACAGACGCCCACCTCCAGGCGCGCAAACCCAATCGCAGCAACACTTTCTGCGACTCACCCGGCTTGACCACGCCTGCCCCTGGCCCTATACTCCGATAAATGATCCCTGTTCCTCGTCGCCTGCTTCCGATCTTACTGATCTGCCTGGTGGGCGGCGCGGCACATGCGCAGCCACCCCCCCGGCCGGCGGGCGCAGGCCAGGAGATCCATGTCTCCGCCGTCGACAATCGCGGGCTGCCGGTCACCGGTCTCACCGCCGCGGACTTCATCGTCCGCGAAGACGGTGCGGCCCGGGAAGTACTCAGCGCCGCGCAAGCCGAGGCGCCGCTCCAGATCGCCGTGCTCATCGACGACAGCCAGGCCGCCTCTGACGCGACCGTGTACCTGCGCGAAGGGCTTGCTGCATTTCTGGAGCGCCTGCACGGCCGGGCCGAGATCGCGCTCATCACTACCGGCGAGCGTCCCACGGTGCTCGCCCCCTACTCGAAGGACACGGCTGCGCTCCAGGAGCGGACCCGGCGCATCTTCCCCCGTTCCGGATCCGGCGCCTATCTCCTCGACGCCATCTCCGATGCCAGCCGCGGGCTGGCGAAGCGGGAAGGGGCGCGCCGCGCTATTGTCGCCATTACCTTTGAGGGAACGGAGTACAGCAACCGGCAGTACGCCCAGGTGCTCGAGGAGCTCACCAGGAGCGGCGCGGCGCTCCATGTGCTCGCGGTGGGAAGCCCGTCCGGGTCTCTGAACGACGAGATGAGGAACCGCAACATGCTCATCGCGGAAGGGACCTCCCGGACGGGTGGCCGGCGCGACCAGGTGCTCGCCCTCTCCGGGTTACCCGAGCGGCTCAAGCAGGCCGCCGACGAGCTCGTGCACCAGTACGTCCTCACCTACAGCCGCCCCGACACGCTGATTCCCCCCGAAAAGATCGAGGTGTCGACCACGCGTCCCGGCGTGACGGTGCGGGCGCCGACGAGGGCGCCGGTACGCTGACATGCCCCCACGCCGCCATCCGGTGCCTCTCGCCGCCCTCGTCGGGCTGCTGCTGTGCGCCGTGGGCGTCCGCACTGTCCTTGGTGGGCAGGACCGGATCCGCGGGGGCATCGATGTGGTCTCGCTGCACGTCACGGTGACCGACGGGGGGCGCTACGTGACGGACCTCGAGGAGGGGGACTTCGACATTTTCGAGGACGGTGTCCGGCAGGACATCAGCTTCTTCTCACGCGGACATCAACCGATTGCGCTCGCCGTGCTCCTCGATACGAGCGCCAGCATGGAGGGAACGCTCCCGCTGGCACAGGAGGCCGCCGCAGGCTTCGCCCGGAGGATGCGCGAGGGGGACGTGATGGAAGTCGTGGAGTTCAACGCGCAGGTCAACGTCCTCCAGACCTTCACCGGCGATGCCCCGGCCGTCGAACGTGCGATCCGGAACACGGTCGCGAGGGGCTCGACCGCGCTCTACAACGCCGTGTACATCTCACTCAAGAGTCTGGACAAAGCGCGCGCGGCGAGCACCGCCGAGATCCGCCGGCAGGCAATCGTGGTGCTCTCGGACGGCGACGACACCTCGAGT
>Ga0136627_1001082_pt1 | contig 10644 bp, 10 predicted proteins | sample AntDrymUQ4892206_2_FD_104652 | JGI IMG/M metagenome (GOLD analysis project Ga0136627, IMG submission 104652) | Polar desert sand microbial communities from Dry Valleys, Antarctica - metaG UQ489 (22.06) | ecosystem: Environmental > Terrestrial > Soil > Desert | place: Antarctica: Dry Valley... | reverse complement strand
GAGCCGGTGATAGCCTCGGACTCGCACGTGCGACTGGCCAGCCCGCAGCACAACGGCGGCGCCAGCATGCTGCGTCGTGGCTACAGCTTTACTGACGGAACCGACGAGCTGGGCAGACTCGATGCCGGACTGTTCTTCATAAGCTTCGAGCGTGACCCACGCAAACAATTCGTGCCGATTCAGCGCAATCTTTCCCAGGCCGACGTGATGAACGAGTACACCAAGCATGTCGGCAGTGCGCTGTTCGCCTGCCCGCCCGGCGCGCGGCAGGGCGAATTCTGGGGCGAGCGGCTCTGGCGCGAGGCGGGCGCGGTGTAGCGGCGCCTTCTCATACAATCGGCAGAAATAGCGCAGCTACTGCAGCAAGCGCGCTCGCGACGGTTGCGAGGAGCATCGTTACGTTGTAAGCGTTGTTAGTGACCTGCGCCGGTGTAGCGGTTACCGTCGGCGAAATCCGCCCGTACGATTCGCCGGGATCTGCCCACTTGATACGGAACCTTTTACCGGGATTCTGCACTCCGAAGGCTGCGAATAGCGCGTCACGCTTAATTCGCTTGTGAAGTGGAAGATCGCAGGCGAGTAGCCTGCCACGTGCTGATTTTCCACAGCCACGGCCGTTTCGCCCCTCGACGTCGCAGACCGATTTCTTGAAGAACGCGTACCAGCATAGGACGATGAAGAGCAGTAAGAATGCCGTCGCGAAACGGTTCTCCCTGCCGGCGAGTACGACACCGGCGATGGCTACGATCACGAGGATGGCTCTGCGGACGCTCTTACGGCTTGCCACGCCACCCCCAAGCGTTACATGTGTTAACTTATTGTGGAGCCGACTCCGAATACTGTATAGCCACTAACGGCGGCTGTAATTAGCGAATCTGAGGCGTTGTATTTACCTAGGGGTGGCAGGAGTAGCCCTATGACGAGCTTCAGCCACAGCTTTAGCCGTTCGGACACGGGTGAATTCGCCCGGATGATCCACCTCGCCAGCTAGGCTTAGCCACCATGGTCGACCAATACGGCACCGCGCGAGGGCATGACCCTTATGCGGTACTGGCGTATCACCCCGCACTGCTCGACCCCCGGCTTGCGGGAGTGGTGACGCCGTGGCACCGCAAGCAATCGGTGCGTATCGCGGTCACCGTGATCATTGTGGTGTTCATGGCGCTCTGCGCGCTGGCGTTGTTACTCCTTTTGGGCAGCACGCTGGGAGCGGGTGTCCTCACGTTCGCGGTAATCGCCGCGTTTATCCCGGTGCCGATTCTGGTGATGGCGCTGCTCTGGCTCGACCGGTACGAACCCGAGCCGTGGCATTACCTGGCTTTTACTTTCGGTTGGGGCGCTCTGGTTGCGACTCTGGCCGCGCTGGTGATCAACACCACGGGAAGCGAACTCATCAAGAACATCACCGGTCAGGACGCCACCGTCACCACCGCGGTCTACATCGCACCACCTACCGAAGAGATCGCCAAGGCCATCCCACTGTTCCTACTGCTGATCCTGGCGATGCTCGGACGTCGCGCGATCCACGGCGTGGTCGACGGCATTGTCTATGCCGGTCTCGCCGCTATCGGCTTTGCGGTCAACGAGAACGTGTTGTACTTCGGTGGCGCGTATGTGCAGGCGGCCGAGGAAGGCGGTGACGCGGCGGGTGCCGTGGCGTTATTCGCCACCTTTGTAGTACGGGCGGTGATGTCGCCGTTCGCGCACCCGTTGTTCACGTGCATGACCGGAATCGGGGTCGGGTTGGCGGCGGTTTCCACCAAACCCGCGGTGCGCATCCTCGCGCCCATCGGCGGATTGGCGCTGGCGATCGTGCTGCACGGCGCGTGGAACGCCATGGCCTCTACCCAGGATCTCTTGGTGCTCGGCGTGGGCTATGCCTTTGTGATGCTGCCGTTGTTCATCGGTCTGGTCGTGCTGGCAGTGTGGCTTCGCACCAAGGAAGCCAAAGTTGTCGGCCAGGTGCTACCCGCCTACGTCGCTCAGGGTTGGCTCACCTCGCAAGATTTGGCATCCCTGTCCACAGTGGCCTCCCGGCGCAACGCGCGGGTGGCTGCTCTTGCGTGTGGTGGAAGCAACGCCGCCAAAGCCATGCAAGAGTTTCAGCTTGCGGCAACGAAGCTTGCGTTACTACGTCAGTCGTTATTGCGGGGTTGGGAGGCCGACGATTATGCCCGGCAGGAGCACGAGCTGCTCGGCGTGATCTCGTCCCGGCGTAGCTATCTAACCTTCGCCGCGGCGCGTTGGTCGGCCCACCTCGCTTACAACCGACAGTATTGGGGTTGGCCGGTGTCCGCCGGTGGCTACCACGCCGCGCACGCAGCAGGCCAAACAGCTCCACAACCACCCGGAGGCTTCCGATGACATGGCTCACCAAACTGCGCCGCTTATCAGAACTGCGCGACCCGGGGCAGTCGCCCCATGACGATGCTTCCGATGCGGTCACTGTTCCTGGTGTCGCATCAGCCGGCGCGCCTACCGGCGACGTACCACAGTTCCCGCCCCGCGAGGCCGGTGAAGCCGTTTCCTACCCGGTGCGTCTTACAGCGGCATGGGCGTGGCGAATACTGGTCGTAGCTGCCGCGCTGTACGTGCTGGTGCGATTCATCGCGGTGATTCAGATTGTCGTCATCCCCGTTGTCGTCTCTTTCATGCTCGCGGCGCTGCTGCAACCGGCCGCGGCGTGGCTGTCGCGCCGCGGCCTGCCGCGTACGTTGAATAGTGTTCTCGTGTTGGTAGCGGGGTTGGCGATCATGATCGGCACGTTGACGGCGGTGATCCGGGCGCTCATTCGTGGAATCGCCGATCTGTCAGATCAGGTCAGCGAGGGCTTGGACGAGATCCAACGGTGGCTGGTGAATGGGCCGTTGAACCTATCGGACCGCCAGCTCGACGACGCGGTGACCTCACTACAGGAAGCGCTCCGCAATAACCAAGATGTTCTTACCTCCGGCGCTTTCGACACCGCTACCACGGTGGCTCACGTCGTGGGCGGGTTCTTCCTCGTGTTGTTCACTACTTTCTTTTTCCTCAAGGACGGCGAGCAGATCTGGTCTTTTCTGTTGAGGTTCTCGCCGGCGAGCTCCCGTCAGGTGGTGAACGAAGCCGGACGGCGAGCTTGGCGCACGCTCATCGCGTATGTGCGGGCGCAGGTGGTGGTGGCCTTCGTGGACGCGGTGGGTATCGGTCTCGCGGTGTACCTGCTCGGCGTTCCACTTGCTTTACCGCTTGCGGCGCTGGTCTTTTTAGGCGCTTTCATTCCGATCATCGGTGCCACCTTGTCGGGAGCGATAGCGGTGTTGGTGGCGTTGGTGGCCGAAGGCCCGATCGCAGCGCTGGTGTTGTTGGGGTTGGTGATAGCGGTGCAACAGCTGGAAGGCCATGTGCTGCAACCGCTGATTATGGGGCGGGCGGTATCTGTGCACCCACTAGCCGTCGTGCTTGCCATCGCCGCCGGATTGGTCACCGCCGGGATAATCGGCGCGTTGGTCGCGGTGCCGTTGGTAGCGATGATCAATACCGCGGCGGGTTATTTGTCCCAGACGTCTAAGGCCCAGGCGCCCGCGTCTACCTCGTAGCGTCGTCGAGCGCCACGCGGCGGCGATCGACCTCGACCCCGGCTTCGGTGAGCGCTTCATACAACCGGTCCAGTGATGGCGAGAACTGCCGCCACGATTCCCGGAACCGCTCGGCCGCTGGACCCGACCACGTTGTGCTCACCAGTACCCCGTCGATAGAGCCGCGGACGTTCTGCACCTGGGCCGCGTTGTTTCTAAATGTGCTCGCCAGATTGCCCATCTCATCCAACTGGCCGCCTACCGTGCCGTTCATGCTGTTCTCCTAAACATGTGAGTGACGTACCTACAGCCATCACGGTAGGGGCCACGGGACGGCCTAATGGCGACGTCCACAGGCGAGGAGTCGCCCACACCGGCGCGGTTTATTGCCTACTGCCACGAGCGTGACATCACGGTCGGTTTGAGCCCCTAAAAAGGGCACTGGTGTCACGTTCGTGGCGTTAACGGCCACCCTGTCACGTTCGTGGCGCTAGAACATTAAGAGCCTCTGCTGCCCGGGCGCCCTCGTCGAGCCGCCCTAGCGCCCCGCGGACCACCTCCGGCGTCGTGGTGTACCACAACGGTGGCAACGATCGTCGCAGGTAGCTGCCGTAAGACGCGTGGTGCAACCGCGAGTCGAGCACCGCGACCACGCCGCGGTCGGCTGCGTTGCGGATCAGCCGACCGGCACCCTGGGCGAGCCGGACCGCCGCATGCGGCACGTAGACACTGGCGAAGCCAGAGGCACCTGCCGCGTCGGCTGCCGCCGATCGTGCCGCCGTGAGTGGATCGTCGGGTCGCGGGAACGGCAGCCGGTCGATCACCACGAGTTGGCAAGCCGCACCTGGCACGTCCACGCCCTGCCAGAGCGAGAGCACCCCGAACAGGCAGCTTTCCGGCGAGTTCCGAAACTGCCTCACCAGGCTGCCCAAGCTGTCATCGCCTTGTAGCAGCACCGGAAATTCGGTGGATTCCCGTACCGTTTCGGCGGCTTGGCTTGCGGCCCTGCGTGAGGAGAATAGGCCCAGCGTACGGCCGCCGGCGGCCTGCACCAGTTCGGTCAGCTCGCGTCGGGCAACGTCGGGCAGGCCGGATGCACTCAGTCGCGGCAGGTGCGCGGCCACGTACAACATGCCTTGTTCTGGGTAGCGAAACGGCGATCCGACGTCTTCGCTGTGCCACCGCGGTGCTTCGGAGCCTTGCGCTTTGGGTTGCGATGTTTTCGACAGGGGCAACCCGAAGCTCCGGGCGACGTCGTCGAAGCTTCCGCCCAGTGTCAGCGTGGCCGAGGTGGCGATCACGGTGCGGTCGGTGAACAGTCGCGCGCCCAGCTGCCCGGCGACCGACAGCGGAGCTACCACGAGCGTGCGTCGATCGGAATCGTCGCGATCCACCCATGCCACGTCGTGGGCCGTGTCTGTCAGTAGCCGGCGAGCTACGTCGGCCAGCTCACGCAGTTGTTGGAGGTCTTGGTGTGCTGCCACGGATTGTTCGTCATCGCCGCCGCCTTTAGTGGAACCGGCACCGAGCGTCACCGCGGCCGCCCCAGCGGCGGCCTCCAACAGCGTCAACGCTTGCGACAACGGCACGGGTAGCGGCGTGAGCCGACCCGTCGGCGTCGCTGCCAACGCCGTTTCCAGTGCACCTTCCGCGGTTTCGAAACGTTCTACGGCGTCGAGCGATAGCCTCCCGCCGACCCGTCGCACCAAGCGGCGGAGCGCGTCCGGCCGGAGCTCGGCACGTGCCACGTTGGTGACGTGTCCGGGCAGTTCGTGGGCCTCGTCGACGATCAGTACCTGGTGGGGCGGCAGGATCGAGTTATCGTGCAGCATATCCAGCGCGAGCAGGGCGTGGTTGGTCACGATGACGTCGGCGCTTCGGGCCTGTTCACGGGCGTGCTCGGCGAAGCAATCGTCACCGAAGCGGCAGCGCTGCGCACCGACGCATTCGGCCGAGGAGACGCTGATCCTGCGCCACATTCGGTCGTCCACGCCGGGGTCGAGGTCTACCCGGTCACCGGTTTGCGTCTGCTTGGACCAGGTGCGTATCCGGGTGATCTGTTGCTCGGTGCGGGAGAGTTCGCCGAGCCACTGGCGCCCGTCGCTCAGCAGCGACTCGTCCTGCTCGCCGCCGTCCAGCTTGGCCAGGCACGCGTAGTTCTGGCGCCCCTTCAGTAGCGCGAAGCGGGGTTTGCGGTGCAGCTTTTTGGCCAGGGCCTCCAGCAGTCGTGGCAGATCATGTTCAATCAGCTGTGCCTGCAACGCCAGTGTCGCCGTGGAGACTACGATCCGTTTACCCGAATGCAGGGCCGGGACCAGGTATCCCAGCGACTTACCGGTACCGGTTCCGGCCTGGACCAGCAGGTGAGTGCCGCCGGTTATCGCGTCGGCGCAGGCCTGCGCCATCTGTTGCTGTCCGGGCCGTGCCGTGCCGCCGGGAACGGCCCCCACCGCAAGCGCCAGCAGCTCGTCGACGGAGGAAGTTTGCGGTTCGGACACGCTGGCAGCCTACTGCGCAGCGGGGACAGGGAACGCTTTGCCGCATTCAGCCGTTTGCGAGGTACTGCACGTCGATTCCGGCGGGGGAGAACCCCAGCTTGTCGTACAGTCGCACCGCGGCAGTGTTCGTGGCATCGGCGTAGAGCATCGCGCGGCGCATGCCGCGTTGCTGTAGATAGCGCAGACCCGCGGTAAGTAGCGCCCGACCAAGCCCGCCGCCGTGTGCGTCGGGATCGACACTGAGCACGTACACCTCCCCTATCGAGCTGCCCACGACCGTTTTCGACGCCGTCGCGGGGTGGATCTTCGTCCAGTGCGCTCCCAGCAGCGCGCCGTCGTCTACCCGCTCCGCCAGCAGAAAACCTCCGGCGTCGAACCACGGTTCGGCCTCGCGCAGCTTCAGATCGGACAGTTCCCAGCCCGCTTGCTCACTGTGGCCGGCAAAGGCGCGGCGGTTCAGCGCAAGCCATGCGGCTTCGTCCTGTCCCGGCACGAAGGAACGTAACCGCACCGACTCCGGTAACTGTGATACGCCGAGTTCGGGGTTCCCGTCGTGTAGTAGCCGCTCCATGCGCCACAGGATTCGGTCCCGAGTGAGCTCGAACTTCACGGCCAGTCGCACGGCTCCGGGATGTTCACCATGTGCCCATAGCCGCAGCTGCCCAGTCGTGCGCGGCGCGTGGTGCAGCGCGGTCGCAAGCAGCGCGCGACCGTGGCCGACGCGCCGGTGCCCGGGGTGCACCACGATCTCACTTTCGCCGCCGGCGGCATAGCCGTACCCCACCACGCTCCGGTCCCGGTAAACCAACAGATGGACGCCGGGAGAGCCGTCGATGTCGGGATGGGCTATCCGTAGCAACGTTTGATCCGACAGCGGTGGCACCCCGTCGACAGTGGCGGCATCAGCCACACACGCCAGTACTTGGGATAGTTCAGATCGCTCCAACGCGATGGTTCGGACGTCGACACCGTCCTCGATGCGGGGCATTACACGCCGAGCTGTTCACGGTCGGGCAGCGGTCGCACCGGCGCCACGGCGAGCTTGTACCCCACTTGGCGTACGGTGCCGATCATCGCTTCGTGCTCGCTGCCCAACTTCGCGCGCAGCCGCCGCACGTGCACGTCCACGGTGCGGGTGCCGCCGAAGTAGTCGTACCCCCACACTTGTCGCAGCAGCTGCTCTCGGGTGAACACCCGGCCCGGGCACTGTGCCAGATGCCGCAGCAGCTCGAATTCTTTATAGGTGAGGTTCAGCGGGCGGCCTTTGATTCTGGCCGCATAGGTGGAGGTTTCGATCACCAGCTCGCCCGCCCGGATCACTCGCTCGTTGCTGGGTGGGGTATCGAGCTCGGCCAACTTTAGTCGTGCTTCGAGCTCGGCCGGCCCCACGTCACGGAGCACGAAGTCGTCTACGCCCCATTCGGTGGACATCGCGGCGAGTCCACCTTCGGATAGTACGGCGATCAGTCGAGCGCTCAGTCCGGTAGCGCGCAGCAGACGACACGTTCCGCGTGCCGCCACCAGATTCCCGAGCGCGTCCACCAGCACCACATCCGGCAGTGGAGAACCCAGCAGTGTCCGTACGTCGTACGGCGCGAGGCGCACCCGGTGGCCAAGTAGCTGCAGGCTGGGCAGCACCTGTGTCGCGCTATGTGGTTGTACGTCGGTGAGCAGCAGAATCTGCATGTCACTCAGGATATCGGTACTACGACCAGACCCGACCCCCCACTGCGTGGGCACGCACTGTGGCCTCTGGCACGATCGAGGTATGGAGCCGCGCACATCTGTCCCGGTGTCGCCCCGCGTGCCACGTGCGGTGGCGCCGGTGCGGCTGGGCTCCCGGTTGTCGAATCTGAGTGCTATCGGCGATCGCCGTTTGCAGTCGGGCCGGGGCAGCCACCTTGCCTCGTGGGCGGCCGAATACGCGGCGTTGCCGTTGCCCGCCCCTTGGGCCGCGGCGTCGGCAGCCGGCTGCGTTTCCGGCCTGTTGTACGCGGCGACCGCGACGTCGGTCTGGCCCACTGTTGCCGTGGTCGGAGTCTGCCAGCTACTACTGATCGGAAGCTGGATCAAGGCCATGGCGTCTCGCGCGCCACTGGGCCTGGCAATAGCCGGCACGACCGTTGCGCTGTTGGCGGACGCTGTTGCGCTGCGCTCACCTGAGTTGTCGCTGGAGTACATACCGCTGGTAGGAGTTGCCGGTTTCACCGTCACGCTGTTGATTCAGTTTTGGATCCGACCACGTCGGGAGGTAATCTTCGCCCTCGGTGAGGCCGTGCAGCTTCAGCTGGCCGTGCTGGGTCTGGCCACCTTGATCGTGTTGGCCGATGACCTCGCCGGTGCGGTTGCCGGTAGCGTTGCCGTTGCCGCTGCCGGAGTGAGCGTGGTGGTCGCGCAGTTGACTGATTCGGTGACTCGTCGGCCTGCCGTGCATCCCGCCGTTCCACGCGGCTGGCCCGGAATCGTGCTTGGCATCGCCGCCGGAAGTGGTGTGGGCGCGGCGCTGTTGCCCGCCGGCGGGGTGTCGGTGACCGCGGAAACTTCCCTTGTGGCACTGGGAGCCACACTTGGCGGGGTGGTTGCGCTAGTGGCCACATTGGTCGATGTGGCCAGTGGGTACGAGCTGGTCGGTAGGGCGGTCTGGGCGCCTATACCTACACTTTCGGCATCGAGTATCGGATCCGGCCGCCGGTTTGCCGCATTGCCGACCGGTACCGCGGTGGCAGTCGCCATGCGAGGTCCGCTGTTGGCGGTCGCGTTCGGTGTGGCTATCGGCTATGTAGTGACGTCCTTGCTGCCCTTCTCCTGACCTGACACCCGAGCCTTCACGAGAGTCCTCACACATGACACAGCTTCCGCAATCGAAACCGCATAGCGCCGCTCGGCGACGCAAATGGCCCTGGGTGCTCCTTGGCATCGTCGTGGTGTTGGCGGTGATACTGACCGTGGTTGACCGCGTGGCAAACTCCGTCGCCGAGGACAGGGTCGCCACCGCGATCGCCGATTCGACAGTCGACTACGAGGCTACGGCCGGCTCCACAGCGGTGGAGATCCGTGGTTTTCCTTTCCTCACCCAAGCCGCGACGGGCAGTTTCGGGCAGGTGGACGTCACCACGCAAAACGTAAAGCTCCGCGGCTTCATGCTCAATGAGCTCACGGCGGAGGTGTTCGATGTCGAGGTGCCACGTTCAGTGCTGACCGGTCGAGAAGCCGCGCATGATGTGACCGCCGGACGGGTCGAGGTCGCTGGGAGACTTGATCCGCAGCGGTTAGGGTCCGCCTTGAACCTGCCGGACCTCGACCTTCGCGTCGAGGACGGCCGGTTACGCGCCAGCGGGCCGGTGACGCTGCGTGGGGTCACAACCGAGATCGACGCGACGTTGCGGCCGTACCTGTCGGACGGTCGTATCGCGGTAGAGATTCTGGAGCTATCCGGTGACGCCGGGCAGGTGTCGCCGCTGGTGCGAGCCGCGGCCGCGGACTATCTGGCTCGGGGTGTCGCGCTGCCGGACCTTCCGCTGGGCGCCAAACTCACCGAGGTAACCATTGCCGACGGCTCAGTCGTTCTAGTCGGTGACGCCCGCGATGTGACGCTGGTGGAGTAGTTCGGTCTAGTGCTGAAGCTTTCGCGGGTTGCCGACGATGCAACCTCTCAGTACACCAGCGCTTTAGCGCTTTCTTGCATGACCTCTTCGACGAACACCGCGGCGCCTGCTATCCGAACACCGGAAATCACGTCGTTTTCACCGATACCGCGTCTTGCCGCGCACTGCGTGCACAAAGTCACGGTGCCGCCTGCCAGTACCGCGTCGAGTAGCTCGGACAGCGGCACACTGTGCGGCAATTCGAACTGTGCCGCACGACCCGGCAGGGCGAACCAGGCTGATTCCCCGGTCAGCCACAGTGACACCGGGGTTCCGGCCGTCACCGCCGTCGCGGCGACCGTGAAGGCCTGCGAGCAACGTTCGGGCGCATCCGTACCGGCGGTGGCTTTGATGACGAGCATCTTTGTGGGCTCCTCTAAGCTGATGGACGTGTTAGAGCATTATCCCTATGAAGAGTCTCATGATCTGCGTCATGGGCCAGATCTCGACCGGTCGCTGCTGGGCCTGTTACCGTTCGTCGGAGCCTGGCGCGGCACCGGTAAAGGCGGCTTCCCCGAAGACGACGATTACGACTTCGCGCAAGAGATCACGATCGGCCACGACGGGCGGCCGTTTCTGAGCTATGAGTCTCGGGCGTGGATCATCGATGCCGATGGTCGTCCGGTGCGACCGGCGTTTCGAGAGGTCGGCTGGTGGCGGCCGGCGCCCGATGACGGTGTGGAAGCGCTACTGGCCCATCCCACGGGTGTCAGCGAGGTGTACCTCGGTCGGATCGACGGCTTGAAAGTGGAGCTGTCCACTGATGTGGTAGCACGCACGAGCACCGCCCACGAGGTAAGTGCCAGCCGCCGGCTGTACGGGATCGTGGAGGGAGCGTTGCTCTATGCCGTGGACCTCGCCGCACGGGAACAGCCGCTGCAGCCGCACCTATCCGCACGTCTGGCTCGGGTGAGTTCACCGGACGTTTCCGCCAACGGCGCCGGG
>Ga0136627_1001081_pt1 | contig 10650 bp, 10 predicted proteins | sample AntDrymUQ4892206_2_FD_104652 | JGI IMG/M metagenome (GOLD analysis project Ga0136627, IMG submission 104652) | Polar desert sand microbial communities from Dry Valleys, Antarctica - metaG UQ489 (22.06) | ecosystem: Environmental > Terrestrial > Soil > Desert | place: Antarctica: Dry Valley... | reverse complement strand
CGCACCTACGAGGTCTCCCAGCACGCCCTCGAGGTCACGTACGACGCGGTGAAGGGACGGCGTCTCCAGCGCCGTACGGACACCCCGGGACCTGACCTGTGACCGGGCACGACGGACACCACAACCCAGCCAGCAGCGTGCCGTCAGGGCCTCAGGCCCGGACGAGACGGATCCGCGCTTCGTCGGTGGCGGCGGTGGGGTCGGCCGTGGCCAAGGCAAGCCAGGCCGCGCCGCCGACGCCGTTGGGTGCGGACAGCAACGCGCCCGGGAGTCGCTGCGTGATCAGCGCCCGGAGTGTCTTCCCGATCGGGGAGTCCTCGCCCGCCACGCTTCCGGCAAGCACGATCGGCGTACGTTCCTCGGGCTGTCGGACCCTGCCGACCGTGCGCGCCAACAGACGTGCGGCCTCCTCGACGATGTCGTGCGCCGCCGGGTCACCCGCCGCGTATGCCGCCGTGACAAGCGGCGCCAGCTCGGCCAGCTGGACCGGCGGCCGGGCGTGCAGCGTGTGGATGACGCGCACCCGCCGCTCGTCCAGCTCGGGCCGCTGGGTCGCTGCGGGTGCGCCCAGGGCGCCCAGCTCGCGGAGCACCGAGGTGGCGAGCGGGCGCAGGGGCTCGGCTGCGTCCAGCGCATGCAGCGTCGCCCGGACGGCTTGGCGTCCGAGCCAGAAGCCGGACCCGTCGTCACCAAGGAGCCAGCCGTGACCGTCCATGGTTCGGACGACGCGACGGCCCCGCACCGCGCCGGCGACCGCGCCGGTGCCCGCGATCAGCACCGTGCCGTCGGCCTGCGTGGTGCCGGCGGCGAAGGCGACCTCGAGGTCCGATGCGTACGTCGCAGGACAGCCCAGCCCGACGTCGGACCAGACCCGGTCGAAGGCAGCTCGCACCTCGGGCCGGTGCAGGGCGGAACCGCCGGCCACGCCGACCACCGCGGCGCGCACCAGGGTCGGGTCGACACCCATGAGTGCGTCGCGGAGGGCTTGGCCGAGCGCCGCCGCCGCGCTGTCGGGGTGGGAGACCGGGTTGCCGCCACCAGCGATGCCGACGCGCAACGGACTCCCTTCGCGCGTCGCTACCAGGATGCGCGTGGAGGTGCCTCCGACGTCACCACCAAGGACGAGCCAGTGTCGAGCCACCGGGGACGTCATGTCGCGCTCCGATCTGAGCGAGATCGGCGCTTGCCGCGCCGATTCGAGCAAGGTCACGGCCTGGTCGCGATCACCCGGTGCGCCTGTGAACTACTTGACATCGTCGCCTGCGTCGGCGACGTTCACGAGAAGGAAAGCCCCCGTCGGCCCGATGGTCACCTGCGGGACGCTTTGACCACGCGAGAGAAGAGGCGCGGATGGTAGCCAGCGTCAGTGCCGAAGCCTACCTGAGCGTCCTGACGCCGCTCCTGGACAAGGTCGGCGCGCAGGCTTCCGGGCCGGTGCAACGGGCGGCGGACATCGTCGCCTCGGCGCTGCAGGCCGATGGCGTCCTCCAGGCATTCGGGTCGGGCCACTCGGAGGCACTGGCGATGGAGCTCGCAGGCCGGGCGGGCGGCCTCGTACCCACCAACCGGATCTCGCTGCGCGACGTGGTCATCTTCGGGGGGGAGTCGCCTGACGTCCTCAGCAGGGGCGTCCTCGAGCGCGACCCGGACATCGCCCAGCGGCTGTACGACCTGGCCGGCCCGCATGCGTCAGACGTGTTCGTCATCGCCTCCAACTCCGGCGTCAACGGCTCGATCGTGGAGATGGCCAGGATCGTCAAGGAGCGAGAGCACCCGCTGATCGCCATCACGTCCATCACCCAGACCGCTGGGCTGGAGTCCCGGCATCCCTCAGGCACCAAGCTCGCCGACCATGCCGACGTCGTGCTCGACAACGGTGCGCCGTACGGCGACGCCGTGCTCGACCTGCCTGGTGGAGGCAAGGTCTGCGCGGTCTCCTCCATCACTGCTGCGTTGCTGGCGCAGCTGCTGGCAGCGGAGGTCGTCCGACGGCTCGTCGCTGCCGACGAGACTCCACCCGTCTACCTCTCCGCGAACATCCCGGGTGGTGACGAGCACAACAACGTCCTCGAACAACGGTACGCAGGTCGGATCCGGCGCACCGCGTGACTCACCAGACTGCATTCAAGGAGAGAAACGTATGAGCACCCCGAACAAGTACTCTCGCCGGATCTTCCTGCAGCGCGCCGGCTTGGCCTCCATCGCCGTGGCAGGCGGTACTTCCGCGCTGGCCGGCTGCGCCAGTGGCGGCGGTGGCGAAGAGGACGTGGTCAGTGGCGGAGGCGCCGAGCAGACCTCAGCCAACCCGTTCGGCGTCGACGCCGTTGACCCGCTGTCGGTCGTCATCTTCAACGGCGGGTACGGCGACGAGTACGCCAAGTTCCACGAGTCGCTGTACCAGGACCAGTTCTCCGACGCCGAGATCAGCCACGAGGCGATCACGGACATCCGCCAGCAGATGCAGCCCCTCTTCAACGCCGGAAGCCCACCCGATGTCCTCGACAACGCGGGCGCGGAGGCGATGCCCATCTCGACACTGGCCGATACCGGTCAGCTGACCGACCTCACGCAGCTGTTCGACGCCGACGCGATCGGGCAGGACGGCACCCCGATCCGCGACACCCTCAACCCGGTGGCGATCGAGTCGGCCGAGTACGCCGGCAAGCCGATGGTGCTCAACTACGCGCTCCAGGTCTACGGCCTCTGGTACGACCGGGCGTTGTTCGACCAGAAGGGCTGGGAGCCCGCAGAGACCTGGGAGGACTTCCTCGCGCTCTGCGAAGAGATCAAGGGCGCCGGGATGGCGCCGATGGCTCACCAGGGCAAGTACCCGTACTACATCCAGCAGGTCCTGATGGACCTCGCCGTCAAGCACGGTGGCCCCGAGGTCGCCTACGCCATCGACTCCCTCGAGCCCGACGCGTGGAAGCACGAGTCGATGAAGATGGCCGCCGAGGCACTGCTGGAGATCAAGTCCAAGGGCTACATGCTCGAGGGCACCGAGGGTCTCGACCACATCCAGTCGCAGACACAGTGGAACGAGCACAAGGCTGCCTTCATCCCGTGTGGCTCGTGGCTGGAGAACGAGCAGAAGAAGATCGCCCCTGCGGGTTTCGAGACGACCATCGCCCCGACACCCCTGCTGGACGGTGCGGCGCTGCCGTTCGACTGCACCCGGGTCGAGGCGGCCGAGGCCTTCGTCGTACCCGCCAAGGCGGCGAACCAGGCCGGAGGCCTGGAGTACTTGCGGATGATGTTGTCGAAGGAAGGTGCCGCGGAGTTCACCAAGCTGACGGCCGCCCCCACCATCGTCGATGGTGCGACCGAGGGTCTCGACCTCACCCCGGGAGCGGCATCGGCGATCGCCTTGATCGACTCCGGTGGCGAGGACAACTGGAACTACTACTACGCGATCTGGTACTCGCCGATGGACCCGAAGGTCCAGTCCGCCGTGGGGGAGCTTGCCGCCGGCCGTATCACCGCAGACGAGTTCTGCGACCAGGCACAGGCGGCCGCCGACGAGACGGCCGACGACCCGACCACCCAGAAGCGCACCCGCCCCTAGAAGAAGCTCCGAGGTTGACGAGACGGGAAGATTGTGTTCTATGCAGCACGGTAGGTACCCATTCATCGTGGGCTTCCTGGTTCTCCCGCTCACGGTGTACGCGATCTTCGTGATCTCGCCGTTCGCCCAGGCCTTCCACTACTCGTTGACGGACTGGACCGGTGTGGCACCGGAGTTCGGCTACGTGGGGATGACCAACTTCGAGAACCTGATGTCCGACTCGTTGTTTCTCACCGCGCTGCGAAACAACGCCGTGCTGCTGGTCGGCCTACCGATCGTCACGGTCCTGTTGTCGCTGTTCTTCGCGTTCCTGCTCAACGTGGGTGGAAGTTCCGGTAGTGCCGGGGTGAAGGGAATCCGGGGCAACGGCTTCTACAAGCTGGCTTTCTTCCTGCCCCAGGTGCTCTCCGTCCCGGTCATCGCGGTGATCTGGTCGGTGATCATGGATCCGACGCCGTCGGGTCTCGCGAACTCGGTCCTCGGTTGGCTCGGGCTGGGGTCCGCCGGCTGGCTGTCGGACCCCGCTCTGGCCCTGCTGTGCGTGTTGTGGGTGTTGGTCTGGGGGAGCGTCGGGTTCTATCTGGTGCTGTTCAACGCAGCGATGTCGGCGATCCCCCGGGACATCTTCGAGGCTGCGCTGATCGACGGAGCGGGCAGGTTCACGACGTTCGTCAAGGTGACCATGCCGCTGTTGTGGGACACGATCCAGACGTCGTGGGTGTATCTCGCGATCTTGGCGTTGGACGTCTACGCCCTGGTCGCGGTGATGACGGCGGGACCGGGTGGTCCCGACAACTCCACCCAGGTGATCTCGCTGCAGATCGCACAGAACGGCTTCCAGTTCGGCCGTGCCGGGTACGCCTCGGCGATGGGAGTCGTCCTGTTCTTCATCACGCTCGTCATCGCCGTCGTCATGCTGCGCATCACGCGGCGTGAGCGGATCGAGTACTGAGGGACGTGCCATGACTGTCACCACCCGACCTGACGGAGCCGACAGCGTGGACACCACCAAGGAGTCGCGCCGCGGTTCGCCGCACGCCAGCAGCAGCGGCGACGCGGTCGTCAACGTGTTCTCCCACACTGTGCTCATCGGCTGGTCGATCCTCGTGGTCGTGCCCTTCGTCTGGGCCCTCGTCGCCGCGACGAAGACGTCGCGGGAGATCTTCGGCAGTCCCTGGTCGCTGCCGGAGTCACCGCAGTGGAGCAACTTCACCCGCGCCTGGGACAAGGGTGTCGGCGACTACCTGGTCAACAGCCTCATCGTCGTGACGGGCGGTGTGTTCCTGACGATGCTGCTCGGCTCGATGACTGCCTACGTCCTTGCGCGGTACCAGTTTCGCGGCAACCGTCCCATCTACTACCTCTTCGCTGCCGGGATGATGTTCCCGGTGTTCCTCGCCATCGTGCCCCTCTTCTTCGTGGTGCAGAACCTCGGCATGCTGTCGACGTACCAGGGTCTGATCCTGGTCTACACGGCCTACTCGTTGCCGTTCACGGTGTTCTTCATGCACTCCTTCTTCCGCACGCTGCCGACGGAGATCGCCGAGGCGGCGGTGATGGACGGCTGCTCGCACACAGCCGTGTTCTTCCGGGTGATGCTGCCCATGGCCAAGCCCGGACTGCTCAGCGTCGGCATCTTCAACGTGCTGGGGCAGTGGAATCAGTTCGTGCTGCCGTCGTTCCTGTCGCCGGAGAAGCCGGTGCTCGCTCAGGGCATCGCCACACTGCTCGCGAGCCAGCGCTACGAAGGCGACTGGGGTGCCTTGTTCGCGGCGCTCACCGTCGCGATGGTGCCGGTCGTGGTCGTCTACCTCGTCCTGTACCGCCAGGTCCAGGCCGGCCTCACCGGCGGCACGCTGAAATGAGGGTCATGTCCCACCTCGCCGCCGAGATCGCCACCCAGCCCGACAACTGGGCCGACGCCGCCGAGCTCGCCACGACCTATGCCTTCGTGCTCCCCGAACCCGGGGAGCGGGTCGGCGTGATCGGCTGCGGCACGTCGCTGTCCATGGCACGCGCGTACGCCGCGTTGCGCGAGTCCGCCGGCCAAGGAGTCACCGATGCATGGCCCGCCGGTGCAGCCCGGCTGACCCGCACGTACGACCGGCTCATCGCCATCAGCCGCTCCGGTACGACGAGCGAGGTTCTCGAGGCGCTCGCCGGCTACGAGAAGGCCAGCCCCGTCACCGTCATCACGGCCAGCGAAGCGACACCTATCCTCGAGCTGGGCGCCCCGATCCTCGTCCCGCAGTTCGATGAGCAGTCGGTCGTCCAGACCCGGTTCGCCACCTCGATCCTGGCGCTCCTTCGCGCGCACCTCGGCGAAGACCTGGCAGCCGCCATCACCGCGGCGCGGGACGTGCTGGCCGAGCCGGACGAGGCGTACGCCGGGGTACGCGAGACCGAGCAGATCACGTTCGTGGGGATGGGGCTCGGCGCCGCGCTCGCGGAGGAGGCAGCGCTCAAGCTGCGTGAGGCCACCCAGTCGTGGACAGAGTCCTACCTGGCCACGGAGTACCGCCACGGTCCGATCAGCATCGCCACGCCGGGCCGGGTGGTGTGGGCGTTCGGGCCGCTCATCCCCAACTTCGAGCGCGACGTCGCGATCACCGGCGCGCACCTCGAGCACCGCGACGTCGACCCGATGGCCGATCTCGTCCGGGTCCAGCGGCTGTGTGTGTTGCGGGCCGGCGACCGTGGGACCGACCCCGACCACCCGCGCAACCTCGGGCGCTCGGTCATCCTTGACCCGTGACCTTTCCTCCATTGCCGGCCGAGGCGCTCTCGCTCGCGGTCGACGTGGGTGGCACCACGATCAAGGCCGAGGTTGTCGACGGGCGTGGTGACGTTCTCGCGTCCGGCGTCGAAGCGACCCCGTCCGGCGAGGATGCGCGCAGGACCGTCTGCCTCCTCGGACGCCGGCTGATCGGCAGGGTCGAAGGCGAGCGCCCGGTGTCACGTGCTGGCCTGGTGGTGCCCGGCATCGTCGACCGGGTCGCAGGCGTGGGGGTCTACAGCGCCAACATCGGGTGGCGCCACCTCGCCCTCGGGCCGCCGCTCGAGGCGGCCTGGGGTATGCCGGTCCTGGTCGACCACGACGTGACGATCGCCGGCTGGGCCGAGTGGCGGGCCGGCGCCGGCCGGGGGTGCGACGACGTGTTCTTCGTCGCGCTCGGCACCGGGGTCGCTGCCGCGATCGTGGCTGGCGGCCATCTGTTGCGAGGAGGGCTCGGTCAAGCCGGCGAGTTCGGCCATGTGGTCGTCCGGCCGGGGGGTCCGCCGTGCGGTTGCGGGGCCCGCGGCTGCCTGGAGGCGATCTGTTCGGCCAACTCGATCGCCCGCGCCTACGCAGCCCGGTCGGGGCGGCAGGTCGAGAGCGCGGCCGACGTACTCGCGGCCATGGGCGAGGATCCGGTGGCCGTGCAGGTCTGGGACGAGGCTGTGGCAGCCCTCGCCGATGGTCTCGCCGTCGTGGTCAACCTGCTCTCGCCGAAACGGATCGTGCTCGGTGGTGGACTCGCCGGTGCCGGCGGCGCGTTGGCCGAACCGCTGTGCGAGGCCGTGGCTCGGCGGGCACACATGGGGCCCGTGCCGGATATCGTCGTAGCCGAGTTCGGTGCCCGGGCTGCCCTCGTGGGCGCCGCCTTGCTGGCCCGGCGCGGTGGGGCGGAGGACTGATGACTGATCTGGTGCTCGTCCGTGGACGGTTGGTGACGCCGGACACCGAGATCGCCGACGGGGTCGTGGCAGTGGAGGCGGGCACGATCGCATACGTCGGATCGACCGACGCGTGGGGTCACCGCTATCCGGGGGTTGCTCTCCCGGAGCCGGCTGGCACCGTGCTGCCGGGCCTGGTCGACATCCACTGTCACGGGGGTGGCGGCAAGGCGCTGACCACCACCGATCCTGACGAGGCGCGCGCGGTGGCCGCGCACCACGCGCGCAACGGCACCACGAGCCTGGTTGCGAGCCTGGTGACAGCGGCTCCGGAGGTACTGCTCGACCAGGTGCGGACACTTGCCCCGCTCGTGACGGCTGGTGACCTTGCCGGGCTGCACCTGGAAGGGCCGTTCCTGTCGCACGCGCGCTGTGGGGCACAGGCTTCCGAGTTCCTGACCGAGCCCGACCAGGAGCTGATCGACGCCCTGCTTGCCGCCGCCGGTGGCAGCCTCAAGGTGATGACGCTCGCGCCGGAGCTGCCCGGTGCCACCGAGGTTGCGACCCGGTTGAGGGCGGCGGGGGTCAGCGTGGCGCTGGGCCACAGCGACGCGTCGCACGCAGTCTTCCGAGCTGCGCTGCGCAACCTCGATGGCGAGGGGCTCGTCACCCATCTTGGCAACGCCATGCCCCCCTTCCACCATCGTGCAGTCGGCCCGGTGGGCGCCTGCCTGGCGGAGGCCGCCGTCGGTCGAGCCGCCGTCGAGGTCATCGGGGACGGTGTGCACGTCGAGGACGGTTTCGTGGCGTTGGTGTTCGCGACTGCTGCCCCCGACTCGGTCGTGCTGGTCACCGATGCGATGGCGGCGGCCGGGATGCCGGACGGTGACTACGTGCTCGGCCCCCAGCGGGTTCAGGTCCGTGCGGGAGTGGCGAGGCTGGCGGGCGTCGAGCCAGACGGTACGTCGCCAACGATCGCCGGAGGGACCAGCCATCTCGTCGAAGTCGTGGCCCGCGCCGTTCGTCAGGCAGGGGTCCCGCTCGTCGACGCGGTGCGTGCGGCGAGCCACACACCTGCGCGCATCCTCGGAGTCGCGGGGGTGCGGGGTGCCGTGATGACGGGGAGGGCGGCCGACCTCGTGGTCGCCGACGAGGACCTGCGGCCGGTGCGGGTGATGCGGCGGGGGGAGTGGCTGTCATGATCTCGAGGAGCGCGGCATGACGCTGATCGCGATGTCGCAAGCGGTCACCTCAGCCGGTCCGGGCGGGTTGGGCGCTTTCAACGTGATCCAGATCGAGCATGCGGAAGCGATCGTCGCGGGAGCCGAGTCGGCCCGGCGCCCAGTCGTGCTTCAGATCTCCGAGAACACCGCGGCCTATCACCGATCCCTCGCACCGTTGACGATCGCGTGTCTGCGCATTGCGGCGGAGAGCTCCGCCGACGTCGTCGTACACCTCGACCACGCCACCGAGGTGGTCCTGGTCGAGCAGGCGGTTGCGCTCGGCGTCGGGTCGGTGATGTACGACGCTTCGGCGATGCCGCATGGAGCAAACGTCGCCTCCACGGCCGAGGTCTCCCGCTGGTGCCACGGCCGAGGCGTGTGGGTCGAGGCCGAGCTCGGAGAGGTGGGGGGCAAGGACGGTGTCCATGCGCCCGGTGTCCGCACCGACCCAGCCGAGGCTGCTGAGTACGTCGATGCCACCAACGTGGATGCGTTGGCGGTGGCCGTCGGGTCCTCTCACGCGATGCTGTCGCGCGACGCCGAGCTCGACAACGACCTGATTGCGGCAATCGCCAGGTCGGTTGGCGTGCCGCTCGTGCTGCACGGGTCCTCGGGCGTGCCCGACGAGGGGATCGTGGCCGCGGTCGCACACGGCATGCTCAAGATCAACATCGCCACCCACCTCAACAAGGTCATGACCGGCGCCGTACGCGAGGCGCTCGGCGCTGACGAACAGCTCGTCGACCCGCGCAAGTACCTCGGGCCGGGGCGCGAAGCCGTCGCCGCGGAGGTCTCGCGACTACTCAGCCTGCTTGCCGGCTGAGCCGACCCCGTACCGCCGCGGTGGACAGGTAGATCTTCACCTCATCGAGTTCGTTGCTGTCGTCGACGAACTCGATCTCGGCCACCTCGACGCCCGGCTGCAGGTCAGCGGCGCTGGCCTCGTCGCCGTCGCCGTCGCCGTCGGAGTCCCCGGGCCGCAGGCCCAGGTCGTTCTCGTCCTCGTCGGAGACGTCGTCGCCGTCGCGGTCGCCGTCGTCGTGCGCGCAGGTCTCCCGGGTGTCGTCCTCGTCCTCGTTGTCCACGCCGTCGTGATCGGGGTCGCGGGTTGCATCTACGGCGCTGCGCGGGTTGAGGCCGTGCGCGGTTTCCCACCGGTTGGGCATGCCGTCGCCGGCGGCGTCGTTTCCAGCGCCCTGAGCGGGGACAGCCGAACCGGCCATGGCGACGACGATCGTCACCGAGCCGGCGCGGACCGCGCACATCAGGCGCCTGCTGGTCGAGGTGTGCCTCATGTGATGATCCTTAGCGGTAGCTGGGCGACCTCACGGAGGCGTCGGGCGAGGCGGACGGGCAACGCCTGACCCCTGGTTGGCCTACGGTCTCGGGCATGACCTACCCCGACTGGCTGCTCGCCGAGGACGTCCTGCTCCTGGTCACCGAGGACGACAAGGGGGGCACCACCACCGAGCACGCCGACGTGGTGGTGGCCGGTGCCCTGCTCGCCGATCTGGCCGGGGCAGGGTGCCTCGTCGAGCGGGACAAGAAGGTGGCAGTCGCTCCCGGGGCAAGCGTCGACGGGCCGCCGATCCTCCTCGAGGCGCTCGGAGTCCTCAGGCAGCGCGATCAACCGGTCAAGGCGAAGAAGTTGCTCGAGGACCTGCGCAAGCAGCTGAAGCCGGTGAGCGACCGGGTGGCCGGACGGCTCGTCGGCGCCGGCGTGCTCGAGCTCAGGAAGTCGACGTTCCTGACGATCCCACTCGGCCAGAAGGCACCGACGCTCCACCCGGAGCCGGAGCGAGCCTTGCGGGTACGCCTGCATGACATCCTGGTCCAGGGGATCACGCCGAGGTCGGCGCGCGTACCCTGCAGGTCTTCAGCCGCGACAAGCACCGTCGCGCGTGGGCCCCAGTCGTGGTCGGTGGAACGCTCGTCGTCGTGGCCGAGGACGTCGGACCCGGCGCCCAGCAGCCCGGCGGCGTGCGGGGTGGCGGCGAGCAGGGGCGCCAGGACGTCGTCGTGGAAGCCGCGGCAGAGCTCGGCCCCGAAGAAAACCGTGGCGGCCTTCAGCACCGCGTTGTCCTCCTCCAGCCGCCGGACCTTGAACTTCAGCGCCTTGATCTCGACCAGCTCCTCACTGGTAGCTCCCGGACGCCGTCCGCCGTCGACCTGGGCCTGCACGACCCAGCGACGCACGGACTCCTT
>Ga0136627_1001080_pt1 | contig 10663 bp, 8 predicted proteins | sample AntDrymUQ4892206_2_FD_104652 | JGI IMG/M metagenome (GOLD analysis project Ga0136627, IMG submission 104652) | Polar desert sand microbial communities from Dry Valleys, Antarctica - metaG UQ489 (22.06) | ecosystem: Environmental > Terrestrial > Soil > Desert | place: Antarctica: Dry Valley... | reverse complement strand
GGCGGTGGCGTTCATATAGAGGACCCCGCCGGAGTGGTCCACCGCGATCAGGCCCTCGCCCATGCTGTCGGTGACCGCCCTCAGATAGTCCCCTGCCTTTCGCAGATCGCCCGCGGCCTCGACTCTTTCGGTGGCGTCCACGGATACCCCGATCAGACCGACGGGCGAGCGCCCTCGTCGCAGACCACTGAGGCGCGGACGAAGCCTGTGAAGGTGCTCCCGTCCTTTCGCCGGAGCTTGAGGTCGCCCTCCCATCGGGTGTTTTCGCGCGCATGCTCAGCGAAGCGGTCCATCCGGTCATGAAATTGAGAAGGCACGGTCAGGTCCGCGAGTGGCTCACCCACCGCCTCCTCTTCGGTCCAGGCGTATAGGGCCTGGGCACCGCGACTCCAGAGCGTGACCCTCCCATCGAGGTCGGTTGCGATCACCGCCGCGTCCACCTCGTCGAGCAGTCGCGAGCGCAGGCGCTCGTCGCGCTCGAGGAGCACGCGGCGGGTGATGTCGTGATGTTGCACGACCACCCGAGCGGCGCCGTCGCCGCGGTGGACCGTGGCCTGCATTTTGAACCACCGCTCCGCGTCGGGCGAGTGACACGGATACTCGACCTCATACCAGCTGAGCGACCCCGCCAGCATCTGCCGCAGGGCCTGAGCGACCAGGCATGCCTCCTGCGCAGTATTTCCCGCGGCGTCGCAGACCCCGGGATAGCTCGCGCCCACGCCCACGCCCGGGGAGCCGTTTCGGGACGCGAAACGAGCCCACGCGCTGTTTACGAGCACGATGGTCCCCTCCTCGTCGAGCACCGCGACGTGGGCGTCGAGAGAGTCGATCGTGGCCTGATTGAAGTTGCGGCTGCGCAAGAGCTCCAACCGAGCCAGCTCGGCTTCGGTGACGTCCTGAGTCGTGCCCTGCACCGCCTCGACCTGGCCGCCCGCGCCCCGTACCACGACACCGCGTGACTCGAGCCAGCGCTCGCGCCCGGCGACGACCGTCGATGGGTAGCGGATGCAGTAGCTGTCGTCGACACCCTCGGCGGCTCGGGTCACGACCCGCCGCACCTCGCTGCGATGGGACGGCTGGACCATCCGGAGGGTGCCCTCGAGGGTCTGCGGCAGACCGAGGGCCGCCCTCGTCTCCTCGCGCTCACCGGAGAACACCAGGCGGTCCGCCGCCGGTTCCCACCGCCACGTCGACAGCCCGGTCATCGCGTAGATCTCGCCCGGACCGCTCACGAATCTTCAGCCAGGAAATCGCCGTGCGCCCCGAGATCAGCGACTTGACGCATACGTACACCTATCGGTCTGGTGCGAGGTTTCCTGTAGCCGGTCCCGGCGCGAGGCACCGGCCCTACGCGCGCGCAGAGTCAAGCCACTCGTCCGGCCGGGCGCTCGCCACTCCAGCCGGCCGGTCGGAGCGCCGATTAAGCCTCAATGAGCTCCGCGCCGCGAGCAGTGCGCCTGGTCTTCCTTGCTCTCGCGGGCTGGCTGGCCCTGGCCGCGGTGCGTAACGCCTTCTTTGTCGAGCTCGACGTAGGCCCGCTCTTCGGTCGCTACGTACACGACCTGGTGCTGGCGCTCGCCGGCGGGATGTGCGTCCTGCGGGCGGTCCTGCGCCGGGAGGAGCGTCTTGCCTGGGGGCTGATCGGCGCGGGAGTGCTGGCCTGGACCCTGGGCGAGATCTACTACACGGCCGTGCTGTGGACGGTGGACACAGTGCCGGTGCCGTCTCCCGCGGACGCCGGCTACCTGCTCATGGCCCCGCTCGTGCTCGCGGGGCTCGTGGTGCTGCTGCGCTCGAGGACGAGCGGAGTGCCGGTGACGCTGCGCGCCGACGGGCTTACGGGCGCCCTCGCCATCGGGACGGTGAGCGCCGCGATCGTGTTCGAGACGGTTCTCGGCGCAGCCGCCGGTGACCTCGTGGGGGTGGCTGTGTCGCTGGCCTACCCGCTCAGTGACCTCATCCTGGCCGGTTTCGTCGTGGGCGCGCTCGCCGGCATGGGTTGGCGCCTTGACCGCACCTGGTCGCTGCTCGGCCTCGGGATCCTCACCTTCTGGCTCGCCGACTCGCTCTACCTCGTCCATGTGGCCAGCGACACGGTCATCTCTCCGAACTGGTATGACGCGGGCTGGTGGATCGGCCTCACCCTGATCGGCGCAGCCGCCTGGCAGCCCGTGCCGGCCTCCGACCCCGAGCCCCCGCGCGAAGGCCTGCGCCTGATCGTCATGCCGCTGTCATTCGGGGTCATCGGGTTGACGGTGCTGATCTACGGCTGCTTCGCAGACCTCAACGCGCTAGCCGTCCTGTTGGCGGCCGCCGCTCTCTGCGCGGTGATGGCGCGCCTCATCTTCACCTTCCGCGAGAACATCCAGATGCTCCACCTGTCGCGCGGCGAGGCGCTCACCGACGCGCTCACGGGTCTGCCCAACCGGCGGGCGCTGATACGGCACCTGGAGCGCGCGATCCCCAGTGCCTCGGAGGGCCAGCCGCTCGTGCTCGTGCTGTTCGACCTCGACGGCTTCAAGCTCTACAACGATACCTTCGGCCACCCCGCCGGCGACGCGCTGCTGGCTCGGCTCGGAGCGAGCCTGGGCGGCTACCTGGATGGGCGCGGGACCGCGTACCGGATGGGTGGCGACGAGTTCTGCGCGCTGTTCGAGCCCCGCGATCAGGTCATCGAGCCCATCGTGGCGGGCGCGGCCAGTGCTCTCTCCGAGCGTGGGGAGGGCTTCTCGATCGGCTGCTCCCACGGCTCCATCGTGCTCCCGCTCGAGGCGCTCGACGCTTCGGACGCGCTCCGTATCGCCGACCATCGCATGTACGCGCAGAAGAACGTGGGCCGGGCCTCGGCCAGCCGTCAGAGCAAGGATGTCCTCGTGAGCGCGCTGGCCGAGCGCAGCCCCGAGCTCCGGTCCCATCTCCAGGACGTGGCCGAGCTGGCCGAGCAGGTCGCCCGGCGCCTCGCGCTGCCCGGCGACCAGGTCGAGCGGGTCCGCCGCGCGGCCGAGCTCCACGACGTGGGCAAGGTCGGCATCCCGGACGACATCCTCGGCAAGCCGGGACCGCTGCACGAGCAAGACTGGGAGTTCATCCGCCGGCACACCCTCATCGGCGAGCGGATCATCGCCGCCGCCCCGGCCCTCACCGAGGTGGCCGCCCTCGTGCGCTCGAGCCACGAACGGTGGGACGGCGAGGGGTATCCCGATCGCCTGGCCGGCACCCAGATTCCACTCGGGGCCCGCATCGTGACGGTGGCCGACTCCTTCGCTGCCATGACTGCCGACCGTCCCTACAGAGGGGCTCTCACCCCCGGAGAGGCACTGCGCGAGCTGCGCGAGTGCGCCGGCACCCAGTTCGACCCCGTCGTGGTCGAGGCGTTCTGCGCTGTGTTCGCCGAGCCTCATGCGCTTGCGCTGGAGGGGCAGGCGTAGCCTACCCGGCCAGCAGACCCGCCATCCGCCGCAGCGGCGCGTCGGCCTCCGCGGGCCACTTGCCGATGTCCGCCGGCCACCAGGCGTAGGCATCGTGCTCGGGGTCCATGGTGACCTCCGCGCCGGGAGCCAGGTGGGCCATGCCCACCAGCAGCACGAGATCCGACGGCAGCCGCACGAGCGCCTCGACGGTCAGCCGCTGCGGGCTCACCGACCACTCCTCGCTCAGCTCACGAGCCAGGGTCTGCGCGGGGCTCTCGCCCAGGTCGACCGCCCCGCCCGCTCCCAGAGCCCAGCGGCCGGGCCAGCTGGCCACCCACCCGGCGCGCCTGCCCGCCAGCCAGCGGCCCTCGGAGTCGCGGACCACGCACAGGGCGGAGATGCCCTCGGCGCGCTCGGCGGCCAGGCGCAGGGCCCAGCGCACCGGCTCGAGCTCTAGCCCGAGCCGGCCGGGGGCCGCCTCGAAGGAGGCCAGCCGGGCGCTCAGCCCGTCGTGGGTTGGCGAGCCGCGCTCGCGCAGGCGCTCCAGCGCGGCGTCGGCCACCGCGGTGGCGGCCGAGGGGGGCGTGAACTGCTCCTCTCGCCACCGCGTCTGCACCTGCTCCGCCTGCCACGGACCCCGGGCGAGCAGCCCGGGTAAGCGAGCTACTCCCATCGCATGCAGCGCGGCTGGTCGCGCATCCGGATCACCCGGGCGGGCACGCCCGCCACCACGGCGTTGGCGGGCACGTCGCGGGTGACCACCGCGCTGGTGCCGACGATCGCGTTGTCGCCCACCGTGACTCCGCGCAGGATGCAGGCGCCGTAGCCGATCCACACGTTGTTGCCCACCCGCACGTCGCGCTTGTAGATGCCCTGCAGCCGAACGGGGCGCTCGACCTCCGCGGCCCCGTGGTCGAAGTCGATCAGCATCACCCGGTCGGCGATCACGCACTCGCGCCCGATCGACACGTGCCGGAAGGCGGAGATGGTGCACTCCTGGCCCACCACCGTCTTGGCGCCGATCGAAACCAAGCCCTCGTGGGCCCGGATCTTGGTGGCGTGGCCCAGCCACGACCACCGGCCGAGGTCCACCCTGCCCCGCCTGCCGATCTCGATCACCACCCTCGACCCGATGAACGCGAGCCCGTCGGTGTGCAGCCGGCGGCCGTAGGGGCTGAGCAGGCGGTGCCGCACCAGGCTGGCCAGCAGCAGCGCGTATCGCGGGGTGAGCATCCGGTGGCGGCGCATGAAGCGCAGCAGGGCAAGCGGACCGCCTCGCAGAGGGGCCGGGGGCCGCCGCACCTCGACGCCGGAGGCCGGCGACGGATCGAGCTGAGCAGGCGCAGGCTTCAAGGGCGCGGATGGTAGAACGACCGGAGCGCACGAGGGCGGGGGTTCGGTTATCCGCACCCTCGCCGGCCGCGTGGCCTGGCAAAGTATCCACCCATGGACTCGACCTCGCCACAGAGCATCGTCAGCGCCACCGACGTCCACCGCCGCTTCGGCGAGGGCGATGCCGCGGTGCACGCGCTCGACGGCATCTCGGTCGACTTCCCCCGGGGCCGGTTCACGGCGATCATGGGGCCGTCGGGCTCGGGCAAGTCGACGCTTATGCACGTGCTGGCGGGCCTCGACCGGCCCACCTCCGGTTCCGTGCTCGTCGACGGCGTCGAGATCTCCGACCTCGACGACAAGCAACTCACCGAGCTGCGCCGCGACAAGGTGGGCTTCGTGTTCCAGTTCTTCAACCTGCTCCCGGTGCTGACCGCCGAGGAGAACATCCGCCTGCCACTGTCGATCGCCGGCCGCAAGGCCGACCCCGACCTGATGGCCAAGCTGGTCGAGGCCGTGAACCTTGGCGACCGCCTGTCGCACCGCCCGGCCGAGCTCTCCGGCGGCCAGCAGCAGCGGGTGGCTGTGGCACGGGCGCTGATCTCCCAGCCGGCGGTGGTGTTCGCCGACGAGCCCACCGGAAACCTCGACTCGACCACCAGCGAGGAGGTGCTCGCGCTGCTGCGCCGGGCCGTCGACGAGCTCGGCCAGACGGTGGTGATGGTCACCCACGACGCCAACGCCGCCGCCATCGCCGATCGCGTGCTGGTGCTGGTCGACGGCAAGATCGTGCGGGACGCCGAAGCGGGCAGCGCCGAGCGGGTGCACGACCTGCTCAAGCAGGACACCGTGTCGTGACTCAGGTAGCGCTGCGAAACCTGCTGGCGCGCAAGGCCCGCACCCTGCTCACTTCGCTCGCGGTGGTGCTCGGGGTGATGATGGTCACCGGCACATACGTGCTCACCGACACCATCGATCAGTCGTTCAGCCAGATCTTCGAGCAGGGCAACGCCGGAATCGACGCCGTCGTGACTTCGAGGGAGACGGTCGATACCAACGATGGCCAGGAACCCTCCTTCGACGCCGGGATCTTCGACCGCGTCGACGCGGTAGAGGGAGTGGACGAAGCCAGTGGGGGCATCTTCGACCCGCAGGTGTCCATCCTCGACAAGGAGGGAGAGCCGATCGGCGGTCACGGGGCGCCGTCGTTCGGCGCCTCGGTCGGCCCGGACCGCTTCGACGCGCTGACCTACGCGGAGGGCCGCAAGCCGGCCGGCGACGACGAGGTGGTGATCGACAAGCAGACGGCCGGCAAGGCGGGCTACGCGGTCGGCGACCGGATCAGGGTGGCCGGCAAGGAGGACGCGAAGGAGTACGAGCTGGTGGGCGTCGCCACGCTCGGCGACGTCGACTCCTTCGGCGGCGCCAGCATCACTCTGCTCACGCTCGACGAGGCCCGCCGTGTGACCCGCAAGCAGGGGAGGTTCGACCAGATCAGCGTGGCCGCCGCGCCCGGTGTGACCTCCGAGGAGCTGACCCGCCGGCTCAAGCAGGAGCTGCCCCGCTCGGTGGAGGCCCAGACCGGCTCGGAGAACACCCAGACCCAGAAGGACGACGTGGGCGAGTTCATCTCCATCCTCAAGACCGCCCTGCTCATCTTCTCCGGCGTCTCGCTGTTCGTGGCGGCCTTCCTCATCTTCAACACGTTCTCGATCACCGTGGCCCAGCGCACGCGGGAGTTCTCCATGCTGCGCACCATCGGCGCCAGCCGGCGCCAGCTCGTGCGCACCGTGATGGTGGAGGCCGCCGTGATCGGGCTGCTGGCCTCGGTGCTCGGCCTGCTCGCCGGCATCGGCTTCGCGCCCGCCATCAACGCTCTCTTCGGGGCGCTGGAGATCGACCTCCCCAGTCAGGGCAGCGTGGTGGCCACCCGCACGATCGTGCTGGCCTTCGTGCTCGGAATCGGTCTCACCGTCCTGGCATCCCTCATCCCGGCGCTGCGCATCACCCGGGTGGCGCCCATCACCGGCCTGCGCGAGGGCGCCGTGCTGGAGACGCCCAAGAGCCACCGGCTGCGGACCGTCCTCGCGGCCGGCCTGACTGCCATCGGCGTGGTGGCGATGCTGCTGGGTGTGTTCGGCGCGCTCAGCCCCGGTGAGCTGTGGGTGGGTGTCGGCGCCGTGGCCGTCTTCATCGGCGTGGCGCTGCTGAGCCCGCGACTGGTGGGCCCGATGGCCTCGCTGGTGGGACGCCCGGTTGAGCGCTTCCGCGGGGTCTCGGGCCGCCTCGCGCGCGAGAACGCCGTCCGCAACCCGGGCCGTACGGCCTCCACGGCGGCCGCGCTCATGATCGGCCTGGCGCTCGTGTCCTTCGTGGCCATCTTCGCCGCCGGGCTGCGCAACAGCACCACCGCCGCCTTCGACAAGACCATCAAGGCGGATCTGATCCTCACCAACGACGATGGGTTCTCGGACATCTCCGCCGGGGTTAATCGCGCGGTGGCCGAGCTGGACGGGGTCGAGGTGGCCTCGCCCGGCCGCTTCGCCCAGGCCAATACCGCGGGCGATAAGGGCGGCTACCTGACGCTCGTGGACACTCAGACGGTGGGCTCGGTGATGACGCTCGACTGGGAGCAGGGCGATGACTCGGTGCTCACCGGGCTCGGGAGGGCCGATGCGGTGATCGACGAGAAGTGGGGCAGGGAGAAGGGCCTCGAGGTGGGCGAGCGCTTCAAGACCCAGACCTCCTCGGGCAAGACGCTCACCTACACGGTGCGGGGGAGCTTCGTGGACCGCGCCGACTTCAACGGCGACTTCGTGGCCTCCGACGTGACCGCCGCCGCCTACGGGGAGCCCAACAGCGTTTCGCAGGTGCTGCTCACGCTCGAGGAGGGGGCCGACACCGGCGCCGTGCGCGAAGACATCGACGCGCTCGTAAAGGACCGCTACCCAACGGTGGACACCAAGACCAAGGTCGAGTACAAGGACTTCATCTCCGAGCAGGTCAACCAGCTGCTCGGAGTGGTCTACGCCCTGCTCGCCCTGGCGGTGATCGTGTCCCTGTTCGGCATCGTGAACACCCTGGCGCTGTCGATACACGAGCGCACCCGCGAGCTCGGGCTGCTGCGCGCCGTCGGCATGTCGCGCCGTCAGGTGCGGCGGGTCATCCGCTACGAGGCGGTGATCACGGCGCTGATCGGAGCGGTGCTCGGATCGGTGCTCGGGGTGCTGTTCGCGCTGATCATGTCCCGCCCGCTCGCCGACGAGGGCTTCACGCTGTCCATACCGGTCCTCACCCTGATCGCGCTGCTGGTCCTGGCCCTGGTTGCCGGGGTGATCGCGGCGATCGGCCCGGCCCGCCGCGCTTCGCGGCTCGACGTGCTGGACGCGCTGGCCTACGAGTAGCCGGCGCGCGTAGGATGGGGCGCCCGTGGCCCCACTACGCACCGCAGCCGACCTAGTCGAGCGCCTGCTCGCCGGGGACAAGCGTGCCCTGGCCCGGGGGATCACGCTGGTGGAGAACGACGACCCGGAGGGCTGGGCGCTGGTGCGCGAGGTCTATCCGCACACCGGCCAGGCCGCGGTCGTGGGCTTCACCGGCCCTCCCGGCGTGGGCAAGTCCACCCTCATCGGCGCGCTCACGGCGCACATCCGCAAGGCCGAGCGCCAGGTGGCGGTGCTCTCCATCGACCCCTCTTCGCCCTTCACCGAGGGGGCGCTGCTTGGCGACCGCATCCGGCTGAGCGAGCACTTCCTCGACTCGGGGGTGTTCATCCGCTCCATGGCCACCCGCGGATCCTTGGGGGGCCTGTCGGAAGCCACCCTGCAGGCGGCGCTGCTGATGGACGCCTCGGGCAAGGACGACGTCCTGCTGGAGACGGTTGGCATCGGGCAGGCCGAGGTGAACATCATCGACCACGCGGACACCGTGGTGCTCGTGCTCATGCCGGGCGCCGGCGACTCGATCCAGGCGCTCAAGGCCGGTGTGATGGAGATACCCGACGTGATCGTGGTCAACAAGTCCGACCATCCCCTCACCGAGACGATGGTCCGCGAGATACGCGGCGTGCTGTCGCTGGGCCCCCAGGAGGGGTGGGACGTGCCGATCCTGTGCACGGAGGCCTCGCGGGGCGAGGGGATCGAGGAGCTGGCCGAGCAGATAGCTGCCCACCGGGCACACATCGTGGAGGAGGGCGCGCTGTCCGAGCGCCGCAAGCGCAACCTGCGCAACGAGGTGGTGGCCCTTGCCGCCAACCGGCTGCGGCGCAAGCTCGAGGAGTCGATCCACGAGGACCAGGCCGTGCAGGAGCTGCTGGACGAGGTGGTGGCCAGGCGTCTGGATCCGGCCACCGCGGCCACCAGGTTGCTGGAGCGCGAGATCTGAGCTCTAGTGCTCACCGCGCGCCAGGGCGCGGCGCAGCATGCGTATAACGCCATCCGGATCTTCGGTGAGCTGCCGCCACGTCACGCGCCGCACGCGAAAGCCGGCGTCACCGAGATCGGCGTCTCGCACGCGGTCGCGCTCGAAGGCTGCCGGCGAGGAGTGGAAGGCGTAGCCGTCGACCTCCACCACGAGCCGCTGGGCGCGCCAGAGGAAGTCCACCTCGTAGGCGCCCACCCGCACGTTCGACTCGGGGAAGATTAGGCGGCCGGCGTGGACGAGGGCGAGCAGGCGCTCCTCCGCCTCCGATCGTGTGAGGGCGGGGCCGCTCTCCTGTCGCAGCAGAGCCCGAAGGGCCGCCGCGCCCCGCCGCTTGGGGGCGCGGTCGAGCGCAGCCAAGAGCACTCCTGACGAGACGAGCCGTCGCGCTCGCGCCTCGGCGACCGCCTGCTCGAGGGCCCGCGGTGTCAAGAGCGTGCCCAGGTCGAGCAGGGTGCGGGCGGGCGCGGTCAGAGCAAGTCCCGCGTGCCGGCGGCGGTCTCTCGATGCGAGAGACGGCACGCAGTAGATGCGGATGCCCGGGCGCGATGCGGGCCGCCGGGCGACCAGCGTCACCTCGACCTCCCGCGCGCCTTTCGTGGGCAGCTGCCACAGAGCCGCGGCGGAGCGGTGGCTGAGCACCGCTCCCGGCCCGCAGGCGAGCAGAGCGGCCGTCTCCCGCGCGAGCGGCGGGGGAATCGCGTGGCCCACCAGGTACACGCCGCGATGCATCCGGTGCAGGCGCCCCTGCGCGACTCGGTGCTCGATGGCGCCCCGGCCGAGGCCGGCGCCGGCGAGCTGGGCCCTGGTCACCAGCCCGCGCTGGCGCGCCGCGATCCCCGCGACCGCCCGATCGCCGGTCGGCGGGGACATCGATCGAGGTTCTGCATGTAGGTCATGCATAACCTCGATGGCTGGATCCGCGGAGACCATCCTTGGTTGATAGCGCGGGGAGCGCCCCCCGGGCGGGGCGGAGGCCCAAACGTAACGGGGACGAGCTCTTCTGTAACCCGCCGTGCTCGATTGGTGCCCGCGGTGGCGCTTCGGAGGGCCGAGTCGGGTCGTCCGTCAACCGCCGGCCCGCGCCGTGAGCCAGACCCGGGTCGCCAGTGCGCGCTGGAGCACGGCGATCTCCGCGACCGACCGATCGTCGCCGGTCGGCGGGGCATTGATCGAGGTTCTGCACGTAGGTCATGCAAAACCTCGATCGCGGCATCCGCGCAGTCCCCCCGCAGCGCGGCCCGGGGCGCCCCGGGCTCGAAGCGCTGGATCAGCCGCCGGCGCCCGCCACCGGCGGCGCGGTCGGATCCTCCGGCTCGCCGCCGGAGCGCTCCCGGGCCAGGTAGTCCTCGATCGCCTCGGGGTGGTCGGCAGAGCGGCCCACCACCGCAAGCAGGTCGGACATCGTGGCCACCTCCTCGGTCTGCTCCTTGAGGAACCACTGCATGAAGCCCTCGCTCTGAAAGTCGTTCTCCTCGCGGGCCACGGCCACCAGGCCGCTG
>Ga0136627_1001078_pt1 | contig 10678 bp, 8 predicted proteins | sample AntDrymUQ4892206_2_FD_104652 | JGI IMG/M metagenome (GOLD analysis project Ga0136627, IMG submission 104652) | Polar desert sand microbial communities from Dry Valleys, Antarctica - metaG UQ489 (22.06) | ecosystem: Environmental > Terrestrial > Soil > Desert | place: Antarctica: Dry Valley... | reverse complement strand
TCCATCACCTCGCGGACATCGTGGATCGGGCCGCAGGGCACGGCGGCCCGGTCGAGTCGCTCAACGATCTCCTCGGTGGGGATTTTCGACAGCGCCGCATTCACGATCACGTTGAGCTCGGCAAGGTTGGTGATGCGCCCGGCATTGGTCTCGAAGCGAGGATCGTCGCCACACTCGGCCAGGCCCATCGCCCGGCAGAAGCGCTGCCAGATACCGTCGTTGCCGATGGCGATGTTGACGAAGCCGTCCGCCGTCGGGTAGGTGTCGTAGGGCGCGACGATCGGGTGGGCGTTGCCCAGCATCTCCGGCACCTTGCCGGTGGTGAACAGGATGCCCGCCTGGTAGGTGAGCAGGGCGATCAGTCCGCCCAGCATCGACGTGTCGATGTACTGGCCGCGCCGCTCCAGATCGCGCTCGCGGGCGAACAGCGCGCCATTGATCGCGAAGGCGGTGAACATGCCGGCGGCGATGTCGGCGATCGGCACGCCGAGCTTGGTCGGCGGCCCGCCCGGATGGCCGGTGATGCTCATCATCCCGCTCATCCCCTGGACGATCAGGTCGTAGGCGGTGCGGTCCTTGCCGGGGCCGGTCTGGCCGAAGCCGGAGATCGAGGCGTAGATCAGCGACGGGTGCTTCTCCAGCATCGCCTCATGGCCGAAGCCGAGCCGGTCCATCGTCCCCGGCGAGAAGTTCTCGACCACCACGTCGGCCTTCGCGATCAACCGCGCCAGCACGTCCTTGCCCGCGTCCGACTTGAGGTCGAGGGCGATCGAGCGCTTGTTGCGGTTGACGGAGAGGAAGTAGGAAGCCTCGCCATCGACGAAGGGCGGTCCCCAGTGACGGGTATCGTCGCCCTTGCCGGGGCGTTCGATCTTCATCACGTCCGCGCCGAGGTCGCCGAGCATCATCGTGGCGTAGGGGCCAGTCATCACCCTGGTCAGGTCGACGACGGTGATACCGGCCAGCGGGGCGGCGAGAGATGGTGTTGGCGGGGATGGCACGAAGATCTCCTGGGTCCGGGTCGACATGGGACGATAGCGGGAAGGTTCCCGACGGATAGACCGTCCCGATTATCGCACCGATCTGGAGAATCGCCTCACACGGCGCAGCAGATTTCTCAGCTCCGGGCGCCAGGTTCCGCACTTTGGGGCGACAACGCATGATCCTCGGCGAGCGAGGCAACCACGCGCCTCGTTCGCAGGAGGGCTGCAAGGCCCAACCCGGTACACACCACGATGACGGCGACCATCGGCGCGGCGGTGTCCTCGCCGCCGAGACCAACCAGCGGTGACGCGGCGGCGCCAAACGTGAATTGCACCGCTCCCAGCAGCGCCGCGGCTGTCCCCACCGCCCGGCTGACCGAGGTCATCGCCAGCGCCGTCGCATTTCCGATCGTGAAACCGATGGATGTGATCAGCAAAAAGGTCAACGGAAGCACGGTAGAAATCGTCGCAATACCCGTCAAGATGATCGCAGCCAGCACCAGGGCAACCACGAACAGGGTTGTCTGCGCAACGATCAGCGTCCTTGCCGGGTCGATTCGGTAGACGATTCTGGTATTCACGGCGCTGGCGAGGATAAGCCCGAGCGCGTTGAAGGTGAACGCGATGGAGTACCAGCGCACCGACAGCCCAAAGACATTCTGGAAGACGAATGGAGACGCCGAGATATAGGCGAACACGGCGCCATAGGTGAACGCAATCGCTATCAAATAGCCGACATAGGCGCGGTTCTTAAAGAGCGCGCCGGCTGTGCGAAACGTGTCGCCTATGCCACCATCGCTGCGACGTTCCGGGGCGAGGGTCTCCGGCACGAACAGGAACACGACGATGACCATCGCCACTGTCGCGACCGCGATCACAGCCAGCACCCCGCGCCAGCTCACGAGCGGCAGGAGCAAGCCGCCCAGCAGCGGCGCAACGACAGGCGCAAAGCTAACGATTGCCGCCAGGGCGGTGAACGCCTTGACTGCGGCCCGGCCATCGCTGAGGTCCCTGATGATCGAGCGCCCGATCACCACACCTGCCGCCGCGGTAAACCCCTGCACGAACCGTAACGCGATCAACACCGTGATGCTGGGCGCGACCGCGCAGCCGATGCTCGCCATCGTGCAGATGGACAGCGCAATCAGGAGGGGCCGGCGACGGCCGTAACTGTCCGACATGGCGCCGATCACCAGTTGGCCGAGTGCCAAACCGATCAGGAATGCCGTGAGCGTCAGTTGAATGGACGTCGCCGGTGTCCCGAGGTCACGAGCCATGTCCGTGAACCCTGGCAGGTACATGTCGATGGCCAATGGACCAACAGCCGAGAGCATCGCAAGGATGAACAGGAGCCTCGAAGGCACAGTGGTACGTGGGGAGTCAGGTGATGACACGTGTGAGTCCCTCAGGGGATTAACGCGGGAGAAGTGCGGGGCTGAGACACCTGGTCGTAGCAGGGCAGACACTCAACGTACTATACCGACTCGCCGTGATGACATGAGCTGGTTGCCCAAACCAGATCGCATTGATACGGGGTGGTCCCGCATCCACACGAGGAAAACCCGGCCACACGTTCGGCAAGCTCAGTGCAGGCTGTGAGCCGGGTCTACGAAATGGTGATGTATAGGGTCTATTCCGGGCGCTCGATTTCCGGGGTGTCATCGCGACCGGCGAGGCGGTTCCAGAGTTCGTAGTCGGTCTCGCTCTTGGCGACGAGGCGTTCCTGCCGGCCCGCTTCCTGACCGCCGATCGCCTTGAACGCTCCCCGATTCAGATCATTCAGATCGAGGTACACCGATCCCTGCGGCAACTGCGTGCCCGGCTCCACGACGGAAAGGCGGTTCATCTCCTCGCCGGAGATGTCGAGCTTGCTGACCAGATCCTTGTCGGCGTCGGCTGGCGAGACGTTGGTCGCTGCCTCCTGCCGGATGCTCTCCGGCGTCTCGTCCCGCATCTGCTCGGCGAACGATTCGTCGACAGGTTCCGGCCCCTTGGGATTCGTCAACCGCTCGCGTTCGACATCATGCGTCTCGGCGTGGCGTCCTTCGGGACCACCACGGTCAGAGTACGGTTTTCTTCTATCGCCCGGGCTTTGATCGTCAGACATGACATTCCTCCTATGAGTTCGCGCGGTATGTCCACTCCCGATCACCGCGCAGAAAGAGTGCCAACGAGATTGGCACGGAGGTCCGGACTGAGATGAGGTGTTCGTTGGAACGATGACTGTCATACAAGTACATCACACCGGAATGAATGCGAAACAGCAGATAGAAACATGGAGGAACGCAATGCATGATTCCCGATCTCCACAGCCAGAAGGGCTTCGGCGGTTCGATGCATCACAGGGACCGCGAAGCATTGGCCCAACGGACGGGAAGGCGGTCGATCTTGGACCACTTGGTGTGCGATTCATGATCTGGTCCGAGGAATCTGGTGGGCACTTCTCCCTCGTCGAACATCCGATCCCGCCCAGGACGCTGGCCGCCCCGCTCCATCGCCACAAGAATGAAGATGAGTACAGCTACGTCCTGGAAGGCCGTCTGGGAGCAAAGCTCGGCGATGATGTCGTCCATGCCGAAGCTGGTGATCTCGTGTTCAAGCCCCGCGACCAGTGGCATACGTTCTGGAATGCGGGTGACACGCCATGCCGAATCCTGGAGATCATCGCGCCCGGTGGGTTCGAACACTTCTTCACGGACATCGCCGCCGATCCAGAGGCGATGACTGGAGATTCCGCCGCGGTAATGGATGTCCGGTACGGCATCGAAGTTGATTACGAGAGTATCGAACGATTGTGCAAGGAATTCAGCTTGATGTTCCCGATGTGAGTGGCCGGACATGATCCATCGCCGGTTGCTGATGCAGGGTGCCGGCGCTTAGTCGTCCCTGGCCTTGCTGTCACCCTTGACCGTCATGATGGGCTTCAGGGTATGGACGATGTCGACCAGGTCCGCCTGTCTGCCGATCACCGTCTCGATGTCTTTGTACGCTGCCGGAGCTTCATCGACGTAGCTCATCGACGGTTTGGACCAGGTCCCCTCCAGCGATCGGGCAAACTGGGCCTCGCCAATTGCCCGTTTGGCGGCCTTCCGTCCCATGCGCCGCCCGGCTCCATGAGAGCACGATCGCAGGCTGTCGTCGTTGCCCAGGCCGCGGACGATGTAGCTGTTCGAGCCCATACTGCCCGGAATAATGCCGAGCTGACCGGCGAAGGCGCTGGTGGCGCCCTTGCGATGCACCATCACCTCGTCGCCGTCGTGGGCTTCGAGGTTGGCGGCGTTGTGGTGGATGTTGATGATCTCGCGATGGTCGGCATTGACCGGCAGGGCATCCATGTGTTCGACCTGCCGGTACAGCGAAGACAGCATCTGATCGAGCATCTGCCGGCGACTCGCCAACGCAAAATCAGTTGCCCAGGTCATGTCCTGGATGTAGTCCTGCCCGGCCTGATCATCCAGCGGCAGCGAGGCCAGGTCCTTGCCCACCGGAAGCGCCCGACGTTCGGAGTTCCGGATCGCCTGTTCGTTGTAGTGGTTGGCGATCCGGAGTCCGGTATTGCGGCTGCCGGAATGAACCATCAGCCAGATTGCATCGTCCTCGTCGACCTGCGCTTCCAGAAAGTGGTTGCCGCCGCCCAGCGTGCCAAGCTGGACGGCCGCCCGCTCCCTGATCAGGGGCTGCAAGCCGGTCGCGCGGAGGGGTCGATCGAGGTCGCGAAGCTTCTGCGCCGTCTTGTGCCACCGGAAGCCGGTGGGAGTATCACGCCCGACCTGCCCCGCCCAGGAACGCCAGAACGTCTTGTCCATCCGCTCCCGATCGTACTGGACACCGGTGTTGACGGCGCACATCCCGCAACCGATATCAACCCCGACGGCGTTGGGCAGCACGGCGTTGATCGTGGGAAACACGCTGCCGATGGTGATGCCGAAGCCGATATGACAGTCGGGCATGATCGCCATCGTCGAGGCCACCTCCGGGTGGCGGGCGGCGTTGCCGATCTGATCCAGGGCGCCGGGCTCGATCTCTTCGAGCGGCAACCATGATTTGACCACGGCGCGTGACTCTGGCAACTCTAACGTCGTGAACATTGCTACTTCCTCTTATCCCGAACGCGGCACGACCCGATAGGCGCAGACGTGCGCGCCCTTGATGCGGTGGGCGATGCGGGTGACCTCGGCGTTGGGCATCGCCTCTTTGAGGAAGGCAATCTCGCTGGTGCATGCCTGCTGGTAACGCAAGGCAACGGTCAGCACCGCGCAGTTGTGCTCCGTGATCACAAACGAGCCATCATCGGCCTCCTGGAAATCGGCGAGGTAGCCGTCCTCGTCGAGGATCGCGGCGACCTCCGCCACCATCTCCCGGAAGTCGAGACCCGCCAACCGCTCCCGAGCCTGCGCAATTCGGCGTTGCGACCGCCGAGCGAAGATGCGCTCCAGCATGTCCGGATTGTCCTCGGCGACGTAATCGAGCAGCTCGGTCGACAGTGACCCATAGTGCCGCGGGAACAGCGCATCGCCCGCTGGGGTCAGCGAAAACCGGTGCCGGGGCCGACCGGGACCGCTCCGCACAGAGACGCGCTCGATCAGCCCACCCTGCTCCAGCGCGGTCAGATGCTGGCGGGCGCCGCTGGCGGTCATCCCGAGCTGCGTCGACAAGGCATCGGCATCGGAGGACCCTTCTGTTTTCAGGATCGAGAGCATTTCGCGCCGGGAGGCAGGCAATGTCCTCAACGCGACCTGCTGCCGGTCCCGTTCAGCCCGTTCGATCTCGCGAACGCGAACCTCGACGTCGCTTGCATCGAGCGTGGGTTGTGGCAGTGGTCGGTTCATTAAGGGTCCATACTGGTTTCGAGAAGGCCGGGTTTGCGCCAAGTATAGGGAAACTGGCTGGTTCCGACAATAAAACAAGCGTCTTCTTGCGATTGACGAAGGCGTCTGATAGGGTCAGTATCATGAGGACCAGGCGCCTGGTATCGACAGCAGACCCTCATTAAATCTGTCATTCCGAGCAACGACTAGGACCCGTTTCGATGAGCACGACCACGGACGCGGCGGCCACGCCACCAGCGCCGCCGATTACCAGACGCCCGACGCCGGTACCACCTGAACGCCCACCGCAACGCTCGGGTGGCGCGTTCGTCGCGCTCAGGGATCGGAACTTCGCCCGTTACTGGACCACACTCGCCCTCTCGCTGACGGGAACATGGGTCCGGATCACCGCGATGGGTTACCTCGTCTACGACCTCACCGGCGACCCGTTCAAACTCGCCATGATCAACGTCGCGATGGCCGCGCCGCAGTTCTTCGGCACGATCATCGCCGGCAACATCCTCGACCAGGTCGACCGCCGCCAGGTGCTGGTTGGTGTGCAGATCACCTACATGGCGATGATGGCGATCCTGACGGCGCTGGTGATCACCGGCGCGGTGGAGTACTGGCACCTGGTCGGCATCTCGATCATCACCGGCATCGCCACCGGGTTCGACTGGCCGGCTCGGATCGGCCTCGTGCCCTCGCTGGTGCCGGAGGAGCGCTTGCAGAGCGCAGTCGCGCTCAACGCCTCGGCGTTCAACAGCGCCCGGATTCTCGGTCCGGTGATCGGTGGCGGGCTGATCGCCTCCCTCGGCCTGGCGGTCAGCTTCGGCTTCACGCTTGCCGCAGCCGCGCCGTTCGCGTTCATCCTGCTCGGCCTGACGATTGTCCGCCCACAGGTCCAGCGTCCTCGTGGCAACGCGCTTGCAATGATGCGGGAGGGGTACGGGTACATCTGGCGGCACCGCGAGATCCGCGGCCTGATGTCGGTGGAAATCGTGCCGGTCGCGCTGGGGATGACCTACGTCATGCTCGCGCCCGCCGTCGCCAGCGACGTCCTGAACGTCGGCAGCCGGGGTTTGGGACTCATGCTTGCGGCGGGCGGGGTGGGATCGCTGATCGGATCGATCGCCGTCGCCACGCTCGCGAATATCCGAAACCGCGGCCGGCTGCTGATCTTCGCCGTTGCGCTCTTTGGTACGCTCTTCATTATCTATGCGATTTCGTCGACGTTCTGGATCACGATGCCGATCATGTTCCTGATGGGGCTCACGACCGCGCTGTACTCCACCACCAAGGAGACGCTGACCCAGACGCTGGTCGACGACGCCTATCGCGGTCGGGTGATGGCGACCAACTCGATGTTCTGGAGCTTCACGCCGATCGGCTCGCTGCTCGCCGGTGGTTGGCTGCTGTGTTTGGCCTGCAGGTGGCGCTGGCGATCAACGGCGCGCTGGTCCTGCTCTACGCGCCATTTCTCTGGTTTCGCACGCCCGTCCGTTCGATCGACTGATTTTCCTACCGGATTCTCCACCGCATAGCGTTCAGCATAGCTTCCAGGATTGCCCGCCATGTCCCAGAACTCCAATGACCCCAATCGAACGGTTCGCTCCCGCCTGAAGGGCGCGTTCAACCGCGCGGCTCCGGACGAGGCTGATGAGATGCGCCATCATCAGACCACGCCCGCCAACACCACCCCGCGGGAGTTGCTGCGCAAGGGGTCAGAACAACACTCCGATCCGATCAGCATCGCCTCGTCACTCGGCACGCCGCCGGATCGTCCGCTGCGGATACTCGGCTTCGGCGGCACCACCAGCGAGCAGTCGTGGAGCCTAGTCCCTTTGGAGCGCGCCCTCAAGGTGGCGGAGTCCGCCGGCTGCGAAATCAGCCTTGCGACGGTTCACGCGCTCGACCTGCCGCTGTTCCACACCGACTGGCGGCTGGAGGATTATCCGGACTCGCTGGCCTGGTTTATCGACGAGGTGCGCCAAGCGGACGGCCTGATCATCTGCTCGCCGACCTATCACGGTACGATTTCCGGCGCGATCAAGAACATCCTCGACATGCTGATCTTCCTCGCCTGGGACGAGCCTCCCTATCTCGGGGGCAAGCCGGTGGGGGTGATGGCGTACGGGGGAATGACCTCGATGGGGGTGCTGGACGCGCTGACGACCTGCGTGCGTGGGCTGAAGGGAGTAACGGTGCCGACACAGGTGGCGGTGCCGGAGAACGCGATCTACAAGCCGGAGGCGGCGATCTTCAGCCAGCGGGTACTGGACCGGATCGACAGCCTTGTTGCCGATGTCATCTCCTACTCGGCGCGGCTGCGGGTGCCGCACAGCAGGCCGACCGCGATCGGCCACGCGACCACCTCGTCACCGACGAGCTAACAAGATGCCGCTCCGTCTTCCAGCGTCATCGCCAGGACTTCGTCAATCACCGCCTCCAATGGGCGTGAACGGCCCTCGGCCCACGCCATGTCGAAGGCGTCCTTTCCCATTACCGCGCAGGTTTCATCGACCAATACCGCATGACGAGTCTGTGACGGGACGTACCCCATGGTTTCATTGAGCGCATCCTCGGCGCCGAGCAACAGCGCGGCTTGCGCAGCTTTCCCCGAGGCCAGCGACACCCGAGCGAGTCCTGAAAGGCAATCGCTCATATGGATGCGTTCGTCGAGCTTTTGCCAGTGAACCAGGCTTTCCTGGTACATCGTCCAGGCGGTCGCAAGTTCTCCTTGAACGAGCGCCTCGGTGGCCTGGTCGCGAAGCGTGGAGGGAATGCCCCATGGGTGATCCAGCCGCCGCCAGAGCGTAAGGGCGGCGGCGTGGTAATCCGCCGCTTGCTGATATGCTCCCTGGCGATGCGCAAACCTGCCGAGTTGACCGAGCGCCATGCCTTCACGAACAGGATCGTCCAACTCCCGGAATATGGACAGCGCTTCCTCAATCAGCGTCCGGGCGTGATCCAGATCCGTGGCCGCCTCGGCTTCTCCGAACTCTGTCAGCGCCATCGCCACGCCCAGTTGATTGCGATGCGCTCGCGCCAATTCCATCGACTTCCTCGCCAAATCCGTTGCTCGGACGGTCGCGTCCTGCAGGTTGGCGAAACCGCAGGCCCAGTACAGCGCTTCGGCATGGACCGTTGGCGAGACGGGACCGGACATAGCGATGACACGTTCCACCCATCCTCGCCCTTCATTGACATACCCAAGGTCGATCCAGAATCGCGCCAACTCGATCGCCAGGCGCTGAGCCGATTCGGTATCTCCCCGAGCGTGCAACCACGTCAGTGTCGCGCGGAGATTGTCCATTTCACGATGGACACGAGCATGGGCGGCCCTGCGGCCCGCGCCCTCGATCTGGATTCGCGCATTCGTGGTGAAATCAAGGAAGTACGCCGCCTGCGCCCGCTGGATGCGATCTGCCTCACCGCGCTCGATCAACCGCTCACGGGCGTACTCTCGAATGATCTCCAGCATTCTGAAGCGCATCTCGCCGTCCGGCCCCTCTTCTCGCAGCAGGAGACTGTGATCAACCAGCGCAGCAAGATCGTCGAGGATCGAGGCATCCGAGACGTTTTTGCCGGAAACGACGGTTTCCGCGTCGAACACCGCCTCGATCGTGTCGAGCGCGCAGCCATCCACAAAGACGGACAGATACCGAAAGAGCGCCTGTTCGGAGGGACAGAGCAGGTCGTAACTCCAGCCAATCGCCGCTCGCATGGTGTGATGGCGTGGCGGCCGGTCCGGGCCGCCACCGGTCAACAATCGGAGACGATTGCTCAAATGCTCGAGGATCGCCTGCGGCGACAACAGCTTGGACCGAGCCGCCGCGAACTCGATCGCCAATGGCAAGCCATCCAGTTGGGCACAGACGTCCGCGATCGCGCGGGCATTGCCTTCGGTCAACGCGAAACCGGGTCGCACGGCGTGGGCACGGTGCAGAAACAGCGCGACGGCGGGCACCTGCGCGAGATCCTCCAGCGATGCATCGACGCCATTGGCGGGGAGCGCCAGCGGCGCCACCGGAAACTCCTGCTCCACGGACACGCGCAACGGCAGCCGGCTGGTCACGATGATCTGGACGCGCGGACAGGAATGAAGCACGTCAACGACAATGGGGGCCGCCTGTACCACATGTTCGAAATTATCGAGAACGAGCAGGAGTTCCATCTCGTGTAGCCCACGCAGAAGCGCATCACGAGGTTGCGGGTCGACATTCTCATGCCATGCCAAAGCCTGGACAATGGCGGACGGAACCAGCTCGGGGTCGATTACCGGCGCAAGCGAGACGAACCACACCCCATCAGCAAACTCATCCCGTATGTCCATCGCCACACGGATCGCCAGTCTGGTCTTGCCGACGCCGCCGGGGCCGGTCAGGGTGAGCAATCGCACATCGACGTTCCGCAGAAGCGCGGTTGCCTCATCGGCCTCGCGCTCCCGCCCGAGCAGCGGGGTGGCCGGAGTCGGGAGCGATACCGGATCGCCGCTATCCCGCTGGAACGTCCGGCCGGCGCGCTTTGGCAGCAACGCCACCAGAGCGGTGCGTTCCTCTTCGGTGAGTTCCAGCGCGGCAGCCAGCACCCTGATCGAGCGCGGGTAGGGATGTCGGCGGTCCCCTCGCTCCAGTGCACCGATCGCGTTGAGACTCAACTCCGCCCGCTCGGCCAGCGCTTCCTGCGTCAGGCCGGCGGCCTCGCGAAGCTGTCGCAGGCGCGCGCAGAATGTCTCTGCGGGTGGGCCAGCCATGATGTTCCCCGGTATGTGCGTTTTCTGGCTGCCGGTTACGTCAAAAGTCCCAAGGCCATTATAGCGCATACCCACACAGTCGAAGTGTGTAGATATCTGTGTGTTGCCCGTTGGTAGTGGATCTGTCCTCC
>Ga0136627_1001077_pt1 | contig 10684 bp, 12 predicted proteins | sample AntDrymUQ4892206_2_FD_104652 | JGI IMG/M metagenome (GOLD analysis project Ga0136627, IMG submission 104652) | Polar desert sand microbial communities from Dry Valleys, Antarctica - metaG UQ489 (22.06) | ecosystem: Environmental > Terrestrial > Soil > Desert | place: Antarctica: Dry Valley... | reverse complement strand
GACGACGACCAGGAGGTCGCGGAGGCGCTCGCACGGCGCATCGGCGACGCCCTGCGCAACGCGCGCTTGTTCCGGGAACGTGCCGAGATCGCGCACGTGCTCTCCGCCGGCCTGCGCCCTGAGGCATCGCCGGTGCTGCCGGGATGCGAGGTGTGCGCGGTCTACCGGCCGGCGGGAGAGGGCGTGGAGGCCGGTGGGGACTTCTACGAGGTCATCGACGCGCCGGGGGGCGCGATCGTCGTGATGGGCGACGTCGTCGGCAAGGGTGCGCCCGCGGCGGCGCTGAGCGCGGTCTCGCGCGTGACGCTGCGCACCGCCGGGCGCCTGACCGGCGAGCCCCGCTCCGCGCTGGACGAGCTCAATCACGTCCTGCGCCGCCGCGGCGCGATGAGCCTGTGCACCGTCGTCGCCGTGGCGCTGCCGTCCGAGCTGCCGGGCAGCGCCGAGGTTCTCCTGGCCGGGCATCCGCCGCCGCTCCTCGTGCGCGACGGTGTCGCTCGCCCGATCGGCTGCCACGGGCCGATGCTCGGCGCGGTGGAAGTGCCCGACTGGCCCTCGGCGACCGTCGAGCTCGCGCCCGGCGACGTCCTCGTGCTCTACACCGACGGCGTGCTCGACAGCGTGCTGCTGGGCGGCGAGCGGTTCGGCGAGGAGCGCCTCAGGGCGCTGGCGGCGGGCGCCGGAGAGGACGTCGAAGCGCTGGCGGCCGCCCTGGAAGCGGAGCTTCAGAGCCTGCGCCTGCGCGACGATGTCGCGCTCCTGGCGATCCGCTTCCCGGGCCCGCCGGCGCTGCTGGCACGCGACACGCTGGACGGCGAGACCGAGCTCGCGCTGGCGCTCACGCTGGCCGGCGGCCCGGCCGCACCCGCCGCCGCGCGTCACGCGCTGGCCGGCGCGCTCCGCGGCCGCGTGCCCGAGCGCGTGGAGGGAGACGTGCTGATCATCGTCTCCGAGCTGGTGACCAACGCGATCCGTCACGGCGGCGCACCGGCCGAGACCGACGAGCTGAGCGTGCATGCGGCGCTGCTGCCGGGCGGGCTGCGGCTCGAGGTGACCGATCCCGGCCCCGGCTTCGAGCCCGGCGGACACGGACCGCGCGCCGACGGCGGCTACGGCCTGCACCTGCTCGACCGGCTCGCGGCCCGTTGGGGCGTGGCCGGCTCGGCGCCCGTGACGGTCTGGGTCGAGCTGGATCGGTGAGATAGAGTCGCCCAAATACCCGAGACCCGGTAGGAGAAGGAGGAGTACCTAGTGGAGGACTACGCGAAGGACGTCCTGGTCGACACGCAGTGGCTGGAGGACCACCTCGACGATCCGGCCATCCGCATCGTGGAGGTCGATGAGAACCCGGCGCTGTACGCCGAGGCGCACATCCCCGGGGCGATCGGGTTCGACTGGAAGTCCGATCTGCAGGACCAGGTCAAGCGCGACTTCCTCGACGCCGAGGCGTTCGGCGAGCTGCTCGGCTCTCGCGGCATCTCCAACGACCACACGATCGTGCTCTACGGGGATCGCAACAACTGGTTCGCCGCCTACACCTACTGGTACTTGAAGTACTACGGCCACGACGACGTCAAGCTCGTCAACGGCCCGCGCGAGAAGTGGATCGCCGAGGACCGTTCGACGAGCACGGACGTCCCGTCCCACGCCCCGGCCACCTTCACCGCGCGGGAGGGCGACGCCGCCATCCGCGCCACCCGAGACGAGGTGCTCGCCGCGCTGGACGCGGAGACCCGGCTGGTCGACGTCCGCTCGCCGCAGGAGTTCTCCGGCGAACTGATCGCGATGCCCGGCTACGAGCAGGAAGGTGCCCAGCGCGGCGGCCACATCCCGGGCGCGAAGTCGGTGCCGTGGGCCCAGGCGGTGCAGGAGGACGGCACCTTCAAGTCGGCCGACGACCTCGCCGAGCTCTACAAGGCCAAGGGCGTGACCGACGGCTCGGACATCATCGCCTACTGCCGAATCGGCGAGCGCTCGGCGCACACGTGGTTCGTGTTGCACGAGCTGCTGGGCAACGAGGACGTCAAGAACTACGACGGGTCCTGGACGGAGTGGGGCAGCCTCGTGAACGTCCCGGTGGAGAAGGGAGCTTAGACACCTCGGCGCTTACACCCGCTCCAGCAGGTCCGCGACGATGCGGGCGGTCGCCCCCCAGATCAGGTGGCCGTCCACCTCGTACGTATCCGTGCGGAAGGGCACGCCGCAGCGGACCAGCCGGCGCCGCGCATAGCCCTGCCGCACGCGCTCGACGGGCAGCTCGAGCACCTGGCCGACCTCGGTCTCCTGGAGCACCCACGCGAAGCCCGGCTCGATCAGCCCCACGAACGGGTAGATCGCGTAGTCGGTGACGAACGTGGGAGTGGGCTGCAGCGCGCCGAGCACTTCGACCGCTTCCGGGGGCAACCCGATCTCCTCATGGCTCTCGCGCAGCGCGGTCGCGCACAGGTCGGCGTCCTCGACGTCACGGCGGCCGCCCGGAAACGAGATCTCGCCCGCGTGGCGGCGCAGGTCGGCGCGGCGCTCGGTGAACACCGCGTGGAGCGCTCCCGCGGCATCGAGGTAGAGGGGGACCAGGACCGCGGCGTGCTTGGCGCCCGGGACGGTCAGCTGGACCGCGTCGGCGGAGTCGAGCAGGTTGCCGCGGAGGGCGGCGGCGACCACGGCACGCGCCGTCAGACCAGCTCGACCCGCTCGTCGAAGGCGACCTCGCCCTCGAGCGTCCGGTGGACGGGGCACTTGGCGGCGATCACCTGCAGCCGCTCGATCTGTCCCTCGTCGAGATGGGCAGGCATCTTCATCACGAGGCGGAACCGGGTCGGGCAGCCGCGCTCGGCCGGCGTGTACTCGACGTCGACGGTGAGGCCGGCGACGTCCCACTTCTTCCGCTTGGCGTACATCTCGATCGTGATCGCCGTGCAGGAGGCGAGGGAGGCGGCCAGCAGCTCCTGCGGGCTCGGGCCGCCATCGCTGCCGCCCAGCTCCTTCGGCTCGTCGGTGGTGATGGTGTGCGAGCGCACCGTGACGTCGTGCCGGAGGTCCTCGAGCTGCGTTGCGGATGCGCGCATGCCGCCCATGCTACGAGCTGTCCGTCAGGGGATTGAACAGCAGGCCCGTGAGGACCTTGGGAAAGAAGTAGGTCGACTTGGGCGGCATGACCTCGCCGGCGGCGGCCACCGCGCGAACGAGGTCAACGGGCGCCGCACCCATGAACAGGGCGGCCTGCACGTCGCCGGAGCGCACCCGCCCGCGCGCCTCGGCGGTGGAGCGCGCGTAGTCCAGGCCGCGAAGGTGCGAGATGTCGTCCTCGCTCATGCCCAGCGCGCCGCGCAGCAGCAGCACCTCCGCCACGGCGGTGTCGAGCCGGCGGTAGGCCGCCGGCTTGCCGGGCAGCGCGGAGTCCGCGATTCCCGCGTCTTTGAGCGTGAGCCGCAGCGGCCGCCGGTGGTGGCCGTCGAGGTAGCCGATCCGCACGCGCCCGTCGTCACCGGGCACCGGCTCGAGCTCCTCCTCGGCGACCTCCTCCACATCCCAGTCGCGCCGGATCGCGTCGCGGAGCGCGGCGCGCCGGTCGTCGTCGAGTCCCGTGAGCAGGCGGTGGGTGGGGAAGATCGTCAGTCCCGGGTCCTGCAGCGCCACGAGGCAGGAGAGCACGTACCGGTGCCCGCCCTCGCCCCCGATCTCGTCGGCGTACGCGCGCGCGGTCTCGTAGCGGTGATGCCCGTCCGCGATCAGCAGCTCTGCGGGCGCGAGCGCCTCCTGCACGGCCGCGACCGCGGCGTGGTCGCCGACGCGCCACAGGCGATGCGTGGTGCCGTCGGCGTCGGTCAGCTCGCCGAACGGCGGGCCGGCGAGGTGGGGCGCCACCGGAGACCAGGCGTCGCCGTCGTAGAGCGCGAAGATGGGAGAGAGGTTGGCCCGCGTCGCGCGCGTCAGGCGCAGCCGGTCCTCCCTGGGGCCGGGGTGCGTGCGCTCGTGCGGCCGGATCCGGCCGGCGCCGTAGTCCTCGATCCGCACGCGGGCGAGGAGGCCGTGGCGCGTGCGGCGGAGCCCGTCCGGGCCCGTGTAGTCCTGCTCGAGCGCCCACAGCGCCGGCTGCGGGTCGGCGACCACGACGCCTTCCGCCCGCCACTCGCGTAGCGTGGAAGCGGCGTAAGCGTACCGATCGCCTCCCGCAGGATCCTCCGGGAGGTCGATCGCGACGACGTTGTACGGCGAACGTGCGAGCAGCGCTGCGCGCTCGGCCGCGTCCACGACGTCGTAGGGCGGAGCGGCGACGGCCGCGAGGCCGCCCGTGCGGTCGAGGTCGTAGTGCAGGGCGTGCAGGGGAGCGATGTCGGCCACGGCGGCGGTGGATGCTAGTGCTTCCACTCACGCTGACGAGCCGAAGTGCCGCCCGCCGTCCCGCGGGATTCGGTGACTACCGGCGGACGCCGAAGTCAGTCGTGTAGGTCGCGCCGTTCGGACCGCGCTGCTCGACGGGAGCGCCGATCGCGATGCCGATTCCGATCTCACGGAAGTCGCGCCGAAGGAGGTTCGCCCGGTGGCCCGGGGACTGCATCCACGCCCGCTGGATCGCGGCCGCCGTCGCGAGGTCGCCCGTGCCCCACGCGATGTTCTCCCCCAGCGACCAGCCGCGGCTGCCGGCGTAGCCGGTGCGCAGGATGCGATCGGCCATGCCGGCTCCACCCGGCGAGTCGTGCGCGAAGAAGCGGTCGGCGACCATGTGGTCGGAATGCCTGGCGGCGGCTTCCCGCAGCTTGGCGTGCTCCGTGAGCCGCGGCAGTCCACGGGAGGCGCGCTCGCTGTTGTGCAGGCACAGCACGGCGGCACGGACCGCGCCGACGTTGCCCCGCGTCGGCTGCACCTGCGTGTCGGCGCACTGCGCCTTGCGCATGCGCTTGGCCGCGGCGCTCGACACGTCCGGCAGAGCGATCAGCGCACACGCGGCGAGGACGAAGACGAGCAGCAGATGCGATGCCTTGACGTGGACCATGTGCCTCTCGGATCGGCACGCGGACTCGAAACCCGCTCGAGCGACAAAGGAACTGGACCAACGTTCGGCGCCCGCGGCTTTGGTGCTCCTGCCATGATTCGGTCACACATCGGGGCGTAGCGCAGCCTGGTAGCGCGCCTGCTTTGGGAGCAGGAGGCCCCCGGTTCGAATCCGGGCGTCCCGACTTGCTTCTTCCCCCGGATGAACGCCGGGGAGGTCGGGCGCTGAGCATGATGATCGTCGCGCGGAGCGCGACCAGGTTTCCAGGCTCGCGTCGAGGGGAAAGGTTCTCGTACTGCACCCGAGTACTTCAAGCGTGGCTCAGGAGGTGCGTTATGACCGTTGCTCTAGTCGCCATCGGTGCCCTCGTTGTCGGTTCGGTCGCGTTGTTCACGTTCGCACTGTGTCGTGTCGCTGCTCGCGGTGATGTGGACGACGAGAGCCTCCGGAGCGTCGCAGCAACCCTAGGCTGGCGCGATGACGGGCTGGTTGAGAGGCGCTCGGTCCCGCTGCACCTGACGCAGACTCTGTCGCGCCGGTCGCACCTGCCCAGGTCCTCGTCCTAGCCCGCGCGCGCTGAGCGTCCGCCGCTCGCGCCCGAACCGCGGCGCCGTGCATCAGGCGTTCCCGACTTGCTTGTGAGCCGCCTCTGCCCTCGCGTCGGTACGTCGCCGCCTGCGCTGCGGCCGGCCGATTGACGTACGGTGCGCCTGATGGCCCCGCTGGAGGCAATCCGCTCGAGCGCAGTCCGGCGACGCAAGGCCGGGGTCCTGGTGGTGGGGGCCGCGGAGCCCGAGGTGCAGTCCTGGCTGCGGGCGGCGGGCCATGAGACGCGAGCGGTCGCCAGCGTGGACGCCGCGCTCTCCGCGCTCGGCGAGGACCCGGTCGACCTCGTCCTCGCCGACCGCGAGCCGGCCGGCCTCGATGCGTCCGCCGTGTGTCGCGCGCTGCGTGACGATCCCCGGCTGGGCGACTCCTGGTTGCTCGCGATCATCGCTCCGCCTAGGGGAAGGATGGCCGACGCCGCCCTCGACGTCGGCGCCGACGACTACCTGCATCGGCCGTTCACCCGCGCGCAGCTCCTCGCCCGGACCCGCACGGGCCTGCGGGCGGTGCAGCAGCGCTCGGACGCCGCGCTGCTCCGCGCGCTGCTGCTCAACGTGCCCGGCGCGATCTATCGCTCGGCCTGGCACGCCGGGCACCGGCTCGAGCTCATCAGCGACGAGATCGAGCGGATCTCCGGCTATCCGGCGGCCAACTTCATCGCCAGTGCACGGCGCACGATCGTGAGCATCATCCACCCCGACGATCGCGAAACGGTCATGCAGGGAGTGGCGGCGGCTGCGGCCGCGCCGGAGCAGCCGTTGGTGGTGGAGGTTCGCGACGATGGCGTCGGCGGCGCGCGCGCCGCCGACGGATCCGGTCTCACCGGCCTCGCCGACCGGGTTGCGGCGCTCGGCGGCGTGCTCGCAGTCTCCAGCCCGCCGGAGCGCGGAACGCTGGTTCGCGCCGTTCTGCCGCTGCCGGGTCAGCCGCCGACACGTCCGCCGGCCCGGGCTGCCTAGTAGAGTCTACCCAGGGGAGAGCCCGTATCCGGGGCGCGGGGGCGGGGTACTGTCCAGGACCATGCCGGAGATCGGTGAGAACGAGCTGACGCTGCACGGCCACCGCGTGCGCTACCTCTCGGCGGGCTCCGGGCCGCCCGTGGTGCTGATTCACGGGATCACGTCCACCGCGGACACGTGGGCGCCGGCGATGCGCGGGCTGTCGCGCGGGCACACGGTGATCGCCCCCGATCTGCTCGGCCACGGCGCATCCGCCAAGCCACGCGGCGACTACTCGCTCGGCGCCTACGCCAGTGGTATCCGCGACCTGCTCGCGACGCTCGGCCACGACCGGGTCACTGTCGTCGGGCACTCGCTCGGCGGCGGCGTGGCGATGCAGTTCGCGTACCAGTTCCCCGAGCGCACGGAGCGGCTGGTGCTCGTCTCCTCCGGCGGCCTTGGCCGCGAGGTCAACCTCCTGCTGCGCGCCGCCGCGCTGCCGGGAGCAGAGCTGGTGCTGCCGCTGCTGGTGCCGAACTGGCTGGGCTCGGCGGTCGGCGGGATCGGCTGGGCCGGCGCGCGGCTCGGGCTGCGCACGCGACTCGACCTGAGCGAGGTGCTGCGCGGCTTCCTCTCGCTCAACGACAGCGAGGCGCGGGCCGCCTTCCTGCACACGCTGCGCGCTGTGATCGATCCGGGCGGCCAGCGCGTGAACGGCCACGACCGGCTGTACCTCGCCGCCCACCTGCCCACGCTGCTCGTCTGGGGTGAGGCCGACCCGATCATCCCGGTCGCCCATGGTCGTGGCGCCCACGCGGCGATGCCCGGCAGCCGGCTCGAGGTCTTCCACGCCTCCGGGCACTTCCCGCACCTCGACGATGCGGTCCGGTTCATCGACGTCTTGTCCGACTTCCTCGCCACGACTGAGCCGGCGACCCTGGACGTGGAGACGCTGCGCTCACGGCTGCGCGACGGCGCACCACTGGCGGCCTGAAGCTGCGGCTCGCCATCATGCGCGACGTGGAGCGCTTCACCGCCCGCAACAGCGCCGGCTACGACGCCCCGATCGGCCTGACCGCCGACCCGGTCGTCTTCACGCTGGTCGACGAACGGCTCGCCGTCCTCCTCGCCCGGCGGCTGGAAGAGCCCCAGCGGGGCCTGTTCGCGCTCCCCGGCGGGTTCGTGGGGACGGAGGAGTCGCCCGCTCAGACGGCCGAGCGCAAGCTGCGCGAGAAGACCGGTGTGGGCTCGGTGCATCTCGAGCAGCTACGAACCTACGCCGACCCGCGTCGCGACCCGCGCGGCTGGCTGCCGTCGATCGCCTACCTGGCGCTCGTTCGGCCCGAGGAGCTGCCGGCGGTGGGACCCGCCGAGCGCGAGGCCGGCTGGCACGGGGTGGACGACCTCCCCGAGCTGGCGCTCGACCACGAGACGATCGTCGACGACGGGTTGTGGCGGCTCCGTGCGCGCGTGACCGAGAAGACGTGGTTCCTGCGCGTGGCGGGCGCGCTCCTGCCGGCCGCGTTCACGCTCGGCCAGGCGCAGCGGCTCTACGAGGCGCTGCGCGGGGAGTCGGTCGACGCGGCGAACTTCCGCCGCGACATGAAGGCGACGGCGCTGCTCGTGGACACCGGCGAGCTGCACTCCGACGGACCCGGCCGGCCCGGCCGGGTCTACAGGCGCCTCTGAGCGAGCCGCGCACGGCCACGGAGGATCGCTCGCGCGACGGCTTCCTGGACGTGCAGCGGCGGGATCGTCGCGTGCGCTTCCCCCTCGAAGTCGAGCAGCAGCCGCGCTCCGGCGACGGGTCGCGGCCGGCCGCGCGGGAGCTGGCGTTCGCGGTCCATCGCCGCGATCCGCTCCAGCCACGCCTCGAATTGGCCGGCGGGGCGGATCTGCACGCGCACGCGCGCGGGGCCCCCGCCCGTGCCGGCGTGGCGATGCGGCGTGCCGGGCGGGGTCTCGGAGACGTCTCCCGGCGCAAGCAACCGCCGGCGCCCGTTCGTCTTGATGAGCATCCAGCCCTCGATCACCTCGTGACGCTCGGTCTGGTGCGGATGCACGTGTGGCTGGGTGATGATTCCCCGCGGCCGGCCCACGAGGTCGAACTCGACCAGCTCGCCGCGGGTCTCCTCGGTGGTCCGGCGGAACTCGATCCGCACCCCGAACCGCGGGGCGTCCAGCACATCGCCCGGCTTGGCCATCGCCACACTCCTGCGTCGTCGGGGCGCCTTCCGGCCCACTATCGCGCACGAGCGCCCATTACGCTTGCTTGCGCACGCCCCTGTAGCTCAGTGGATAGAGCAGCGGACTTCTAATCCGCAGGTCGTTGGTTCGAATCCAACCGGGGGCGCTTATATAGAGCCAAATCTGAGGATTGATTTGGCAACTGTGTCCCGAATATGTCCCGAACGTCGGGCATGCTCGGCACGCCGATCTCAGGCCACGTCTACCTCCACGAGGGCGCGCGGGGGCCGGTTTGGCGGGCGAAGTACCGCCTCGGCGACGGACGCCAGGTGCACCGCAAGGTCGGGCCGGCGTGGACGGGCCGGGGCCGTCCGGCGGCGGGGTACTTCACGCGGCGGCTGGCGCAGGAGTGGCTCGACGCGGTGCTGGTCCAGGCGCGCGCCGGCGTGCTGCCCGGTGCGGTCCGGACGGGCGCGACGTTCGCGGATGCCTGCGACGAGTATCTGAGGTACCTCGAGTTCGACCGCCAGCGCAAGCCGTCGACGCTGCGTGACGCGCGGGCGACGATCCGGAACCATCTGCTGCCGGCGTTCGGCGACTGGCGGCTCGAGGACGTGACCGCCGAGGCCGTCGAGCGGTGGGCGCGCGAGCTCGGCCGCGACCGGCCGCTGGCGAACCGCTCGAAGCAGAAGATCATCGTGATCTTCCACGGGCTGATGGAGCGTGCGCGGCGCGTCTGGAAACTCCCGTCGAACCCCGTCTCCGACGTCGACCGCCCGCACACCGCACCGTCGGCCGGCGGCATTGATGTCTTCTCGCCCGAGGAAGTGCTCGCGCTCGTCCGCGCCGCGGAGGACGACCAGGATGGCGCCCTGTTTCTCACCGCGGCGTTCACGGGGCTGCGGCAGGGGGAGCTGGTCGCTCTCCGGTGGCGCAACGTCGACTTCCCGGGTCACCACATCCGCGTGACCGCCAGCTACACGAACGGTGCGCTGACGTCGCCGAAGAGCGGGAAAGTGCGAGCGGTCCCGATGGCGCCGCCGGTCGCCGAGGCGCTCGCTCAGCTGTCTCAGCGCCCGTTCTGGACGGGCGACGACGCGCTCGTGTTCCCGGGCGCGACCGGCGGCTACCTCGACGCCTCCGCGCTCCTGCGGAGGTACAAGCGCGCGCTCAAGGCCGCCGGCCTGCGACCGCTGCGCTTCCACGACCTCCGCCACACGTTCGGCACGACGATGATCCGCAAGGCCGACATCGTCCGCGTCCAGGAGTGGATGGGCCACGCGGACATCGAGACGACGCGCAAGTACCTGCACTTCGTCCCGCGCCCGGACGACGCTCGCCTCGTCGCGGAGGCGTTCGCGACTCAGTCGTCCGTTGATTTTTCCCAACACCGAGCTACCATTGCGGTCCAAGCACCCGAACAAAGAGGTTGAGGCCGCGCTCCAAGAGGCCGAGGCCGCGGGCTTCCGTGTGGAGTCCGGTCGTGGGCACTGGGGCGTCATGTACTGCCCCAGCGACGATCCGGACGACCGCTGCCCGCAGCCGTTCTGGATCTGGAGCACGCCGGCCAACGCCGCCAACCACGCCAAGCAGATCCGCCGCTATGTCGCCCGCTGCCAACACCACTGAGCACACATTCCAGGTCGTCTTCACGCTGCCCGGCGGATCGTCGCTCGAGCCGCACCTCGACGCACTGCAGGCGGCCGGCTGCGATGACGCTGCCTTCATAGGCCCGGCGGTCGATGGCACCTTCATCGCCGAGTTCGATCGCGAGGCGCCGAGCTTCACAACGGCCGTGGTGTCCGCGCTCGAGGCGCTGCGGTCCGCGCTGCCCGACGTCCGCCTGCTCCGCGTCCAGCCGGAGGACATCGTCAGCCTCTCGGCGATCGCCGCCCGCACCGGTCGCACGGACGAGAGCGTCCGCCTGCTCGCGCAGGGCCGGCGCGGCCCGGGCGGGTTC
>Ga0136627_1001076_pt1 | contig 10685 bp, 12 predicted proteins | sample AntDrymUQ4892206_2_FD_104652 | JGI IMG/M metagenome (GOLD analysis project Ga0136627, IMG submission 104652) | Polar desert sand microbial communities from Dry Valleys, Antarctica - metaG UQ489 (22.06) | ecosystem: Environmental > Terrestrial > Soil > Desert | place: Antarctica: Dry Valley... | reverse complement strand
ATGCCGGGCCATCCTGGTGCGCTACGAGAAGAAGGCCGCCAACTACCTGGGGTTGATCAAGGTGGCCTGCATCTTGCTCTGGTATCGGCGTCGGCATCGTCTAACCCTTTTGAGATAGTTAGTAAGGGGAGGGAGGCTTCGATCGCGCGTTGGACGCGCCTCTTGCGCGAGAGGCCGAGGCGCCTCGCCACCTCTTGGAGCATCCTTTCGCTGGCCGCGATGCGTACGGCGTCCCCGAATGCTTGGATCTCCGTCTTCCGCATATGCTCTATCTCTTCGCGCAGCAGCCGCGCATCCTCGTGGGCCTCCTCGCCCTCGTCGAAGGCTCGCCCGCCGCGGTCGAGGAGGAGGCGGCCCCCGGCGCCGCGCGGCTCGACCGCCTCCGGCCCTCCGCACACGGCGAGGGCGTGGCGCGTTGTGGGCGGGCCGGAGTCCGAAAGAAGATCCCGGGAATAAAAGTCCGCGCCCTTGATCGTGACGGCGTCGAGGTCGCCGTCCTCGGGGAGTACCACGGCCCCGCACACTGCTCCGAGCCGATGGAGACTCACCCGCTCGAAGCTCCGCTCCAGCATCTCCCGGAACTCGGGGACGTACATCTCGCCCTTTCGCGCCGGGTCTCTGCGGTTTCGCTCGTTCGAGTATGTTTGCTTGTCGAGCGTCGAGATGATGAGGATGCCGTCCTCCTTCAAAAGCCTCTTCGCCTCGGACACGAATTCCTCGGGATGCTCGTGGTACTCCACCACCCCGAACGCCACCACGATGTCGAAGCGGCCTTCTTGGCGCGGGAAGTCCTCCGGGCGGAGACCCTCCGCCACCGAGGCCGCGTGTCCGGCGAGCAAGGTCGCTCCCGGCCCCCCCGGCGGAGGTCTGCGACGGCCTTCCCTTCGGCGAAGCTCCGGGCGAAGCCGTACGAGGCGGCGAGCGTGTACTCGTCTTCCACCGCGATTCGCCGTTGTGTGTATCCATCAGATTCCATGCAAAAACCCTTCGGGACTCTCTATAGCTTACGAAGCAAATAAATATCCTGCGAGAGCCACTTCGTCCCCGGCCTGTGATCCACGACGGCGAGGCTCCCGGCCAGCGTCGAGCGAATGTACGCGTCGGGGTGGAACGCGGCGCACTCGTTGCTCCCCGCGCCCCCTTCATCCCGGATCACAAGCTTCCCGCTGCGGTACCGTTCGACATCCTCCGGGGGAAGGAACTCCATGAAACGCTCCCCGTGGGTTGTGATGAGGAGATGCCCCCCGGACGAAGCGCCCGCGACAACTCCTTGATCCAGTGAAAACATTGAGCCTCCGTCAAATGCGTGAACACCGAGAGGGCGTACACGAAGTCGAACTTCCCGTCCTCGTAGCCGAGGCGGCCTTCGAGTTCGTTCACCTCGAAGCTGGCGAAATCGAGGTTCTCCTCGCACCACGAGACGAGGCGCGGGTTGTAATCTGTGCCGTGAACCTCCGTGTCTTCAAGGGTGTTCCAGTGGCGGACCATTCGCCCGCACCCGCACCCGAAGTCGAGGAGGGAGTCGAAGCTCTCGATGTCGAGGCCGTTCTTCTCCAAAAGCTCGCGGAAGATGCGGACGTGCGCCCTCCCCGACTCGATGAACCACGTGGTGTCCTTCGCTCCGGTGACGAGGTGTATCTCCTCGGGCGGAGGTATGGGCGGCCCTCCCTCGACTTCGTTCCGCATCTCGGCAAGCTCCCGATCCTTCTTCTCCAGCTTTTCGCGGAGCTTGCCAACCTCCGCGTTTTCCTCGGGCGGAGGCTCCGGGACGGCCTCCGCGACCTCACCCCGCACGACGCCCGCGTCGAGGTTGAGGAAAGCCTTCACCCCGCTCGCCAGCCGAAGCTCCGTGTGTTTCTTAAAGACGGTCATCTCGCTTCCTTTCCACTTCGGCCTCGAACATCTCGCGCACCGTGCGTTCGAGCGGTACCTCCGGCTTCCACCCGAGTTCCCGCTCCGCCTTGTTTGTATTCGCCACGAGATACGGGATGTCGGAGGCTCTCATCCGCGACTCCTCGACCTCTAGCTCGATCTCGACCCCGGCGGCCTCACGCACGACCTCGAAGGTCTCCTCGACGGAGACCCCGCGTCCGCTCCCGGCGTTGTACGCCTCGCCGGACTCCCCTTTTTCGAGCATGAGCCGATACGACCTCGCGATGTCCCTCACGTCCGAGAGGTCGCGCACGGAGTCGAGGTTCCCGAGCTTCACGAGCGCGTTCCGCTCCCCGAGCTTTATTTCGGCGAATTGCTCGACGAGGGTAGGGAGGAGGAAGTCCGGGCTTTGTCCGGGGCCGGAGTGGTTGAACGGCCTCGCGAGGACGACGCGAAGACCTTCGAGGACATAGATTTTTCCGAGCATCTCGGCGGCGGCTTTGGAAACTCCGTAATGGTTTATCGGCGAAAGCGGCGTGTCTTCCGGGATGGGGCGGTCCGCCCTCCCGTATGCGTACGCGCTCCCGACGAGGAGGACGGAGACGCCGGGGGCCTCCGCTTTCGCCGCTTCGAGCAAATTCAACGCGCCACCGAAGTTCACGGCGTGGAAGTCGTTTATCTTCTCGCTCGCCGGGCGGGTGAGGCCCGCGAGGTGGTATATCTCGTCGGGCCGGGTTTCGGAGACCACACGCTTCACGGCCTCCGCGTCGGTCACGTCGAGGGGAAGGGTCGTGTATTCCTCGGGCGGCTCGTATCCCGCGCCGTGGATCGTTCCGAGTACCTCGCGTCCGTGGGAGAGAAGCTCCCGGATGAGGAACGGCGCGGCGAAGCCGGAGGCTCCGGTGACGAGGGCGCGGGTCAATTAAAGGATCCCCGCGCTCTCGCGTCCGTGCTTCGCTTCGAAGGCCGCACGCCTCATGTCGGCCTCGACCATGAGGCCGACGAGGTCTTCGAAGGAGGTTTTCGGCTCCCATCCGAGCTTGTTTTTGGCTTTGGAGACATCGCCGAGGAGAACGTCCACCTCGGCGGGGCGGAGGAAGGCCGGGTCGGTGGTTACGTGCTTCTCCCAGTCGAGGCCCGCCGCCTCGAAGGCCGCCTCGACGAAGTCGCGGACGGAGTGGGTCTCTCCGGTGGCGATGACGTAGTCGTCGGGGTCGGGCATTTGGAGCATCATCCACATCGCCTCGACGTATTCCTTCGCGTATCCCCAGTCGCGCTTCGACTCGAGGTTCCCGAGCTTGAGTTCATTTTGGAGGCCGTGCTTTATGCGGGCCACGGAGTGTGTGATCTTCCTCGTCACGAACTCCACGCCCCGAAGCTCGCTCTCATGATTGAAGAGTATCCCGCTCGACGCGTGCATCCCATACGACTCGCGGTAGTTCACCGTCGTCCAGTGCGCGTACAGCTTCGAGGCCGCGTACGGACTTCTCGGATAAAAAGGCGTCTCCTCGTTTTGGGGGGCGGGGGCTTTGCCGAACATCTCGCTCGTCGAGGCTTGATAGAACTTTATCCGGGGGTTCTCTTCCCGGATCGCTTCGAGGAGGCGCACGACGCCGACGCCCGTGATCTCACCCGTCGTCACCGGCTGCTCGAAGGAGACCCCGACGAAACTCTGCGCGGCGAGGTTGTAAACCTCCTCCGGCTCCGCCCGTGCGATGGTGCGTCTCATGTTCCCGTGGTCGGTGAGGTCGAAGGGGACGAGTTCCACCTCGTCGGTGATCCCGAGCGCGTCGAGGCGGGCCGTGCTCACCATGCTCGCCCGCCGGAACGCCCCGACGACGTGATAGTCTTTTTCGAGGAGCAACCGTGCGAGATACGCGCCGTCCTGTCCGGTGATGCCAGTTATGAGTGCCGTGCTCAAGCGTTCTCCCTTATCATCGGTTTCGGGTGGCGAAGAAGAGGCCGAGGTTCGTGTCGCCGCTCCGCTCGGAGGTCACGGTGAAGCCTTCTCTTTCGAGCACCTTCGTAAGCTCCTCGATGGTGAATCGGTCGAAGCCCTCGACGCGGGCGTTCTCGGGGATGGAGTGGGGGTTGTGGTCGCCCCCGTACTCGTGGAACTCGCCGCGGATGTCGTCTATGAGGTGGAGGGTTTGGGAGGTGAAGAGGATCGGGAACTCCGAGCCTTCGCAGTCTATCTTGAGGAGCTTGACGCGCTTTCTGCCGCTTTCGGAGGCTTCGTTTATGATCTCGTCGAAAATCCCGGCCACGTAGTCCATCCACGCCCACTCTTCGTCTACGAGGTCGAGGGCATCGAGCCAGTCCTCCGGGGAGGAGTCTATCTCCCAGCCCCACATCAGCGGATACGTCTCGTCCGTGTCAACGTCCACGAAGGCGTGCTCGTTGCGATTTCCGGAGTGGGTATACGTCTTCGTGGCGACCGGGATCCCGGCCTCCTGAAGGGCCGCAGTGTACTGTCCCGCGACGTTGACGACCTCTGCGACTCGTCCTTCATTTTCGGCGGGCAACGGTTTTCGACCCTTTCTTTGTCCGGGTGTTCGATGTTTCGCGTAGTTTCGCATATACGCCCATCGAAACGACTTTGGCAGAATAGTGAGGGCTTTTCGCGCTGTCAACCGCGCCTCGGACACAGCGGCCCGCGGCGCCATTGGACGGAGAGCCGCTCTCAGCTTTCGGGGTCGCTTGCCTGGCGGCGCCCCGCCTCTTTTGATACGTTGCCCGGCATGGATGCCCCACCGGAGATGGCAGTTTACTCGGAGTGGCCGACGGAGCGAACCGGAACGGCGGCGAAGCTCGGGGTCTCGCTTTGAAAATCCTCTTCACGGGCGCGACGGGCCTCCTCGGTGGCGCGATGGTGGAGGCGTTCCTCTCCGCCGGACATGACCTTCGGTGCCTCGTCCGAAAAGACAGCCCGAACGCCCCGCGCCTCGCCGGAAAAGAGGTGGAGATCGCCCGCGGCGATGTCCGCTCCGAAAGAGACCTCCGCCGCGCCTTCTCCGGCATGGACGCGGTCGCCCACGTCGCGGGCATCGAGTTCGCCCCGGTGGTCGTCTCCGCGATGCAAAGCGAGGGCGTGGAGAGGCTCCTCGCGGTTTCCTCCACGAGCTACCACTCGCGCTTCGAGTTCCGCTCGCGCCCGAAGGCCGAGATGGAGGGGGTCGTAAAATCGAGCGGGCTTTCGTGGACGGTGGTTCGTCCGGCTATGATCTACGGCTCCGAGCTCGACAAGAACGTCCACAAACTCCTCCGCTTCCTCGACCGCTTGCCCGCCTTCCCGATGTTCGGCGACGGAGGAAACCTCTGGCAGCCCGTTTTTTTCGAGGATTGCGCGAAGGGCGCGTGCGAAGCCCTCATGAGAGAAGGGGCGGCGCGCGAAACATACGACCTCCCCGGCTCGCGTCCGCTCACATACGACGACCTCGTGAAGACCGCCGCCGGGGCGATGGGGAGTAAGCCCCGCATCGTCCATCTTCCCATCGAACCCGTTCGTCGCGGCCTCGAACTCGCGGAAAGGCTCCGCCTCCCGCTCCCCATAAAGTCCGAGCAAGTCGCCCGGCTTCGGGAGGACAAAGCGTACCCGTACGAAAAAGCGAAAGAAGAACTCGATTATTCGCCCCGGACCTTCGGGGAGGGTGTCGCGCTCGAAGTCCGGCGGCTCGTGGAGATCGGGATGGTGAGGGGATGAGGCGGGGAGGGGAGCCGCGAGCCGCTAAAATGAAGGCCGACATGAATACACGCGCGAAAAGCCGCCTTCTTTTACTTGAAGCCGAACTCGAAAGACTCGTCGAGTTCGCGGTCGGGGAGTTCGCCGCCGAGCGGGTAATACTCTTCGGTTCGATGGCCGGGCCTCGCTCGGAGGTCGGCGAGTGGACGGACCTCGACCTCGTCATCGTCGCCGAGACGAATCTCCCCTTCCACCGAAGAGCCGGAGAAATTCTGAGAAAGGCACGCCCGGAAGTGGGGGCCGACATCTTCGTATACACGCCTCCAGAATGGGGGCGTATGAAATCCGAGAGTCCTTTCATAAAGGAAGACGTTTTGGGAAAAGGGAAGGTCGTTTATGAGCGAAGGTGGCACGGACGGGTGAGGGAGTGCTTATGCTACGATTCCCGGTGTGCGGGCATCGGCTTTCTATAATGTGGTGACTCATGGGGGAGGGGCTGTGATCGAGGCTCTCATAAAGCTCCTCGACGAGGCGGGCATCCGCTATTGCGTGATTGGCGGGCAGGCCGTGAATTTCTACGCCGAGCCGCTCGTGAGCCTCGACCTCGACCTCGTGGTGGCGACCGATAGTTTGGGCGAGGCCGAAAGGCTCCTCGCCGAGCATTTCGAGGTTCGCCGCTTCCCCCACAGCATAAACATCACCCCGAAGGAGAGCGACCTCCGCGTGCAAATACAGACCGACCCTCGCTACGCCGACTTCGTGGAACGGTCGAAGGCCGGAGAAGTCTTCGGCATCTCGATGTCCGTGGCGGACAAGCGCGACCTCCTCCGGGGAAAGGTATGGGCGGCGGAGGATCCCACACGCCGTCCGAGCAAACGGCAGAAAGACCTCGTGGACATCGCCCGCCTTCTCGAAGGCGACCCCGGCCTCGAAGCGCTCGTGCCACCGGAAATAATGCGCCGCATCGAATCGTGACGGAAGGGATGCCGCTCTTCTCCGCCGGAATCGCCTTCCTCGTCGCGGGGGCTATGGTTCCTCTCCTCGTCCGGTTCGCGGTCGGGCGGAACCTCCTCGACGTGCCGAACACGAGAAGCTCCCACGATGTGCCGACACCGCGCCTCGGCGGCGTGGCCGTGATCCTCGGCACGTGGCTCGGAACCCTCTTTTTCGGCCTCGAAGGGGCGTGGCCGCTCCTCCTCGCTGCGACCGCCGTCGGCCTCATCGGCCTCACCGACGACTTTCTCGATCTCTACTTCGGCGTGAAGGCCGCCGCGCAAATGGCCGCCGCCGCCGCGCTTTTGTTTTCTTATCCACCGGAACTTCTTTCGGAGGCTCCGCTTCTTTCCGCTCCGTTCGTTTTCGTCGTCGGAATTCTGTGGATTGCGGCGGTTTGCAATGCCTATAATTTCATGGACGGCATTGACGGCATCACGGGCGGTGTCGCGCTCGTCGGCGGGCTTTTCCTCTTCGCGCTCGCCGGAGGAACCGGGACGTTTCTTCTGGCTTTCGTCGGGGCGGTCGCGGGGTTCCTTGTGTGGAACATGAACCCGGCGTCCATCTTCATGGGGGACGCGGGGAGCTATTTCATCGGGTTCGCGCTCGCGGCGGTCGCTCTTTATGCCCCGGTCGGGGGAGCGTGGAGCCCTTTGGCGTTCCTCGCGTGCGTCCTTGTTTTCACGCCGTATCTCTTCGACACGGCTTTCACTATTTTGCGGAGGCTTCGGGGCGGGGCGGGGCGGAATATATTCTCGGCGCATCGGGAGCATATTTATCAGAGGATCACACCCGAGACCTCGATGCATCGGCGCACGAGCATCCTTTATTATGGCCTCGCCGTGGCGTCGGGGTTCGCGGCGATGCTCGCTTCGAGCGGGGGGGCGTTCGTGCTTCTCGGATTGCTTCTCGCGCTCTTTTGCTGCGTTTTCATGTTTGCTTTGCCGATCCTCGTCAGGACCGGAAAAGCGGATAAGACTGGATAGACGAGCGTTCCCGGAATAGAATGGCGTCTATGAGGATGGGAAGAGGCACCCGGATAGTCGAGCGGGTCCGCGGCGGTTTGGGCCGTCCGGCGGCTTGGATCCAGCATACCTTCCAGCATTCGCCGCCCTCCTTCCGGCGCGGCGCGGCGATGATGGTGGACGCCGCCATCGTCATCGAGTCGTTCGTCGTCGCACTCCTTTTCCGCTTCGACGGGAACATCGAGCTTCCGTTCCGGATCTCTTTCTGGCCTTTCGTCCTCGCCTCGGCGATCCTCTTCGTCCTCCTCCTCAGGGCGAACGGCGTTTATCAGAGCATCCTCCGGTATACGGGGATTTATCAAGGGGTTCGCATAGCGAGCGCGACCTCCATCGCGACCGGCATCCTCTTCCTCGCGGACTTCGTCATCGGCCCGGACGGACTCGCTTTGATGGCGTACAACCCGGTTCCGCTCTCCGTCGTCCTCATGGGCGCGGTTCTCGCGTATTTGCAACTCGTCGCCGTGCGGCTTTATCCGAGGGTTTTCTATGAACTCTCCTTGCGGGAGATCGGGCGGCGGAAGCGAACCGCCATCGTCGGGACGGGCGAGCAAGGCGTGGCTCTGGCGGGGCATATATGGCGCACGGCGGCGATGGAGATGCAAATAGTCGGCTTCGTCGCCGAGGACGGGGAGGAGGTCGGCAAGCACATCGAGGGCGTCTCGGTCGTCGGGACGATGGAGGACATAGAGAAGGCCATCTCCGAGAACGGCGTGGATCAAGTGATAATCGCCACCCCCCACGCCTCCCGCGAACAAGTGGATCGCATATGGCGCACGTGCGTGAGGGCGAAGGCCGAAGTCAAGGTCATGCCCGACCTCGGGGAGCTTTTGACGGAAGGCACGATCCGGCTCCGCGACGTTCAGATAGAGGACCTCCTCGGGCGCGAACCCGTGGACATAGACATCGGCGCGTTGTCCGAGTACATAAACGGAAAGCGCGTCCTCGTGACGGGCGCGGGCGGCTCCATCGGACGGGAGCTTTCCCGGCAGATAGCGAGGCTCGGGCCTTCGCGGCTCGTGCTTCTCGACCGGGATGAGAGCGGGCTTTATTATCTCAATCAAGAACTCCGGCGCGAGGAGTTCCACGACGCGGAGATTATGGTCGGCGACGTGACGGTCTCCGAGAGGCTCTCCTTCGTCTTCGAGCGGTATCGCCCCGAACTCGTGTTCCACGCCGCCGCGTACAAGCACGTCCCGATGATGGAGCTTCAAGCCACCGAGGCTATTTTCAACAACGTCTTCGGGACATTGAACGTCGCGAGGAACGCGGGGGCGTACGGGGTGGAGAAGTTCATAAACGTCTCGACGGACAAGGCGGTGCATCCGGCGAACGTGATGGGGGCGACGAAGCGCCTCGCGGAGATGATCTCGCGCGACCTCTCCTCCGAATACCCCGAGACGGTGTTCGCCTCGGTTCGCTTCGGCAACGTCCTCGGCTCCCGAGGCTCCGTCATCCCGACGTTCCGCCAGCAAATCGAGGCGGGCGGCCCGGTGACGGTGACTCACCCGGAGATGATCCGGTACTTCATGACGATACCGGAGGCGGTGTCGCTCATTTTGCAAGCCGGTTCGATGGCGGACAAAGGCACCGGGTACGCGACGTACATGCTCGAGATGGGGCGGCCGGTGAGGATCATGGAGCTGGCGCAGAACATGATCGAGATAATGGGGGCGACGGACGTTCAGATGAAGTTCGTCGGCCTCCGCCCCGGCGAGAAGCTCTCCGAGCAATTGTCGGAGGACGGGGAGAAGCAGCTCGAGACCTCGCACTCGATGGTGTACCGGCTCACCATTCCCGAAGAAGAGAAGAAAATCTCCGGGGAGGCTTTCATGTCGCTCGTGGACGCGATGGTCTACGAGGCGAAGAGCCAGGAATCCGAGAAGGCGATGAAGATCCTGAAGAGAACCCTCCCGACGTACTCCGAGGCCGCCCTCGAAGTCTCGGAGAACGAGTTCCGCTCTTTGTGAGAGCGGGTTCCCGCCGGGCGGCTTGTATAATTCCTTTGACCTTCGACCCGAGGATTTCGAGATGGAGCCATTCACGGCTATTTACGAGCGCACCGAGGACGGCTGGTGGGTAGCCTCGGTGCCGGAGATCCCCGGCGCGCACTCGCAAGGCCGCACCATCGAAGAAGCGCGGGAGATGATAAAGGATGCCGTCAGGCTGCTTTTGGAGGTGCGCCGTGAAGATGCCGAACGAGAGGCGAAGGGCAAAGACGTGGTGCGCGAACCCCTCGAAGTGTGAAGCGAAATCAACTTCTTCGCCACTTGAAACGCTATGGCTGCGAACTCAGGCGCGAGGGGGCAAACCACAGTATTTACCGAAATTCTTCGACGGGCGACACCGCCCCGGTACCGAGGCACACCGAAGTAGCGAACAACTTGGCGAAGAAGATTTGCAAGGATCTCTCCATTCCCCCGCCGCCCTGAAAAGTCAGGCTGCCCGCCGACCTTTCACCCCGAGATACGAGAGATACACTCCGATGGCGAGATAAGCGATCACCATCGTGAGATGAACCGCCGGAGCGGGGAGCGTCCCGGCTTGAAGCTCCCCGAGGAAAACGAAGAGCCGCGTTACCCACACGAAGAGCGTGAAAACGCCTATGGTGAGGAGGATCGTGGCCGTTCGCTTCTTGAGCTTCATACAATGCCAGTCTACCAAAGCCATAGCGTCGCCATTCGTGAAGCCCGATACACAAAGTAAAAGGCCGCCCAAAAAACCTGAAATCCGAAACCCGAAGCCTGAAACCGTCGAAGGCGAAGCCGAGGCTCCTAGCAACACAAAAGCGCAAACGTTATACTGCGCGTAGCAACCAAATTGAGTTTGTCAGACTTTGCAACAAAAAGTATCCGTTGTTCGGAGTGATCATGGAGGAGTATTTTGGTTGAGTTCAAGAAGCGCACTCTCGACGAGGTAAAGGCTCTCAGCGTAGAGGATGCGGTCGAGCTTATTCGCCAGGCTGGCGTCGTCGGCGCGGGCGGCGGCGGCTTCCCGACTTATTTCAAGTACAAGAGGCCGCAGCCGCGCCTGATCGTGAACTGCACGGAGAGCGAGCCGGGCTATTGGGCGGACAAGCTCGTCCACCGGGACTACTTCGACGAGTTCATGGAGCT
>Ga0136627_1001074_pt1 | contig 10686 bp, 12 predicted proteins | sample AntDrymUQ4892206_2_FD_104652 | JGI IMG/M metagenome (GOLD analysis project Ga0136627, IMG submission 104652) | Polar desert sand microbial communities from Dry Valleys, Antarctica - metaG UQ489 (22.06) | ecosystem: Environmental > Terrestrial > Soil > Desert | place: Antarctica: Dry Valley... | reverse complement strand
GCCTGCCCTTGACGGCGTAGACACGTGCGACGGCGTCGGCGTTGGCGGCGTCGGCGGCGAGCCCGTACACCGTCTCGGTCGGCATCCCGACGAGTCCGCCGGCAACGAGCGCACCAGCTGCCCGATCGAGATCTCGGGTGAGTGGAACGGATCCGATCGGGAGAGAGTACGGGCTCGTCACGCCCTAGCCTTGGAGAGCCGAACGGCCGTCAACCATGCACATGCTCCATCCCCACCCCGGTCACGATCTCACGTACAGCGACGTGTTCATGGTGCCCAGCCTGTCGGCCGTGCCCTCGCGCCTCGACGTCGACCTCACCACGCCTGACGGCATCGGCACGCACATCCCCGTCGTGGTCGCCAACATGACGGCGGTCGCGGGAAGGCGCATGGCGGAGACCGTCGCCCGTCGTGGCGGGCTCGCCGTGCTGCCCCAGGACATCCCCCTCGACATCGTCTCGGGCGTGGTCGCCTACCTCAAGAGCCGCCACCCTGTGTACGAGACGCCCATCACGCTCGCGCCGCACGACACGATCGGCGACGCGCTCGGCCTCGTGCACAAGCGAGCACACGGCACCGTGCAGGTCGTCGACGGTGATGGCGCACCGCTCGGTGTGTTCACCGAGGACCGCGCTGCGGGGTTCGACCGCTTCACCCAGCTCCACGCCGTGATGAACACCGAGGTGATGACGCTCGAGGACGGTCTGTCGCCCGACGCCGTGTTCGAGCGGCTCGCCGATCTGCGCAGCGGTGCCGTTCCCGTGCTCGACGGCGACGGGCGTCTGCTCGGGGCGATGACCCGCACGGGCGCGCTGCGATCGATGATCTACGAACCAGCGCTCGACGCCTCGGGACGGCTGCTGGTGGCCGTGGCCGTCGGCATCAACGGCGAGCCTGCAGCGAAGGCGAAGCAACTGGCGGCGATGGACGTCGACGTGCTCGTGATCGACACGGCCCACGGCCACCAGCAACGGATGCTCGACACGGTGGCGGCCGTGCGGGCGGCGACGCCGGACGTGCCGCTGGTGGCCGGCAACGTCGTCACGGCGGAGGGCACGCGCCAGCTGATCGAGGCGGGTGCCGACATCGTGAAGGTGGGTGTCGGGCCCGGCGCGATGTGCACGACGCGGATGATGACGGGCGTCGGCCGCCCGCAGTTCAGCGCGATCGTCGAATGCGCCGAGGAGGCTCGCCGGCTCGGCAAGCACGTGTGGGCGGACGGCGGCGTGCGCTACCCCCGCGACGTCGCGCTCGCACTCGCCGGCGGGGCGGCGAGCGTCATGTTCGGGTCGTGGCTCGCCGGCACGTACGAGTCGGCGGCGGACACGATGCGTGACCCCGATGGCCGCCTCTACAAGGAGGGCTACGGCATGGCGTCGAACCGCGCAGTGAAGAACCGCACCCGCACGGAGTCCGACGTCACGCGAGCGAAGAAGGAACTGTTCGAGGAGGGCATCAGCACGTCGCGGATGTACCTCGATCCCGCCCGGCCCGGCGTCGAGGACATCATCGACCAGCTCGTCGCCGGTCTCCGCTCGTCGTGCACGTATGCCGGCGCGGCATCGATCGACGAGCTGCACGATCGCGCTGTCGTCGGCGTGCAGACGTCTGCCGGCTACGAAGAGGGCCGTCCCTTCGGGTCCTCGTGGTGATCGTCGTCGCCATCGACGGTCCTGCGGGCGCCGGCAAGAGCACGGTCGCGCGAGCGGTCGCCGCCCGCCTCGACCGTGATCACCTCGACACCGGGGCCATGTACCGGGCCGTCACGTTCGCCGCGCTGCGCGACGGGATCGACGTCGGTGACGTGGCTGCCGTGGCGGCGGCGTCGCGATCGCTCGACCTTGCCATGGACGACGGAACGGTGGTCGTCGACGGCACCGACGCCACGCAGGCGATCAGGAGCGACGAGGTGACGCGCAACGTGTCGGCCGTGGCCGCCAACAGCGGCGTGCGTGCCGAGCTCGTGCGCCGTCAGCGGGCATGGGTGGACGAACACGGCGGCGGCGTGATCGAAGGACGAGACATCGGATCGATCGTGTTCCCAGAGGCGACGCTGAAGGTGTACGTCACGGCGAGCCCGCAGGTGCGCGCGCAGCGTCGCTCCGCCGAGTCCGGCAGCCTGCTCGGCGACCTCGACGAGATCGAGGCAGCCATCGCCGCTCGCGACCTGTGGGACTCGACGCGCGACGACAGCCCGCTGCGCCGGGCCGACGACGCCCATCTCATCGACACGAGCGAACGCACTGTCGACGACATCGTGGAGGAGATCGTAAGGATGCTCGGATGACGACGACCACCGAGTCCGTCCGCCCGCAGCCGGCACCTGCAGGCCCGAGCCGTGGGGCGCGCATCGGATACTGGTTCGTGAGCAGCGCGGTGCGCGGTGTGCTCAAGCTCTACAACCGCGCGCGAGTCACGGGACGCGAGCACCTCCCGGCGAAAGGTCCGTTCGTGCTCGCACCGACCCATCGATCCAACGTCGACACGTTCGCCGCCTCGATGCTGGTGCGCCGGCGGATGCGGTTCATGGGCAAGAACACGCTGTGGAGGGTGCCGGCGTTCGGCCGCTTCATCTCGTCGCTCGGCGCATTCCCGGTCGTGCGCGGCAGCGCCGACCGTGACGCAATGCGGCAATGCATCGAGATCCTGCGGACCGGTGAGCCACTCGTGCTGTTCCCCGAGGGCGAGCGCAAGCAGGGACCGGTCGTGTCGCCGTTGTTCGACGGCGCGGCGTACGTCGCAGCCAAGGCCGGTGTGCAAATCGTGCCCGTCGGGATCGCCGGCACCGAGCGTGTGATGCCCGTGGGATCGAAGATGATCTGGCCACACCGCATCGACGTCGTCATCGGCCCGCCCATCACGGTCGGGGACGGCACGCCCGGATCCGCGCCCCGCAGCGCCATCCGCGAGGCCACCGCGATCCTGCACGCCCAGCTGCAGTCGCTGTTCGACGAGGCGCAGCGCCGCAACGGCGCCTGAACCACCTGCGCCACGTCGTCAGGTGCGGTCAGATCCCGACGAGGTAGGCGTGGAGCGCGTCGCGCAGGCTCGGCGGGTCCTGTGCGCCGCAGAGCTCTCGGGCCGAGTGCATCGACAGCTGCGCAACGCCGACATCGACGGTGTCGATGCCGAGCCGGGTCGCCGTGACCGGGCCGATGGTGGACCCGCACGGCATGTTGTTGCGCGAGACGAACACCTGGACGTCACTGCCGACGGCCTGGCATGCGCGGCGGAACAGTGCCGCCGTGCGCGCCGACGTGGCGTAGCGCTGGTTGGCGTTGAGCTTGATGACGGGCCCGCCGTTGACGATCGGCCCGTGGAGCGGATCGTGGCGCTCCGGGTAGTTGGGGTGCACGGCGTGAGCGCCGTCGGCCGACACGCACGACGAGCTGGCGGCGATGCGGCGGCGGTCCTCGACATCGCCACCTCGGGCTGCGACGAGGCGATCGAGCACCGATTCGAGCAGCGGACCCGCAGCGCCCGTCGCCGAACCGGAACCCACCTCCTCGTGGTCGAAGAGCGCGACCAACGCGCCGGCTCCGTCGTTCTCGGGTTCCGTCGTTGCAAGCGCCGACGTCGCCGCCCAGCACGACACCTGGTTGTCGATCCGGGCGCTCGCCAGCAGCGACCGATCGCCGCCGAGCAGCGCGGCACCCTGGATGTCGTAGAGGCACAACTCCCACGACTCACGGCCGACCTCCGTGCCGGTTGCCGACCCGAGCCAGCCCGCGAAGTTGCCGATGTCCGACGCCGTGGTGGCCCACACAGGCCTGACGTGGCTGTGGCGGTCGAGCACGAGCCCACGATCGTTGACGTCGCGGTCGAGGTGGATCGCCAATTGCGGCACGCGGGCGACGGGCTCGTCGACGCGCACCAACTCGGCCCTGCCGTCGCAGGCGACGACGCGCCCGGCGACACCGAGGTCGCGATCGAGCCAGCTGTTGAGCAACGCGCCGCCGTAGATCTCGACCGCAAGCTGCGAGAACCCGGCGCGCTCCGAGTCCGGTTGCGGCGTGACGCGCAGGCCCGGCGAGTCGGTGTGGGCACCCACGATGCGCACGGTGTGGGGGAGCGTGAGCGGCATGTTCCAGGCCACGAGCGACCCGTCGCGCACCACGTAGCCGCGCTCGGCGGCGTCGTCCCAACGCGTCGTTGCGTCGGCCTCGACGTATCCGGCAGCGGCGAGCCGTCGTGCCGACGAATCCACCGCGTGCCACGGCGACGGCGAGGCATCGAGGTACTCGATCAGGTCTGCGACGACCCGGTCGCCAGGGCCCTCGTGGGCGGTCGGGGAGCCAGAATCGGGCGAGGGGTTCATAGACCGAGTTCAATACTGACACGTGACCAGGCGAACCAAGATCGTTGCCACGATCGGTCCGGCGAGCGAATCGCCGGCGATCCTGCGCCGCCTCTTCGAGGCGGGTGTGGACGCCGTCCGCCTGAACCTCAGCCACGGACCGATCGACGAGCATCTCGACCGGCTGGCAGCGGTCAGGGCGACCGCCGATGCGTTCGGCAAGCCCGTCGCCGTCATCGCCGATCTCCCCGGACCGAAGATCCGGGCAGGATCGTTCCCCGACGAAGGTGCGATCCTCGTGACCGATGCCCTCGTGCGGCTCGTGCCCGGCAACGAGCGTTCGACGGCAGCCGAGATCCAGGTCGACTACCCCGCACTGCTCCACGAGATCGCTCGCGGCGAACGCGTCATCGTCGGCGACGGCACGGTCGTGCTCGAGGTGCTCGATGTCGGTGACGACGTCGCCACGGCGATCGTGCGCAACGGCGCTCGGATGCAGGGACGGCCCGGCGTTCACCTCATGTGTGAGGCGCTGACGTCGCCGACCGAGGAGGACTGTGTGCTGGCCGATGTGATAGCCGGCGCCGGAGTCGAGTTCGTCGCCGTCTCGTTCGTGCGCGGCGCGCGGGACGTCATCGCCATCCGCGACGTCGTCGGCACGCGTGCCCGGGTCGTTGCCAAGATCGAGACCGGCGCCGCCTACGACGCGCTCGCCGGGATCGCCGAGGCGGCGGACGCGATCATGGTCGCGAGGGGCGACCTCGGCATCGACTGCCCGCTCGAGGACGTCCCGCACATGCAGAAGCGGATCATTCGCCACTGCGTCGAGCACGGCGTCCCCGTCATCACGGCGACGCAGATGCTCGAGTCGATGATCAACGCGCCGTCGCCCACCCGCGCCGAGGTGAGCGACGTCGCCAATGCCGTGTTCGACGGCACCGACGCGCTGATGCTGTCGGGCGAGACGGCCATCGGCCACGATCCTGCGCTCGTCGTGCGCACGATGTCGGGCATCGCCGCTCGTGCAGAGGCCGACGCCTCCTACCACCAATGGGCCGAGCGGCTCGCCGGTCTCGAACGTGTGCGGCATCTCTCGGTCCCCGATCGCACGGCGGCTGCGATGACACACGCTGCGTGGCAGGCGGCCTACGACATCGAGGCTGCTGCGATCCTGTGCTGTACGCGCACCGGGCGGACCGCAAGGGCGATGGCGAGGTTCCGGCCCGCAACACCGCTCGTTGCCCTTTCGCCCGACGGTTCCGTCGTGCGCGCGCTGCAGCTGAGCTGGGGGATCGTGCCGATCCAGGTGGAGACGACAGCGACGACCGACGAGATGGTGTGGTTCGCCGTCGAGCGCGTCTCGAACGACATGGTGACCGTCGGTGACCTCGTCGTGGTGCTCGCCGGCGCGCCCGGGGGACCGGCTGACTGGTCGGCTGACGTGCTGCGCGTCATCAGGATCACGTGAGCCGCCAGCGTGGGGTCGGCGAGACGGCGCGACCGGTGATCTGGCACGAGGAGCACGGGCCGGACGACGCACCGCTCGTCGTGCTCGTCCACGGTTCGATGGATCGCGCGACGGGGCTGGCGAAGTTGTCACGGCGGCTCGACGACCGCTTCCGCGTGCTGCGGTTCGATCGTCGCGGGTACGGGCGCTCCGTGCCGCACCCCGGACCGTTCGACGTCGCGTCGCAGGTCGACGACGTCGAGGCATTGCTCTCGGGCAGACGAGCGCTGCTGTTCGGGCACAGCTTCGGCGGCAACATCGCGCTCGCTGCTGCGCAGCGCCTCGGCGAACAGATCGAGGCCGTCGTCGTCTACGAGTCGCCGTTGAGCTGGCGAGACTGGTGGCCGGGCCAGGCGTCACGCGCCGTCGTCGACGGCAGCGGCGACCCGGCCGACCTCGCAGAGGCATTCATGCGCAGGCTCATCGGCGACGAGCGTTGGGAGCGGTTGCCGCCGCGCACGAGGCAGCAGCGCCGCGACGAGGGACCTGCGCTCGTCGCCGAGCTGAGAGCGCTCGCCGCATCGGCGCCGTGGGACGCCGAACGCATCGCCGTGCCCGTCGTCGCCCTCGCCGGCGAGCACGGTCGACCGCACCACCTCGCCGCGAGTCGCGCCATCGCCGACGAGATCGCCGGCGCGGGTTATTCCGAAGTGGCCGGTGCAGGCCACTTCGGACCCAACACCCACCCCGACGACGTCGCCCACCACATCGCTGCGCTGCACTGTTCGACTGACGGTCGTCCCGGTCGACCGTCCACGCGGCCATGATGCACCAATGAGCGATCATTCCGTCCAGTTCAGCCAGGGGATCCCCGACACGGTGCTCGCCCCGCCGCCCGACGACGTGCTCGAGCGGCTCACCGCCGCGCTCGCAGTGTCCGACGAGTCCACGCGACGCCAGCACGTCGCCGACGTCGTGGCCGAACTGCCGCGCGTGCTCGAGGGGTGGGCGGCGCTCGGCGACCTCGGTCGCGACGTGATCGAGTCCTACGCCTGCTACCGCGTCGGCTACCACCGTGGCCTCGACGCGCTGCGCGCCTCGGGCTGGCGCGGCAGCGGGTACGTGCGTTGGGAGCACGAGTCGAACCGTGGGTTCCTGCGCTCGCTGCACGGCCTCGCCCGCTGCGCCGCCTCGATCGGAGAGGACGACGAAGCCGATCGCTGCGCGATGTTCCTCGCCCAGCTCGATCCGGCGGGCCCGTGGGCACCGTCGCCGGCGCCGTCCTGACCGGCGGCGCAAGCCGCAGGATGGGTTCGACGAAGGCGCTCGTGCTGGAACGCGGCGTGCCCCTCGCCGAGCGCGTCGCACGAGCGCTGCACGACGGCGGGTGCGACCCGGTGTTCCTCGTCGGCGGTGAGGTGGACGACCTTGCCGGTCTCGGCCGTCCCGTCGTGGCCGACCTCACGCCCGGCTCTGGCCCACTCGGTGGGGTGCTCAGCGCGCTCGCCGCCGCATCCGGCGCTGCCGTGCTCGTCGCCGCCTGCGACCTCCCCGCGCTGGCGCCCACCACGGTTGCCCGGCTGCTCCAGTCCGGCGGTGATGTGGCGATCGCGACGAGCACGCGACGACACCTGCTGCTGCGCGTCACGCCCGCGGCTGGCGACGTCCTCGGCCGGCACTTCGCCGCCGGCGAACGATCGCTGATCGCCGCCGTTGCGGCGGCGCAGTCGGCCGGCCTCGATGTCGTCGATGTCGACGTCGAAGAGCACGAGATGCGGAACGTGAACACACCCGGCGACCTGCGGGAGTAGCGTCGCAATCGTGGCGATCAGAGAGATCACAGTGGACGAGCTGGCGACAGCACTCGACGACGGAGCACCCCTCGTCGACGTGCGCGAGCCCGACGAGCACGCAGGTGGACACGTACCCGGTGCCCAGCTGATGCCGCTGGCGACGGTCGGCGAGCACCTCGACGAGCTGCGAACGGCAGCCGACGAGGGTTCGCTGCTCGTCATCTGCCACAGCGGCGGACGCAGCATGAGAGCCTGCGAGTTCCTCGCCGAGCACGAAATCGAGGCGACGAACGTCGCCGGCGGCACGTCGGGCTGGATCGCCTCGGGAGGTGCGGTCGAGACGTGACCGCGACCACCGTCGACACCGACGACGCACGTTGGATCGACGACGACGCATCGCTCGCCGGCCTCGTCGACATCCTCGTCGACGCGCCGCGCTACGCGATGGACACCGAGTTCCATCGTGAGCGCACGTTTTTCCCGCAGCTCGCGCTCGTGCAGATCGCATGGGGAGAAGCCGAGACGGCGGGCGTTGCACTCGTCGATCCGCTTGCCGTCGACGTCACTGCACTCGCGAGGCTGTTCGGCTCGCCGGCGCTCGCCGTGATGCACGCTGCGCAACAGGACATCGATGTGCTCACGCACACGGTCGGCAGCGTCCCGGCCCAGCTCTACGACACCCAGCTCGCCGCGGGGTTCCTCGGGTACGGCACTCCGTCGCTCGCCAGCCTCGTGCAACGCGAGGTCGGCGCCAGCCCGCCGAAGGGCGATCGTCTCACGGACTGGCTCTCACGACCGCTCACCGAGAGCCAGCGCCGGTACGCCATCGGCGACGTGTCGTACCTCTTCGAGCTGCACGACCGGCTCGGCGCGAAACTGGCCGACCTCGGGCGCACCACGTGGGTCGAGGAGGCGTGCGAAGAGCTGCGCACGCGTCCCGTGTCGGGCACCACGCCCGAACAGGCGTGGCTGCGACTGAAGGACGCCCGCTCGCTGCGCCCCCGGGCACGCGCCGTCGCCCAGGCCGTTGCCAAGTGGCGTGAGCGCCGTGCCGCCGAGATCGATCAGCCCGTCCGCCACGTGCTCGCCGATCTCGCCGTGCTCGGCATCGCGCAACGTCAACCAACCACGGTCGAGGAGCTCGGCTCGACGCGAGGCGTCGACGGCCGGCTCAGCCGCTCTCGCCTGGCGGAGGGACTGCTCGAGGCCGTCCGTGCCGGCAGGGAGGCCGATCCGCCCGACGCGCCGCGTGGCACGGTCGAGCTCGACCGATCGATGCGGCCGGCCGTCACCTTGATCTCCGCCTGGATCAGCCAGGTTGCCCGCGACGAGCAGCTCGACACGGAGCTGCTGGCCACGCGTCACGACATCGTCGAGCTGCTCAGCGCTCCAGAGTCGAGCCGACTGCGCGCCGGGTGGCGTGCAGAACTACTGGGCGACGGTGTCGCCGCCCTCGTGTCGGGTCGCTCGGGACTGACGTTCGATGGCGCAGGACGGCTCGTGCTGACTGCGGTGTCCCGTCACTGAACGTGCCCGATGACCTGCGGGAACCCGTGAGGGTCGCGGTCAGCACGCACTCCCGGCGGTAGAGTCTTAGGCAATGTCACGTCACTAGTCGATTGGGAGCCCTATCCGTGAAAAAGGGTCGTCATCGCCGCTTCGAAGAAGCGCGCAAGCTGAAGCAGTCAGGTCCCGCGGCGTTCGACCTCGGGTTCGGCGACCGCTCGAAAGAGTCCGGTGTCGCCACGAGTTCGGAGGTCGCCGCCGAGGACGACGAGTACGCGCGCCTCGCGGAGAAGTACGGCGTCGAGTTCGAGGAAGACGACGATCACGACGACTGACGTCGCACGGGGTGGGCCAACGGTTCCCACCCCGGACGCTCGAGCAACGGCACGAGCGTGTCGTACACCCCCTGGCCCACCAACTCCACGATCTCGTCGCGCACGCTGACGTACACAGGCTCGTCGGCGACGAACGCGTCCGGCGACTCCGTGCACCACCAGTGGAACTCGGCGCCACCGTCACCCCAGTCACGACGCTTCCACTCGCGCAGCCGGGTGGTCATGTGACCGTTCTCGTCGTGACTGTGCTCGAGCCGGAGCGGGACCTGCCAGCAGACGTTCGGCTTCCAGTCGAGCGGTCGCTCGCCCGCCTCGATGGCGGCGATATGCAACGCACAGCCCGTCCCGGCGGCGAAGCCCGGTCGATTGAGGAAGATGCAGGCGTCATCGGCGAGTGACGTCGACGTGACTCGCGACCCGTCGTCGGCCTTGGCGGCGGCGAGGAACCCCTCGCGCACTGCCTGGTCGTAGAACTGCATCTGGTCGGGTCGCAGCCGCACGAACGCCGACACGAGATCGGCGACATCGTCCTCGTCGACGAGGTGCGCGCCGTAGCTGCAGCAGCCCTGCTGCAGGTCGGCACTCGGGCCGTCGAGCACGCCCTGGCATCCGGCGCCGTAGATGCAGCGGTAGTTCGAGCGCAGGAACGTGGCGTCGAACACCCACGTCCGCCCATCGTCGCCATCGTCGAAGCTGATCCACTCATGCACGTCGTCGGCCACAGCGCGGGCATCGTACCCCTGCCCGGATCAGGCCCACCGGTAGCATCAGAAGCGCCATGGACGAGCCGCCCACCACCGACGAGATCCGCTCGACGTTCCTCGAGTTCTTCGCCACCCGCAATCACACCGTCGTGCCGTCGGCGAGCCTCATCCCGCACGACCCGAGCCTGCTGTTCAACGTCGCCGGGATGGTGCCGTTCAAGCCGTACTTCCTCGGTGACGAGACGCCGCCGTACCGGCGTGCGACGGCGTCGCAGAAGTGCGTCAGGGCGGGCGGCAAGCACAACGACCTCGACGAGGTCGGGCGCAACGCCCGCCACCTCGTGTTCTTCGAGATGCTCGGTAACTTCAGCTTCGGCGACTACTTCAAAGAGCTCGCCATCCCGTACAGCTGGGAGCTCGTCACCGAAGGGTTCGGGTTCGACGGCGACCGGATCTGGATCACGGTGCACGAGAGCGACGACGAGGCCGAGCAGATCTGGCATGACGTCGTCGGCGTCCCGATGGAACGCATCCAGCGCCTCGGCGACGAGGACAACTTCTGGCAGATGGGCGACACCGGCCCGTGCGGTCCCGACAGCGAGCT
>Ga0136627_1001073_pt1 | contig 10687 bp, 11 predicted proteins | sample AntDrymUQ4892206_2_FD_104652 | JGI IMG/M metagenome (GOLD analysis project Ga0136627, IMG submission 104652) | Polar desert sand microbial communities from Dry Valleys, Antarctica - metaG UQ489 (22.06) | ecosystem: Environmental > Terrestrial > Soil > Desert | place: Antarctica: Dry Valley... | reverse complement strand
GCCTACCCGGACGAGATCCACGGCGACGCGCGCACCCCCGAGGCCCGTATCCACCGCGAGCGGCGCGAGCTTGGCGTGGACCACGCGCTGGTCGGAGGTGTGCTCGCCCGCCGGTGGGGGCTGCCCAACGCCCTGGCCACCGCGATCGAGCGCCATCACTCCGACGACGCCGAGGGGCAGGCCGCCATGGTGCGCCTGGCCGACATGCTCGCCCACTACGGCCACGGCGAGGCGGTGGACCGCAACGCCCTGCTCAACGCCGCCCGTGCGCTGGCGATGACCCCCGCCGGGCTGCGAGAGCTGATGTACGACCTCCCCTACGCCGGCACCGGCAAGCGCCATGTGGATCCCTGCCCGCTCTCCACCCGCGAGATGGACGTGCTCAAGCGCCTCGCCCTCGGCAAGGTCTACAAGCAGATCGCCCTCGATCTCGAGCTCTCCACCAGCACCGTGCGCACCCACCTGCACAACACCTACGCCAAGCTGGGCGCCAGCGACCGCGCCCAGGCCGTTCTCATCGCCACCGACCGCGGCTGGCTCTGAGCGACGCGATATCCGCGCATCTCGGGGTCCTCGCTCGCTTGCCTGCTGAAGCAGGCGGCGCTCTCGCGTCGCTCAGCGGGTCAGCGTTGGCCGGGGCGCGCGCACTATCACCGCGGTGCCCTCCGCGCTGCTCTCGATCCGGAGGCTGCCGTGCAACAGCTCGGCGCGCTCGCGCATGCTGGCCAGGCCGATGTGGCCTGGCTCGGTGGTCTCGAGCGGGTCGACCTCGCCGAAGCCGTCACCGTCGTCGAGGATCGCCAGCTCGATGCGGTCGTCGTCACAGCGAAGCGAGATGGTCACATGGTCGGCGGACCCGTGCTTGACCGCGTTCGTCACCGCCTCCTGGGTGATCCGGAACAGGTCTCCCTCGGTCTGCGAGGGCAGCTCGTGAGGGTCGATCTGCATGGTCGTCTTCAGGCCGTAGCGGCGTTGCCACACCGGCAGGCAGCGCTCGAGGGCGGCCCCGTAGGTCATCTCCTTGAGGGCGTAGGGACCCAGGTCGATCATCTCGTCGCGCAGGCTGCGGACGTTTCGCTCGCTGATCGCCCGGGCCTCCGCGAGCAACTCCCGCGTTCGCGCGGCCCCTTCCCGCTCGGCCTCCTGGTGCGCCGCGGCGAGTGCCATGTCGAGGCCGACCATCTCCTGGACCGGCCCGTCGTGCAGAGCCTCCGAGATCTGGCGCCGGATCTCGCTCTCACGGCGCATGGTGCGCCGGGTGAGCTCGCGGGCGCGGAGGCGGGAGGCGCTCTCCGCCGTTCGGAACCCTCCGACCAGGACGGCGGTGGAGAGAGCCGCCGCCGTGAAGATCACTTCGTAGAACACGAGCAGGCGGCCGTGCACCTGACCGCCTCCGGTGATGATGCTCACACCGACGAGACCGGCCGATGCGACCCCGGCGACGGCCAGACCGAGGCGCTCGCCCTGGAAGTGGGCGTGCACGGCGAGAAAGGCGATCGCCATGAAGCGAACGGCCGCGTAGCTCTCCGGGGCGACCAGCTCGATCGCGATCAGCATCACCACGTCGCCGATCACCACGAGCGGGCTCACGGCCACCGACGGGACGCGCCGTGCCAGCAGCAGGTTGAAGAGGCTCCAGGGTAGGGCCACCGCGACCAGCACCACGGCAAGGCGCCCGGAGTAGGGAAAGCCGAGAGCCACCACCAGGGCGACCGATATCAGCGTCAGACCGAGCCGGGCCCAGGCAAAGGTGACGATCGGCCGATCCGACTCGATCGGGAGCCGCCGCATAGGTGCCCTGCCGGTGGCGCTCACCGGGCGCTCATGCCGGGCTCTGGACGCGGCGACGGAGGATCAGCGCGGCTGCGGCTGCGGCGGCGGCGCCCGCGGTGTCGATCACCACGTCGCGGGGCGTACCCGTGCGGCCGTCGACGGTGAGCTGGTGCAGCTCGTCGGACACGGCGTAGGCCACCGAGATGGCCAATGCGGCCCCGGCGGCCGTGCGTGGGGACAGGCGGGTCCGAAGCGCTCGCCACCAGAGGCCGAAGAGGAGCGCGTATCCAACGAAGTGACCGATCTTGCGGGAGAGGACGTAGGCAAGCCCGTGATCGCCGCCGTCGCCGGGCGTCGCCGACAGCGCGAATATCAGGGCCATCAGGAGCAGCGGGGGCAGCCACAGTGCGGCCGCCCGGAGGAGCCGGTGCATGCCCATAACCTATTGCTCCGCGGGTCTACACTCGGGCCGGTGCTGGCGATCAGCTCGAAGTCTCCCTACGCGGTGCGCGCGCTCTCGGAGCTGGCGCGCCGCGGCTCCGACCAGCCGGTGCCCATCGGTGAGATCGCACGCGCGCGCGACATCCCGGTCCAGTTCCTCGAGGCCCTGTTCGCCACCCTGCGCCGCGCCGGGATCCTGCAGAGCCAGCGCGGCGTGAAGGGCGGCTACCTGTTCGCGCGGGAGCCGGCCGACGTGACCGTGCTGGAGGTGGTCGAGCTGCTGGAGGGAGAGCTGGCCGCGGACGCTCCGCTCCTCGGGCAGGTGTGGGTGGAGGCGGCAGGCGCGGTGAGGGAGGTACTGGCGCGGACCACGATCGCCGACGTGGCGGAGCGCGAGGCCCGGGAGGCGGGCGCGCCGATGTACTACATCTAGGACCGGACCTCGGTGTCCGGGTCGCTCTCGGCCTCCGCCCGCACACGATCGGTGGTCTGCTCGCCACCCACGATCCGCTCCCGCGTCTCGTTCTCGACGTAGACGTGCTTGGGGTTGGCCTTCTCCTCGGTCCCGGGCTTCGTGGTGGCCGCGCCAAACGCCCCGGTGAAGAACAGGAACCCGCCGGCCACCAGGACGATGAGCAGCCCGATGGCGAACAGCTCTACTCCCATGGCGGAGACCTTGCCCGTCCCCAGCAGGGGTAAACCTCGCCCGGCTTCGCCGGATGCCGACGGCGGCGCCCGAAGTCCTCCAGCGGGTGCCCGGCCGGTACCGTTGGAGCGATGAGCGTCAGCTCGATCAGCCGGACGCTCCCCGACAACCTCTCCGATCTGGTCGGCGGCACGCCAATGGTCCGCCTCGGGCGCCTGGCGCCGGACTGCGGCGCTGAGCTGGTCGGCAAGCTCGAGGCCTACAACCCGGCGGGCAGCGTGAAGGACAGGATCGGGGTGGCCATGATCGAGGCGGCCGAGGCCGAAGGGCGCATCGAGCCCGGCCGTACCACCATCGTGGAGGCCACGTCGGGCAACACCGGCATCGCGCTGGCCTTCGTGTGCGCCGCGCGGGGGTACGAGCTGGTCCTGGCCATGCCGCAGGGGATGAGCCGCGAGCGGGAGGGGCTGCTGCGCCTCTACGGGGCCCAGGTGGAGATAACGGAGTCGATGGGTGGGATGAACGAAGCGGTGGACGCCGCCCGCCGGATCGCCGCCGAACGCGGCGACGCCTTCATCTGCGACCAGTTCGCCAACCCGGCCAACCCCGCGGTGCACCGGCGCACCACCGCCGAGGAGATCTGGCGCGACATGGAGGGTCGAATCGACGTCTTCGTTGCGGGCGTCGGGACGGGGGGCACCATCACGGGCGCCGGCGAGCGCCTCAAGGAGCGCACCCCCGGGCTGCACGTCATCGCGGTCGAGCCCAAGGGATCGCCCGTGCTGTCGGGCGGGCTGGCCGGCCCGCACAAGATCCAGGGTATAGGGGCGGGCTTCGTGCCGCCCGTGCTCAACCGCGAGATCGTCGACGAGGTGATCGCGGTCGACGACGAGGACGCCATCGAGACGGCCCGTGCCTGCGCCCGCCGCGAGGGCGTGCTTGCGGGCATCTCCTGCGGAGCGGCGCTGTCGGCGGCGATCCAGGTGGGCTCACGCCCGGAGATGCGGGACAAGCGGATCGCCGTGGTCATGCCCGACTCGGGCGAGCGCTACGTGAGCACCCCCTTCTTCGCCCCTACCTGATGCTGGGCCTGGGAACCCTCACACGCGTCGCGCGCGAGCTGCGCGAGGACCTGACCGCCGCGCAGGAGCGCGATCCAGCCGCCCGCAGCGTGGGTCGGCTGGAGATCCTGCTGACCTACGGCGGGGTGCAGGCGCTGCTCTCGCACCGCGTGGCCCATGCCCTGCACGAGGCGGGCGTGCCGGTCGCGCCCGGGCTGCTGGCCAACGCCACGCGAGTCGGCACCGGTGTGGAGATCCACCCCGCCGCCGAGATCGGGCCGGCGCTGTTCATCGACCACGGAGCGGGGGTGGTAATCGGTGAGACGGCCGCGATCGGCCGCGACGTGACGCTCTACCAGGGCGTGACCCTCGGCGGTACCGGCTTCGCGCGGGGCAAGCGCCACCCCTCGGTGGGCGACGACGTGGTGATCGGGTCGGGCGCCAAGCTGCTCGGGCCGGTCGCCGTGGGCGACCGGTCCAAGATCGGCGCCAACTCGGTGGTGGTGCACGACGTGCCCGCGAACTCCACGGTGGTGGGCAACCCCGGGCACCCCGTGCGGGTGGACGGCAAGCGTCCCGACGGGCCCGACGCCGACTGGGCCCACCTTCCCGACCCGGTGGCCGACGCGCTGCGCGGCCTGGCGGACCGAGTGTCCGAGCTCGAGGGCCTGATCGCCGACAGCACCGGCAAGCGCCCGGCGGGAGGCGAGGTGCGCCCGCTGCGCCGCCGCGGTGGAGGGGATCCGGCGGGCGGTTAGCCGTCCGGCGCTCTCTCCGGGCTCGGCCTAATAGAAGACCGTGCGCGTGCGGTGGCGCGGCACCGCCTTGTATCCGGGCGCCTGCCCGCGGTTCCACAACCAGTTGTCGATCTGCCTCGGCGCCACGCCGCTGCGCTGCGCGATCAGCTCGCAGGCGTGGAGCGCGCACGCACGGATCTCCCGCTCTTGGGGTCCGGGGACCAGCAGCTCCTCGGCGTCGATATGGGCGGCCAGCTCCGCCTGGTAGCGCAGGACGCCGTCCATCCGCAGCACGTGGGGCACGAGGTTGTCCGCGAAGATGGTGAGCCGGTCGAGGTCGGCGAAGGTGCCCACGCCGGCGAGCGCGAGGTCGTTGGCCACGATCTGAGCCCGCTTGTAGAAGCCGGTGTCGTCGTAGAAGGGCATACCGGCGGCCAGCCGCTCGGCCAGGCGCTCGGCTGAGCCGCCGGCCGCATCGACCACGGCCACGGCCGAGCGCCGGCCGAGGAACACACCGAGGTCGTTCAGCGCCCGGGCGTAGAGCGCCATCAGCTCGTGCCCGGAGTCCTGTCCCAGCACCCGCGCGACGGCGGGCCCGTCCAGCGCGACCAGCTGGGCGGATGACCACGGGCCCTGCGCCCGGAAGCGGTCGGTGAGAGCCGAGGCGACCGTGAAGTAGCCGGAGCATCCCGGGCGCTTGCGCAGGGTGGGAAACCAGCCCGATCCGAAGTTGATCGAGTCCAGGCAAAGGAAGAAGCAGGTGACCTCCTCGCGCGAGCCCTCGAGGTAGTGACGGTCGGGATCGAGCTGGGGCGCCGGGACGGGCTCGACCGCGTCGAGCTGGTCGAGGTCGATGGAGACCGAGAGCGCTCCGGCCGCCACCGCGGCGCAGGTCTGCCTGACGCGCTCGAGAAGGCCCACGCCCGGCAGGGTGCCAGCCGGCGGCCTCAGCCTGCTCGTGCCTTCACGGTGCGGGCGTTCGCTTGACCAGCAGGTAGGAGAGCCACAGCCCCAGCGCGAAGACCGGCAGGCCCATCGCGGTGCGGGCGATCCCGAGCGCCACCACGGAACCCGCGAGGTAGAGGGGCAGCTGCACGAGCAGACGCGCGGCGAACAGGCCTGCCCACAGCCAGGTCGCGCGGTTGAAGGCGCGCATTCGCAGCGGGTCCGCGCGCCAGGGTGTGGCCTGGCTGCCGTCGAGCTGGGTGACCACGTAGCCCACCAGCGGCCGCCGCACGAGGATCGAGACCACGAACGCCGAGGCGTAGGCGGCGTTGGCGATCAGCCCGGGGAGGAAGAAGTCCTCCGCGCGTCCGCTGCGGGTGGCGACGAAGGCGGCGATGGCCACGCCTAGGAGACCCGAGATCGCGTACCGGGGCGATTGGCGGCGCGCCAGGCGTGCGACGGCGAGCACCAGCGCGAGGCCCACGGCGACGCCCGCCGAGACGTTGGTGTCCGAGCCCGAGAGCGTGTAGGCGACCACGAACGCGACCGCGGGCACCACGTTCTCGGCCATGCCGAGCGGTCCGCCCACGGCTTCGACGAGGTTGGGCGGGCCCTGCCGCTGGGTGTTCTCGTGCGCGGCCAGAGTTCGGTTGATCCTAGGGACGGGAGCGCGCCCTCAGCCAGTTGGGGGCGCCCGCGCGGTAGCCGGCTCGGCTCCTAGACTCCTGCCGGTGCCCGCTGCCCTTGCCGCGACCGGCGTACAGAAGCGCTACGGCCGGGCCCAGGCGCTGGCGGGCGCCGATCTGCGGGTGGAGGAGGGCGAGCTGTTCGGCCTGCTGGGACCCAACGGGGCCGGCAAGTCCACTCTGGTGAAGATCGCGTGCGGGCTGGTGGCGCCCAGTGGCGGGACCGTGGAGGTCTTGGGAGCGCCCGCCGGCTCGCGGGAGGCCCGGCGCCGAATCGGCTACCTGGCCGAGCTCTTTCGCTTCCCCGGGTGGCTGAGCGCCTGCGAGCTGCTGGAGCTCCACCAGCGGCTGGCCGGGTCGGTCGGCGGGCGCGACGAGCGCTCGGAGCTGCTCGACCTCGTGGGTCTCGGCGAGGCCACCGAGGTCAAGGTCGAGACGATGTCCAAGGGCATGCAGCAACGCCTGGGGATCGCCCAGGCTCTCGTGGGCTCTCCGCGGCTGCTGATGCTCGACGAGCCCACCAGCGCCCTCGACCCCATCGGGCGCCGGATCGTGCGCGACCTGCTGCTCGAGCTGAAGGCGCGCGGCGTCGCCGTCCTGCTGAACTCCCATCTGCTGAGCGAGATCGAGCTGGTGTGCGATCGGGTCGCCATCATGCTCGCCGGACGTGTGGTCTCACAGGGCGCACCCGCGGAGCTGGCGCGCCCGCGCGGCGTCGAGGTCGAGACGGGATCGGGCACGCGCCTGTTCGAGGGCGCCGGCCGAGACGACACCCCGAAGATCGTCGCGGGGCTCGTCTCCGAAGGCCAGGAGGTGTTCGGCGTGCGCGTGCTCTCCTCGACCCTGGAGGAGACCTACCTCGAGGCGGTCGGCGGCGGATGAGCGGCGTCCGGATCGTGGTGTGCTACGCCCTGCAGGAGAGCCTGCGGCGGCGGGTGTTCCTCGTGGTCCTCGTACTCACCGCTGTCTTCCTCGCGCTCTACGGCTACGGCGCCTCGCTGGCCTTCGACGAAACCAGCGGGTTTACGGGAAGTGGAGACCCGGTCGAGGCCGAGGTGCTCACCGGCTCCACCATCTTCGGGCTCGCGATGTTCTCGATCCTCTTCCTTGGAGCCGTCCTGGCCGTGTTCCTCACCCTCAGCTCCGTGCGCGGCGACGCCGAGCGCGGCCTGCTCCAGCCCCTGGTTGTCAGGCCACTCGGGCGCACCCAGCTCCTGGTGGGTCGTTTCGCGGCGGCCGCCACGGTGTGCGCCGGGTATGTCCTGGGCGTCTACTTCCTGGCCATGCTCATCACGGGCCTGGTCGGCGGCTGGTGGCCCGACCGCGTGCTCGGGCCCGGCATCGCGCTCGCGGCCGCGGTGTGCGTGATCGCCGCGCTCACGCTGCTCGGGTCGGTGTACCTGTCGGCCACGGCCAACGGGATTGCCGTGTTCATGGTCTTCGGCGCGGGACTGGCCGCCGGCCTGCTGGGTCAGATCGGCGAAGCCCTCAGCTCGAACAGCCTCGAGCGCATCGCGAGCGTGGCCAGCTGGATCCTGCCCTTCGAGGCCCTCTACCAGTCGGGCCTGGACGGACTGACCGCGGACGCCACCGGGTTCACCGACATCGCGGTGCAGCTGGGTCCCTTCGGCGGAGCTCAGGGCGCGAGCGCGCTGCTGTGGCCGTGGGCGCTGACCTACGTCGTCGCCGTCGGGCTGGCCGCCCGCTGGGGCTTCATGCGCCGCGACCTCTGACGCTCCCGAGCCCTCCGACCCCCGCTCTATCCTCGGAGGAGTGACCACCGCGCTCGCTCCGGAGGCCCTTCTAGAGGGTCTCAACGACCCCCAGCGGGACGCGGTGTCCCACGAAGAGGGCCCCCTGCTGATCCTGGCCGGCGCCGGATCGGGAAAGACCCGCGCGCTCACCCGCCGGATCGCCTACCTCGTGGGTACCGGGGCGGCCCAGCCGAGCGAGATCCTCGCCATCACCTTCACCAACAAGGCGGCCGCCGAGATGCGCGACCGCGTCGAGGTGCTCGTGGGCGCGCGGGCACGGGCGATGTGGGTGATGACCTTCCACTCGGCCTGCGCCCGGATCATGCGCTCCGACGCCGAGCGCCTGGGCTACACCCGCGGCTTCACGATCTACGACGAGGCCGACTCGGTGCGCCTGGTCAAGCAGTGCGCCGACGAGCTGGGAGTGGACTCCAAGCGGTTCCCCCCGCGTGGCCTCAAGCGCCAGATCTCCGACGCCAAGAACGGGCTGCTCGACGCCGGGGCCTACCGGCTCAAGGTCGACTCCTACTTCGAGCAGACCGCCGCCGACGTCTACGAACTCTACGAGCAGAGGATCCACGGCATGAACGCCGTGGACTTCGACGACCTGCTGTTTCGCTGCGTCAACCTCTTCGAGCTGTTCCCAGAGGTGCTCGACCGCTACCGCCGCGCCTTCCGCCACGTGCTCGTCGACGAGTACCAGGACACCAACCACGCCCAGTACCGCTGGCTGCGGCTGCTCACGGACGAGCATCGCAACCTGGCGGTGGTGGGCGACGATGCACAGTCGATCTACGCGTTCAGAAATGCCGACATAAGCAACATTCTGGACTTCGAGAAACACCATCCCGACGCCAAGGTGATCAAGCTCGAGCAGAACTACCGCTCGACGCAGACGATCCTCGACGCCGCCAACGCGCTGATCGCCAACAACCGCTCGCAGAAGGCCAAGCACCTGTGGACCGACGTCGGCCAGGGCGAGCCGCTCCACGTGCGCGAGCTCGAGGACGAGCACGCCGAGGCGCGCTTCGTGGCCGGGGAGATCGAGCGCTACGTGGAGGGCGGCGGCTCGCGCGACGACGTGGCCGTGTTCTACCGGGCCAACGCCCAGAGCCGGGTGCTCGAGGACACGCTGGTGCGCTACGGGGTGAGCTATCAGGTGATCGGCGGCACCCGCTTCTACGAGCGCGCCGAGATCCGCGACGCGCTGGCCTATCTCACACTGCTCACCAACCCGCAGGACGTGGTCTCTTTCCAGCGCGTGGTCAACTCGCCCCGGCGCGGCATCGGCGACACCTCCCAGGCGCGGATGGTCTCCCACGCCAACACGATCGGCGAGCCGATCTTCGACGTTGCCATGTGCCCCGAGGACGTGCCCGGGCTGGGCTCGGCTGCCATCAAGGCGGTGGGGCGCTTCATGGACACGATGGAGAAGCTGCGCGACCGGGCGGACGGCGCGTCGGTAGGGGACCTGCTCCAGGAGACCCTGGGCGACTCCGGCTACATCGCGGCGCTCGAAGCCGAGCGTACGATCGAGTCCCAGGGCCGGCTGGAAAACCTCGAGGAGCTGGTCGGCGTGGCGCGCGAGTACGACACCAGCGCCGACGATCCGTCCGTGGAGGAGTTCCTCCAGCAGGTGTCGCTGTTCACCCAGCAGGACGACCTCCGCGACGACGAGGGGATCGTGAAGCTGATGACCCTGCACAACGCGAAGGGTCTCGAGTACGACCTGGTCTTCATGATCGGGATGGAGGACGGGATCTTTCCCCACTCGCGCTCGATCGAGGCGGGGGACATCGAGGAGGAGCGCCGCCTGGCCTACGTGGGTGTCACGCGGGCACGCAAGGAGCTCTTTCTCACCCACGCGCGCACGCGGGCGCTCTACGGCGGGCGCGAGTGGAACGTGCCCAGCCGGTTCCTCGGCGAGATCCCCGGTCGGCTCACTGACGCCGATCAGCAGCCGGGCGCGCGCCGCTCGGCGGGGATGTGGACCGGGGGGGGCACTACCTCCTGGGGCGGTGCCCCCGGCTCGGTCCCGACCGCTCCGGCGGCGCCCGGGCCCTCGGCCGGCTTCTCGATGGGCGACGACGTGACCCACGTCAAGTTCGGCGAGGGCGTGGTCACGGGGCTCGAGTCGGGCGGACTGGTGGTGGTCCGCTTCAGCTCCGACGGTATGGAGCGCAAGCTGATGGCCGACTACGCACCGCTCAAGAAGCGAGGAACCTGAACGCTCCCGCCCCCCTTGTAAGGCCATGAGCGCGGAGATCATCGACGGTAGGGCGGTGGCCGCCGGCGTGCGCGAACGCGTGGCGGGCGAGGTGCGCGAGCTGCGCTCCCACGGCGCCGATCCCGGCCTGGCCACGGTGCTCGTTGGCGACGATCCGGCCTCCCACGTGTACGTGCGGATGAAGCGCAAGGCGTGCGAGGAGGTGGGCATCACCCCGATCCACCACGAGCTCGACGCCGCCACCCCCGCCGGCGAGCTGCGCGACCTGCTCACGGCGCTCAACGAGGATCCCGCGGTCAGCGGCATCCTGCTCCAGCTCCCGCTCCCGGCGCACTTGGACCCCGACGAGATGACCGGCCTGATCGCACCCGAGAAGGACGTGGACGGGCTCACCGCGCTCAGCGCGGGGCTGCTGGC
>Ga0136627_1001072_pt1 | contig 10691 bp, 9 predicted proteins | sample AntDrymUQ4892206_2_FD_104652 | JGI IMG/M metagenome (GOLD analysis project Ga0136627, IMG submission 104652) | Polar desert sand microbial communities from Dry Valleys, Antarctica - metaG UQ489 (22.06) | ecosystem: Environmental > Terrestrial > Soil > Desert | place: Antarctica: Dry Valley... | reverse complement strand
TGCGTCGCCACCGCTGACGGCGCAGTCGCGACGGCGTCGTGTCGCCCCGGGAGTCACGCAGCAAGCCGATGCCGAGGCCGGCCAGCAGACCGAGCATGGTGCCGCTGGCGACGGGTACCTCCGGGTTGACCCTGGAGGCCTGCGTCGATGCCTTGGCTCCCACCACGATCCGGCCCACGTCCGGGGTGGCAGCGAACTGGTCCTCGAGGTAGACGCGCTGCGCGGACAGCCGCTGCTCCAGCGTGAGCGCGGGGCCACCCAGGCGCGCGCCGCTGAGCAGCACGTCGTTGAGCTGGTCGGTCAGCTCCTGCAGCTCGCTCGCCAGGCGACGCATCTCGGTGGTCCGGCTGTTGGGCAGCTCGCTGCTGCGCACCTCCAGCAGGGTCTTGGCGGCCACGTCCGCGCCGCGCTGCGCGAGGTCGGCGTCGGGGTGGGAGAACGTCACCCGCAGCACCTCGCTCAGCGGCTGGGCGTCGACGACCAGCGCCCGCTGCACCCGCTCCGCGTCCAGTCCCGTCGCCGCGGCCACCGCGTCGGCGACCAGGCGTGAGCGCAGGATCGCCGCGTCGGTGTCGATGGTGACCAGGCGCGGCGGACGCTGGACCGGGTCGATCGGCGTGGACGCCGGGATGCGGCCGAGCAGCACCGTGGCCGTCGCCGAGTGGGTGGCCGACTCGGCGCGCAGGACGAGCACGCCTCCGGCCGTGCCCAGGAGCATGCCGATGAGGATCAGCAGCAGATGCCGGCGCGCGGTGGCCGCGTAGTGCTCGAGGGTCGGCAGTCGATTCATGTGCGCCAGACCGGTGCACGGCCGAGCAGCTGCGACAGGCGCTCGTCATGGGCAGCGAAGTAGTCGGTGAGCTCGTCGCGCACGGACTCCCCCATCGGGGCGCGCGACCGTGCGTTGTACCGGTCGAAGCGAGCCGGCATCGCCACCGGTGCCCCCAGGAACTCCAGCAGGCGGGCGTACTCCTGCTCGGGCTCGGCGAAGAACCGCTCGCTCTCCATGACGTGCACCTGTGACCTGCCGAGGGCGTCGACGAACGGCTGCAGCTGATCGGCGTAGTGTCCTCGAGCGCGGTACGCCTGGTGCCGGTGCACCATGCTCTGGTAGCCCTCGTCGGCCAGCATGCGGTCGAGCTCCGGACCCACTCGCCGCGACTCGAGCTCCAGGGCACGGTCGAATGACTCGCTCTCGAAGCCCCGGGCGTACTCGTGCTGGTAGGCCGAGTAGGCCCGCTCCACCGGGTCACGCACCATGGCCACGATCTTGATGCCGGGCAGGTCGTGGAGGATCCGCCCGGGCGCGTGCGGATGGAACATGTAGTAGCCGCTCGCGTCGAAGCAGCGACGCTGTCCGTCCCGCTCGATCGGGAAGTGCCCGCGATACCAGCTGGGTCCACGCGCGTAGTTGACGTCGAAGTAGTTGACGCCCTTGTGGTAGTTGGCCGACACGATCGCCGGATGGGCGATCAGGGCGCGGAACAGCGAGGTCGTTCCGCAGCGCTGACCGCCGACCAGCAGGAACGCCGGTCCGGACCGCCAGCGGGCGGTCACCGCCCCGAAACTGGTCGCCGCCTTGCGGCCGGCTCGCTTGAGGGCGATGGGGGCTGCACTCTTCATCGTCATGTCATGCCTTCGTCGGTACGGAGGGGACGTCGAGCTGGTCGAGGACCCACCGGGTCCGTGGTCGTGGGGCAGCACCCGGGGACTGATCCTGCAGGTAGCGCAGCAGGATCTCGGCCTGGTACAACGCGACGACGATGTCGGCGTCCTGCTCGCTCCGGTCGGCGAGGACGAGCAGGTCGCGGGCCGCGGCGAGCAGGGCCGGCAGGCAGGCGGCAGCCGGCGTTCCGTCGCGCCACAGCAGCTGGGCCCGGTGGTGCACGGCGTCGTACCCGATCGGCGCGCCGTCGGCGAAGCGCTCCCAGTCCCAGGCCTGCAGCCGGCCGCGATGCCGGCCGATGTTCCACGGAGACCAGTCGCCGTGCCAGGCGCCGACCTGCAGGATCCGCTGGCCGGCTCGCTCGACGAGCAGGTCGAGGTGGCGGGTGACGCGGTCGAGCTGGGGGGTGTCCGGCCAGCGGTGGGTCCGGGCGTGCAGCTCGGCGGCCAGGTCGAGCACCGACCGCTCGCGTCGGCCGGTGAGCTCCGCCACCTCCAGCGCAGCCGCCAGCTCGGGGTCGTCGTCGGTGCCGCGTGCCTGGGATGCCTCCAGCGGGCTGAGCAGCAGCAGCTCGAGCCCCTTCCACCGCCCGGTGTGCAGCACACGGGGCAGCTGCAGCAATGCCGCCTGCTGTCCCGCGGCGGCGATGGTCTGCAGCGCCCGCGCCTCGGCTCGCACCAGCTCCCCCACCGGATCCTCAGCGGCCTTGAGGAAGGCCAACGTGTCTCCCTCTGCAGAGAAGACCCGCAGCACGGGTTTGCGGTTGGGCCGGTCGCTGCCGAGCAGCACGCCCACGCGTACCGGTCGCTCGAGCAGGCTCGCGAGGTGCTCGACGATCCCCGCCCGCGGGCCGACGTGCAGGCGCGACACCGGCAGCAATGCCAGGGCACGCGAGGCCACCGCCGTCTCGAGGATCCGTCGGGCGACGGCGTCGCGCCGGCGCGCGTCGTGTCGCCGCAGCATCGTCGAGGCAGCCGGGACCGTGACGGGCACGAGCAGCCGGGGCCGCCGCCGGGACGGCAGGATCCACCAGGTGCGCTCGTTACCTGGTCCGGGTCTGCGAGTCACGTGGGCGTCCCCGCCCGGCCACAACGCCTGGACCGAGGAGCGCAGGTACTCCGAGGGCAGGGCATCGACGTTCACGACGTGTCCTCTGCCGGCTCGTCGACCAGCCGCCGGTTCATCAGTCCGATGCCGAGCAGCAGCGTGTACAGGGGTGACTCCAGCGAGTCGTACACGAAGAAGAAGACCAGGCTCATCACGATGCTGACGCACCCGGCGATCGCGATCGGGTCCTCGGAGCGCAGATGTCGACGCAGCTGGGTGAACATGAACCCGAGGTAGAGCGCGGTCCCGACGAACCCGGTGGTGAAGATGAGTCGCCACAGGAAGCCCTGCGTCCCCATCGGAGGGGCCGCACACTGCTGGCAGTCCGGGGTGCCTCCCCCCGCGATCGAGGCGAAGTTGCCCTGCACCTTGCGATTGCTGCCGAACCCCAGCACCGGCGAGCCCTGGCTGGTGGAGCTTATGACGGTCTCGGCCACCGTGCCGCGACGGTCGTCGCTGTGCGGGGTCTCGATCCGCAGCATGACGGTGTCGTACAGCGGCGTGGCGACGAAGGCGGACCCTCCGACCACCACCGCGGTGGCGAACAGCCCGACCGCCCACATCCGGCCCATCGTGGTGAGCTTGACGACCACGAACACCGCGGCGACGAAGAGCCCTCCCCACAGCCCGCGGTTGAGCGAGTACGCGACCGGCACGAAGGCCAACGCCAGCACGAACGGAGCGGCCTTGCGCCGCCATCCGGCGTCCTTGCCCAGCCACGCCACGCAGAAGAACGGCAGGAACATCGCCAGGTTGTTGCCCCAGGCGTTGGCATAGGCGAACGGAGCCACCGGCCGCGGCTGCACGTACCCCAGGAACTCGCTCGCCTCCGACAGCGTCGGGTGCACGAGCGAGTAGACGAACCCGGAGTTCCCGAAGCCGTGCACCATCTCCACGAGCGAGGGGAAGCTGACGCCGGGCAGCAGCAGTCCGGCGGTGCCTCCGACCAGTGTGATGACGAACATGCCGGCCACCAGCCGGATGACGCGCAGGGTCGGGAGCTCCTTCTCCGACAGGTTCATGACGTACAGGCAGACCACGGTGATGGCGATCAGCCACAGCCCGCGATAGGTGAAGGGCACCAGGCGACCCAGGGAGCCGCCCGGGACCGCACCGGGGGCGTCGGCCCAGAGCACGGCGACGCCGGCGGTGACCCAGACGAGGAACATCAGCCAGAAGCCGAACCCGTGCGGGACCCTCAGCGGCCGGCGTCGCACCAGCTCGGCGGCCATCGGCACCGCGAACACGAGGAAGACGAAGTGGCTGATGCCCATCAGCCACCACAGCGGGAACAGCGCGTACAGCGCCGTCAGCGGCCAGCCTGCTGGCAGGAACCGGTGTGGGCTGGTCTGCGGTGGCGCCGGATGGACGGTGGCAGTCACGGGACCGACGTCCCGCTCCAGCGGGCGCGCAGCCGCACGCCGAAGGTGGCCTCCACCTCGTCGATCTCGGCACCGAGCACCTCCCAGACGTACGCCCGGTCTGACTCGGACAGCGTGGGACGCTCCGCCAGCGGCCGGTACAGCAACCGTTGGGTCAGTGCCGAGCGCTTGACCGCACCGACCACACGGGCGCCGTCGTGCTCGCGCGCCCAGTCGGCGGCTCGGCGTACCGAACGGGCGAGCAGTGCCGACCGCGCCGCGCTGGCGGGCAGCCGTGCTGCCAGCAGGGCCGCGTCGAGCTCGAAGGGTGCAACGTCTAGCCACTGCAGCGTCGCGTCGATGAACCCCTGCGGATCCTCGACCAGGTCGTCGAACACCGCCACGTGCACGTACGAGGGGTCCACGTGCTCGAGGAAGCGACGCAGCCCGGTCGCGTAGCGCCCGTGCTCGAGCAGCTCCGGCCGATCGCTCAGCGCCTGCCGGAACGTGCCGGTCGGCTGCCCCTGCTTGCGCATGTAGAGGTAGGAGGAGAAGGCCCGGTCAGCGGGATCGCGGAGCGTGACCATCAAAGAGACCGGTCCCAGCGTGGCGGCGATGCGGTCAGCTGCTCGGTCGTGGAACAGGTAGTCCTGGCAGATCTCGCCGACGATCGCGTGGTCATCGGTGGCGTCGCTGAACTGCTGGGCGTACCAGTCGACGCCCCGGTCGTAGTAGCGGTCGAAGAAGTACAGGTCCTTGGCCGGCGTCAAGTAGATCTGCGGATGCCGGATCAGCACCTCGTGCAGCCACGTCGACCCGGCCTTGTCCGGGCCGATGTACAGCATGTTCGGTAGTCGTCGGCTCATCCTGGCCTCTCGGTCTCGGCGGTGGGCGGGTCGGTGCGCATGTCGCTGGGTAGATCGGAGGGCGGGTCGGTGGGTAGATCGGACAAGAGGGGAAGGCGCGCCCGCTCCAGTCGCTCCAGGGTCCCACGGGTCAGCCGTCCCACTCGGCCGATCTCCGCAGGCGTCAGCCGAGACCGCCAGCTGTGCAGGACCTCGTTGCGTTCCCGGCCGAAGCGGTGCAGGTCGCGATCGCCGGTCCGGTCCCGGCTGGCGCTGATGCGTCCGCGGGTGGCGACGGGCGGGAGCCCGAGGTGACGGCGCAACGACGCCACTGCGGCGTCGCCACCACGGATCAGCTCCTCGTGGCTGACCACCGTGGCCTGCGCGATCCCGGCGAGACCCTGCAAGGCGGTGTCGTTGAGGAAGCTCCAGAAAACGGCCATGGCGTCGGCGTCGTCCGGAGCCTCGTCGTCGTTGTCGGGTGGCAGGTCGGGTGCTCCGAGGGCGACTACCTCGTCGACGTCGGCCTGCCAGCCCATGCGACGGTAGCTGGCCAGGACAGCACAGGGGTTGCGGTACAGCAGGACCGGTCGGGCGCCGGTGATTCGGACGACCACGGGGATCGAGAGCAGCGCGAACGGGTCCTTGACGATCGTGCAGGTCCACGGGGTCGCCGCCGCCAGCTGGCGGATGCCGTATCGGCTGAGAGTGCGCGGCTCGAGCCCGCGGTAGATGCGCCGCATCAGCCGCGTCTGCCGCGGCGCGGGCCGCTGCAGCCGCACCCAGCTGTCGACGCTGCCGCCGAGACCGAACTGGCGCCCCCGGGGATTCATCGGCTCACGGCCGGGCATGCCGGTCCTCGGCCCGGACGCCAGCGTGCGGGCTAGCCAGGTGGTGCCCGAGCGAGGCACGCCGGTCACGAGAAGGGGAGCGTGGACGGCCATGTCAGGTGATGCCGCGGCCGAAGTGTCGTGTGAGGCGCAGCGACCGCAGCGGGTCGAGGCCGGTGAGGGCGGTGATCAGGGCCAGGACGGCGTGCGGCGCGACCGGCCAGCGTGACAGCGCGCGCGCGGCCCAACGCAGCGCGGTGCGACGGTGACCGAGGGTGGCGTGGGCGAAGGCGACCTGACCGAGGATGCGGGCGTGACCGGGTCGGCTCTCTGCGAGCTCGGGGTGGATCCGCAGGAGGTACTCCAGCGCCTCGGCGACGATCTCGGAGCGCTCCCGGAACCACGAGGTGGTGTTCTTGCGAATGTCGGCCAGCGGCTCGTTGACGACACCGACACCGCCCTGGGTGCACAACCGCAGCAGCCACTCGTAGTCCTCCGCGTAGCTCGCCGGGAGCTGCTCGTCGTACCCGCCGACGGCGTCGAAGACCCAGCGACGCATCAGCAGGGTGGAGGAGTGCAGCTCCTTGCGCCGTGAACGCAGCAGCGCAGCACGGCTGACGCGCGCGCAGTCGCCCGGCCAGTCCACGGTCCGGTCGTCGAAGAGCAGTCGGATGCCGGCGCCGACGACGACGAGGTCCGGCTCGGCGAGCATGCGCTCCACCTGGAGCCGGATCTTGGCCGGGTGCCACACGTCGTCGTCGTCGCAGGAGGCCACGAAGTCACCCTGCACGTACGGCAGTCCCGCGTTGCGCGCCGCCGCGAGGCCGGTGCTGTGCTCGGTACGGACCACACGGATCGCGCGCCGATCGGTGGCCAGCTCGGTCAGGGCCCTGTCGACGTCCTCCTGGTCGTGCACCACGACCAGCTCGATCGGGCCGGGGTAGTCCTGCTCGACGACGCCCTGCACCGACCACCGCACCAGATCGGGCCGTCCACGGGTGGGGAGGATCACCGAGACCAGGGGGAGCTGTGCCGACACGCGTTCGGCGGCGTTCATGCGTCTCCTCGGCGGTGGCCCAGGTATCCGTACCCGAGCAGCAGAGGTGCGGCCAGTGCGGTCACCGCACGTCGGTCGCGCCGAGGCATGCCGGCGCGCCACGCCTCGTCCAGCCGGAGCTCGATCGGGCCGCTGGTGAACCGGGAGGGGTTACCGGCCAGGCCGTGGCTGGCACCGAGGTGCACGTGCCGATCCTCGACCCCACGCACGCCCGCCGCCTGCTCCGACAGGCCGATCCTCTGGAACGTGCGCACCAGGGTCGTGTGCGCGTCCCGCACCAGGTCCTCGTAGCGGATCCGGGTCGAGTGCCGCGCCACCCGGGCGAGCGCCTCGCACTCCAGCTGGAAGGCGCTCCACCGGGCGACCGTACGGCTCACCTGGTGGGTGGCCATGGTCGCGGTCCCCCCGGCCTCGAGAGCTTGCGGACGGGCTACACCGGACTTGGCCCAGCTGTAGGCGACGCCGCGCACGTCGCGGACGAGATGGACGACCCTGAGGTCGACCGCCCCGCTGCGGGCGAGTGCGAGCCCGTGCGCGGGCCACTTGCTGGCGTCGACGACGACGGATGCCCCCGATACCTCGCGCACGGCCTCGTAGAGCCGGGCGTAGCGACTCCCCAGGGTCGTCAGCGCGGTGGACAGAACACCCGATGTCCGCGGAGCAACGAGCTTGGGGAAGTGGCGCTGACGCCCCACCTGCCGCTGTAGCGCGGCCACCTGCTGCATCGTCTCGGCGTCCCAGCCGCCGAAGGCACGCTGCCCGACTCGGTGCCAGAACGGGCACTGCTCGAAGGGCTCGCCGCAGCCGCAGCGCTCACCGCTGATGCTCACCTTGCGGAAGAGCTCGATCAGCTCCCCGATGTTCACGCACCCCGGTTGCTGCCCGAGCAGCCGCTCGAGCAGGGTGCTGCCCGACCGGCCCGAGCCGGCGATGTAGACGACCACCGGACCGGTGGTGGCCCTCGTCGAATCCGCCGGTGCTGTCGGCTGCATCGCCGGTCCTCCCCCATCGCGTCGCGGGGCGCCTCGAGGACCAGCGCTCGCCCGGCGGGCGATGCGTGGTCAGCGCCGTCCCGGGCGCATGGCACGTGCCTCATGGTACCGAGCCGGCCGCTGGGTTCGTCGCAGATCGAGCGATCTCCCTGGTTCAGCGGGGTCCTGAGTTCAGCCAGGGCGCTTGATGCGGGCGACCCGCTCACGGCGCAGCGTGCGGGCGAAGACACGCTCACGTGCGCCGTGCAGCTCCCAGCTCTCGTGCCGGCTGTTGTCGGAGTTGAAGTACGACATCGCCACGATGTTGTGGTCGCGGGCGTGGACGAAGGCGTCGCGCATCCACCGCTTGGCCCGGCCGGGGTTGCGGGGATCCGCCCGGCAGCCGTACTCCGCGACCGCCATCGGGGTGTCACGCGCCCAGCGGCGCACCTCCCTGGCCTTGGCGGCGAAGGATCGCCAGGCCAGGCCGTTGGTCGGGGACCATGGGTTGTACAGGTCGACCCCGAAGACCGCCGCCTCAGGCACCACCCACTGCGCAGGCTGGGCGTCGCTGCGTCGAGGGTCGAACGTCCAGTGCTGCAGGACGGGGACGACTGTCACGTTCGGGCAGCTGTTCCTCGCGATCCGGATGACGCGCCGCTGCATCGCAACGAAGTCCGAAGGTGACATTCCCGGACCTCCGGCGTCATTCTCGGGTTCGTGGTGGAGGGTGAAGAAGACCGGGATCCGCTGTTTGCGCAACGGGTCCAGCACCTGGTGCAGCCACCGGTCGTGCCGGCCGGCAGCAATCGAGGCCCAGCTCCCGGCCGGCTTGATCGACACGTGCGGCAGCCGCCGGTTGGCGCGGTCCTCGCGCACCCGCTCGTGCAGCTGGCGGGCGTCGCGCGGGTCGTAGTAGGTGCGGCGGACGGACAGCCGGCGACCGAGCCTGTCCTCCCAGGCGGGCAGCGAGCGCGGCCACGGCAGCGCCGCGCCGTAGAAGACGCGCCCGCGCCCGGGATCACCGTGGAAGCGAGGCACCTGTGCGGCCCCCACCGCACCGGTCGGGCCGAGCAGGGAGACGCTCGCGGCGGCAGCCGTGGTGACCCCGAGGACCTGGCGTCGAGAGATGGTCATGCGGACTCCTGGGCGAACTGTCGTAGGGCTGGCCAGAGCGGCTTCCAGCACTGTCACCGACGCCCGGAAGCGGAGGTCAGGGCGGACATCCGGATCGTACCAGTGACTATCAGTGACTATAGGCGCAAGTTGAGTAACCGGACAGCGCCTCATCAACACCTGCCAACACCCTCGCCTGCTGTGGTGGTCTTCTGCCCCATCCGCCCCGCCTGCCTCTGGTTTACCAGGGAGTCCGGCTTCGACGGCACGCGGCAGGTCCGCAGCACTGTCCACAAGTTCCGGGAACACCGTGCAGGCGAGCCGGAGCCACCTAGGCTGGGAGCAGCCCACGCGGGACGCGCGCACCATGAAATGGATGGACAATGCACACCTCGGGATCCACGACCATGCTGCTGCGCTCCGGCGCGACCCTGCTCGCGGGGATCCTGCTGGCGGGGCTGTTCGTCTCGGCCAGCAGTGCGACATCGGTCCCCGTCGGCAGTGTGACAACCGCCGGCACCGGGCTGCCGGACAGCGTCAGTCGTGTGCATGCGCAAGCCGCCGGTGACCCCGCCGGGGTCGTCTCGGCCGTGCCGTCGGCATCGACGCCCGACGTGGAGGACGGCGCCGTGCTCGACATCGCCGTCGTCGGATCCACTGCCGTGGCCTTGGGCTCCTTCAGCCGGGTGACGTCTGCAGTCGGCGATACGTCGGTGGCGCGCGACTCCGTGGTCGCTTTCGACGCGACGACGGGAGAGGTCGATGCGGCATTCAGCCCTCGCTTCAACGGGCCGGTCACCTCCGTGGCTCTCGCCGGCGACGGTGCGTCCGTGTTCCTGGCCGGCGGGTTCACGAAGGTCAACGGAGTCGCCGCGGGAGTCGTCCGCCTGGACCTCGACTCCGGCGAGATGACGGCCGGCTTCTCGCGGGTCCGGTCCGACGGTCTGGTCAAGACCTGGTCCGTCACAAGGGCCGACTGTTCATCGGAGGCACGTTCACGCGGGTCCGCGGCCCCGCCCGGTCCCGGCTGGCAAGGCTGAACGCCGCCACCGGTCTGGTGGACGAAAAGCTGCGCGTGCGGATCACCGGCAACTTCGCCGACGCGGTCGGAAGCAACCCCGCTCGCGGGAGCGTGCAGGACCTGGCTGTCACCCAGGACGCCGCACGCATGGTCGTGTTCGGCAACTTCACCCACGCGGGGGGCCTTCGCCGGCGCCAGGTCGCCATGATCCAGCTGCCGAGCAGCGGCCCCGCTTCGGTGACCGGATGGGCCACCAAGCGTTTCGACCCGGGGTGCTCGAAGAAGTCCGGCAGCTACGTACGTGCTGTGCGCTTCTCACCCGACGGCTCGTACTTCGTGGTCGCCACCACCGGCGGATACCCCGGTGACCGGCTGTGCGACACGGTCTCGCGGTGGTCCACCGCGGCCCGGAGGCCGGCGCTGAACCCCACCTGGATCGCCTACACCGGCTCCGACACGCTGTTGTCCCTGGCGGTGACCGAGGGTGCGGTGTACGTCGGCGGCCACCAACGCTGGTTCAACAACCCGTTGGCGCGTCGCAAGGGCCCGGGTGCGGTGCCACGACCAGGCCTGGCCGCACTGAGCCCGCGCAAACGGGGTGCCGTTGGCGTGGAACCCCGGACGCAACCCACGTGGCTTCGGCACCACCGCGATGCTCGTCACCGAGACCGGGTTGTGGACCGGCAGCGACACGAACACCATCGGATCGCCCAAGCG
>Ga0136627_1001069_pt1 | contig 10706 bp, 10 predicted proteins | sample AntDrymUQ4892206_2_FD_104652 | JGI IMG/M metagenome (GOLD analysis project Ga0136627, IMG submission 104652) | Polar desert sand microbial communities from Dry Valleys, Antarctica - metaG UQ489 (22.06) | ecosystem: Environmental > Terrestrial > Soil > Desert | place: Antarctica: Dry Valley... | reverse complement strand
TCTCGCTCGACCGTGGTGCAAAGTCGGGCGCCTCCGCCTGCACGGTCGATGAGCCAGGCACCACCAAAGAAGGCGAGGCTACCGGCGGCGATACCAAAGGCGAGCGTGATCGGCCCGCCGTCTTCTATGGCCTCCACCGCAAGATCCACCGAGACGGTGCTGATGAGCACGCCCGCGGCGAATCCCAGCAACATGCCGATGACCCGCTCTGGGAGCGTCACGATCATGGCCACGATGGCGCCTATGAACAACGCGCTGCCACCCGCGAGTGCCCAGAGGGCCGCCTGGAGCGCGTCGTCGGTTGCCACTATCGATCGTGCCCAGTGTGCCAAGGAGAGTTAATGATCCGTTCCTCGGCATGAACGGCTGCGGCTACCTTATCAGTGCATCCGCGGCGTAAGCTGACCCGATGGAGCACCGCCCCAAACCTTCGGAGCCGCTGGAACGTCAAAACGGCGATGCGCCGCGCCGCGTTCTGGTGGTGGATGACGAGCCGACGGTCCGGGAAGTCGTCGCACGGTATCTGGAGCGTGACGGGCTGACCGTCGAGCAGGCCTCCGACGGCGTCCAGGCGCTCGACGCGCTGAAGCGACATCCCGATCTGGTGGTGCTGGACATCATGATCCCCGGTACGACCGGCCTGGAGATCCTGCGCGAGATCCGCCGGGGTGGTGAGACGCCCGTCATCCTGCTGACCGCGCGCTCCGACGAGACCGATCGGGTGGTGGGCCTGGAGCTGGGCGCGGACGATTACGTCGTCAAGCCGTTCTCCCCCAGGGAGCTGGCCGCCCGAGTGCGCTCCGTCCTGCGTCGCAGCCGCGTCCGTCCCTCGGCGGAACGGCTGGCCTTCGAGGGGCTGGTGATCGACACCGCCGCGCGCGACGTCTTCGTCTCAGGACATCGCGTCCAGATGCGCCCGCGCGAGTTCGACCTGCTGGCGTTCCTGGCAGCCTCTCCCCGACAGGTCTTCTCGCGCTCCCAGATCCTGGAACGCGTGTGGGACGCCCCCGCCGAGTTCCAGGACCTTTCGACCATCACCGTCCACGTTCGCAGGCTGCGCAACAAGATCGAGGCTGATCCGATGCATCCGCGATGGATCACGACCGTATGGGGCGTCGGGTACCGCTTCGAGCCCTGACGCTTGCGGCAGCGCCGCTGGTCGTCGGGCTCCTGACCTTGGTGGCGCTTCAGACCGTGGGCGGATCCGGTATCTCGGCGATGTCCCCGCTCGGGATCGTCGTCTTGGGACTGGCTGCTGCCTCCACCATCGGCGTCCTGGTCCTGCCCCGGATGAGTGCTCATTCTCGGTCCCTGCGCCGCACCGTCCTTGCGGCCGGCGTCACCGCGATGTTCATCACCGGCGCGGCCATCACAGCGTCCAGCGCGGCGGTGATGCTGGAGCCGCTCCAGCTGGGCGTCCTGGTCATCATCTTCCTGTTCGGTGCGTCGCTTGGCGTGATCTTGGAGTTCAGCCTGGCTCGGTCCCTCAGTGCCGACCTTCAGCGCCTTGGCACGGCCGCTCGCAGCATCGCACGCGGAGATTACGCAGCGCGGGCCGAGCTCGACCGCCTCGACGAGATCGGTGAAGCAGGCCGTGTGATCGACCGGATGGCCTTGGAGCTTCAGGCGATGGAGCGTGGGCGCGCGGACGCCCAGACGTCGCGCCAGGCTTTCCTGGCAGCCGTGGGCCATGACCTCCGGACGCCTCTGGCCGCGCTGCGAGCCGCTGCCGAAGCACTGGAGGACGGGCTGGCGCCCGAGCCGGACCGGTACTACGCCGCGATGCGCCATGACCTGGATGCCCTGACCGGCTTGGTGGACGATCTCTTCCTCCTGGCGCGCATCGAGGGTGGGGCACTCCAGTTCCGCAGGGTCACGGTCGATATCTCCGAGCTGACCGATGAGGCGATCGAGGCACTCTCGCCGGTGGCACGTCTCAAGGACGTGCGGATCCGGCTTCAAACGAGCGGGCATGTCTATACGTCCGGCGGTCCCGCGGAGCTCTCACGGAGCCTGCGCAATCTCCTCGACAACGCCATCCGACATACGCCTCACGGGTCCGAGGTGGTCGTGGAGGTGCGCGACGAAGGTGGGCCGTTCGTTCGGGTGGTGGACCAAGGACCGGGGTTTCCGGCCGAGCTCCGCGACCAGGCGTTCGATGGCTACACGCGCATGAGCGACCTGGACGGCCGGACCGCAGGGGGAACAGGTCTCGGGCTCACCATCGCGAAGCGCTTGGTCGAGGCACACGAGGGGCGTATCTGGATCGAGCCGGGACCGGGCGGCAAGGCGGGAGCCAGGGTCTGCTTCCAGCTGCCCCCGGCGCGCTCATCACCGAACGAGATCGCCTGAATCGTTCCGCTCGCGTTAACGAGCAGGTCTCCTGTCGTTCACGAGAGGGCGCGATCGCCGGAGTATCATGGCGCTCCCGGGGGACACCTACGATCCGTGGCGCGAGGGCAAGTCAACGAACATCCCGATGCGCTCGGCGCAGACCCACCAATACGGATGAGAGCGACAGGGCGCCGGGGCACGGCGGTCGACGTGCTGACTGGTCTGACGGCGGGCGTCGTGGCAGCCCTAATGATGACCACGGTCATGCTCCTCCTTCGCTCGGCATTCGGTCTGCCGACCGCAGCTGAGCTGGTCGGAGATCGATTCGCTCCCCTTATCCCAGTTCGCGACTTCGGAGGCCTCATCTCCTGGGCGGGCGGCTACAACGAGCTCAAACAGCTGGGCGTGGCATCGGTGCTGCTGGGGCAGCTCGCGACCGGAGCGCTCGGCGGCGCTGTCTACGGCTGGCTTCGTGGCCGCTCGGCGCAGCGTCCAGCGCCTGAGCCGTGGTATCGCCGGTTGGAGGCACGCTTCCTCATCGGCTTCGTAGGCTTCCTCTGGATCGCCGCCCTCCTCGTCCTGTGGCCGGTCCTGCCCACCAACTTCGCCGGCCTGGCACCAGCACCGGCCATGATCGCCACCATCCTCACGCTTCTCCTCTCCTTCGGCATCTTCGGTGGCGCCCTGGCCGTCCTTCTGCGGTCGCTGATGCCCAGGCCCACCACCGCACCAGGCGGCGCGCAGCGCGCCGATCCCGGAGCGGGGGTCGCACAGGTCCCCCGGCGCAGCCTCTTGGTGGGCGGCCTGGCCGTTGGCCTCCTGGCGCTCAGCGGCGGCCTGCTGCGCCGGCTGTCCGACGACGCCACCTTCGCCTATGACGGGCTCCAGGTACGTGGACCGGACATCGAACCGATCACACCCAACGACCGCTTCTACGTCGTGACCAAGAACGTCATCGACCCGGACGTCAACGCGGAGCTGTGGAGCCTGACGGTCGACGGCACCGTGACGAACCCCACGACCTACTCGATGTCGGACCTGATGGCCCTGCCGCCAGTCGATCAGGAACAGACGCTGATGTGCATCAGCAACACCATCTCCGGCGGTCTGATGAGCAACGCCATCTGGCGCGGTGTGCCGCTGCGCGACGTCATCGAGCCGGCCGGGGTACGTCCTGGGACCGTCGAGGTGCTCTGCCGGTCGGTCGATGGTTACACCGACAGCTTCTCCATCGAGAAGGCGCTCGAGCCGACCACGTTGCTGGCCTACCACATGAACGGAGAGCCACTGCCCCGCCGCCACGGATACCCCGTTCGTCTGCTGGTACCCGGACTCTTTGGAGAGAAGAGCGTCAAGTGGATCACCCACGTGGAGCTGCTGCCCCACGAGGTCGACGGCTTCTACGAGCAGCAGGGCTGGGGCCCGGACTTCACCATCCCCACCCGCTCCCGCTTCGACGGCCCGGACCTGCGACAGCCCCTGGCGGTGGGGAGGCCAGTCCGCCTGCACGGTACCGCCTTCGGCGGCGACCGGGGCGTGGCCAGCGTGGAGGTCACCGTCGACGGCGGCGGGACATGGCGCCCAGCGCGCCTCGACTATCCCGGCAGCCGGCTCAGCTGGGCGCTCTGGAGCCTCGACTGGAGGCCGCAGCGGACCGGCGACTTCCGCCTGGCCGTACGGGCCACCGACGGGACGGGCATGGTTCAGACCGACCGAGGCCGCGGCGTGGTGCCGGAAGGCGCCACCGGGCATCACGTGGTCACGGCGATGGTTCGCGCGTGAGCGCCCTGCGTCTCGGGGAGATCGAGCAGCTGAGATCACTGGAGGTCAGCGGCGGCGCCATCTTCGATCGGCACCCAGCCATCTACGGGCTGTGCCGAGAGCACCTCTTCCGTGACGACACCGAGCGCATCTGCGCATCGCTCTGGGGAACCGGCGGTCCCCTGCCGGGCGACACCGTGCTGGAAGTCGGCTGCGGGCCTGGGCACTATGCCAGGCGACTGGCGGCACGCTTCGCCGGCCTGCTCGTGGTGGGCATCGACAGCTCCGAGGCCCAGTTGGAGCGGGCTCGCGCGGCGGCCCTTTCGCGTGGGCTGAGCGGTTGCCACTTCGAGTGGGGTGACGCGCGGGACCTGCCGCGTCCAGAGGCGTCGGTCGATGCGGTCATCGTCTCGCGCCTCTTCACGGTGTTGGCGCAGCGCGAACAGGTCATGTCGGAGATCCACCGCGTCCTGCGTCCGGGCGGCCGGGCTTTCATCGCCGAGCCCCGCTCATCACTGCGCACGGGCGTGGCGCTCCAGCTGATGCGGCTGACGGCGCGCGCAGCGAACCTGCTGGATCCACGGTCGGGAGGACCGATGCCGCTGGAGAAGCCGCACGTGATGGACACGGCGGAGTTCGCCCGGCTCACGGAGAGGCAGCCGTGGGCCCAAGTCAGCCATGAGTCCGATCGCTGGTACCAGTACGCGGTCTGCGAGAAGGATTCGTGACAGAGGCGCGGGCAGCCGATCGGACGCTTGTCACCGGCGGAGCCGGCTTCATCGGCTCGCGGCTGGTCGAGGCGCTGCTCGCACGCGGTACGCACGTCACGATCCTTGACGACCTGTCCGCGTCCGGTAGTGACCGCGCGGCGTCACTCACGAGCCGGCGGCTGCGTTTCGTGCAGGGCGACGTGCGTGACCTGGCCACGCTGGAGGCGGTCATGGCCGGTCAGGAGCTGGTCGTCCACCTTGCCGCGCATACGGACATCGCCCGCGGACGGACGGATCCGCAGCACGACTTCGAAGTCAATGTGGTCGGTACCTGGAACGTTTTGGAGGCCATGCGCAGGGTGGGCGTGGGTCGGCTGATGTTCGCGTCGAGCGGCACGGTTTACGGGTATCCGGCGAGCGTGCCCACGGCCGAGTCGTACGGGCCGCTCCTGCCTGAGTCGCCGTACGCTGCTGCAAAGCAGGCGGGTGAGGCGCTCATCGCCGGTTCGGCCGCGCTCCATGGCTGGCGCACCCTGGCGTTCCGGTTCGGCAACACCGTGGGGGAGCACTCCGACCACGGCCTGGTGCACGACCTGGTGATCAAGCTCCTGCGCGACCCTACCCGCCTGGAACTCCTCGGAGATGGGCGGCAGGCCAAGCCGTACATCGCCGTGGACGACGTGGTGGGTGCCATGCTGCTGGCGGACGAGGTCGCTCCACCGGCACCCCTCAGCGTCTTCAACGTGGGCACTGACGGGACCCTGACCGTGGATCGAGTGGCAGACCTGGTCATCGAGGCGCTGGGGCTGGATGGCGCCACGGTCGAGCGGGTCCACCGGCTCGGCCCGGCCGGGGGTGGCGGATGGCCCGGGGACACGCCCCTCGTCGATCTCGACACATCAGCGCTTCGTGGATTGGGCTGGGCGCCGCGACACTCAGCAGCGGAGGCGGTCCGTGACGCGGCGCGTGGCACGCGCGATCGGCTGCTGCGCCGAGGCGCCCCCCTGCTCACCACGGCCGAGCGGCGAGCGGCCGCCGCTTGAGAGCGCAGGGGACCGGCCGGCTGGCTGCGCTGAGCGGTCCCCGCGTCCCTGCCGGGAGCCTCGCGGCGACGCGCATCGGTGCAGTGGCACCTGCCGTGCTGGTGGGTGCCGCGGCGGCGACGGCCTTTGTTTGGCACGCCACGCTGGGTCTCCGGCGGGCCGATGGACTGACCGTACCGGCCTTCGACCATGCCTACTTCCAGCAGCTCGTCTGGTCGCTGAGTCAGGGGCAGGGACTGCGCTCCAGCTTCAACCCCGGCGAGTTCCTGGGCCTGCACTTCTCGCCGCTGCTCGCGCTGCCGGCGCTCCTCCAGCCGCTGTGGCCCGATGCCCGGCTGCTGGGCCTCCTCCAGGCAGCCGCGCTGGCGGCGCTGGCGCCGGCCGCGTACCTCTTCCTGCGCGCCCTGCTCCGGCCGGCGCGCGAGGGCCCCTGGCTGGCCGCAGCCCTGGCTATGCCCATCCCCTTCTGGGCCGTGGCGCAGCAGGCCACCCGGGCCCACTTCCACACCGAAGCGCTGGCATTGCCGCTCATCCTGCTGGCGGGCTGGGCGGGGTTGACGGGTCGCACCATCATCCTCTTCGGTGCCGCCCTCCTCGCGCTGAGCGCCAAGGAGGACCAGATCTATCCGGTGGCCGTGGTGGGCTTCCTCGTGGCGTCACGTGCCTCCGGGCAGCGCTTCCGCGGGCGCCGGCGAGCAGGCCTCTTGCTGATGGCCCTGGCCGCTGCTTGGGGAGCGATCACGCTGGGTCTGCTCATGCCGGCCCTGCGAGCCGGCGTGACCTACGACGTCGACCGCTACTACGCATGGCTGGGCGGCGGCCTGAATGTCCTGCGGGCCCCGTTCGAGCAGACCCAGGCGGTCGTGTCCGCGCTCACGCGACCGGAAGGCTGGCTGGTCGTCATCGGGCTGCTGGTGTCACTAGGTGCGCTGCCCCTGCTTCGACCGGGCTGGGCACTGCTGATGCTGCCACCCACCATCGCCCACCTGCTCAGCCGGCAGGAGCCGCAGCCCCAGCTGCTGCTGCAGTACGGTCTGTTGTTGGTGCTGCCGGTCATCGTGGCGGGCGGTCTCGGCGCTCGCCGTCTGCTGGCTATCTCGCGTCGCTACCAGCGCCGGCGACCAGCCCCTTCCGCCACTGCACGGGCGCGCCCGGTCTGGGGGCCAGCGGCCACTGCCGTCGTGGTCACTGCGCTCGTGGTGTCGGCTTTGGGGGTGGCGGTCGCGCGTGGCGGCATCCCGCCCTTCTCGTCGCGAGAGGAGGGCGGCTGGAACCGCCCGGCGGCGATGACGCGACTGCTCACTGCGACGACCATCATCCCGGCCGATGCGCCGCTCGCGGTCGACTGGGGCCTGGCCGCGCCGCTCGCCAACCGACCACGCATCGAGGTGTTCCCGATGAACAGTCCCGACACCTACGTGATCGTCGATGAGCAGCCCTATGTCACCGGGCTCCTGCGCTGGCGGGATCGCCAGGCGTGGCTGGACGAGCTGGCCGTCTCGGGACGCCGCCTGCTGGCCGACGACGGACGATTCCGGATCTGGTCACCCATCGATGGGTAGCGCTCCGACCGTGGTCCACGACGTGGCCGCGGTGGTGCCCGTTCTCGACGAGGTCACGTCCATCGGTCCCCTGGTGCGGGGCCTGCGTGTCGCGGGCGCCTGCTGCGTGTATGCCGTCGATGGCGGCTCCGTCGACGGAACGCAGCAGACTGCTGAGGCGGCTGGGGCACGGGTCTTGGATGAGCCGCGGCGTGGCTATGGACGTGCCTGCATCACCGGCGGCGAGACAGCCACGCGCGATGGGCATGAGACCATCGCCTTCCTTGACGGCGACGGATCGTGCGAACCGGCCGACCTGCCCGCATTGGTGGCTGGCCTGGAACACGGCGACGTGGTGCTCGGCCGCCGTGTTCCAGGGCTCACGGAGCGCGGCGCGCTGCCTTGGCATGCGCGACTGGGCAACGCACTAGTCACGCGCGTGCTGGCCATGCGCACCGGTCGCCGCGTGCGCGACTTGTCGCCCTTCAAGGTGATCCGCTCGGCCGAGCTGGATCGGCTCAAGGCCGACCATGCCGGCTACGGTTGGACGGTTCAGCTGGTAACTCGCGCACTGACCGATCCCACGACCCGCGTGGTGGAGCGACCGGTCCACTTTCGGAAACGCCATGGCGGACGCAGCAAGGTCTCCGGTCAGCTGCGCGCGTCCCTGGCCGCAGGCCACGCGATGCTCACCGTGGCGATGGGCGAGTCGCGCCCTTGGCCCGTTCTCGCCTTGATGGCCAAAGCTCCCCGAGACGGTCACGCCAAGACCCGCCTGGCGGCGGACATCGGCCAAGCCGAGACACGTGACCTCTGGGCCGCCTGCCTGGCCGATGGAGCAGCGTCGTTGGGCGGCGCGGCACGCACCCTGCGCCTGAGACCTCTGGTGATCGTCCCCGAGCAGCGTGACGAGCAGCCGGTGCGAGACCTGCTGGGCGACGGCTGGACCGTGAGCATCCAGCAACGGACGGGTCTGTCCGGCGGCCTGGTCGATTGCTTCCTGCTTGCCTTCGATCTGGGGGCGAGCAGCGCCATCGCCGTCGGCGCGGATAGCCCGACACTGCCGCATGAACGACTGGCCATGGCGGCCAGCATCCTCGCTGGCAAGGCGATCCATCCCTTTGTAGACCGGGTGGCGCCGCCTTCACGCGCGGCCGTCCTGGGGACCTGTCTCGACGGCGGGTACTACCTTGTCGGCCTCAGCTGGACGCCGCGACGGATCCTCGTCGGAGCATGGCAACGCCGCCGCCTCGAAACTCGACTCGAGCAGGTCTTCGGCGCGGCCCTGATGGGCGGCTCCGACGCACTCTCCACGACGCGGCAGGCCCTCGTCTCCGCCGGATGGCGGCCCACCATGCTGCCGCCCTGGGACGACCTCGACGTGGCAGCCGACCTGCGGGCGCTGGCGCTCAGCGTCGAGCGGCGGCCAGCGGACTTTCCGCGGCTGAGCGCCTGGCTGGAGCGGAACGCGGCGCTCGTGCGGCGCTGGACCTGAGGACCTGAGTCCGACCGTGCCCACCATCCTCCTTCGCGCCGAGGCCGGGGATCGGCCACCGGACGTGCTGCTGGTGGAGGATCCGGAACATGCCCTGCACGCGGTAGCGCTGCTGGACGGAGGGCAGCCTGGCTCGGAGCTCATCTCGGACCATCGCGGGCTGCCCGCCTTCCGCGGCCGTCGGAAGGGCCAGCCCGTGACCATCCAGACCACTGGTCTCGGGGCGCCGGCCGTGGCCATGGTCGTGGAAGAGCTGCTGATGACCGGTGCGCGTCGCTTCCTGCGGGTGGCACCGGCCATGGCCGTGACGCCGTCGCTGCAGGAAGGTGCAGCGGTCGTGGCCATGTCGGCGTCGGCCATCGATGGCACCACGCGGACCTACCTGGGCGGCCTGCAGCTGGCTCCGACCGCCGACTTCGGCCTCACGACGGCGCTCGTTCGCAGCGCCCATGCTGCCGGTGTACGCCTGCAGGTGGGCAGCGTCGCGACCGTCGACGTGCTGCCCGATGACGCCGGTCGCAGGGAACTCGCGGCGTGCGGGATCCTGGCGGCCGACCTTGGCACTGCGCCTCTGTTCGTCTTGGCCGCGCGCGACGACGCGAAGGCGCCAACGGTCGACGCCCGGGTCCTGGCCGCGGCCATCCTCTGGATCGACGCGACCGATGCCGGCGGCCATCCAGCGGCCAGCGGAGCCAGCCTCGACGCCCTGCTGCGCGTCGCCCTCGACGTTCTGGCGATCGGCGTGCGGGGTAACGCCGCCTAGCCACCCAGCTCGATGCCGGCGCCGGACAGCACGGTCAGGATGCGCGCTCGCAGGTCGCCCGCAGCATCCCAGCGATCGCCAGCCGCCACGGACCCCACGACCTTGAGCGTCACGCCCGTCGCGGAGAGCGCCTTGACGCGATCGACCTTGGCCGCCGACAGGAGCTTCCGCTTCCAGCGCGGGTCGGCAGCCATCGCCTCGCCAGCCTGGTCGATGAGGACGATGGCCTCGTCGACACGAGCCGGCTCCTTGATGGGGATATCGACCACGACGCGCGCCCAGACCCGGGTCAGGTTGGAGGCTACGCCGATGAGGCCGTTGGGCACAACGTGGACCGTCCCGTCGAAGTCCCGCAGGATGGTGCGCCGCAGGCCGAGGTCCTCGACGGTGCCCGTGACCGCGGCGATGGTCACGATGTCGCCGCGCCCGTACTGGTTCTCGGCGAGGATGAAGGCACCCGCCACGATGTCCTTGACCAGGCCCTGTGCGCCCAGGCCGACCGCGAGCCCAAGGATGCCGAGCCCGGCGATGGCGGGGCCGATGTCAAGGTTGACGGCGCGCAGGGCCATGAGCACGCCGATCACGATGATCACGGCCCGCAGTGAACCGCCGCCGAGCCCGGAGAGCGTGTCGCACCGCTTCCTGACCTCGATCGCCGACAGTTCCTGTGCCGTGCCTTCCTTGGTCTCCCGGTCGAGCAGGGTCCGAACGGCAGCGTCCACCCCCCGCTGCGCGACAAGCACGGCGACGATCGTCACCACCAGGATGAGCCCCAGCTGAAGGGCGACACCGATCACCCTCGCCTCAGTCGCGATACCCAACAGCCGTTCCAGGTCCATGATTCCGTAGCGTAGCAAGCCTCGATGGCCGCCTCGGGCCTCGCGTCCCGGCGCAGCGGTCGTGGCGCGGCGTGCCGGCGGTCGCGGTGGGCCTAGGGACAGCCGCACACTGGTGGCCATGGTCAGTGCCGCCGCGGCCAGGTACGCGGACTACACCGACACGGATGGCCGGCCCAGGGTCGTGGCGACCGTGCACTCGACTCTCATGACCGTCGCGCTG
>Ga0136627_1001066_pt1 | contig 10718 bp, 11 predicted proteins | sample AntDrymUQ4892206_2_FD_104652 | JGI IMG/M metagenome (GOLD analysis project Ga0136627, IMG submission 104652) | Polar desert sand microbial communities from Dry Valleys, Antarctica - metaG UQ489 (22.06) | ecosystem: Environmental > Terrestrial > Soil > Desert | place: Antarctica: Dry Valley... | reverse complement strand
GAGCGCCCGCTGGACCGCCGCTCCGTGTGGCGCTACCTCCAGGCCACCGAGCCGTACGCGCCCGAGGTGACCGTCTTCACGGTCGCCGACCGACTGGCGACGCGCGGGCGGAACGCCGGGCCGGCGATCCGCGCTCACCTCGAGCTGGCCCGGGAGCTGCTCGGCCCCGCGCTCGCCCGCCGCGCCGATGGCCGCCGTGCCCCGCTCGTGCGCGGGGACGAGCTGGCCCGCGAGCTCGGGCTGCCCCCGGGCCGCCGGCTCGGCGAGTTGCTCGAACGGCTCGAGGAGGACCGCTTCGCGGGCGCGATCGTCACGCGCGAGGACGCGCTCAGGCGCGCGCGTGAACTGGCGGCCCGCTGAGGACACGTGGCCCGCTGAGGACACGTGCGGTAGTACGGTGACGCCATGGGCGAGCCCGACTGCCTGTTCTGCAGGATCGCCGCCGGTGCGCTTCCCGCCACCATCGTGCGCGAGGACGAGCGGACGATCGCGTTCATGGACATCAACCCGGCCACGCGCGGCCATCTGCTCGTCATCCCGCGGGCGCACGCCAGGGACCTGCTCGACATCGGGGGGGAGGACCTCGCCGCGTGCGTCGCAGCCGCACAGGACCTGGCCGTCCTGGTCTCCGAGCGCCTGGGCGCCGACGGCGTGAACCTGATCAACTCGTGCGGGCGCGAGGCGTGGCAGACGGTGTTCCACTTCCACGTGCACGTCGTTCCCCGCTACGCCGGCGATCCGCTGCGGCTGCCGTGGACGCCGGAGCCCGGCGACCGGGACGCGATCGCCGCCGCCGCGGCCGCACTCACGACCCGCGCCTGAAGACCGTTCATTCGGCGCTTGCACTGAGGCGCGCGTTCGGAATAGGTTTGTCAGCGTCGGGACCGGCCGCGCCAGGCCGGTCGTCATCGGGGCTCGCGTGCGGGCGCCACAAGCGGGGAAGTGCACGGCATGGCATCTGGGACGGTCAAGTGGTTCTCTGACGACAAGGGCTTCGGCTTCATCACCCCCGACGAGGGCGGCCGAGACCTGTTCGTCCACTTCTCGGGCATCATCGGCGACGGCTACCGCTCGCTGCCCGAGGGTTCGAAGGTGACCTATGAGGAGGAGAACGGGGAGAAGGGCCCGAAGGCCGTCAACGTCCAGAAGGTGTGACGCGCCGGGCGCTGGAACCGCATCGCCCCGACAGCAACCTTGACCGACTGCTCGTGTTGGATGTGGGCATGTACAGCACCTTCATGCGGCTCGTCCTCGCCATGCTCGCCGCGGCGCTCCTCGTGCCGGGCGTCGCCGCGGCCAGGATCCTCGAGATCGGCGAGGTGGCCACGAGCTCGCCGCCCAGCTGCCCCGCCAGCCCGTGCGAGGTCATCTCGCGTACGACTGCCTACCAGGCACTGGTGGCGGGCGTCGGCGAGCTGTACGTGGTGCCGAAGGACGGCCGGCTCGTCGCGTGGTCGGTGACGCTCGGCACGCCGGGCAAGAAGCAGCGCACGTTCTTCGAGCAGAACCTCGGCGGCGCCGCGCAGGCGGGCATCACCGTGCTCGAGCATGGTGACCGCCCCTACTTCCGCCGCGTGACGGGGGCGACCCCGCTGCAGACGCTCACCCCCTACTTCGGGCGGACGGTCCAGTTCCCGCTGACCACGTCCCTGGCGGTTCAGAAGGGCGACATCGTCGCGCTCACGGTTCCCACGTGGGCGCCGGCGCTCAGCCTCGGGCTCAAGCGCGACAGCACCTGGCGCGCCAGCCGTGCCCGGGGCGCGTGCGACGACACGCAGACCCAGAGCACCCATACTGGCGTGCGCAGCCGCACCCGGTACAAGTGCTCGTACCGCACTGCTCGGCTGACCTACAGCGCGACGGTCGTCACCACGCCGGTGCCCCCGAAGTCGGCCAAGCCGAAGCGACCCTAGCGACTCGGCTCACGACGGGCCGAGCAGGTCCAGCAGCGCCTCGACCACGTCTGGATCGAACTGCGTGCCGGCACGGGTGCGCAGCTCGGCCTTCGCGTCGGCCGCCGTGAGCGCGAGCCGGTAGGGGCGCTCGGTGATCATGGCGGCGTACGCGTCGCACGCGAGGATGATGCGCGAGCCGATCGGGATCTGCTCGCCGGCCAGCCCGTCCGGGTAGCCGGTGCCGTCCCAGTGCTCGTGCTCGTGGCGCACGATCCGGGCGAGGGAGGCGAGCTGCGGGAGGCGACGAAGGATGCCCTCGCCGATCACCGGGTGCTGCACCATGACGCTCCACTCGGCGTCGTCGAGCGACCCGTCCTTGCGCAGGATCTCGTGCGGGATGCCGAGCTTGCCGACGTCGTGCAGCAGCGCGCCGTGGCCTACGCGCGCCGCCGCGTCGGCGGTGAGCCCGAGCAGCATCGCCGCGCCCGTCGCGAGCCTCACCACCTGGTCGGAGTGGTCGGCCGTGTAGTTGTCGCGCGCCTCGATCGCGGCCGCGAGTGCCTGCACCGCCGCCGGTGACGCGTCAGGCTGCTCCAGGCGGAGCAGCTCCTCCTCCGCATCCGGGTCGGCGACCGCGATGCGGCCCTTGCCGGTGCGCTTGGCCAGCAGCAGCGCGCGGTCGGCCGCGGCGAGCAGATCGTCCGCGTCCATCGACGGCGCCCATGTCGACACGCCGATGGAGCAGTCGGACAGCGAGCCGCCCGGCCCTCCGGGCGCAGCCGCGCGCACGCGCTCGCGCACCCGCTGGGCGACTGCGCGCGCGTCGTGCTCCGCCGTGGCGGGCAGCACGAGCACGAACTCGTCGCCGCCGTAGCGCGCGGCTCGGTCGTACGGACGCACCTCTGCCCGCAGGGCATCCGCCACGACACGCAGCAGCGTGTCCCCCGCGGGATGGCCCAGCTCGTCGTTGACTCGCTTGAAGTCGTCGAGGTCGATCAGAACGCAGCAGAGCGGCTTGCCGTCGCGCTCGGCGCGGGCGATCTCCTCACGCACGCGCAGCTGCATCGCGCCATGGTTGAGCAAGCCGGTGAGCGCGTCCGTGCTGGCGGCGGTGCGGATGTCGTCGTAGGTCTCGGCGTTGTGGCACGCGACCACGGCGAGGTCGGCGATCGCCTCGAGCACATGGAGGTCGTCGGCGGTCACGGCGTGGCGCGCCCGGAAGCCCACCGAGAGCGCGCCGCGCAGCTCGCCGTTCCAGCGCATCGGCACGGCGACTCCGGAGCGCACGCCTTCGAGCACGAGCTTGGCCGGGAGGGTCATCTCGGTCTCGTAGGCGGATGTCATCACCGCCCGGCCGCTCGCCAGCACCCGGCCCGCCATGCCCTCGCCGGGCTGCAGCCGGTAGCCGAACCACTCCTCCGGGCAGTGGTGACCGGCGGTCGGCTTCGCGCTTCCGTCCTCGTCGAGCAGGTAGACGCCGGCCATGTCCCCGCCGACGGCGAGGTCGGCCTCGCGGGCCAGGGTGTCGAGCACCGCGTGGAGCTCGAGCGAGACGTTGAGCGCATGGGCGGCCCGCGCCAGCGCCCGATCGCGCTCGGTCTGGGCGACGCGCAAGTGCTCGGCCTCCAGCCGCGCCAGCCCGAGCGCCGCCTGGTTGGCGAGTGTCTCGGCGATCAGCATCTCGTCGAGCGTCCAGAGCCGCGCGGTGCGGTGGGCCAGCACGGCGATGCGGCGGACGTCGCCGCCCCACGCCACGGGAACGAGCAGGGCGCTGACGGCCAGCAACCGCGTGGCCAGCTCGGCGCCCAGCTCAACCTCGATCTGCGGCTCGTCGAGCACCACGGTGACTGCGCCCGCTGTGGCGTGCTCGACGCCGGGCGGAATGGCGGCGGGCGACGCCTCACCGCCCGGTGCCACGGTGTCGGCGTCGAGCACCTCGACGGCATCGACCGCCAGAGCGGCGCGCGTCTCGGCCGCGAACGCCGCGACGAGCTCGGCTTCCGCGCGAGCCGAGAGGGCTGCCTCGGAGAGGCGGCGCAACGGGGCGTGCGCGGACAGCGCTCTTGGCTGGGATGCGGTGATCAGAGAGATGACGGACCTTCGGCCGAGGTGTCTCCGGACTTATCGGCCCGTACCCTCGCGTTCTTGACGGTCCGAGGCACAGGAACGACGCGCAAGGAGCGAGGAATCGCGCAGCCGAGCGCGGCGTCTCAGCACGCGCCGGCGTTCTGCTCGCAGAAGTCCTCGAACTGCTCCGGCGGGGAGTCGGGCGCCGGCTCTTCCTCGGCTGCCGCGGTGTCCTCGGGTGCGGCCGGTGTCTCCGGCGCCGCGGCGCCGCCGCTCGTGTCGGCCGGCGGGGCCGCGGTGTCCGGGTCGGTCGTGCCCGGGTCCGCAGCCGCCGGGTCGTCGGTCGCGTCGGCGTCCGCATCCGGCTCCGCGGTCCCGCTTGCGGCGTCGTCGGTGCTCTCGCCTCCGGCGCCCAGCTCGCTGTCGCTCGTGACCGTGAGTGAGGGCGGCGGACCGGGGACCTCATCGGCCGTGACGTCGCCGCCACCGCAGCCGGCGGCGACGAGCGCGAGGACGGCCAGGAGAAGCGGAATCGGCGAGAGGCGCGGCGATGGGCGCATGACGGTGGACTCCGATCAGCGCGGCAGCGCGGCCATGCGGCGGCCGCAGTGCGGGCAGTCGTTGAGGTCCTTCTGCGCGAGCTGGTCGCACCAGTTGCAGAAGCGCAGGTTCTCCACCGACCAGGGCAGCGAGGACTCCGAAGGCGCGGCCGGCAGGACCTGGCCCACTATCTCCATCTCCTCACCCGTGTCGCGGTCCCGGTAGGTCTGGCCCTCCTCGGCGGGCAGCAGGATCTCACGGCCGGTCGACGGGGTGCGCAAGCGGTAAAGCTGGCCCGGGCTCATCGGCGGGGAGCCTAGCAACGGACCCGGCCTACCGATCCGGCGCGGAATCTGGTTTCGCCAGCCAGGCGTTCGTTCGTTCCTCACTGCCGCCTTCGGCGACGTTACGGGGTCCCGCCTTCGGTGTCGTTACATTCCGCCCGTGCGCGTGCTGATCTTCCACGGCTACCTGCTGCGCGGCACGGGCTCCAACGTCTACAACGCATCGCTCGGCGAGGCGCTCGTGCGGGCCGGGCACGAGGTGCATCTGCTGTGCCAGGACCGAGCGCCGTTGGAGCTGGCCTGGATCGATGCGGCGGGCGACTGGGACACGGGCGAGTTGCGGCTCCGCGTCCGCCGCGACCCGCCGCGCGCCACGGCCTACCGGCCCGACCTCGGGGGGCTGCTGCCCGTCTACGTGGCGGATCGCTACGACGGCGTGGAGGCACGCGCGTTTCCGGATCTCGGCGACGCCGAGCTCGCCGCCTACGTGGAGCGCAACGTCGCCGCGGTGGAGGAGGTCGTCGGCCGGGCGCGGCCCGACGTCGCGCTGGCCAACCACCTCGTCATGGGTCCTCTCGTCCTCGCGCGCGCGCTCGCGGGCGGCGGCATCCCCTACGCCGTCAAGGTCCACGGAAGCGCGCTGGAGTACACGGTCAAGCCGCATCCCCGGTTCCTGCCCGCCGCGCGGGAGGGCCTGGCGGGCGCTCGCGGGATCCTGGTGGGTTCCCGGCACACGGGGGAGAGTTTGTGGGCGGCGTTGAACGAGGGCGGCTTGGAGGCCAAGACCCGTCTGGGGCCGCCGGGCGTCGACGTCGACCGCTTCGCTCCGCGGTCGATCGCCCAGGCGGCCGCGGGCCTGGACGCGCTCCGCGCGCGCCTGGAGGGCGCGTCCGACGCCGAGCCCGACGCGTCTTCCTTCGCGCGCTCCAGCGCCGAAGCGGCGGCTGCCCTGCGAGCCGTCGACCCGGAGCGCGACCGGGTGGTCGTCTACGTGGGCAAGCTGATCGCGTCCAAGGGGGTCGAGCTGCTGCTCGCCGCGTGGCCGCTCGTCCTTGCTCGCGTGCCCACTGCGCGGCTGCTGGTCGTGGGCTTTGGGGCGTTCCGGGAGGGGTTGGACGGTCTGGCCCGCGCGCTGGGGCGAGGCGACCTCGAAGCGGCGCGCGCGGTGCGCGCCGAGGACGGACGCGAGCTGCCCGAGCTCGTCGCGTTCCTGGATGCGCTCGGTGACGACTCGATCGCGTACCGGGAGGCTGCGGCCGGCATGGCGGCCCGCGTGCACTGGGCGGGCCGGCTCGAGCACGAAGAGCTCGCCGACGTCCTGCCCGCGGTGGACGCCCTGGCGATGCCGAGCACGTTTCCCGAGGCGTTCGGCATGGTCGCCGCGGAGGCGGCGGCGTGCGGCGCCCTGCCGGTGGTCGCGGGGCATTCCGGCATGGCCGAAGTCGCCCAGGCGCTGGCCGAGGCGGCGCCGGCCGAGGTGCGGCCGTGGCTCACGTTCGAAGTCGGCCCGGACGCCGTGAGCCAACTGGCCGCCGGACTGGCGTCCTGGCTGGAGGCGCCCGCGGAGCTGCGCGCCCGGACCCGCGACGCGATCGTGGGCGTCGCGCGCGAGCGCTACTCCTGGGACGGCGTCGCCCGCACGGTGATCGCGGCGGCGGAGGGCCGGCTGGACGGCCTCCCGCGTCCCTGAGGCGCCCCGCCACTGTGCCGACTGCGTCGGCGGGCACCGCCAAGTAGGATGCCACGCAATGCATGGAGGAAGGGTCCGGACGCTGCTCCTGGCGGGCTTGGCGGGAGTAGCCCTGGCGGGCTGCGAGCTCAAGGACGACGGCGACAACCTGGTCAACGGCAAGACGCTGTTCGTCGAGAAGTGCGCGGCGTGCCACACGCTCGCGCGCGCCGACGCGCAGGGGGTGATCGGCCCGGACCTCGACGAGGCGTGGCAGCAGGCGGCGGCGGACGGCTTCGGCCGCTCCACCTACGAGGGCGTCGTCCACCGCCAGATCCTGCAGCCCAACCGCAGGCCCCAGAACGACCCCGTGACGGGTGAGCCGCTGCCGATCATGCCGGCCGATCTCGTCACGGGCGAGGACGCCCAGGACGTCGCGGCCTACGTCGCGTCCGCGGCCGCGGCCCCCGGGGATGACCCGGGCCGCCTCGCCGACGCCGGCCGGACGCAGTCCGACGCGGTCGCGATGGCGGAGGGTGGGACGCTCGACATCCCGGCCGTTCCGTCGGGCGCCCTGGCCTACGAGTTCGGCAGCGCGGAGGCCGCGGCGGGCGCCGTCACGATCAACTCCGTCAACGAGTCCGCGATCCCACACAACATCGCCGTCGACGGGGGCGGCGTGGACGAGCAGGGCGAGGTGGTGCAGGACGGCGCCACGTCCACCGTCGAGGTCGAGCTCGAGGCGGGCGAGTACGAGTTCTACTGCTCCGTGCCGGGCCACCGCGAGGGCGGCATGGTCGGCAAGCTGACAGTCAACTAGCGCTAGTGGCGCGCGCCGCCGCCTCGTCGCGGTCGTTCTGCTGCGCCGCATGCCAGAAGAAGAAGGCGAGCGCGAAGACCATGATGAGGATGTCGAGCGCGACCATCATCGCCCCCGCGGTCTGCTGATCGGCCAGCGCGTCGAACCCCCGCCGCTCGCCGCTGGAGTACACGCCGGTGTAGACCGGCTCGCGGATCAGGACGAAGGCCATCCCGAGGAACATGCCGATCATCCGCGCGGCCAGGATATGGGCGATCTTCCACAGCTCGCCGCGGAGGCGCCGGCGCTTGGGCTCGATCGCCGACCACCACACCAGCACCCCGGCGAAGATGAAGCTCGCGTGCTGGGCCACGTGCACCAGGTCGTGCCGGACGGCGCCCTCGAACGCGAATCCCAGATGCCAGCCGTAGAGCACGAGCGCGTAGACCGCGATGGCGACGAGCGGGCGGCGCAGCGTCCGAAACGCGGCGCGCAACCGCTTGCGTCGCGCGAGCGCCACCAGGACGTCGCGCGGGAGGAAGAACGCAAGCACGGGGTTGCGCACCCCGGCGAGCAGCAGCGGCGCCCCGAGGTCGGCGAGCAGCAGGTGCTCGGCCATGTGGGCGCTGAGCAGGTCGTCGGCCAGCGACCCGAGCGGGGAGAGCAGGGCGACGGCCTGCAGGCCCAGCCCGAGGTGCCAGCACGCGACCTGGCCGCGCGGCACCGCGACACCGCGCCGCCCGAGCACGCGCAACGCGCGCACGTAGAGCGCCTCGGCGACGATCAGCCAGACCAGGATGCCCATCCACCTCAGTCTGGCGGGTGGCGGACCCGCTCAGAGCGCGCGGACCAGCAGCGCGATCGCCACCACGACGACGGCGACGGCGATGACGTAGAGCAGGAAGCGGAACGCGCCCGCCTCCGAGCGCAGCGGGTTCTCCAAGACCGCTAGAGGATGTAGACCGTCACGTACACCACGATCCACATCACGTCGACGAAGTGCCAGTAGATGCCGGGCACCTCGATACCGCGGTGATCCCGCGCCGTGAAGTGGCCGCGGAACGCTCGTATGGTCACGAACAGAAGCAGCGTCAAGCCGATGAACACGTGCGCGCCGTGCAGGCCGGTGAGGCCGTAGAAGATCGACCCCTGGGCGTGGTCGGCCGGGGCGAAGCCGATGTGCACGTACTCGTTGATCTGGACGAACAGGAACGTGGTGCCGAGCAGCAGGGTGGTGAGGATGCCGGCCTGCAGCCCGCGCCGGTTGCCCATCTTGTGCGCGTGCTCGGCCCAGTGCAGGGTGAACGAGGACGAGATCAGGATCGCCGTGTTGACGCCGGCGATCAGCTTCGGCAGGTGGGTCCCCTCGGCGGGCCAGTCGGCGCCCTGGACGACCCGGATGAAGAAGTAGGCGGTGAAGAAGGCCCCGAAGACCATGATCTCCGAGATGATGAACAGCAGCATTCCGAGCAGCGAAGGATCCACCCGCGAGGAGCGGTTGGCCTCCGGCGGGCCGTGGTGCTCGTGCTCGTGAGTTTGTCCGACGGCGGGCCCGTGGCCGGCCGGAACCGCGCCGGCTGCCATCAGGCGCCCGCCTCCACCGGCTCAGGGGACGTCTCGACGTGCTCGACCGGCTTGCTCGTGGCGTCGTGGACGCGATCGACGAGCTTCTCGGCCATCCAGCTCGACGTCCCGGCCGGCAGCGTCGAGATGACGATGTCGGAGATGTGGAAGAACTGGACGGCGTTCATGGTCGCCGTGTACGGGTCCGGGTCGCCGATCAGCCCCGCCGCCACGATGCCGGACTCCTCGAGCGAGGCGAGCAGCTTCGCGAGCCGCTCGCGCGCCGCCCTCACCGCGCGCCCGTCGCCGTCGTCCTGCGGGACGACGATGATGAACCGCCGCGGGCCGTCGGCGGCGAGCGCCTCGAGCCGATCCACCAGCTCACGGCCGGCCACGGTCTGGTTGGCGACGACGAGCGTCACGTCGAACGGCAGACCCTCCTTGGCGAGGTCGACCACGACGTGGGAGACCTCGAGGCCGGTCGCGTCGCGCAGCGCATCGATCAGATCGCGCTTCATCCAGCCCGAGGACTGCGCGGGCAGCGTGGAGACGATGATCTCGGTGATCCGGTGCGCGGCGATGGCGTCCATCGCCGCGTTGAGGGGGTCGCCGTCGCCCACCTCGCCGGATCCCTCGATGCCCTCCTCGCGCATGAACGCGAGCGCGAGGTCCACGCGGACCTGGGCGGAGTCGCGCACCGCCTCGTCGTAGATGACGCTGCCGTGGCGCGGCCGTGTCTTGGGGACCACGACGTGAAACTGCGCGTCACCCTGCGCGTGGCGCTCGCGCACGGCGTCGAGCAGCTTGGCGCCGCCGATCGTCTCGTTGGCCAGGACGAGGATCTGTGCCATTCGGCAGCCTCCCTACTCGCGACTCGTGTCGCCGCCGGCGACGGCGGACGGTTGGGGTGTCCTGGCCTCCTCGCCCGCGGGACGGAAGATACCGTGGACGGCATCGGGCACGCCGTACTCGTACGGCCCGCCGACCACGGTCGGCACCCGGTCGAAGTTGAAGATCGGCGGCGGCGAGGTGACCTGCCACTCCAGCGTGAGCGAGCGCCAGGGGTTGGCCTCCGCGCGCGGGCCCGTGCGCCAGGCGCGGACCACGTTGTAGACGAAGATCAGCGTGGAGAGCCCGAGCACGAACGAGGCGAGCGAGATGAACAGGTTCCAGGTCGCGAACTGGTCGGCGTAGTCGGCCACGCGCCGCGGCATGCCCTGCACACCGATCAGGTGCATCGGGCCGAACGTCAGGTTGAAGGAGACGAACGTCAACCAGAAGTGCAGCCGGCCGAGCCGGTCGTCGAACATCCGGCCCGTCATCTTCGGGAACCAGTAGTAGACGCCCGCGAAGATCGTGAACAGCGAGCCGCCGTAGAGCACGTAGTGGATGTGGGCGACGATGAAGTAGGTGTCCGAGACGTGGATGGTCACGGGCAGCATCGCCAGCATCACCCCGGAGATCCCGCCGAGCGTGAACATGGTCAGGAAGCCCAGGGCGAACAGCATCGGCGTGTCGAGGTGCAGCACGCCGCGCCACAGCGTCGCCAGCCAGGAGAAGATCTTGATCCCGGTCGGGACGGCGATGATCGCCGTGGTGACCATCATCGGTATCCGGATCCACGCCTGCATGCCGGACACGAACATGTGGTGTGCCCAGACCGTGAACCCGAGCAGCACGATGGCCAGCAGCGAGAACGCCATCATGCGGTAGCCGAAGATCGGCTTTCGAGCCTTCACGGACAGGATCTCGGAGACGATCCCGAAGCCGGGCAGCATCATGATGTAGACAGCCGGGTGGCTGTAGAACCAGAAGATGTGCTGGTAGCCGAGCACGTAGCCGCCGCCCTCGGGGACGAAGAAGCTCGTATGCATGATCCGGTCGAACATCACGAAGAACTG
>Ga0136627_1001063_pt1 | contig 10740 bp, 10 predicted proteins | sample AntDrymUQ4892206_2_FD_104652 | JGI IMG/M metagenome (GOLD analysis project Ga0136627, IMG submission 104652) | Polar desert sand microbial communities from Dry Valleys, Antarctica - metaG UQ489 (22.06) | ecosystem: Environmental > Terrestrial > Soil > Desert | place: Antarctica: Dry Valley... | reverse complement strand
GCGGCGACTGGGACGACGAGCTGCTGGCGCTGTTTGGCGATGTCCCCCGCGCGAGCCTGCCGGAGGTCCTGCCGAGCATCGGCGCGTTCGGCGCGGTACGCGGCGGCGCCCTGGGAGCGGGGCACGACGGCGTGGCGGTCAGCGGCATCGCCGGCGACCAGCAGGCTGCGCTCTACGGCCAGGGCTGCCTGGATCCGGGCCTTGGCAAGAACACCTACGGCACGGGGTCGTTCGTGCTGCTCAACGCCGGTGAGACGCCACCGACCGTGCCGCCGGGGTTGCTGGCGACGGTCGCGTGGGGGATCGGCGCGCAGACCGTGTACGCCTTGGAGGCCGCGATCTTCGTCACGGGTGCGGCCGTGCAATGGCTGCGCGACGGCCTCGGGATCATCGAGCGAGCGGCGGACACGGAGGCGCTCGCGGCGTCGCTTCAGTCCAACGACGGCGTGTACTTTGTTCCGGCGCTGACCGGCCTGGGCTCGCCGCACTGGGACCCCTACGCCCGCGGGACGATCGTCGGCCTGACGCGCGGCAGCACGCGTGCCCACCTGGCGCGCGCGGCGCTCGAGGCGATCGCGCTGCAGACGGTCGACGCCGTGCGGGCGATGGAGCAGGCCTCCGGCCGGCCGCTGGAGGAGCTGCGCGCCGACGGCGGCGCCACCGTCAACCGCTGGCTCATGCAGTTTCAGGCCGACGTCCTCGGCGTGCCGATCGCCGTCGCCGAGATCGCCGAGACGACGGCGCTCGGCGCGGCGCTGCTGGCCGGCGTCGGCTGCGGCGCGTGGACGCAGTCCGACGTCGCGCGGCGCGACGCAGAGCGGGCGCGCTATGAGCCGCGGATGGGCGAGGACGAGCGCGCCGCGTTGCTCGATGACTGGCAGCGCGCCGTGCAGCGTGCCCGCGGCTGGGCGCCGAGGTAAGGTTTCGGTATGTCGAGGTTGCGCCGCAGCGAGCAGTTCGTCGGGGTCACGGCGGCGTCGCACCGCGACCCACGCCCGGCGGAGCACTTCGAAGCCTTTCACCGGCGCACGCGCGAGCGCGAGCCCGACGCCGTCTACGAGGTGGTGCGCGTGCTGACGACGATGTGGGCGTTCAGCTTCTTCCGCGCGCGCTCGATCTCCAGCGAGAAGGTGCCGCAGTCCGGGCCGGTGATCCTCGCGCCCAACCACGGCTCGTTCATGGACCACTTCCTGCTCGCGGCGTTCATCCGCCGCAAGGTCTGCTTCATGGCCAAGTCTCAGCTCTTCCAGCCGCCCGCGCAATGGATCTACACGCATGGCGGGGTGTTCCCGCTGCGGCGAGGACACCGTGACGAGGAGGCGTTCGTCACCGCGCGCGAGGTGCTCGGGCGGGGTGGCACCGTGGCGATGTACTGCGAGGGGTCGCGCTCGCGCGACGGCAAGCTCAACGAGCGCCCCAAGCCCGGGATCGGCCGGCTTGCGCTGGAGACCGGGGCGGCCGTCGTGCCCGTCGCGATCTACGGCTCCTCGAAGGTGCGCAACTGGCGCAAGGGCGAGTTTCCGAAGGTCACCGTCCAGTACGGCGACCCGATCCGCTTCGAGGCGGTCGAGAACCCCAGCCGGGACCAGCAGGTGGCCGTCGCCGAAGCGATCTTCGATGAGATCCGGGTGCTGTACTCGGGCCTGGAGACACTCGGTCGCAAGGGCGTGCTGCAGCGCGTTCGCGAGCAGCGCCGGCTCGAGCGCCGCGGCAAGAAGCACGCCGCGACGGCGTAGCCGCAGCGCGCCGCCCGCCACGGGCGCCCTTCGCCCGCCGGCGGGATTCGAACCCGCCGGCGCGCCGGTCTGTGGGGCTATCGCTCCGCCAGCCGCACGCTGCGCTGCACCAGTCCCGCGAATGGCATCCGCACCACGACGAGCAGCCGCGGGTACGGCTCACGCAGGCGCGCCGCCCGCACCCAGACCCCGTGCCGGCGCAGCGCGGCTCGCCCCAGCAGGATCTCCACCCGCGCATCGTCGTCGAGCACGACGCCGGCGGTCTCGAGCCAGCGGGCGAAGGCCAGCCCATCGGGCAGCGGGGCGCCCGAGGCGGTGGCGCCCGCGCCGCGGTCGAACGCGTCGAAGCGCGCCGTGAACGTGTCGCCCAGGCACAGCGTCAGCGCCGGCCACTCGTGCGCCACGGTCCGTCCGCGCTTTCGCCGCAACGTGCTGCCCGCCGCCTCGGCTCGCGCGGCGACGAAACCGGAGGGAAAGTCGTCGCCGCGCAGTAGCGCTGCGAGCAGCTGTGCCTGCCGCTCCGCGTAGGCGCTGCGGTCACGCGCAGGCACGGCGCTTGCCGCCCCGCCGCACCGCCGCCGCGATCGCCTTCAGCTCGGCGATGAGCTCGCTCGCCGGCGGAAAGTCGTCGTCGCGCTCGAGCATGACGCCCGGCGGGTCGGCGATCGCGCACAGCTCCGTGACGAGATGCAAGACGCCCGGCACCACCGGATGCGAATGGGTGTCGTGGTAGACGCCGTCGCGCAGCAAGCCGCCGCCGACATGGACGTAGGCGATCCGCTCCAGCGGGAAGCGCGCGAGCGCCTCGAGCGCGTCGTAGCCGTGGTTCAGTGCGTTGGCGTAGAGGTTGGAGAGGTCGAGCAGGAGCAGCGCGCCCGTGCGCTCGATCAGCTCGCGCACGAACGTCGCCTCGTCCATCTCGGGAGATGGCCACTGGACGAGCGCCGCCACGTGCTCGAGCGCGAGCGGCACGGGCAGCGCCTCCTGCGCGATCGCGACGTTCTCGCACAGGATCTCGAGCGCCTCGCGGGTGTGCGGCACCGGCAGCAGATGGCCGGCCTCGCGACCGTCCGCACGCACGAACGCGATGTGCTCGCTGACGAGCGGCGCGTCCACGCGCTCGGCGACCGACGCCAGGTGCTCCAGGCGCCCGCGCTCCGGCCGGTCGGCGCCGCCGAGCGACAGGCCGATGCCGTGCGGCACCACCTGCAGCCCGCGCTCGCGCGCCGCCACGACGCCGTCCGGCAGCGCGCCGGCGCCGATCGACTCGGCGATGACCTCGATGAAGCCCAGCGCCTCGACCTGTGCGAGCGCGCCGTCGATCTGCGGGCGCCAGCCGGCGCCGCCGCCGAGCCTGGTCGTGATGGGGGAGGTGGGCGTCGTCATCGTCAGTTCCCCCCGCCGCCGCAACCGCCGCCGCCGCCACAGCCGCCACCGCCGTCGCTGCCACCCCAGCCGCCATCGCCGCCCCAGCCGCCGTCGGCGCCGCCGCCACCGCCCCGGTGCTCGTCCTCGCGCGGCACGCGCAGCGCGGAGGCGGTGACCGGGTCGGTGAGCCAGAGCGCGCCGCCGCCGTAGAGCGCCGTCATCAACCCGATCTCGCCCGCGACCGGACGAAGCCGGCGCGGGGCCTTCTCCCGGCGCTGGCGCTCGAGCAGGCGCCGGCCACGGTTCGTCGCCAGCGGCCGGTTGCCGGCGAGCCCCACGGTCATCAGGACGGCAACGGTGACCAAGACGGCCACCACCGGGACCGCGCCGGCACCGCTGCCGGCTCCGGTGAGGATGCCGGCGAGGCCGATCGCCGCGAGCACGGCGGGGACGACCCACAGCAGGCGCATGCGCCTGGCCTCCGGAGCCTCCAGCAGCAGCCCGCTGCGCGTCATCTGCTCGGTCATCGCCGCGATCGAGGCGTCGTCGCGCACGCGCCCGTTCATGGCCTCGACGGAGAGGCCGGGCTCAGCGCGCACGGCGTCGAACACCGCACGTTCCAGCGGGTCGGCGGTCGGGGGCAGCTCGCCGCTGGCCGTCAGCGCGCCGCTGGTGCCCTCCAGCCGGCCGTCGCGGAACAGCTGCGCCGCGGCGGCGGTGATCGCCCGGTCCGGCCCGCCGCTCATCAGCGCGAGCCGGTAGGCGCCGAGCTCGGGCTGCGGGTCGCGGCTGGTCGCCGCCGGCCCGAGCACACGCCGGCGCTCCTGCCAGACGGCCGTGGCGCCGATCGCGCACAGGGTGCCGTAGCCCCACAAGAACTGCGCACCGGTGATGCCCAAGATCCCTGCTGTCGTCGTTGCGAGCATGGCTCACTCTCCAAGGGAACGGTTCGGGTACGCGGTAGCGACGGCTACCGCGTCTTCGTGAAGCGGATCTGCGCTCCGCCGCCTTCGAGGACGGCGCCGGTCACCCGGCCGCCATCGTCGAGTTCGAACGTGACGAGCGCGCTGTCGGGTTTGATGAAGAAGGTCGTGTTGTCGATCGCGAGCAGGCGCAGCGGCGGGAGGCCGGGTGAATCGGCCGTCAGGCCGCCGTCGGCGCCGGCGAGCGTCACGGACCCGTCGGGCCCCGCGTACTCGCCGGCGTAGCGCTCGAGCACCGCGGCGGGAAGCACGACCGGCGTGTGCACCTTCGCCAGCTCCATCCGGCTGTCGAGCGCGTGCATGCCGATGTCGTCGAGGCCCGCGGCGGCGAACGCCAGCATGTCGGCGGCGGTCGAGCGCAGCCCGCCCGCGCCGGCGAGCGTCGTGAAGTTCCAGTGCGCGACCGCGCGGCCGTCCCCGTCGTGGCCCTGCACGAAGCGCTCGCGCATCGGCGCGGTCACCTCCACCGCGGTGCTCGTCATGCCCAGCGGCGCGAGGATGCGCTCGCGCACGATGTCCGCGTAGCTCTGCCCGGCCCGCAGCGCGAGGAGGTGGCCGAGCAGCCCGGCGCCCTCGTTGGAGTACTCGAACTCAGCGCCGACGTCCCGGGTGAGCGTGTAGCTCGACAGGAAGTCGTAGAGCTGCTGGGGCGTGTAGTCGACGTAGGGGTCGCTCTCGCCGGCTGGCGCGAGGTTCTCCGGCAGCCGCGGGAGGCCGGAGGTGTGGGTCGCCAGGTCCTCGAGCGTGATCGTGCGCCCGTTGCGGGCCGGCACGGTGACTCCGGCGGGCACCAACGTCTTGACCGGTTCGTCGAGCGCTACCTCGCCGCGTTGTGCCATCTCGGCCAGCAGCGTCCCGGTGAACACCTTGGTGATCGAGCCGATCTCGAAGACGTCGTCTGGATCAAGGGGCCGGCCCAGGCCGGAATCGCCGTAGGCGACGATCCGCACGCCGCCGTCGGGGAACAGCAGTCCGGCCACGAGGCCGTGGCTGTAGTCGTTGTCGACGCGCTCGCGGATGATGCGCTGCAGGTCGGTCGCGGTGCGGTGCGTCGTGTTCATCGTCAGCCCCCGCATCCGCCGCAGCCGCCACAGCCACCGCTGCACCCGCCACCGCCGCCGCCACCCCCGTTGCCGTTGCCGCTGCCGATGGTGGGGTCTTCCTCGCGCGGCACGCCGAGCGCCGAGGCGATCGCCGACTCGGCGAGCCAGAGCGTGCCGACTCCGAAGAGGGCGGCGGTCAGCGCTATCTGGGCGGCGCCGGCCTGACCCGGGTGGGGATCGTGCTGGCCGCGCAGGCGCTCCAGCACGTCCTGTCCGCGCCGCGTCGCGGCCGGGCGCATGAAGACCACCCATGCGGTCGCCAGGCCGGCGGCCGCGGTCATCACGGCCAGCACCAGGATGGGGCGGCCGTCGGCGAGACCCGCGAGGATCCGCAGCACCCCGAGCGACGTGACCAGCGCGGGGAGGACCCAGAGCAGTCGGAGCGGCCGCGCCGCCTTCTCGTCCAGGAGCAGGCCGGTCCTCGTCAGCTGCTGGGTCAGCGATCGCATGACGGCGCTCTCGCGCACCCGGCCGCGCATCTCGTCGACCGAGAGCCACGGCTCCCGGCTGACGGTCTCGAAGACCTCTCGCTCGATCGGGTACGCCGTGGCATCGAGCTCGCCCGTCGCGACGAGCGTCCCATCCGTGCCGCGTACGAGCCCGTCGTAGTACAGCCGTGCGGTGGCAGCGGTGATCGCGCAGTCGGGGCCTTCGTTGAGCACGCCGATCTGGCAAACGCTGAGCTCGGGCAGCGGCTCGATGGGGCTTGCCGGCGGTCCGTACGTGCGGTGGTAAGCCTGCCACACGCCGGCCGCGGTCGCCGCGCACAGCGCACCGTAGCCCCAGAGGAACTGTGCGCCCGTGATGCCCCAGGTGCCGGCTGTCGTGGTGGCGAGCATCACAGCCACGGTCCGCCGACGTTCAGCCAGTGGGCCGGACGCGGGTCGTCGGGCACCGGCGGCCGCGGCTTGGCCTCGGTCGTCGTCTTCAGCGGGCCGGCGAGGCCGGCCGGCAGGCCCGCGACCTTCACGAGCGTCCAGCCGTCGGCGCCGGCGGCGCGGACGAACCAACGGTGCCTGGCGGGGCGCCTGAGTGATGTGTTGCGACGGTGTGCTTCGCGCTGTGCAGCTTCACGAGTCATGTCGACCACCTGTCGTGTGAAGTGACCTTTGGAGTTCACGTTGCCGTTACGAGAATGCGGCCTGACCACATCTCCCACTACGCCTCACGCTCGGCGCTCTCACGACGGCCGCACGACGCCGCGACCCAGGTGTGAGTGCCATCGCCCTTCACTTCCGACGTTGTGCCGACGCAGATCCGACGCTACGGTCCAGCACGTGAGTACGCGCTCCCGAGCCATCGCCGAGGAGCTCAAGCAGGTGATCCGGCTCGCCGGGCGCGATCCCGAGGCGCTCGAGGGCACGCTGCCCGAGCTGTCGGCGCTGCATCGCGTGAGCGCGGCGGGGGAGCTCCACGAGCCCGCGCGGGTGCACTTCATCCTGCACCGGCTGATCCCCGACTACCTCGAGCGCCTCCCGGCCGGGCGCGACTGCCGCGCGATCCGCGAGCTCATGACGTGGGAGGACGCCGACGGCGACTTCCAGTCGTTGACGACCCGCTACCACAAGGCCGCCGCGCATCTCGTCAATGCCGCCAGCGACTTCGGACGCCGCCAGGAGCCGCGGCTGCTGCTGGAGTGCGCGCGTCGCTTCGTCGCGTTTGACCACGAGGACAGCTTGGACGGCCGCTCGTCGCAATCGGTCGTGGGCGTGGAGCGCCCCCCTTCGGCCACGGTCGAGGTGGCGCAAGCCGACGACCCCGCCGCGGGGATCGTTCGCGTGCACCCCAACCTCGACTACCAGCTGCTCGTCGATCACATGGTCGACGCCGACGAGATCGTGATCCTCAACACGTGGATTCCCGACCTCAACATCCTCGCTGACGCGCTCGTCGACGCGCTGGCAAGCGGCACCTACGTCTCGATCCTGATGCTCTATCCCTACTCGGAGATCGCCAGGCTGCGCAGCCAGGCGCTGCAGAGCACGTCGCAGGCGCGCTTCAGGGAGGATCGTGTGCGGCCTGGCGTGAGTCACTGCCTCGAGGTGTTTGCCGCGATCGCTCGCACGATCGACGACGATGCGCGCCGGCTGCTGCGCGTGCGCCTCTATGATTCGTTGCCGTCAGTCGCCGTGTACGGCGTCGACGACACGATGTTCGTCAGTGTGTTCCTGCACGGTCAGCTTGCGATCAAGTCCGTTCAGATCGAGGTCGTCGGGCCGGACACGCTGATGGGGCGCCTCGTGGCTCGTGAGCTGGAGACGCTCTGGGAGATCGGGCAAGAATTCAAGGATCTGGAGCAATGGCAGACCGAGCTGGAGGACATGTCACAACGCTTCGTCCAGCCCTGAGGGCCGACGAGTCCGAGGCCCGGCTGCTCGAGCGATTCACCGCTCACGGCGTGCTGCGTGACGTCGAGCGGCTCTCACACGATGGGTTCCTGGACGTGCTCCTGCAGCGCAGGTTCCTGTCGCTGCAGTTCGCGGTCGTCTACGACATCGGCATCGACGGCCTCACCGATCCGACGGCGATCGGCCTCGTGCGCGAGATCCTGCGCGAGGAGTATCCGGACCCCGCGGGCGCTACGCCATCACATCGCGAGGATCTCGTCGACGACCTTCTGACCCTCGGGGTCACGCGAGCCCAGGTGCTCGGCTCGCGTCCGACCGCGGTCACCGCGAGGGTGATCGAGGACACCCTGTCGATCATGCTCGCTGCGGCGGAGGAGGACGGCGACGCGGGGGTGCTGACGATGCTGCGCTTCTGGGGCGAGGTGCTGGTGTCCGTCGAGTACGGCGAGTTCTGGCGCCGGATGGCACCGTCGTTCGCGATCGCCGGCACATCCTCGCGCTTCTATCACCCCCACCATCATCACGACGGACGCGAGCCTCTGGCGGCCGCATCGCAGTCCTCGTGCACGCATTCCGGGCGCCTCGGCGCCTGCCTCGTGGCGGAGCTGGCCTCCGATGCGGACGTCGCACGATTCGCGGCAACCGAGCAGCGCCTGCTCGACACGCGTCTGCGCTTCTACGACCAGTTCAGCGCCTGATGCTCTCGCAGTTCGCCGCGACGACGTCGACCGCGTCGGCGAAGACGACGTCGTTGCCGTCTCCGCAGTCGATGCGGTCGACCGAGCCATCGATCGCGTTGATCCGGTCGTCGCCCTCGTCGCCGGTGATGACGTCGGCATCGAGGCCGCCGAAGATGCGGTCGTTGCCGGGGCCGCCGGCGATCGTGTCGTTGCCGCGGTCGCCGTTGAGGAAGTCGTCGCCCTCGTTGCCGAGCACGATGTCGTTGTTCTGGCGCCCGTACATCTCGTCGTTTCCGAGGCCGCCGTGCAGGACGTCGTCGCCGTTCTCGCCGTCGACGTAGTCGTCGCCGCCGTTGCCGAACAGCTCGTCGTTGCCGTCGGCTCCGAAGATCGAGTCCTTGCCGTCGGTGCCGGTGAGCACGTCGTCGCCGGCGCTTCCGGGGATGATCGTCGACGTCGCGGGAGCGTCGGTCGACGGCTCCGGGGGCGTCGGGATGACCGTCTCGCAGTTGCGCAGCCGATCGCGCGTGGGCGCGGTGCTCTCGACGTACACGGTGTCGCGCCCCGATCCGCAGTTGACGGTGTCGGCGTCGTCGTCGGCGACGCGGATGACGTCGTTGCCCGCGCCGCCCAGGACCGTGTCGGAGCCCGGCCCCGCGACGATCTCGTCGTCGCCCGTGGACGTCGAGATGTAGTCGTCCGCGCTGCCGCCGTCGACGACGTCGTTGCCCGAGGAGGTGAGGATCCGGTCGCGCCCCGCGTCGCCGCGGACGGCGTCGTTGCCCTCGCGCGAGAAGATTCGATCGCCACCGGTGCCGCCGTCGATCGTGTCGTCGCCCGGCCCGCCGTCGATCTGCTCGCTGCCGGGGCCGCCGCGCAGCGTGTCGTTGCCGTCGCCGCCGTCGATCTTGTCCGATCCGCGGAAGCCGTCGATGAAGTCGTTGCCGGGGCCGCCGTCCAGCAGCGTGTCGTTGCCCAGGCCGCTTTCGAGGATCTTGTCGTCGCCGGGACCGCCGTAGGCGATGTCGTCGCCGTCGCCGGGATCGATGAAATCATTCTCGTCGCCGCCCTGCAGCTCGTCGTTGCCCGTCCCGCCGAACAGGGCGTCTGCGCCCGCGCCGCCGATCAGCGAGTCGTTGCCGGCCTTGCCGGCGAGCTGATCCTCGCCGTCGCCACCGTCGATCAGGTCGCTGGAGCCGCCACCGCTGAGCACGTCGTTGCCGGCGGCGCCGAACAGGCTGTCGCGGCCTCGCCCACCCCGCAGCACGTCGTCGCTGCCGAGCCCGAAGATGCTGTCGCGACCGCGGGTGCCGGTGATCTCGTCCGGACCCTCGGTGCCGATCTTGACGGCGAGCCCCGGCTGCACTGCCAGCGCGCGCGGGTGGCGCCGCGTGCCGAGCCTCTGCACGCCCAGGTGCCGGTGGCTCAGCGTGGAGATCACCGAGACGGTCCCCGAGTCGCGGTCGCCGACGTACAGGCGCGGACCGTCGTCGGAATAGGCCGGGGCGCCCGGTCCCCTGCCGGTGCGCAGTCGCTTGACCAGGCGCTTGGTGTCGAGGTTGGCGATCGCGGTGACGCGCTCGCCGCGATTGGCGCCCACCGCCGCCCGCGTGCCGCTGGGGGAGATCGCCAGCGAGGCGCCGACGCCGCGCTTGAGCCTGATCCTCGCCTGCCTGTGCCCGCTGATGCGGTCGAGCCCGTCGAGGTAGCCGTTGGTGGTGGCGACCCAGACCAGCCTGCCCCGCCGTGGGAAGGCGATCCCGCCGGGAGTCGCTGCCTTCCGCGTGCGCCGGATGAGCCGCTTGCCCTCGACGTCGACGAGCCCGATGCGGCGCCCGAGCACGACCGCGGCCCGCAGCCCGTCGGCGGAGATCGCCAGATCGCCCGGCGTGGCGCCCTTGAGGTTGACGCCGCCGGTCCGATGCATCGTCGCCGTCTCGACGAAATCGATCGCGCCGCGGCGCGCGGCGAGCAGCCGCGTTCCGTCGCGCGAGAGGGCGAGCGAGCTGATCGGCCGGCGCAGGGTGACGCCGCCGGTGATCGTGCGCGTCGCCAGGTCGAGCACCCTCACGCTCCGGCCGGCGGCCACGTAGGCGAGCGAGCCGTCGGGCGACGCGGCGACCGCGCGCGTCGGCGCGCCGAGGTCCAGCCGCGCGACGACCTTGTCGGCGGGGACGTCGGTGAGGATCAGCTCGTCGGTGCCCGTGGCGACGACGATCGCGCGAGCGTCGGCGACGGTTGCGAGCGAGAGCGAGGCGGCGACGGCGCTCAGCAGCGCCGCGATGGTGAAGCGCAGCATGTCGGACCCAGAACGCCTGCGGCGGGCAGAGGTTGCGCCGCGATCAGCCCATCACGCGTACACGGGCTCCAGCTGCGCCCAGCGCTGGCGCCCCTCAAGCCGCCGGGAAGGGGAAGAGTCAGCGGTTCGGGTCGTGTCGAGCCACCAACGCGATTGCAGGCTATCCGTGGCGGTGCGCGGATAGCCTGCGGGGTCGATGGCGCCCCTACCAGCCCAAGCATCG
>Ga0136627_1001061_pt1 | contig 10750 bp, 11 predicted proteins | sample AntDrymUQ4892206_2_FD_104652 | JGI IMG/M metagenome (GOLD analysis project Ga0136627, IMG submission 104652) | Polar desert sand microbial communities from Dry Valleys, Antarctica - metaG UQ489 (22.06) | ecosystem: Environmental > Terrestrial > Soil > Desert | place: Antarctica: Dry Valley... | reverse complement strand
GGCGGCGGCTTCACCGGCGGGGTGTATGAGATCGGCGCGCTGCGAGCGCTCGACCTGCTGACCGTCAACAGGACCGTCAACGACTTCGACGTCTACGTCGGCACGAGCACCGGTGCCTTCGTCGCGGCGATGACGGCCAACGGCGCGCGCCCGGAGGAGATGATCCGCGTCCTGGACCGCCGCAAAACGGCGTCGCTTCAGGATTTCGGGCTCAACAGCCTGCTGCGCCCCAACGTGTCGGGCTTCGCTCGCAGCGCGCTGACCCTGCCGGTGCGCGCCGCGCAGCTCGTCGGCGGGGTGGCCGCCAACTTCGGACAGCTGTCGGCGATGGACTTCCTCCTCGGCCTCGCTGACGGGCTGCCCGCCGGGGCGTACACGGGCGCCGGGGTCGAGCGCTACCTGCGAACTGCCCTGGCCGGCCCCGGGCGCAGCGACGACTTCCGCGAGGTCGCGGCCGAGCTGTACGTCACCGCCACCGACCTGGACACCTGCGAGCGCGTGGTGTTCGGCGTGGAGGGCTGGGATGACGTGCCGATCTCGAAGGCGGTGCGCGCATCGACGGCGCTGCCGATGGTCTACACGCCCGTCAAGGTGCACGATCGCGAGCTCGTCGACGGCGGCATGGTCTCGACGACGAACCTCGACATCGCCGTCAACGCCGGTGCGAAGTTCATCGTCGTCGTCAACCCGCTGGTGCCCTACGTCAACGACTTCAAGACGAAGATCCGGACGTTGACCGGGACCCGCACGCGCCACGTCAGCGACATGGGCTTCCCGCAGATCGGCTATCAGGCGTTCAAGATGGTCGCCTACCAGCGGCTGCACGAGATGGCCCGCCAGTGGGAGCGCCGCTACCCCGGTGTCGACATCGTGCTGATCGAGCCCGAGCCCGACGACGAGCTGATGTTCCAGACGCCGATCATGAACTACACGTCGCGCGTGGAGATCGCGCGCCACGGCTTTCAGTCGGTGACGACGCAGCTGGCGTTCGGCTACCCGCAGTTCCTGGAGATCTGCAAGCGCCACGGGATCGAGATCTCGGCGACCCGCGTGCGCCAGGTCATGAAGCACTTCGATGTCGAGGAGGAGGGCAGGACCCGGGCCTGGCGCAAGATCCTCGAGCAGACGACGGGGGCGCTGCTGGGGCAGGTGGCGGGTGACGCCGAGGACGCCGAGGACGCCGAGGGCGAGCACGGGGCCCGCGGCTGACGCTGGAAGGCTGGCCCGAGTCCTCCCGGCCCGCGCCCGCGTGCGCTGACGCGGGCGCGCATGGCGCTGCTAAGCCCTGACCTCCTCAGGTTCCGGCTCGGCGTCGAGGCTCTTCAGAAAGAGTGTCTTGTCAATCCTGCCCTGGAAGATCGGCACCCCCATCTCCATGCACTTCGAGATCACGTCGCGGCGTTCGAGTCCGGCTTCGCGCGCCAGCTCCGTGGGGGTCAGGTGATTGGGCATCGGCAGAAACCCTCCTATGTCGTGTACCGCACTTGTACCACCGCGGGTGGACGGGCTCAACGGAAATTGTTCACACCGGGTTCGGGACGTCGACGAAGACGTGGCGGACGCCGAAGCGCTCGGCGAGCAGCTCCCCGAGACGACGGACCCCGAAGGTCTCGGTGGCGTAGTGCCCGGCGGCGAGGAAGTGGATGGCCTCCTCCTGGGCGTGGGTCATGACGCGCTCGATCGGTTCGCCGGTCAAGAACGCGTCGTGGCCGGCGGCGACGGCGTCGGCGAGGAAATCGCAGCCGGCGCCGGAGACGATGCCGATCGAGCGCACCCGCTCGGGGCCCGCCGGGAAGGCGAGCGGCTCGCGCCCCGTCAGCGCTCGGGTGCGTGAAACGAGCTCCTCGATGGTGATGCCGTCCGCGTCGAAGCACGCGGCCACTCCGATCGGCCGTCCCCGATGCACCGCGAACGGCTCGAGCTTGTGGGCGCCCAGGCCCCGTGCCAGCAGCGCGTTGTTGCCGACGTCCAGGTGGGCGTCCAGCGGCAGGTGATAGGCGGCGAGCGCCATGTCGTGCTCGAACAGCAGCCGCAGGCGCTGCTTGGCGGCGGGCGTCAGCGCCAGCGGGGCGCCGGACCAGAAGAGGCCGTGATGGACGATCACGAGGTCTGCGTCCTCGGCGGCGGCGCGGCGAAAGAGCTCCGCGCTCGCCGAGACGCCCGTCACGATCGTCTCGATGTGTTCGGGGCCCGGAACCTGCAGGCCATTCGGGCAGTAGTCGCTGAAGTCCGATGGCGACAGCAGTTCGTCGAGATGGCCTAGAACGTTGGAAAGCACCGCGGCGAACGCTACAGTTGACGCCTGTTCGATCGCACGACGCACTCGGCGACGGATGTCGTACGAATGGGGATAGGGGTTGATGGCGGCTCTGGCAGTCAGCACAAGACCTGCGGCGCAGACCAGAGACGATCACGAGCTCATTGCCGCCGTGCGGGAGGGCGACGACCGTGCCTTCGAGTTGCTGTTCGAGCGCTACCAGAGTCGCATCGCGGGCTATGTGCGCAGCATGGTGCGCGACCACGGGCGCGCCGAGGACATCACGCAGGAGGTCTTTCTCGCAGCGCTGCGACGCATCCGCGCGACCGATCGCGAGATCGCCTTCAAGCCGTGGATCTTCGAGATCGCCAAGAACGCGTGCATCGACGCGTTTCGCCGCGCGCGCAACACCCAGGAGGTGTCCCTCGATTCCGACGACGTGCTGGGCACGTCCGATCAGCGACACCTGACCTCCAGCGGGTCGGCGCCGGACACGGTGATGGAGTCCAAGCTCGCCCTGGACGACCTCTGCGGAGCGTTCGGCGGGCTGTCGCAGACCCACCACGACATCCTCGTCATGCGCGAGTTCGACGGCCTGTCCTACCACGAGATCGGCGAGCGGATGCGCATGACCCAGGGCGCGGTCGAGAGCACGCTGTTCCGTGCGCGCCGCCGCCTCGGCGAAGAGTACGAGGAGATCTCCAGCGGTGAGCGCTGCGCGCACGTGCGGAGCGTCGTAGACGCACGATCGGGGCGTTCGCTGGGTCGTCGCGACCGGCGGCGGATGTGCGGTCACGTCTCCCACTGCCAGCCGTGCCGGCGCTACGCGCTGCGCGCCGGGGTGGACATCGACACCTTCGCCGCCTCCGGGCCGCGGATCGCCAGGGTCGCCGCGCTGCTGCCGCTGCCGGCGTTCCTGCGTCGCCGCCCCGACCTCGAGCAGGCCAGGCAGCTGTTCGCGCCGCACGCGCCGGCGGTCAACCTCGTCAGCGTGCTCGATCCCGCTGCCGTGTCCGGCTGGGGGAAGGCCATTCTCGCCGCCGCGACCGTGGCGGTCGCCGGTCTGGGAGCGGGAGCCGCTGTCGATCAGCGCGGCCCGCTCGCCGGCCCAGGGGACGACGGAGCGCCGGCCTTCGTCGCGCAGTCGCCGCAGCGGTCCGCCGCCGATCGCGCCGTGTCCTCCCGCGCGCCCGAGCTCGCGACGCCGATCACGTCGAAGCGACCGCCGGCCCGAACAGACGCGGCGAGAACCCCCGGCGTGATCGATCCCAAGAGCGAGAAGCCCGCGGCGAACGAGCCGGCCGTCGCGAAGGAGTCGAAGGCCTCGCCCAGCACCTCCGGGGGATCCTCGTCCGGCGACGCGCCGCCGGCCAAGCAGCAGAAGGCCGCGCCGACGGGGCTTGACGCCGCGACCGGCGAGCCGGCCGCGGCCCCGTTGCGCGAACTGCTCGGCCAAGACAGGCCTGGCGCGGTGGCTGTCGAAGAGCGGCCGCGGCCCGAGATCGTGAAGGGCGTCGTCGGTCTGGTGACCGGTGGTGGCGGCTCCACGGGCGCCGGTGGCGCTTCGCAGCCGGTTGGCTCGGTGAACGCAAGCGACGCGAACGATCTCGCGGCGGCCCAGTCACAGGGTGCCGATCCGCTGCCGATCACCGAGCTCAAGCCCGTCAAGGCTCTGCACGACGTGACCGGCGACCTCACCGCAGGACCGGAGTGACCGGCGAAGGCGAGCTGGAGCCGTTCACCGATACCGCGCTGTACGCGCTCGGCGCGTACTTCGCCGATCGCCATCCGGAGCTCATGGACGACGTCGTGCGCCAGGCATCGCGGATCGAGGAGACCGGAGTCAAGCGCTGGGCCGACAAGCAGGACGTGACGCTCGAATCGGCGCTGCAGACGCTGATCACCGGCCTCGCCGTGCGGTACTACCGCGCGGTCGCCGGCTCGGCATGAGATAATCCCTCGCGCATCGGGGCGTGGCGCAGCCTGGTAGCGCGCTCCGTTCGGGTCGGAGAGGTCCCCGGTTCAAATCCGGGCGCCCCGATTTGCAGATTGGAAGGGCGGCGGGTTGAAGAGTGGCCCGTCGCCGCCTGTTTCCTGTCCGCGTCGCCTGTTTGGCGGCCACGTCAGGTAGATCGGGCGCCCTCCAACGAGTCGCCGTACAGAGGTGTACGCTAACGTACATGGGAACGCTCACGGTGACCGAGGCACGATCGATTCTGCCTGAGCTCTTGGACCGTGTCGCCGACGGCGAGGAGATCACGATCACCCGCCACGGCGAAGCGGTTGCCGTTGTTCTGAGGCCGGATGCGGTCCGGATTCGGCGTGCTGCGCAGACGATCGAACGCGCGCAGGAGATTCGGGACCTGGTGTCATCCGCGCGCGATCAACAGCTGCCACCTGCGGGCGTCTCGTCAAAACGCGCGGACGAGTTGGTCGAGTCCATCCGCGCGGGGCGTGATCGTTTCTGATGGACGCGTTCGACGCCGATGTGCTGATCTACGCCGGCTCACCCGAGCATCCACTGGGTCGGCGTGTGCGGGCGCTGTTTCCAGAGGCGCCCGGAGCGACCGCCGGTGTCGGATCAGTCCTGTTGTTGCCCGAGGTACTCGCGAAGCCGATGCGCGACGGGGCCGACGAGGAGGTTGGCGTGTTGGCCGGGCTGCTGGGCCGCTTGGATCTGCGAGCGGTTGACAGGGCGACGGCCGAGGTCGCCACCTCGCTCGCCACCGCATATCGGCTGCGAGCTGCCGATGCCGTCCACCTCGCCACGGCCGTCGTCGCGGGAGCAGACCGATTCGTGACCAACAACAGCCGGGACTTCCCGACCACGATCTCCGAACTGGACATCACCTATCCGGCGGTGCTCGGCGAGCATTGAAGGGCGCGCGGTTGCGTACTGCGCGACGAGCGCGCGCTTCACGGGCGCTTCCGTTCCTATGTGCGCTCCCGGCGAGCCCACGGTGCATGCCCGGCCGCGCTGACGACGTTCAGACGACTGACTCAATCAAGACGTGTGGGCATGGGTGCAGGGTGCACTCACAGCTTGGTATGCGCTACGCGGATGTCGGGACATGCCTGTCGATCTCCGAGCGCCCGGTGACGCGCCATGTGGCCAACGCCCTCGCACGCGCGGGCGTGCGCACCGCGAACGAACTCGTCGCGGCCGCTGTCGCCGAGGGCTTGGCACCTTGCGGGGCGCCCGAGCGTTGACGGATCCGAGTCCTCTCATCACTTTCGGACCTTTCGAACGGCCCGGATGTCCGGGTAGCGTCGATGCCCCACGGACCGGATGAACGCAACCAATCCGCCCGCTCTCGGCGGCGAGCCCTTCCACGTGCGAGCCGTCGGGAGCGGCCGTGGCTCGCGCGATACGGTGTTCTCTCCCGACCAGGAGTCAGCGCCTTGTCCGACATCTCCAAGCGAACCACCCGAACGCCGCGCCGCGTGCGCGAGAAGCGCGCCAACCAGCTCGTGCTCGTCGGGGGCGTGGCCGGCCTCGTGGCGGTCGTCGGCTTCCTGCTCGCCCTGTTCACCGGGTTCCCCGGCTCGATCGTCCTGCTGGCCGCGATCGTCTGCGGCGTGTGCATCTACCTGTTTCGCAAGATGACCAGCTGATGGCGGCGATCGAGCGTCTGAACGTCTCGGCCATGACGTGGCCCGTGGCGTCGGGCTCGCTCGTGCTCGGCTTCGGCGTCGCGCAGGCGACCGGGGTGCGGCCGCTGGGTGGCGTCGTCCTCGCGCTCGGAGCCGGCTGGTGCGCGCTGCGCTGGCGGCGCACGGTGGGGACCGCGCGCACGGTCGGGCTCGTCGGCCTCTATGTCGCGGGATTCGCGGCATCGCACGTCATCGCCGACACTGTTGGCACCTGGGGGTCGGTCTTCCTCGTCGCCGCGCTCGTGGGGCTGGCCGCGCTGGTCGTCGCGGACGTCCCGGCCTCGCGCGGCGCTCGCGCCACCTGACCTGACACCGCGAGCGCGCCACGCCCTGTGTGACGCGTGTCTCCCAGGAGCGCGCCGGCCGCGGTTAGGGTGCTCCAATGGAGTCCTCCTACGATGCGATCGTCGTCGGATCCGGGTTCGGTGGAGGCATCGCGGCGTGCCGCCTGGCGGAGCGGGGCTGGCGCGTCTGCGTGCTCGAGCGCGGGCGGCGCTTCAGCCCCGGCGACTTTCCCGATCGCCCGGAGCAGGCGCCGCGGATGTTCTGGCACGCGCGTCACAACCCGGGCGGCTTCTTCGATCTGCGGATCATGCGCGACGTCGCGGTGATGACCGGGGCGGGCGTCGGCGGCGGCTCGCTGGTCTACGCCAACGTGCAGCTGCGCGCGCCCGACGACGTCTTCGAGGACCCCGCATGGCCGGCCGCGATCGACGCCGCGACGCTGCGCCCGTACTACGACCGCACCGAGGCCGCGCTCGACCCGCGCCCGACGCCGGACGAGCCAGCGCTGCCGAAGGTCCGCGCGTTCGATGCGATGGCCGCCCGCGCCGGCCTGCCCACCGAGCGCCTGCCGATCGCCGTGCACTTCGGCGAGGACCGCCGCCACCCGTTCAGCGGCGCCTTCCAGCAGGGCTGCGACAACCTCGGCCGCTGTGACATCGGCTGCCCGCGCAACGCGCGCAACACCGTCGACATCACCTACGTCGCCCGCGCCGAGGCGCACGGGGCAGAGGTCTTCCCGCTTCACGAGGTGCTGCGAATCGATCCGCCCTCGGGCGGGGGTGGCTCGTGGCGCGCGAGCTTCCGCGACCTGCAGTACGGGACCAGTGGCGAGGTCAGCGCGCCGGTGCTCGTGCTGGCCTGCGGCACGCTGGGCTCGACGCGGCTGCTGCTGCGAAACCGGCGCCGGCTGCGGCACCTGTCGCCCGCGCTGGGCACGCGCTTCTCGGGCAACGGCGACGCGCTCGCGCTCGCGCTCGATCCCCGGGAGCCCGATGTCGCGGGCGCGCGAGCGGAGTTCGGGCCGACGATGGTCAGCCGCATCGACCTCTCAGACGAGCAGCAGCTGATGGTCGCCGACGGCGGGCTGCCGGGCAACTTCGGCGGTTTGCTGGAGATCGTTCGCGGCATCCGCGCGATCACCGGCCTCGGGCGCGTCGCGCTGCGGGCGAAGAACGCTGCCGCGCGGATCGGGGTCTCCGACCGCTCGGTCACGCCGCGCAACATGACGCTGCGCAAGCGCATGCCGCCGATCGGCGACACGCTGATCTTCCTGATGATCGGCCGCGACGCCACCGATGGGCGTATGCGCCTCACGCCGCTCTTCCGCTGCTTTGACATCCGCTGGAGCAGGGACGCCAGCGAGCAGCTTTTCGCCCGCATGCGCCGGCTGGCCGGCGAGCTGGCGCGGGCGGCCGGGGCGACGTCGTTCTTCGCGCTGGACGCCGGGCCGCTTGGCAAGTACATCACCGTGCATCCGCTCGGAGGCTGCCCGATGGCCGACGACCCGCGCGCCGGCGTCGTCGACGAGCACGGCAAGGTCCACGGCTACGACGGCCTCTACGTGCTCGACGGCTCGATCGTGCCGACGGCGCTGGGCGTCAACCCGTCCAAGACGATCGCCGCGCTCGCCGAGCGCGGCGTCGAGCACCTCATCGCAACCCGCGAGCCGGGATGAGCGGACCCGCCTACAAGGTCCGCACGACTTGGCGCAACCACCTCGCCAACCAGTCGATTGATCCGCTGCGCATCTACGCGCCGCAGTCGATCGACGAGGTCGTGGCGATCGTTCGGGCCGCCGAGGAGGCGGGCGTCACGACGCGCGCCGTCGGCTCGGGTCATTCGTGGTCAGACGTCGCCCTGACCGATGGCTTCCTCATGCGGACTGACCGCCTGTCGCGCGTGCCCGCGCTCGAGCCCGACTTCCTGCGCCCGGCGTGGCACGGACGCAGGCTCGTGCGCGCCGAGGCCGGGATCCGGCTGAAGGAGCTCAACGCCCACCTCGATGCCAACGGCCTCGGGCTGTCGCAGATGGGCGGCTATGACCACCAGACGGTGGCCGGCGTCATCTCCACCTCCACGCACGGGTCCGGCACGACCTACGGCCCGCTCAACGACGCCGCGCACTCGCTGGACATGGTCGTCTCGGGCGGCCGCGTGTTGCGCGTCGAGCGCATGGACGGGCCGACCGACCACGCGGCGTTCCTGGCGCATCACGGCGAGCGCCGCACGCTGATCCAGGACGATGACGTCTTCGACGCGGTGGCGGTCGGGATGGGCTGCATGGACATCGTCTGCACGGCGCTGATCGAGGTGAAGCCGCGCTTTCACCTGCGCGAGGTGCGCGAGATGCACCCCTGGGCGAAGGTCAAAGCCGACCTGCTCGACGGCGCGGTGCTCGACGACAACGAGCATTACGAGCTCGTCTTCAGCCCCTATCGCCGGCGGCACGAGTACCCGTGTCTCGTGACGACCCGCAACACCGTCGCCGACCCGAGCCACAAGATGCTCGACAAGCGCATGCGCAACTGGCTCGTGGAGCTCGGCGCGAAGCTCCCGATCACCCCGCGGCTGCTGAACCTCGCCCTGCACCTGCGCCCGAGCCTCGCCCCGTTCTTGATCGAGACGGCGATGAAGGCGCTCGTCAAGGACGAGTACGACGAGGTCAGCTTCAAGGTCTTCAACATCGGCAACGCGAACCTCGTGCCGGCGTACTCGGCGGAGATCGGCATTCCGATGGACGGCCGTCACATCGAGGCCGTCGAGCGCGTCTTCGAGGTGGCCGATCGCCAGCGCCGCGTCGGCGACGTCTACCAGAGCTCGCCGATCGCGCTGCGCTTCGTCAAGGCCTCGCCCGCGTACGCGTCGATGATGTACGGCTCCGACACCATGATGATGGAGCTGATCCAGCTGCGCGGTAACGAGGGCGGCTACGAGATGCTCGCCGCCTACGAGGAGGCGCTCTACGATCGTAGGCGTTCAGGGGGTGTCGGTACCGAGAGACCGGATTCCTTTGTGTGACTTCGATTATTGATGGCGCGGTGGCGCGCCGAGGCTCACGGCGGCGCCAGCGACGGGATTGGCTGGCGGTGATGGGCCGCTGTCGCTGCGTCGATGAGATACTGCAGGACGGATCGGCGTTGGAGCATGCAGGTCTCGCGGGCCGAGCAGATCCGCTCGATCCAGCGGCTGCCGCTGTCGGACTGGGTGCCGAGTTGAATCTTGCGCAGGATCACGCCGTGCCTGAGCGCGCGCTCGGCGGCGTTGTTCGTCGGGTCGATGCCGGGAACTTCGCAGAAGGTCCATAGCGCTTGATACTCCTCAAGCAGCCCGGCGCAGAAGCGCCGGGTCTTCAGGTGGCGGCCACGGACGCCGCTTTCGAGCAGCCGCTTGATGTTCTCGCGCGACGGGCGCAGCTGGGCCTCAAGCCAGGCGAGGTCGTGGCTGTCTTGCAGGTAGGCGCGGTGGGCGCGGATGACCTCGCGCGCCGCGTCCAGCAGGTTGGCCCCGAGCTTGCCGGGGGCGCCGGGTCGCTGGGAGAGCTCGGTCAGCTGGCGGATCAGGTGCGCCCAGCAGAGCTGCTGTTGCAGGACGTCAAGCCAGTGGTAGCCGGCGTAGCGGTCACTGATCAAGAAGCTCCCGAAGTCCTCGCCGAGCAGCTCCTTGGCGGCCCTCTGGCTGCGCGACGGGTCGATCCGGTAGCACGCCATCAATGAGGACGCGGCGACCCACAGCCACTGCGTCGCCCCGTGCAGACGCCAGCTGGTCTCGTCAGCGTGGACGGCGTCGGCCTTGCGAACGGCGTCGCGCAGCTCAAGCCACGGGTCAGCGAGTACGCAGCTCATCCGCATGATCGCCGCGTCGACCGCGCCGACCGAGATCGGGCAGCCGAAGATCTCGCGCACGACGTCGGCGACCTGGCGGCGCGAGAGCCGGTAGACGCCGGCGAGCACCGCGACGTGCGCTTCCAGCCTGGGCCCGAACGCCGAGCCGCTGACGCCGTCGGGCAGCTCCGCGAGTGCGCCCTTGCCGCAGCATGGGCAAGCAAGGCGCCACAGCAGGTGCTCGAGGACCAGCGGGCGGACTGGCGGCAGCTCCCACTTCTGATGGGCGACCGGTTCGCCCAGACGCTCCTCGCTGCCGTCGAAACGGTGCCCGCAACCGCAGCGCCCGGGCAGATGCTCCAAGCGCTGATCGACGCGCTCTGGCGCAGCCATCTCCCGCGTCTTGCCCTCATGGCCGGGCTGGCCGCCCGGCTTGCGCAGCGACGCCTTCGCGCGCTCGCGCGCCAGCGCGCGTCGCTGCTGACGCGTCAACGCAGGATCACGCGACGGCGCCAGCGAGCTGTTCGTCGAGTCGCGCTTGAGCAGCCGCTCGTGCTCGTCAACGCGCTCACGCAGCTCGGCGATCTCCGCCAGCAGCCCCAGCACCAGCTGCACCGCCGGCTCGCCCCCGGCCCGCGCCACCTCCTCGGCTTCCTCGACCCTCACAACTGCAGGATTCCCTGCACCGAGAAGGATTCCTCCAGATCACCTCGACCCCGCCTGAACGCCTACG
>Ga0136627_1001060_pt1 | contig 10752 bp, 9 predicted proteins | sample AntDrymUQ4892206_2_FD_104652 | JGI IMG/M metagenome (GOLD analysis project Ga0136627, IMG submission 104652) | Polar desert sand microbial communities from Dry Valleys, Antarctica - metaG UQ489 (22.06) | ecosystem: Environmental > Terrestrial > Soil > Desert | place: Antarctica: Dry Valley... | reverse complement strand
GTCCCGTAGCGCCGAGTACAGGATCGAGCCACCGACCAGCAGGGTGATGACGACGACCAACGCGACCGCCGCGACCTTCTGCCCGGCGCTGCCGTTTCCCAAAAGTGGAGACCTCGCCACCTACCCTATCCTTCGCCGTCATCCGACGCCGGCGTTGAGGAGTCCGTGTCCGGCGTTGCTTCCGCGGCGGCTTCAGCCGCGGCGACCTCTTCTGCAGAGCCGGAAATGATCGACGGCTCGGTCTGGAGTGTGTAGCCCTCGTCGACCGTATAGTCGACCTGCCCGAAACAGATGGCGCCCGGCTCGGGGGTGTTGTCGGGGTTGGTCCGATACGCCCGGACGAACGGCTCGATCCGGTCGTCATCGGCGCTGTCAAACTCGATCTGCTTGCCCCAGACCGATCCCACCACAGGGTGCTCGAGTCCAGGATATGGACTCACCAGGACATGGCTCTGATTCGCCAATTCTTCCAGCCGGTCGATGTCCTCTTGCGGCAGCTCGGGATCGAACGTGAGCCAAACGGCGCCGTGCTCCAGCGAATGCACGCCGTGGTAGTTGTAGATCGGTTCGCCGTAGAACCCGCAATTTTGCCACGCGTTGTTGTGCGGTCCGCCAACCGGTGGGATCTGCTCATAGAGCAACTCGCCCTCGCGGTGATCGATCGAGTATTCGTCCAGCGAGAAGTAGGTCGTGACGTCGCTGCTGACCTGATACTGCTCCCACTGGCGAAAGCCCCACCAGGCGATTCCGAGCAGGATCACAACCACGATCGCCGCAGCCACGACCCGGATGATCAGCCAGTGGCGGCGTTCCTTGTTGAACTGTTCGCGACGGCGATCCCGGCGTCGCTTGACCATGTCCGGTCGCCGCTCGCGCCGCTGCCGAAAGCGAGCTTCTGAAGGATTCTCCGCCGATGCGTCGTTGTTTGCCATATTGCTCAAGTTCCTTCGATGTGTGTTCAGAAGCAACGTCCCGCGCCAAAACCATGTTGTCATTCTGAGCCGAGGACGTAGTCCTCGTGTCGAAGAATCTCAGTTTCTATTGCACTCTGGAAACATCGCATGTGTGCTTTTGTAAATGAGATTCCTCGACTGCGCTCGGAATGACAATGTCGTGGTGACACGGTGTTCTCTCACCTGGTCAAGGTTTTGGTCATCCCTGCGCGTTGATCTGTTCCCGAAGCCACCGGCTGACCTCGCCCAGACCGACTCGCACCTGGTCCATGGAATCGCGATCCCGAATCGTCGCCGCGCCATCGTCGAGCGTGTCGAAATCGACCGTCACGCAGAACGGCGTGCCGATCTCATCCTGGCGGCGATAGCGCTTGCCGATGTTGGACGTTTCGTCGTAGTCGATCATCACCCCAAGCTCGGCCTGAAGCGTCTCATACAACTCCCACGCCACCGACGTCAACTCCGGCTTCTTCGCCAACGGTAGGATAGCCGCTTTCATCGGCGCGAGGCGAGGCGCAAGGTGCAGCACGACACGAGTGTCCTCCTTGCCGTTGACATCGGTCGTCGCCTCCTCGTCGTAGGCATTGAGCAGGACGGTGAGGAACGTGCGCTCGACGCCGAAGGTCGGCTCGATCACGTGCGGCAAAAACCGCTCCCGGCTCTCCTGGTCGAAATACGTGAGATCGACGCCGCTGGTTTCCTGATGCTGCCGCAGATCGAAGTCGGTGCGGTAGGCAAGCCCGTACAGTTCCTTCCAGCCCATCGGGCCGGGGAAGTTGTACTCGAAATCCACCGTCCGCTTCGAATAGTGCGACAGCTCGCCAGCGTCATGTTCGCGAATGCGCACGAGGTCACGATCCAGCCCGATCATGTCAACCCAGGCGCTCATCGCGTCCCGCCAGGCGTCGAACTGCTGTTCCCATTCCGCCTCGCGGATGAAGTATTCGATCTCCATCTGCTCCAGCTCGAGCACCCGGAAGATGAAGTTGCCTGGCGTGATCTCGTTGCGGAACGATTTGCCGATCTGGCCGACGCCGAACGGAAGCTTCACCCGCGACGTCTGCATGATGTTCTTGTACTGGACGAAGATGCCCTGCGCCGTTTCGGGACGCAGGTACACCTCGGTGCCGGTCTCCGATACCGGGCCGATCGTGGTGCGGAACATCATGTTGAACTGTCGAGCGTCAGTCAGTGTCCGGTTGCCGCAGTGCGGGCAGGCGATGTTCGCATCCCGCAACAGCGCGGACATCCCCTCCGGAGACAGCGCCGCGGCATCATCGCGCCCGAGCTTGTCTTCCAGCAGGTGATCAGCCCGGAACCGGGACTTGCACGTCTTGCAGTCGACCAGCGGATCGTTGAAATTGACGACGTGCCCGGACGCTTCCCACACCTTAGGGTGCATGAGGATCGTCGCATCCAGCCCCACGATGTCGCGGCGCTGCTGGACGAAGGTCCGCCACCAGAGTTGCTTAATGTTGTTTTTCAGCTCCGCGCCAAGCGGTCCCATGTCCCAGGTGTTTGCTAGCCCACCGTAGATGTCCGAGCCGGGATAGACGAAGCCTCGCCGCTTGGCCAGCGCGACGATCTTCTCCATCGACGCTGCGCGCTGTCTGGTCTGCTCCGCCATTACCGGTCGACTCCCGCGCTCTCGCGCTCCACCGCCACCATTTCCCGCATGACGGCGTTGAGCCCGGCATCCTCTTCATCGTCTTCAGCAACGCCATTGAGCTCATTGTGCATCCGCTGGTACACCTGCGTCGTCACATTGCTGACGTGACCCAGCCGCTGCTGAAGCTCATTGAGGTCCATGCCCTGCTCGATCGAGTGCGCGGCAAATGAGTGGCGCAGCGTATGCGGCGTAATGGAGTCGATGCCGACTCGCCGGGCATGGGACTTGAGGATCAGCCAGAATCCTTGCCGCGTGAGGCGATTGCCACGGTGATTGACGAACAGCGCCGTCTCATCCCGGTTCGCGATGATGCCGCGCGCTTCGGTCATCCACGCGGTCAGCGCGGGGATGCACCGTTCCGCCAGCGGCACCGTGCGCCGTTCGCCTCGACGTCCATCAAGCGCGATCGTCTGGTCTTCGATGTCGATGTGCTCGACGTCGAGCGACACCAGTTCGCTCACTCGCAGCCCGGAGGCGTACAACAGTTCCAGCATCGCGTGATCGCGCTGTTGTTCCGGGCGGACGGGACCTGAATTCGCAGGGGCCTCAATCAGTTTCTCCACATCGCCTGTCGAGATCGAGCGTGGCTTGGCCTTCTTGACCCTGGGCACGATGATGTCCCGACCCAACACGTCCGCAGTCTCGCCCTGACGATGCAGGTAATTGGTGAATGACTTCAGCGCCGCCATCTTCCGGGCAACCGTTGACGAGGCGTAATCCTTTCGGCCCAGATGTTCGGAATATGCACGCAGATGGTCGTCGCTAAGCTCGCCTATGTCACGTACCGGCCCGAGATCGCTCTGCTCGGGTGGGGTGGCGAGATACTTTGCCAACTGATTGAGGTCGTTTCGATATGCGGAGATCGTGTTGTCCGAGAACGCCCGATCCCTGCCCAGATACTCCAGAAATGCCGCTATTCGGGCATCCATGCGCCTGTCATCCTTTCCACCGGTGTGGAAGATCGATAGTGGTCACCACACGCCATGTTCGAGCGCCACTCAACCAAGCAGCGCGAATCAATCATCTCGACAATAAATACTAACCGCAAATGCTACCCCATGTCACCCATTGCCTGGTCAAGGGTGACATGGGGTAGGCCAAACGCCTCGGCAACGCCAGCGTACGTCACATGCCCGTTGATGACATTCACCCCTAGCGCCAGGCTCGCATCGGACCTCACTGCATCGGCGATGCCCCGGTCCGCCAGCTTCAGCCCATACGGCGCAGTCACGCTGGACAGGGCCAGGGTGCTGGTGCGCGGCACGGCTCCCGGCATATTGGTGACGCAATAATGCACCACGTCGTTGACCAGATAGGTCGGGTCGCTGTGGGAGGTTGGCCTGGATGTCTCGAAGCACCCGCCCTGGTCAATCGCGACGTCGACCATCACCGACCCAGGCGTCATGTTCTCGACCATGTCCGCCGTGACCAGTTTGGGCGCGCGGGCCCCGGGGATCAGCACCGAGCCGATCACCAGGTCCGCTCTGGCAACCGCATCGGCGATCGACTTGCGGCTCGACGCGAGCGTATGCACCCGGTCATGCAGGACATCGTCAAGATACCGCAATCGTTCGATGTTCAGGTCGACGATCGTGACGTTCGCGCCCATGCCGAGCGCGATCCTGGCGGCATTCGTGCCGACCACGCCGCCGCCGATCACGACGACCTCCGCTCCAGGGACTCCAGGGACGCCGCCCAGCAGCGTGCCAACGCCGCCGTTGGTCCGCTCCAGATAATGCGCTCCCACCTGGACCGACATCCGGCCGGCGACCTCGCTCATCGGGGTCAGCAGCGGCAGCGCCCGGTTGGGCGACTGCACCGTCTCGTAGGCGATTGCCGAGACCTTGTTGTCGATCAGGGCGCGAGTCAGCGGCTCGTCAGCGGCGAGATGAAGATAGGTGTAGAGAATCTGCCCCGGTCGCAACAGGCCGTATTCACTGGCGACTGGTTCCTTCACCTTCACGATCATGTCGGCTTCCGCAAAGACATCCTCGTGCCGATCGACCAGCCTGGCCCCCTCCGCCACGTATTCCGCGTCGGTGAAACCACTGCCGACCCCTGCGGAACGTTCCACGATCACATCATGACCATGCGTGACGTACTCATGCACCGCCGCCGGTGTGGCCGACACCCGGTTCTCGCGGTCTTTCACTTCTTTGGGAATCCCGACGATCATGCGGTATGCTCCTGAACATGGTTCACACAGGCGGCTTCACTGCCGCCGGAAAGATTGAATCGTGCCAATCTCGACTCCGTGCCGTGCGCAGTATCCACCCTTGCGCATTCCTGTGAAATAGGGCACGTCTCCGAGGGCTCCAGACCTGGCATTCTAGCATGGCGGACTGCCCACAACGGGGCAAATTTCGGCCGACATGGCAAAGCTGGTGCGGTACGCTTGTACAAAAGAGGCGTGGAGGGTGTGCACTCAGGCAGTGTCTCGCCGCCTGCGACTGCTTCACCCTTCACTGCATCCTGGAGTTTCCCCACCTGTGCCAGATATTCCTGACGGCCTGTTCCTCGGATTGCTCATCATCCCGATGTTGGCGATCATCATCCTCGCACACGAGTTCGGTCACTTCTTCGCCGCCCGTTCCGTCGGCATCAAGGTCGAGGAGTTCGGCATCGGCATTCCGCCCCGTGCAAAGGGGTGGCGCTGGAAGAACGTGCTGTGGTCACTGAACTGGATTCCGCTCGGCGGTTTCGTCCGCGTCAAGGGTGAGGACGGTCAGGATTTCGATCCCGGCTCGATGAACACCAAGGGGCCGTTTGCCCGAGGCTTCTTCCTGATCGCCGGTTCCAGTGCGAACCTGTTGGCTGCTGTCATCATCTCGATCATTCTCGTCGCCTCCCGGGGCGTGCCGACTGACACAACGCGGATCTACATCAATCAGGTCGAGCCGGATTCACCGGCCGCCGAGGCGGGATGGCAACCTGGTGACGCAATCTTCGCCGTCGATGGAGAGAACATCGACGGGCGTGCGGATCTCACTGCTGCGCTCGATGCGAGTGCCGGGACAGAGACACAGATGGTCGTCCTTCGGGGCGGCGAGCAGGTCGAGACGTCGATCACCCCGCGCGCGAATCCTCCGGCGGGACAGGGTGCGACCGGCGTCCTGATTGTTGAGGCGTATCTCTCGGACATCAGTATCGGTTCGGTGGAGCCGGGATCGGCTGCCGACGCAGCAGGCTGGCTTTCCGGTGACGATATCGTCGCCGTCAACGGCGAACCCATCGAATCAGTCGCACAGGCCAGCTCCATGCTCGACGCTGCGGCTGGCGGCCCGGTCGCCGTCACCGTCGAGCGCGACGGAGAGCAGGTTGTAACCACGCTTGAACTGCGCGGCGCGGCGATCGAGCTGACGGAGGTCGCGCAGGATTCCCCCGCGTCCGATGCCCTGCTCTACGCGGGCGACCGGATCCGCTCCATCGACAGCACGCCGCTCACCGACGCGGACTCCCTGTTGACCTCACTCATGGCAGCAGCCGGCGCCGAGGTTCCCGTGGTCGTCGAGCGTGAAGGGCGGGATGTCGAGCTTTCACTGACCGTGCCTGAGATCGGCGAAGACGCGAATCCTCTCGCCTTGATCGGAGCAAACGCCTTCCTTGAGCCCTGGCAGCAGCTTGCCGGGGTCGATATGCGCTCCAGCCGGGCCTTCGAGAATGTCCCGGCGGGAGAAGTCATCCCCGCGGGTCTGGAACAGTTCTGGTTCCTGCTCACCGGCACGCTGGAAGGACTCCGGGAGATATTCACCAGCGTCCCCAATCCAGACGATTTCGCCGGTCCGGTTGGCATGGGTCAGTTAACCTCGGAGGTGATTACGGAGTCAAGCCTGCCAATCTGGTTCTGGATCGGCAACATCCTCATGGTGATCTCTGTCGGTCTGGGCCTGCTGAACCTGCTGCCGATCCCGGCCCTCGATGGCGGTCGCCTGGTCTTCGTGATCATCGAGATCCTGCGCGGCGGCAGGCGTGTCCCGCCCGAGAAGGAAGGCCTCATCCACCTGGCGGGGCTGGCGCTGTTGCTGGCGTTGATGTTCTTCGTCGCATTCAACGACGTCGGTCGCATCATCAACGGCGACTCGATCCTGCCGTGACGTCGGAGCACATTCGTTGGCATCTCGATAACATCCCGCACCTGCCAAACGTCGTACCATTATGTAGGCGCATACCCTGTGTCTGCCCGTGCCGCGCGGCTTGATTCGAACGTTCGGTTCCGTGTGCGTTTTATGAGAGGAAACCCCAACCCATGTCCCTGCTCGCCCCCAGGCGCAAGACCCGCGTGCTCAATGTCGGCGATGTCGGCATCGGCGGCCAGAACCCGATTCGCGTGCAGTCGATGGCCACGGCTGACACCCGCGATCCTGTCGCCACGCTCGCCCAGATTCAGGATCTCGCCGCCGTCGGCTGCGAGATCGTCCGCATCGCCGTCCCAGACCGCAAGGCCGCGGCGGCGCTGCCCGACATCGTTCCGTATGCCGCAGTGCCGCTGATCGCCGACATCCACTTCGAGCACACACTGGCACTGAAGGCGCTCGACGCCGGCATTCACGGTCTCCGCCTCAACCCCGGCAATATCCGCAAGGCCGAAGACGTCCGCGAGGTCGTCACCAAGGCGAAAGAGCGAGGCGTTCCGATCAGGATCGGCGTTAATTTCGGGTCGGTCGCACCGATGACCGAGGAGTTCGTCGACGAGATGGCGCAAGAGAACGCCACCCAGGTCCATCTCCGAGCGGAGTGGCTGGTGCGCTCCGCGCTCGGACACATCCAGATTCTGGAAGACCTCGATTTCTACGACACGAAGGTCAGCCTCAAGGCGTTCGAGGTGCCGGTGTTGCTGGAGGCGTATCAACGCTTTGCTCGGCTCGACAACGACTACCCACTGCACCTCGGCGTCACCGAGGCCGGCACGCCGCGCGCGGGCAGCGTCCGCAGTGCCGTTGGCATCGGCACGTTGTTGGCGCTCGGCATCGGCGACACGATCCGCGTCTCGCTTACGACAGACCCCAAGGAAGAGGTCTTCGTAGGGTACGAGATTCTCAAGAGCCTGGAGCTGCGGCAGAAGGGCGCGACCATGATCGCCTGCCCGACCTGTGGCCGGGTCGAGGTCGACCTGTTCACGCTCGCCGCCCAGGTCGACGAGGTGCTGGAGAAGGTCGACGAGCCGATCCGTGTCGCGGTGATGGGATGCGTCGTGAACGGTCCAGGCGAAGCGCGAGATGCTGATGTCGGGCTCGCCGCCGGCAACGGCAAGGGCGTGATCTTCCGCAAGGGCAAGATCGTGAAGACTGTGCTCGAAGAGGACATGCTCCAGGAGCTCACGAATGAGATCAACGCCGTCGTCCAGGATCGCCAGAACGGTATCTTTGACGAGGCGCCCGAGGCGGAGAACGCCTACAAGCCGATGATCACCCTGACGGCGGTGTAGGTCGTTGTTGACCGAAGGACTGCATCGGTGCCTGACTTGGCGTCGCGCGTAGCGTTTCGCCACACAATCGCGATCATTGTGGCATTCGCTACGTAGCCGATTGGAGTTCCGGCACGGCACCGAATCTTCCCGTCTACAAATCGTATGGGATTGTTGCCAAACCGCGCCAATGGGGACTATATCATGACGCTATCTGATCGACTCCCGCAGAATGAATCTTCCCTAAGGGCCGTTCGGAAGGCAGTGGAGATCGCAGAATCCTACCTTGGGACTCTCGCGAACCGGTCGATCAATGCTGGCGCCACTCCCAATGAGATGTCGATCCTGTTGGACGAGCCGCTCCCCGACTCTGGCATCGCCCCCGACGAAGCAATCAGCGAATGGATGGAACGCGCCGAGCGGGGCATTGTCTCCTCCTCCGGGCCGCGCTACTTCGGTTTCGTCACTGGCGGAGCGCTGCCAGCCGCGCTCGGCGGGGACTGGCTGGCAAGCGCTATCGACCAAAACGGTGGTATCTGGTCAATAAGTCCGGCCGCTGCCCAGACCGAGCTCGTTGTAATCGGCTGGCTGAAGGAGTTGTTTTATCTCCCGCCTGACTGGCAGGGGATCATAACCAGCGGCGCAACGATGAGCAACCTCGTTGGACTTGCCGCAGCGCGCCAATGGGCGTCCGAGTTACTCGGGTTCAATGCGGCGGAAGACGGTCTTGGCGGCCAGCCTCCCATCCCGGTCGTCTCTAGTACGGCGATCCATGCAAGTGCCCGCAAGGCACTCGGCAACCTTGGGTTGGGGCGACGATCCGTTCTAACAGTTGCCGCACCCGGCGGTCGAGTCGACATTGATGCGCTTGCCAAGGCATTGAAGAACCTCAAAGGACCGGTAATCGTGATCGGCAATGCCGGCGAAGTCAATACGGGTCAGTTTGACGATCTGCATGCCATGGCAGAGATATGCCGAAGTCATGTCGGCGGTGCATGGCTCCACGTCGATGGAGCGTTCGGTCTGTTTGCGGCAGCATCGACCGCGCATCGACATCTGGTCGCCGGGATCGAATACGCTGATTCCGTCGCCTCCGATGCGCACAAATGGCTCAATGTCCCCTACGATTCCGGTTTCGCGTTTGTGAAGGATGAGGCGGCCCTGCGCGGCGCGATCGCGACCACGGGCGCTGCCTATCTCGCCCACTCAGGCGGTTGGGATGCCGACGATTTCAGCGCTGAAGGGTCGCGTCGGGTTCGGGCACTTCCCGCCTGGTGTGCGCTTCGCAGCCTCGGTCGGGAGGGCTACCGAGACCTCATCGATCGTTGTCTGGCCAATGCGACGAAGCTTGGCAGGTGGATTGATGAGCAGCCCTGGTTGGAACTCATGAACGCCGAGCGATGGCGTGAGGAGCCGTTCATCATTGTCTGTGCCCGCTTCACCGATCCGGCATGGAACGACGAGGAACATGACAGGCAGAATCGCGAGTTGCTCACTACTCTCCAGCGATCTGGAAAGGTGTATTCCAGCGGCACGGAATGGGAAAGCCAGGCCGCGATCCGTTTCGCCTTCGACAACTGGATGACCTCCGAGGAAGATGTGGATTTGGTCTGCCGCGAGTTGGAGCTGATCTATCAGTCACGCTCAAGAATGTGATCCCGAACAGAATCCGGCGGCAGCAAGCATGAAAACGGAGCATGAGTTGACGACGCCGAACAAAAACCTTTAACCCAAGATCGCCCTCATCTGGCGCGGTCGCACGACGAGCGCCAGCGCCGATGAATATGCCGCCTACAACTGCGAGATCGAGCTCAAACCGTTGCCGGACACGGTTCTGGGGGCGGAGATGTTCCGCGAGGATCGCGAGGGCGAGACCGAGTTCATGACGATCCCGTATTGGGTATCGCGTGAGGCGATGTCGCGCTTCGCGGGTGACGATCCTGCCAGGATCCACCATCTCCCCCGCGACCCGGAACTCTTGATCGAGCTGCCCGACAGCGTCCAGGTGCTGGACATCGTCTCAGGCGAGTGGCAAGGCTTTCCGTCAGGAAGCAGTCAGCGGTGAGCATGCCGGCTCATGGATCCCTTCCAATGGCGTCGATGCGACCTACAGCTCCCGGTAAATGTCCTCCAAGGTCAGCTTTAACCCAGGGCACGGCACGGGAATGTATCCGTCGCGGACATGATCGGCGCGATGCCAGTCGTCGTCGTCGCCGCGGTAATGCCGTTCGAAGCGCCGCATGTCCTGGTGAATGATGAGATAGGTTTCCACCGTCGAGACACCGCGGTAGGCCAGCAGTTTCTCACGCCGGACGATGGACTCACTGCTGGCAGGCAACACTTCCACGACCAGGCAAGGGTTGGTGCGCAATCTGGGGTTCTCCGTCTCCGGCGGCTCGCATGCGACCATCACTTCCGGGTAGTAGTACACCGTGCCAATCTGGACTCGCACGTCGGAAATGTAGACGCGGCATGGACCGTCATCGCCAGCGTCCGCCAGCTTTCGTGATGTATTGAAGGCAATGCGATTGTGACGGACGGTGCTGTACGCCATGGCGTACAGCATGCCGCCGACGTACTGGTGCTGGGCCCCGGAGCGTTCTTCCATCATCCAGGTACTCTTCGACGCTGATGAGTCCATCCTCGGTGCGTTGTGCCATCGTCACGTCCTCGTAGTGAAACCAGTCTGCCGGTCGAAACTCACGTTCAGCATAGCGTCGTCCCTC
>Ga0136627_1001058_pt1 | contig 10777 bp, 13 predicted proteins | sample AntDrymUQ4892206_2_FD_104652 | JGI IMG/M metagenome (GOLD analysis project Ga0136627, IMG submission 104652) | Polar desert sand microbial communities from Dry Valleys, Antarctica - metaG UQ489 (22.06) | ecosystem: Environmental > Terrestrial > Soil > Desert | place: Antarctica: Dry Valley... | reverse complement strand
CAGTAGGAGTTCTCGCGCGTGCTGATCAACGACGATCTGCAGCACGCGCTGACCGAGCTCGTCGAGATCGCCGCTAGCATGTACGACTCCGACAAGCGGCGCCCGCCGCTCGCCACCGAAGGAGCGGACCCTTGATCAAGCCCCGTCTGGACACCCTGCTCGAGCAGGTCGACTCGAACTACGCGTGCGTGCTCGTCGCAGCCAAGCGCGCCCGCCAGATCAACTCGTACTACCACAACCTCGGCGAGGGCACCTTTGACGAGTACCCGCCGCCGATGGTCGAGACGGGCTCGAAGAACTTCCTCAAGATCGCCCTCGAGGAGGTCGCCGAGGGAAAGATCTCCTACTCGTACCGGGACTAGCAGCCGCCCGATGAGCGGCGCCTGGCTTTGTCCTCCCCCGTTGGGGGGCAGGCGGTCGGTCGTGTGCGGAGCCGGGGGCAAGCCCCCACGCCGGCTTCGCCGGCTACCCCTGACCATGCTTGCTCCTCGAACGGCTCTCAGCCCCGGTGCCGCGCCCGGCGTCTTCGGCTAGCCGATGGCTCGGATCCTGCTCGGCGTCAGCGGGGGCATCGCGGCGTACAAGGCCGCCGAGATCGTCCGCTTGGCGACCGCCGCGGGCCACGCGGTCCGCGTCGTCCAGACCCCGGCGAGCCTGCGCTTCGTCGGACGCGCGACGTTCGAGGCGATCACCGGCGCACCGGTGCTCGTCGAGGAGCTCGAGCCCGACCCCGCTCGCGGCGCCTTCCCCGGCGACCCCGAGCCCGACCACGCGGCGATCTCGCACCTCGAGCTGGTCCGCCGCTGCGACGCACTCGCGATCGCACCCGCTTCGGCGAACACGCTCGCCAAGCTCGCCGCCGGGCTCGCGGACAACCTCCTGACCAGCGCCGCGCTGGCGTGCGCGGCGCCGCTGGTGCTCGCCCCGGCGATGAACGACCGCATGTGGGCCCATCCGGCCACCCGCGCCAACCTCGAGACGCTGCGCCTGCGCGGCGCGGTGATCGTCGGGCCGACCGCGGGTTGGCTGGCGTCGAAGGGCGAGTGGGGCGAGGGCCGTCTCGCCGACCCGGCGACGATCCTCGCAGAGCTCGAGCGGGTGATCCGCACAGGCTCCGCCGCCGGTGGGCCGCCGGCCAACGCGCCGCGCTCGCTCGCGGGCCTGCGGGTAACCGTCACCGCCGGCGGCACACGCGAGCCGCTCGACTCGGTGCGCTACCTGGGCAACCGCTCGTCTGGCCGCATGGGCGTGGCACTCGCGGCCGAGGCCGCGCGCCGCGGCGCCGAGGTGACCCTGATCGCGGCCAACATCTCGGTGGCGCCACCGCAGGGCATGCACACCGTGGAGGTCGGCACGGCCGCCGAGCTCGAGGCGGTCACGCGCGCGCAGTTCGAGGACACCGACGTGCTGCTGATGGCCGCCGCTGTCGCTGACTTCCGCCCCACCGCCGTCGATCCGGGCAAGATCGACAAGTCCGCCCACGGCCGGCTCGCGCTGGCGCTGGAGCCGACCACCGACGTGCTCGGCGCGCTGACCTCCGAGCGCCGCCCCGGCCAGGTCGTGGTCGGCTTCGCGGCCGAGCACGGCGAGCAGAGCTCCGCGCGCGCCCGCGAGAAGCTCGAGCGCAAGGCGCTCGACGCGATCGTGCTCAACGACATCGCGCGCGCGGACATCGGCTTCGAGGTCGAGCACAACGAGGTGTCGATCATCACCCCGCGGGATGAGCGGCACGTCGAGCGAGCGACCAAGGACGCCGTGGCCTGCGCCATACTCGATTGCGTGGAATCCCTGAGAACGGAGCGTGCACAGCGGCGGTGAGCGAGCCCCGCGACGACAGCCCCGAGCAGCAGGGCGAGCTGGTCTACGACCTCTACCAGCGCGGCAGCGCGCTGCTCGAGGCGGGGGACTTCGCCGCCGCCACCATCCCGCTCGAGCGCGCCAGCCGTCTCGAGCCCGACAAGACCTCGATCCGCGAGGCGCTCGGCCGGGCCTACTTCCGCTCGGGGCGCTTCGGCTCCGCCGCCCACGAGTTCGAGGCCGTCGTCGAGCGCGCACCGGTCAATGACTTCGCGCACTTCTGTCTCGGCAAGGCGCTCGCGAAGACCGGCCGTCGCGCGGAGGCCCGCCGCCACGCCGTCCTCGCCGCGGGGATGCGCCCCGACCGCGCCGACTACCGCAACCTGCGCGACAGGCTGCGCGCGGCGTAGACGCCGGCTTGTCGGCGCGCTGATCGCCGCCGCCAAGCCTGCGCTCGTCGTGCCCGGTCGGCCGGTCGCCGGCGGCTGAGTGGTTGCCGAGCGCGTCTATACTCGCCGGAGTAGGGACTTTCAGACGTTCCGCGGCCCGCGGGTCGCGCCTGAGGGTGGGCTTCACGGCCCCCCTTTTTTTTCGACCATGACCTCCTCTGACAACGCACTCACGCACAGCATCGAGCAACGGCTCGCCGAGCGGCTGCCCCCCGTCGAGCTGCTCGCCTGCGAGCGCGTCGCGGCCGAGCGGCTGCGGCTGACGATCGATCATCCCGACGGGGTCGACCTCGGACTCTGCGAGCGGGTGACCAAGGAGCTGGCCGAGCTGCGCGAGCAGTACGGGATCGAGGTCTCCTCGCCCGGGCCCGAGCGACCGCTGACCAAGCCCGACCACTTCCGCCGCTTCATCGGCCGCCGCGCACGGGTGCGAACGCGTGTGCCTCTCGGGGGCAGCGCACCGAAAAGCTCCAGCCGCGCACCGGACCCGATTCCCGGGAGGAGCGCAGACCGATCGTCGATCGGGCGAGCACCGGACCCGATTCCCGGGAGGAGCGCAGACCGATCGTCGATCGGGCGAGCACCGGACCCGATTCTCGACGGGCAGCGCAGCTTCACCGGCGAGCTGGTCGGCGCCTCGGACGCGGAGGTGACCATCGCCGCAGACGTAGGCGTGGTCTCGATCCCGTACACCGAGATCGTCGCGAGCAACCTGACGAGCAGAGCAGAGGCATCCGCGCGAGCGGGGGAGAGGGGGAAGGCGTGAGCAAGGAGATCGTCGACGCGATCCATGTCCTCGAGCAGGAGAAGGGCATCTCGGCGGACACGCTCATGGACGCCCTGGAGGACGCCCTGCTCTCCGCATACAAGAAGAGTCCCGGCTCGGCGCGCTACGCCCGCGTGGACATCGACCACGCCAGTGGGGACTTCAGCGTCTACGAGCTGCTGCTCCCGCCCGAGCTCGAGGAGAAGCTGCTCGCGGAGGCCGAGGAGATGCAGGAGGAGCCGACGATCGACCCCGAGACGGGGGAGATGCGCGAGCCCGAGGAGCCGGAGGTAGATCAGGAGGTCCTGGCCCAGTACAAGGACCAGATCGAGGAGCGCGACGTCACGCCGGACGACTTCGGCCGCATCGCCGCTCAGACCGCCAAGCAGGTGATCCTGCAGCGCATCCGCGAGGCGGAGCGCGACATGATGTTCGACGAGTATCAGGACCGCGTCGGCGAGCTGATCACCGGCATCGTCCAGCAGTCGGACTCGCGTTACACCCTCGTCCAGCTGCGCGAGCGCGTGGAGGCGCTGCTGCCGCGCTCCGAGCAGGTCGGCGGCGAGCGCTACGACCACGGCGCGCGCGTCAAGGCGATCATCACCGACGTCTCCTCGCAGGCGAAGGGGCCGAGCATCATCGTCTCGCGCCGCTCGCCCGAGCTGATCCGGTCGCTGTTCGAGCTCGAGGTTCCCGAGATCGCCGACGGGCTGGTCGAGATCCAGAACGTCGCCCGCGAGCCCGGCTACCGCTCGAAGATCGCGGTCATCTCGCACACCAACGGCGTCGATCCCGTCGGCGCCTGCGTCGGGCCGCGCGGTTCGCGCGTGCGCATGGTCGTGTCCGAGCTGCGTGGCGAGAAGATCGACATCATCCCGTTCAACGACGAGCCCGCGCGCTTCGTCGCCAAGGCGCTCTCGCCGGCTCGCGTGCGCGAGGTGCTCGTCGACGACGACGCCCGGCAGGCGACGGTCATCGTTCCCGACGACCAGCTCTCGCTGGCGATCGGCAAGGATGGGCTCAACGCCCGGCTGGCGGCGCGGCTGACGGGCTGGCGCGTCGACATCCGATCGGAGACCGAGTTCGCCGAGGAGGAGTCGAGCATGGGCTTCGAGGAGGAGGAGACCGCCGGCCGCTGCGCGGCGATCCTCTCCAACGGCAAGCGCTGCCCGAACGCCGCCGTGCCCGACTCGCGCTACTGCGGCCTGCAGGCCCATCAGGCGCTCGCCGACCAGGCCACGGACGAGCTCACCATCGAGGCCGAAACCGCCGGCGAGGCGCAGGCCCAGCCGGCGAGCGAGCCCGCCGCCGCCGAGAACCAGCCCCAGACCGCGGCCGGCGAGCCGGCCGCCGCCGAGGACCAGGGCTGAGGCCGCTCCGCGGGTGGCGGTGGCGCAGGACGGCCGCCTCGGAAGGGCCTCCCGGGCGCCTGCGATTGTTGACCACGAGACCCTAGACTGGATAGAGGCATGGCAAAGAAGCGCGTCCACGAGATAGCCAAAGAGCGGGGAATGCCCAGCAAGGAGGTCCTCACGGTCCTCCAGGCGGCGGGCCTGAACGTCAAGGCGGCGGCCTCGAGCGTCGACGAGAAGGACATCGAGATGGCCTTCGATCCCGACCGTGAGGCCAAGGCAGCGGCCGCTGCCGCCGCCGCTGCGGCAGCCGAGTCGGGCAACGGAGCGCAGGCCGCCGGCACGAGCCCCGGGGTCACCGCAGCGGCGCCGCAGGCCCCCGACGCGAGCCCGGCGCGCACCGGTGGCGAGAGCCAGCCCGCCGGCGGTGGTGGGGGCGGTGGCGCACGCCGCCGCCGGGTGGTCATCGACTCGCAGGCCTCGCGCCGCGCTCCGGGCATGCCCCCGCAGTCGCAGGCGCCCCCCCGGCGCCGCGGCCGGCGTCGGCGCACCCCCTGGGTCGAGCCCGACCTCACCGCGCAGCCAGAGCGCAAGGAGGTCGTGCAGATCACCCAGATCAAGTCGGGCGCGACCGTCAAGGAGGTCTCGGAGTCGCTCGGCCTGTCCGCGCCCGAGGTGATCAAGAAGCTCATGAGCCTCGGCGAGATGGCGACGCTCACCCAGACGCTCTCCGACGAGGCGATCGAGGTGCTCGCCGACGGCTTCGACAAGAAGATCGAGGTCCAGCACGCCGCCGACGAGGTGCCCGACGAGCCGGCATACGAGGACGACGAGGCCGACCTCGTTCCGCGGCCGCCGGTCGTGACGGTGATGGGCCACGTCGACCACGGCAAGACCTCGCTGCTCGACGCGGTCCGCGAGACCGAGGTCGTCGCCGGCGAGGCAGGTGGCATCACCCAGCACATCGGCGCGTACCAGGTCCATCACGCCGACCACACGATCACCTTCCTCGATACGCCCGGCCACGAGGCCTTCACGGCCATGCGCGCCCGTGGCGGCCAGGTCGCCGACATCGCCGTCGTCGTGGTCGCAGCCGACGACGGCGTCATGCCGCAGACCGTCGAAGCCGTCGACCATGCGCAGGCGGCCGACGTGCCGATCATGGTCGCGGTCAACAAGATCGACAAGGAGGGCGCGGATCCCAACCGCGTCCGCAGGGAGCTCGCCCAGCGCGGCTTGACCCCGGCCGACTGGGGCGGGGACACCGAGTTCTGCGACGTCTCGGCGAAGACCCACCAGAACCTCGAGGAGCTGCTCGACACCGTCGTCACGCTCGCCGAGATCCAGGAGCTCCGTGCCAATCCCACGGTCGAGGCGTCGGGCACCGTGATCGAGTCGCGCCTGGACCCGGGCCGCGGCGCGGTCGTCAGCGTCCTGATCGTCCGCGGGACGCTCAAGGTCGGCGATGCGCTGGTCGCCGGTGAGCACTCCGGCCGCGCGCGGGCCATGCACGACTACACCGGTGAGCGGCTCAAGCTCGCCGGCCCCGGGACGCCGGTCGAGCTGCTCGGCTTCGACGGCACCCCCGAGGCGGGCGATCACTTCCGCGTCGTCGCCAACGAGCGCGAGGCGCGCCGCATCGCCGGCGAGCGCGGCAACCGGCTCAAGACCGAGGCGCTGGCGCGACGCGCCGGGGTGCGCGTCTCGTTCGAGGACGTCATGGCGCGCGCCCGCGAGGGCGAGCGCGCCGAGCTCAACCTCGTCGTCAAGGCCGACGTCGCGGGCTCGCTCGAGGCGCTCGCGGACGAGATCGCCAAGCTGCCCCAGCAGCAGATCAGCGTCAACATCATCCGCGACGGCGTCGGTGGGATCACCGAGTCCGACGTGATGCTCGCCTCGGCTTCGGAGGCCGTGATCATCGGCTTCAACGTGCGGCCGGTCGGTGACGCGCGCCAGGTAGCCCAGCGCGAGGGCATCGAGGTCCGTACCTACTCGGTCATCTACCGCGTGATCGAGGAGCTGCGCGCTGCTATGGAGGGCATGCTCGTGCCCGAGGAGGTCGAGGCGACGGTGGCGACGATCGAGGTGCGCCAGACCTTCAAGGCCTCGCGCGTCGGCATGATCGCCGGCTCGATGGTCACCGAGGGCACGGTCACCCGCGGGGCCACCGTGCGCCTGGTACGCGACGGCACGATCGTCTACAGCGGTCGTATCGGCTCGCTGCGGCGCTTCAAGGAGGATGTCCGCGAGGTCACCCGGGGCATGGAGTGCGGCATCGTGCTCGAGAACTACGCCGACGTGAAGGAGGGCGACTACATCGAGGTGTACGAGGTGCGGCAGGTGGAGCGCGCGCTCAGCTGAGTTCTCGCTGCGGTGCTCGCCCGGCCAACGATCGGGCTGCGCTCCTCGGCTAGGCTGAGCGATGGCGTTCATCTGCCTGCTCGAGCTCGAGCTGCACCTGCATGAGGTCGGCGACCTCAAGGGCAAGCGCAAGCACGTGACCTCGTTCAAGAGCCAGCTCCAGCAGCGCTTCGGCGCGGCCGTCGCGGAGACCGACCACCAGGATCTGTGGCAGCGGGCGACGCTGTCGGTCGCGCTCGTCGCGCCGGAGCGGGCCCAGTGCGAGGAACGCGCCGACGCCATCGACCGGTTCGCGCGGGCGCGCTTCGGCGACTGGGTCCGGTGCGATCGCACGATTCGATCCACCGCCGACCTGCGGGGCGGGTAGGATGCCCGGCGACCGCATCCGACGGGTCAACGAGGCGCTCCGCGAGGTTCTCTCGCTGCAGATCGCCCAGGGCCTCAAGGACCCGCGCGTCGGCTTTGTCACCGTGACCGCCGTCGAGACCAGCCCCGATCTCAGCCACGCCCGCGTCTACGTCAGCGTGCTCGGTTCCGAGCAGGAGCGCGCCTCCACGCTCGAGGGCCTGGCCTCCTCGCACGGGTTCCTGCAGGCCGCGATCGGGCGCGAGCTGCGCATGAAGCGCACGCCGACGCTGCGCTTCGCCCACGACGACTCGGTCGATCACGGGTTCCGCATCTCCGAGCTGCTGGACGAGGGTGCGGAGGATTCGGCGTCCGTGCCAAATCCTCCCCGCGGTCCCGACGGGGACGCGCAGCGATGAGCGCCGGACCCGACGTCGCGCGCGCCGGCGCCAGCGCCGGCCCCGAGCTCGAGCTCGTGCTCAGCGAGCTGCGCGGCGCCGAGCGGCTGCTGCTGGTCACCCACGAGAACCCCGACGGCGACGCGCTCGGCTCGCTGCTCGCGATGCACCACGTGCTGCTCCAGGGCGGCAAGGACTCGCTGATGTACATGTCCGCCGACGAGTTCCCGCTGCCCTACGAGTATCGCGACCTCGGGTTCGACGGTCTGCTCGGCGCCCCGCCCGAGGACGTGCGCGAGCGCACGGCCGTCTTCCTCGACTGCGGGAACATCGACAGGATGCCCGTGGACTTCCTCCAGGAGGAGGGCGTGCACATCCTCAACGTCGATCACCACCACGACAACACGCGCTTCGGCACGGTCAACCTCGTGGTGCCCGAGGCCTCGTGCACGGCCGAGATCGTCTATGACATCGCGCGCGAGCTCGGCGCGGAGCTGACCTTGCCGATCGCCTGGGCGCTCTACCTCGGCCTGGTCACCGACACCGGCCGCTTCATGTACGAGAACACCACGCCCGCCGCGCACCGCATGGCGGGCGAGCTGATCCAGGCCGGCGTCGAGCCCCACGAGGTCTACCGCCGGCTGTTCGAGGACCTGCCCTTCCGCCGCCTCCAGCTGCTCTCTCGCGCGCTGGCCAGCGTGCAGCGCCACGAGCAGGGGGCGCTGACGATCGCCCTGCTCGACCGCGGCGACTTCGAGGCGACCGGGGCACTCGAGACCGACTCCGAGGGCATCGTCGACCACATGCGCGCCGTCGAGGGCACCAAGGTCGCGGCGCTGGCGCGTGAGCTGCTGTGTCGCGATCGCGCGGGCAGGAGCAAGGTCAGCCTGCGCGCGACCGACGGCAGCGTCGACGTCTCGCTGATCGCGCGCGCCTTCGGCGGTGGCGGCCACCGCCAGGCCGCGGGCTTCTCGACGGGCCTCGGTCGGGACGAGCTCGTCGCGAGCCTGCGCGAGCAGGTCACCGCCCAGTTGCGCCCCTGAGCGCGGTGTCCGCGGCGCAGCCTGAGGTCGGGCCGGGCGTGATCCTGGTCGACAAGCCGGCGGGCGTCACCTCGCACGACGTCGTCGCCAGGGTCCGCCGGACGCTGCCCCGGGCCACCAAGGTCGGCCACGCGGGCACGCTCGACCCGTTCGCGACCGGCCTGCTGCTGGTGCTCGTCGGGCGCGCCACGCGGGCGCAGCGCTACCTGCTCGGCCTGCCGAAGACCTACCATGCCGTCGCGCGGCTGGGGTGGCGCTCGGATACCGGTGATCGCGACGGCGCACTGGAGCGGACGGGGCGCATGCCCGCCGCGCTCACGGTTCCGATCGGCGAGCTGATGCAGCGTCCGCCGGCGTACTCGGCGGTCAGGGTCGGCGGTGAGCGACTCTACGAGCGCGCGCGCCGCGGCGACCCCGTCGAGGGCGAGCCGCGACCGGTGACCGTCCACCGCGCCGCCCTGCTGTGGCACGACGGCGAGCGCGCCGCCTTCGAGCTCGAGGTCTCCTCGGGCACCTATGTGCGCCAGCTCGTGAGCGCGCTCGACGACGCCTACTGCGAGGCACTGCAGCGCACTGCGGTCGGCTGCTTCGACCTCGCCGATGCCGACCCGGAGCGGATCGTGCCCGTGTCCGAGGCGCTCGCGTTCCTCCCCGAGCGGACGCTGGACGCCGACGAGGCCCGCGCCGTGGGCCACGGACGGCGCGTCGCACGGCGAATCGATACCGCATGCGGCGGCCGATCCGTCGGCGAAGAGCCGGCGGCCGCCGTGCGGCTCACCCACGCCGGAGCGCTGGTCGCGCTCGCCGAGCCACGCGGCCACGAGCTGGCGCCCGTCGTAGTGTTCGCGCGGTGAAGGTCACGAACCTCAGCGACCTGGCCCCGAGCGCCGGGTCGCGCCACCCCGGCAGCGGGCGACGCGTCGCGATCGGCACCTTCGACGGCCTGCACGTCGGCCACCGCGAGGTGATCCGCGGCAACGACACGGTGCTCACTTTCGACCCGCACCCGATATCGGTCATCCGCCCGGAGGCCACGCCCAAGCTCGTGATGCCGTTCGCGATCAAGCGCGACCTGATCGCCGGGCTTGGTGTCGAGGAGCTCGTGGTGATCTCCTTCGACGCGAGCTTCGCGGCGCTGAGCGCTGAGCACTTCATCGCCGACGTGCTGCTCGACCGACTGGGCGCGACCGCGGTCTCGGTGGGGGAGAACTTCCGCTTCGGTCACGGCGCCGAGGGCACCGCGGGTTCGCTGAGTGCGCGCAGCGAGTTCGGCACGCGCGTGGTACCGCTGGTCGAGGTCGCCGGGGAGGCCGTCTCCTCGAGCCAGATCCGCGGGCTCGTCGCCGCCGGCGAGGTCGACAAGGCAGCGACCTTCCTCGGTGGCCCGTTCATGCTCGAGGGCGAGGTCGTCCACGGTGACAAGCGAGGCCGTGAGCTCGGCATGCCGACCGCCAACGTCGTTCCCGACGACCGGCTGGTCGCCCCCGGCCACGGCGTCTACGCCGGCTGGGTCCACGTGAACACGACCCCTGCGCAGCCGGCCGAGCCGGCTGCTTCGGACCCGCTCCCTGCGCAGCCGGCCGAGCCGGCTGCTTCGGACCCGCTCCCTGCGCAGCCGGCCGAGCCGGCTGCTTCGGGCTATCCGGCCGCGATCAACGTCGGCGTGCGCCCGACCTTCGAGACCGGACGCGGGTTGCTCGCCGAGCCCTATCTGATCGGCTTCGACAGGGACCTCTATGGCCAGACGCTGCGGATCGCCTTCCTCGAGCGGATGCGCGGCGAGCGACGCTTCGAGTCGGCGCAGGCACTGATCGAGCAGATGAGCGAGGACGTGGCCCAGGCGCAGGCGATCTGCGAGCGCTCGCGGCGGTAGCCGCCGAGCGACCGGCGACGGCGCTCTCTGCTGCTAGCTTTCCCCGCCGCATGACGCTCACCGTCGAAGCCAAGCGCGAGATCGTCGACAAGCACGGCCGCGCCACCGGGGACACCGGATCCGCCGAGGTGCAGGTCGCGCTGCTGACCGCACGCATCAACGATCTCAACGAGCACCTGCGCACGCACCGCAAGGACCATCACTCGCGCCGCGGCCTGCTGATGCTCGTCGGCAAGCGCCGACGCCTGCTCGGCTACCTCCAGCGCACCGACCTCGACCGCTACCGCGCGCTGATCAAGGAGCTGGGGCTGCGCCGATGATCGAGCCGGGCACCCGCGCGCCCGAGTTCACCCTTCCCGACCAGGACGGCAACGAGGTCTCGCTGTCCGGTCT
>Ga0136627_1001057_pt1 | contig 10778 bp, 8 predicted proteins | sample AntDrymUQ4892206_2_FD_104652 | JGI IMG/M metagenome (GOLD analysis project Ga0136627, IMG submission 104652) | Polar desert sand microbial communities from Dry Valleys, Antarctica - metaG UQ489 (22.06) | ecosystem: Environmental > Terrestrial > Soil > Desert | place: Antarctica: Dry Valley... | reverse complement strand
GAACCGCACCGGTGTGTCCGGCCACTCCTCGGTGTGAGAGCTCAGCTGTGGGCTGGGCTCAGTGTTGTGCCAACTGCGGCGCGCTGCTCCGGGGTACACCGAGTAACCCGGAAGGTTCACGGGCTTCCCGCCCGGCCCGCACAACCTCCACCGGGGTGACGAATGCGAATCAATATCGACGAGGCCAGGTTCGACAATCACCGGTACTTCTATGGCGATGAACCGTTCACCGGAGAAGCGGTCGAGACCAACCCAGTAGGCCAGGTGATCGCACTCACGACCGTCCGTGACGGGATTCCGCACGGACCAGAGATCGAGTGGTACCCCAGTGGTCAGGTCGAGTCAGAACGAACGTTTCTGTGTATCGGCTGGCGTGACCAGGTCCACCAGCTCGCTCACCGGGCGGTTTAGCAGCTCGTCGCCATCGGCCAGTGCCGAGGCCACCTCCTGTGCCCGCTCCGGCATCGTTGCGGCTAGCCCGGCGTGCAGTTTGGCGGTCACGTAAGGCTCGGCCTCCTCACGGCGCGCCGGATGCCCCAATGGAATTCGCACCTCCACCCAGTCCGTCGCGGTGCCGTTGATGAAATGCACGCGCAGCGCATTGGGGACCACACGCTCGTTCGGGTCGAGGTACGCCTTGCTGTATTCGGTATCCTCGGTTACCTGAGTGAGCGCGCGTAATTGATCAATGCGGGGATCAGCGGCAATATCGTCGTGGTAGTGCCGTGAGGTGACCTCGCCGTACAGCAGCGCCACCGCCACGATGTATTCCAGGCAGTGATCGCGGTCAGCGGGGTTGGTGAGCGGGCCGGACTTGGAAATGATGCGCACCGCCGCCTCGTGGGTGCGGATCTCAATACGCGCGATCTCGTGCACTGCTGTCTCATGTACGAGATCGCCCAGCTGTGGCCGCAGTTTTACCGCCGCCTCCACGGCGGTCTGCGCGTGATACTCAGTTGGATACGCCGGTTTGAGCAGTACGTTCTCCATGATGTAGCTGCCCAGCTCACGATCCAGCGCAAGCGTTGCGCCACCTAGCAACGCATCAGAAAAACCCCAGGTGGGAGTGGTAAGCACCGATCGCACCGGCTCTTCGCCACGTAACGCCAGATAGGCAAGCCGTACCGCGCGGCTGGTGGCGTCACCGGCGGCCCAGGACTTGCGAGCCGTGACGTTGGGGGCGTGCCGGTAGGTGCGTAGGGCACCGCCGTCGGCCCACGCATGTGTGATCGCACTGGTCACCTCCGCGTGCCCACCGCCCAGCAGTCGGGTTGCGACCGCCGCGCTGGCGATCCGCACGTTCGCGACGTGGTCCAGCCCGTGACGGTTCAGCGCCATGCCCAACGCCAGTACTCCCTGAATTTCATAGGCCTGAATTCCCGCGATCAGTAGGTCCGCGACGGTGGGGGCTTCACCGGGGGACTGCGCTGTGTTCGAAGAACGTGCGGTATCAAGAGACCGCAGCGCTATATGGTCGGTGACCGCCAGTAGCGCGCCGAAGTTGTCCGATGGGTGCCCCCACTCCAGCGCCAACCACGCGTCATTGAAGTCCAGCCATCGGATCAACGTTCCATTGGCGAACGCGGTCTGCACCGGATCACTGCGCCAGCCGGTGCCGATCACTCGGGATTGCGCCGCTTCGGCCGACGCGAACAGCGGCCGTGCGGTGCGGACCGCGTCGGGTTCGCCGGTGGCCAGCAGCGCACAGCCCAGCGCGTCCAGCAACGTCAGGTGCGCGGTGCGCAGCGCTAGCTCCGAGTCCAGCCGTGACGGCGCCATTACGTAGTCGGCGAGCTGCGTGATAACGGCGTCTACCCGATTACGTGGCATATCGCTGCTCCAACTCCTGGTAAGACGGTAGACCGATCAGCTGATCGCGCTCGGTGAACGTGGCCAGCTCGCCGGTGATTGCGGCGGTAGAGCCGTCACTACGCAACGTGTCGGCGGCTTTGCGCATGGCCGAGATCGCGGCGCGCTGTAGATCCGAGGGGACGATCATCAACCGGTAACCGAGCTCGGCGAGCTCGGCGGCGCTCATCAATGGTGTTTTGCCTCCGGCGAACATATTGATCAGTAGCGACTGGTCGAGACGCTGCGCGATCTGCCGAATTTGCTCTAGAGACTGCGGTGCCTCCACGAACAACATGTCCGCTCCGGCATCGGCGTAGGCCCGCGCTCGGGCGAGCGCGGCGTCGAAGCCCTCCACCGCAATCGCGTCGGTGCGCGCGATCACCAACAGGTCGTCGTCAGCTCGGGCGTCTACCGCGGCGCGGATCTTCGCTGACATCTCCGCGGGGCTGATCAGCGACTTCGTGTCGTAATGGCCGCACCTTTTGGGCGTGACCTGGTCTTCCAGATGCAGCGCCGCCACACCGATGCGTTCCAGTTGCGCGACGGTGCGTGCCACGTTGAGCGGGTTGCCGTACCCGGTGTCAGCATCGGCGATCACCGGGACGGCCGCGGCTTCGACGATCTCGGCGATTCGGCTTGCCATTTCGGTGGCGGAGAGGAGACCCAGGTCCGGCACGCCTGAGCTACGGGCGATGGCACCGCCGCTGGCGTAAACCGCCTCGAATCCGGCCTGCTGCACGATGATTGTTGAGAGCCCGTCGTAGACGCCGGGGGCGACTAGGAGGTCTGGCCGTTGCAACAAGGTCCGAAGCTGCCGAGCGCCCGTCATGCATTCCGCCTTTCGTCTTTGAGACAGTATTACCGATGAATGCGGGTTTGCGGGTGCCATTGTGGAGCCGAGCCGCTATGCTGGAGTAGAAGTTGCTGTCTAACTGGGGGTGATTGGTCTCGACTCCGTACGTCGAGACAGGAGAAGCGGGCCGAGGAAGGCGACGATGACCTCGTTAACCATATGTCGCAAACCAATAAGTGCCGATGCAAATCAGCGCCAGCTCGCCCTCGCTGCCTAAGCGAGAAGCGGCTGTGTCAGACCGGGAGTGTCTCCGGCTCGGATCCTGACATCATTAAGGGGACTTACCACTTAGGCTCGGTCACAGGGGCTCTAGTGGAACACCAAACAGTGACTGGGCCTGTCACACCGACTTGTTTGCATGATCGGTGGGGTCGAGTAGAGGCATAGCGGACTGCGCCCGGAGAAGTCCTGTTAGAACGGCGGAGGACGCGGGTTCGATTCCCGCCACCTCCACGAGGCGATTAGGCGATCTCTGCTCGTTAATAGTGCGAGCGGAGATCGCCTCTTTATTATCGTTCGCCTTCGGCTCACATCTGAGGGGGTTTTGTCACCCTCAGATGCCCCCTTGTTGGGGTTGAGATCGATAGTCCGTTCCTACCTGAGCCGATCAAGGCCGGTCGACGGATACGTCCTCACCATGCATTGATGCGATGATCTCGGCCAATAGGTACTGGGATCCTTGGCTCGATGACTCTGGACGGGTAGGAACGCTCAACCAACAGGGATGCGATGCGGTCTCGGTCGAGAGCGACAGGTGGGCTCATACTCGCTCCAGCCCGTCCGCGGCGATGAAGATGCCCCGCCGACGAAATGACAGCGGCGACTTCCGCAGTGACAACGAATGCATTCCGCGTAACTCCGTAACGAACCACCAATCGTCGGTGAAGCGCCGTTTCTGCTGTGTTCAGACGGGGGACTGGCCAATTGTCGCGCCGCGCGAGGTGCTCTGCGAGCGCCGCAAGCGCGGCGTCGACGCGAGAATCCCCGGTCGGCTCAGGTTCTGCTGTGAACACGGCCACGACAGCCTCGTGCCTGCGTTACGCAACCGCGACTCGTAGACATCCAACAGTTGAAGGACGGCATGTCACCACATGGCGGAGAGTGGTTCACCACGCCGCAGCAGCTCCGCGGCGTCGCTTGCCACTCGAACCGCGTCGTAGGTGTTCAACGCTCTCCCTCCAATCCGGGGGGCTCTACGGCCTGATTCTATGACACCAAGCGCTAAAACCGCGGCTAACCGTATAACTGACTATGTGTACCAATGAGCGCAAAGATGATAACTTCATCTCCCTGTTCCAGAAATAATGCCCGGAAATCCCCGCTGATATTCATGCTCCAGTAACCGGCATAATTTCCTTTAAGCGGGTGAACGCGTAAGCGTGGATCAGTTCTATCCATAAGCATTAAGCGTAAGCGCTCACTGAATTGCTGGCGAACTTTGGGTGGCAGTTTTTTGTACTGCTTTTTGAAGGTCGGCAGGTACTGGATACTCACAGCGCTATTTTTCGAGATCGACAATAAAGTCAGCCACATTGTCGAACGGTTTGCTCGCTTTGCCGGCGGCTAATTCTGCTTCAACTTCAGCAATAAGCTGCTCCAACTTGGGTGTAGTGGGCTCGGGGGCGAAAAGTTCGATACGTCGAGTAGCCGAAATATGCCGTAGGTATGAATTGACAAGCGTGTTTAAGTTCAGGCCCACGCTTTTAGCCACAGACTGCGCCGACTCCTTGACATCCCGGTCCACTCGCACACTGATTACCGTCGTGTTCATACTACAAAGTATGTACCATAGTAGTAACAATGTCAAGGGCAATGTACTCCAATACCCCTCGCGTAGGTCGTAATGACTTCAACGATTGGGTAGCTTGAACGTGCTGTATGCCAATTCGTAAGCGCGTGGAGCCGGCGACGACTTGTGCTCTCTTGTTCATCTGGTCCCACCGTCAGCTCGACGCTAGGGCCTTGAATCGCCGCAGCCGAAGGCTGTTGGAGACCACGAAGACCGAGGAGAACGCCATCGCGGCGCCGGCGAGCATGCCGACCAGGCAACAGGTAGCCGAATGTATAGCGCGACTTCCTCAGAGTTTGTGAAGTACTAGGTGCGGGTTTCAGCAATAATGACCACGTGCCCCAGCCGCGATTCGTGCCAGATGACCTGGCCAAAGAACTCATCGCCGAAGAGGTGCGTGCGAACCAAACTCAGGTAGCGGTCACGGTTCGCAGTGTCCAAGGAGCGATATCTCCGACGGATCCACCTGGTCGGCCTCGACGACGGCAGTTCGACCGTCCTCGCTGACGGCGCGTCGCCACGCTGGATCCCCGCGTCGGCGGAGCCGGAGCCACCCAATGCCTTCGACCCAGCAACCTATCTGGCGCCTTACCAGGGTCATCTGAGCTTCCTGCGCGACGGGAAACTATGGGTTATCGCCCCTGAGAGGGGCGCCACTCCCGAACTCACGGTCGCGTTCGACGAGGGGCCGATCGCCGGATACGAATGGTCACCGGACGGCAGGTATCTCGCCTTTCGGGTGCTAGCCCATTCCGCGCCGTACAATGCCACCTACAGCGATACGGGTGTGCTCATCTCGACCCGTCGGACCAGGGCCAACGAAATCAGCGACGACCGGGGACACCACGGGTCGCAACGCCATCAACTTTTCCTCGCTCACGCCAGCGGACCGAGGGAATTCGCCTACGCCGATCTAACGGGACATTTGAGTGGCGAAGGTGAGCCGCGGCCCGGCAATCGAGAGGTCGGCCTGTTCAGCTGGGCGCCAGACAGCACCAGAATCGCCTTCACCGCGAATTACAGCGCCGACGCCGATCGTCATCCAGGACAGCTCGTCTATCTGACCTCGCTAACAGATATTCTCAACTGGGCCGAAGACGGCCGACAACTCCCTCCTGTGGCACCCAGAAGGCTCACCGACGCACCGCGAATAATCACGTCATTGAACTGGTCCAGCCGTAGCAGGCTGCTACTCACCACCCCCGGGGACGGCCGAGAGGAGACGCCCGGAGCTCACCACGCACTGGCGCAGCTCACTATCTCCGACCGGGAGTCAGGCGATCTCGTGTGGGCCGATACCACGGTCAATATCGGGGTCGCCCCGGTGTTCGGGGCCGGCACATATCAAGGCGGTCAATCTCAGATGCTTCACGGTTCCGTTCCAACCAATGCGCCAGAAGGTTGGGAAGCGCTAGGGCGCGTTTACTTTCAAGGCAACACCGGCGCGAGCTCGGTCCTGTTATGGAGCCAGCGGCACTCGGCACATGGGCGGTTCTCTTCACCAGAGACGGTTTTCGACGATCCCCAGCAATCCGTGCGCACATTCTCGGTAGTAGAGGGACCAGTCACCCTCGACGAGCGCAAGCACCCACGGTTGCACGACCGAGTCATAGCTGTCACCACCAGTGCGCTGCAACCAAGCTCCGTCCTGGACGTGACACCTGGAAGCCCGCCCCGCGCGTTACTGACGCTGCCGTCGCCTCTGCTGGGCAAGGCGAAGCCAACGGTCACAACTGTCTTGATTCCCGCCCGCGACGGCGGCAGATTTATCCCCACCGTCGTCTACGAACCACCGGCGGAGTTCTTAACCGATACACCATGCAGCATCTGTTATCTGAAAGGCGGCCCCTTCACCACCGTTACCGAAAATCCTATCTCCCCGAACCACTGCTGTTAGCCAGCCTCGGATACCGGGTGTTCGCCCCCAATGTCGCCGGTTCCGATCGGGGCGATGAGGCTGAAACACTCTCGTTGCACACCCACTGGGGAGGGCTTGATCTTCGCGATGCCGCGGACGTAGTGGAGTGGATTCAGCGGCGGTACGCCAAAGCTTCCGTCGCTCCTCCCCCCATCGGGCTCATCGGCATGTCCGCTGGAGCTTACGTTGCCACGGCATTACTGCTTTACAACCCCGGCGCTTTTGCCTGCGCCGGAATAGAGCGCGGCCTACTCGATCTCCCATCCAAATACCTCGCCACCGACGACCCTCAAATCTCGCCGCCACAGTTTGGGTTTTACTCTGACGCGCGAGCTCGGGAAGATTCACTCCTTGCCCAAATCGAACAGCGGGGGCACGAACTGCCTCCACTGTTATTTTTGCAGGGCAATGACGACTACCGAACTCCGGTCGAACAGTCCTGGGCGGTATTCAATGGGCTCCGGTTGCTGCCTCCGCCTGGTGGAAAGGCAAGCAAGACTCCCCATGAACGCCACTCGTTCGTCGGGGCTAACCACATGGTGGGTTTTACTGGAAGCCCGGAAGATCGCTGCAACTACTACTGGACCATGCTCGCTTTTATGCGCAACCATCTGACCCGCGCGCCTCAGGGCTTGCCGGAGCTTAGCCCCGATGAACTGCGCGCCGCTCTTACTGGCGCGCCGCCTCGAACACCGCCACCGTGGACCGCATCAATCGGCGGGGCGAGCACCAGGCGCCTAACGCCGATGATGTATCCGACCCCGCGGAGAGGTTCACGGGTGACACCGGGTTAGTTCGACGCCTAAGCAGCGTCACCGTCTGCGTAAACGCGGGAGGTAAGTAGGGTAGGCACATAGCCTGAGGAAGAGGGGCCTAAGTGCGAGGGAGCGTGTCGTGACCGGCGAGAGCCGCCTACGGATCGCCGCCTGCACGCTTCTCGTTGAGCCCCGCGAGGCGAATGACGGCGGCCAGTCCATCGGGGCTACCGGGCCAGTGCTGGCGGAGTGGCTCGATACCGATCTTGCGCACGACGGACCGGAGGACCACCGCGGTGATGATGGCATCGTCGGCGTAACCGAGCACGGGGACGAAGTCGGGGATTAGGTCGATCGGGACCGCCAGGTAGGCGAAGAGCAGGCCCAGCCGGATGCGCACTCCGCGAGGCAATATGTGGTCGGTCGCCAACCGGTGCAGCAGCCGGAGAACATCAGGCAGTAGGCGCAGTGCCTCGTTGAGCAGGCAGCCCTTGGGTCGGGCGGCAAGCAGTGCGCCGACGAGGACCAGCCACGCCAGGGCTAGCCCGCTGACGATGCCCAGGACGATCCTGAGGGTCACCGTGCCTCCTCATCTGGTCACCTCGGCACCCCGGTCGAGGCCGCAGTGTCGATAGTCCACGCCGGTCCCACCGTCGGTTCGGTTGGCGGCCAGGGCTTTGAATCGCCGCAGCCGAAGGCTGTTGGAGACCACGAAGACCGAGGAGAACGCCATCGCGGCGCCGGCGAGCATCGGGTTGAGCAGCCCGGCGGCGGCCAGCGGCAGGGCGGCCACGTTGTAGGCGAAAGCCCAGAACAGGTTGCCCTTGATGGTGCCTAGAGTTTTGCGGGACAGTCGGATCGCGTCCGCGGCGGCCCGCAGGTCTCCACGGATCAGGGTGAGGTCGGAGGCCTCGATCGCGACATCGGTACCGGTGCCCATCGCCAGACCGAGGTCGGCCTGGGCCAGGGCGGCAGCGTCATTGATACCGTCGCCGACCATTGCCACCACCTTGCCCTGGCTCTGCAGCCGCTTGATGACATCGACCTTGTCTGTCGGCATGACCTCGGCGATGACCTCGCCGACCCCGACCTGGGCCGCTACCGAGCGAGCGACGGTCTCGTTGTCGCCGGTCAGCAGTATCGGAGTAAGCCCGAGGTTCCGTAGCTGACGAATCGCTTCGGCGCTGGTCTCCTTGATGGCATCGGCCACCACGAGAATGCCGCGTGCGGCACCATCCCAGCCCACCGCGGCTACCGTTGCGCCTTCGGCTTCGGCGGCGGCTTTGGCCTGCTCGAGTTCGGAGGTCAGGTGCTGCGACCATTTGGTAAGCAACTGGGTGCGACCAACGACGACGGCGTGACTGGTCTCCTCGACGGTCACGATGCCCTGAACTCCGAGGCCCTCGACGTTGGCGAAGCCCTCCACCGGTGGCAGCGTCCCGACTCGCTCGGTGGCTCCCTTGGCGATGGCCTGGGCGATGGGATGCTCTGAGGCGTCCTCCAGCGCCCCGGCCAGCCGCAGCACCTGCTCGGAGTCCTCCCCGGCAGCGGGCACGACTTGGAGCAGGGTCATCCGGCCGGTGGTGACCGTGCCGGTTTTGTCCAAGACGACGGTATCGACCTTGCGGGTGGACTCCAGCACCTCGGGGCCCTTGATAAGAATGCCAAGCTGTGCACCACGGCCGGTACCGACCATGAGCGCGGTCGGTGTCGCCAGCCCGAGCGCGCACGGACAGGCGACGATGAGGACGGAGACCGCGGCGGTGAACGCGGCGCTCAGCCCACCAGTGCTGATCCAGAACCCCAGCGTCGCGGCGGCCAGTGTGATGACGATCGGGACGAAAATGCTCGAGACTCGGTCGGCTAGTCGCTGAACCTGGGCTTTACCGTTCTGGGCATCCTCGACCAGCTTGGCCATGTGGGCGAGCTGGGTGTCCGACCCGACGCGGGTAGCGCGGACCACGATGCGGCCACCGACGTTAACCGTGGCACCGATCACGCTGTCCCCGGGGGTAACCTCAACGGGCACCGACTCGCCGGTGAGCATGGAGGCGTCCACAGCCGATGATCCCTCGGCGATGATGCCGTCGGTGGCGATCTTCCCGCCCGGCCGGACCACGAACAGGTCGTCAACCGCCAACTGGTCGACGGGAATTTGCTCCTCACGGCCCTGCCGAAGGACGGAGACTTCCTTTGCGCCGAGTTCGAGCAGGGATCGCAGAGCGGCGCCGGCGCGCCGCTTGGAACGGGCTTCGAAGTATCGCCCGGCCAGGATGAATGTGGTGACGCCCGCAGCGACCTCAAGGTAGATGTTTGCACTACCGTCCATCCGGGCGATGGTCAGCTCGAACCGGTGGGTCATGCCCGGCACGCCCGCGGTGCCGAAGAACAGCGCGTACAGCGACCAGCCCAGGGCGGCGAGAGTACCCATGGAGATGAGCGTGTCCATCGTCGAGGTGCCGTGCTTGAGGTTGGTCCACGCGGCCTTATGGAAGGGGTAAGCGCCCCAGATCACGACGGGTGCCGCTAAGGTCAGGGACAGCCACTGCCAGTACGTGAACTGCCAGGCCGGGACCATCGCCATCGCGATCACCGGCACGGACAGCGCAGCGGACAGGATCAGCCGCTGACGCAACGGGCGGACTGGATCGCGCTCCCCGATGCCACCCGTTTCATCGGTATCAGATGCGCTGGCGGAGCGGGGCGGCTCGGGCAGCCGGGCGGTATAGCCGGCCTGCTGGACCGCCGCGACCAGATCGTTGTGGGCGATGCCATTGGAGTAGCTGACCTTGGCCTTCTCGGTGACGTAGTTGACCGTCGCGGTCACACCGTCGAGCTTATTGAGCCGCTTCTCGACCCGTGAGGCGCATGACGCGCACGTCATGCCGCCGATCGCCAGCTCGACCTGTCCCGTGTCGGCCTGCACCCGGGGGGTCATACTGTGGTTCGTTGCGGAGCTCATCGGTTTCTCCTTGTGCATCCTGGCCGTGCGCGTAGTGCGAAACCAGGGTTGTCGAATGCTAGTTGTCGGCCAGTTGATAGCCGGCTTTTTCGACGGCAGCTCGTACGGCCGCGTCGTCGACAGGTACCTCGCTGGCGACGGCGAGCCTGCCGGTGGTCAGGTCGACCTCGATGTCGGAGACACCGGGAACCTGGCCGACCTCGTCGGTTACCGAGTTCGTGCAGTGACCGCAGGTCATTCCGGTGATGGTGTACGTCGATGTGCGCATTTCAGGCTGATTCCTTTCGGCTGTTAGCTGTGCTGTCGGGCCATACTGACCCTGCTGTTCGCCAGCAACCTGTCGACGGGGTTTGTTAAGACCGCACGAGTCGGGCGATCGCTGCTGAGGCCTCCTTAACTTTGGCGTCGGCATCAGGGCCGCCGGAGGCGGCGGCCTGTACGACGCAATGGCTCATGTGTTCGTCGAGCAGACCGAGGGCCACGGACTGCAGCGCTTTAGTCATTGCTGAGACCTGGGTGAGGATGTCGATGCAGTACTGCTCCTGCTCGACCATGCGCTGCAGCCCACGGGCCTGACCCTCGATGCGGCGCAGCCGCTTGAGGTAGTCCTCCTTGCGGTGGATGTAGCCATGCTGGCCAGCCTGCTCGGT
>Ga0136627_1001055_pt1 | contig 10782 bp, 9 predicted proteins | sample AntDrymUQ4892206_2_FD_104652 | JGI IMG/M metagenome (GOLD analysis project Ga0136627, IMG submission 104652) | Polar desert sand microbial communities from Dry Valleys, Antarctica - metaG UQ489 (22.06) | ecosystem: Environmental > Terrestrial > Soil > Desert | place: Antarctica: Dry Valley... | reverse complement strand
GACGCGGCGAGGCAGACGACTTCGTGTCGGGCAGATCCCATGACCGTCAGCGGGCAGTTCTCATGTCCGCCAGCGGGCAGCTTCGTGGCCGTCTCCGGGCAGTTTGTCGTGGCCGTCGTCACGAGGGCTCACGTCGGCCTAATAGCGGGCAGGCCAGGGGCCTACCCGACGCGCGTCCAGCTTACGAGCCCTCGCCCCAGGTCAAGCCGGTGATGCACTCACCGTCTGAGGCCGCCTGGTTCACCGATCGGAGCAGCCGATGTGTGCGCTCGGTCACATACCTGTATCAGCGAAAGAATAAGTGGCTCTTTTCGTGTGTAGCTTGCTGGCCCAGATAGGTCTGGGCAAGTCACGCAGCGCCGCGCGGCGTTGCTCCATCTGGGGAGAGATGGCAATGGGTAGACCCGAGAGGCGGTTGGACGCGACCAACGGTCCGATAGCCGCATTCGCTCATGATCTGCGAGCGTTACGGAATCGTGTGGGCAAGCCGAGCTACCGGGAGCTCGCACGCACGGCGTTGTTCGCGCCGTCCGTACTGTCGAGCGCGGCGAGCGGCTATCGGTTGCCCACCCTCGCGGTGACATTGGCGTTCGTGTCCGCGTGTGGGGGAGATCGCGCGGCCTGGGAACGACGCTGGCGAAACATCGCAAGACAGGCAGGCGTGGCGACCGAATCCCGGGACGATCGGGTGCCGTCCCTTTCGCCGGCCGACGTCCCGTTCGACCTGACGCAGGTGCGGGCCGCCACGCATGCGGTGACCCATCTGGCCCGGCCGGCCCAGTTGCCAATGGGGTCGAGCACCTTCGTCGGCCGTACGCAGGCTTTGGCCGACGCGTCCCGATTGATCGGCCTTGCCGGACCGGTGAAGATGCCATTGCTGGTCAGCGGGCCGATCGGGGTTGGCAAGACGGCGTTCGCGCTCCGGCTGGCCGACGAGGTTTCCGCCGACTTCCCAGACGGCCAGCTGTACACCGATCTCGGCAACTGCGGCACGGACGGCCAGTCCGTGAACAGCATCGTGCGGGGTTTCCTGCGGGCGTTGGGGGTGCCCGCCCATCTCGTGCCGGACGATCCGATGCAGCGGATCGGTCTGTACCGCTCGCTGCTCGCGCAGCGCAGACTGTTCGTCCTGTTGGCGAACGTCCGCGACGAGTGCCAGGTCCGGCCGCTGCTGGGACAAGCCGCGCACAGCCAGGTCGTGGTGACCAGCAGGGCGCGACTGCTCGGGCTGGACGACACGCACCGGATCGACCTGGACACGTTCACCCGCGAGGAATCGATGACATTGATCGGCCGGCTTGCCGGCGCGGCACGGGTGCGGGCGGAGTACGAAGCCACCGACGCCATCGCCGAGCTGTGTGGGGACCTGCCGCTCGCAGTCAACATCATCGGCAGGAGGATCGCCGCCCGAGCGGAGTGGACGATCGCGTACACCGCTGGTCAGCTCGCCGACCGCGATCACCTGCTGGACAGGCTCAGCGTCGGCGACGTGAACGTGCGAAACCGGTTCGCCTCGGCGTACCAACGGTTGTCGCCGGTCGAACAGCAAGCGCTCCACCAGCTAGGGCAAGACGGGGCAGGTTGGACGACGGCGATCGGCCTCGCCGCGGCCATGGGCATTCCCATCGACTCGGCGGACGAACTGCTGGAGTCGCTGGTCGATACCGGCCTGCTACGGCGGGCCAACGTCGCTGGCCGCTACAACGTGTCCACATTGGTCAACGTGTTCGCCGCGGATGTACAACGTGATGCCACACACCCGGCGCTCCCGATGGCGGACCGCATGGGCAGGAGAACGGTGCTCGAATCTCCTCGATGGGTGGTCGGGCGGACCGGGGAGGGTTCGGCGACCAACCTTGATTGTTCGAACCCCGTGATGCTTCCGGTCAACGTCACGCGCGACTTGAATGACACCGGAATTAGTCGAGCGTCATAGACGCATAGCGGTCCGGCGAGAGGCAAACGATGGAACAACGAAATGTGGTGACATGATGCTGATTCTGTCCATGAAAGACGGTCACGATGGCGGGATCGCAGCTATCGAGGATGGCAAGCTGTTGTTCGCGCTGGAGGCCGAGAAGGACAACTACCCTCGTTATGACCGGCTGACCGGTGAGGTGATGGTGCGGGCCGCCGGCATGCTCGACAATCAGCCGGACGTGGTCGCGCTGGGTGGCTGGGTCAAGGGTGAACACTCCGTCGAGCCTCCGTCGCGCACTGGCTACTTCGGCGTCGGGGACGAGGCGATCTCCGACGAGCCGGGGAGGTTCTTCGGAAAGCAGGTCAGGTACTTCTCCTCCACCCACGAGCGCTCACACATCTACACTTCGCTCGGGATGGCACCAGCAGCCACCGGGCAGGCGTACTATTCGCTGGTGTGGGAGGGCAACATCGGCGACTTCTACCGAATCAACGAACGCGGTGAGGTCACCCACCTCCAACATGTAATGACTGATCCCGGCGCCAAGTACGCCTACCTGTTCGCCCTGGCCGATCCGAAGTTCCCGGCCGGAAAGGGCCTGTTCCGCTTCAACGACGCCGGCAAGCAGATGGCGCTGGCCGGTTTTGCTGAGGATGGCCCGATCACCAAGGAGGAGCAGGAGACCATCGACTTCATTCTCAAGCAGGACGGGATCATCCTCGGCCTGTCCAAGGACGAGATGTCCTGGTCGCACATCTACAATTCCCGGATCGGGTCGCAGGCCTACCGCAACGCTGCGGCCAAGCACTCGCAGGCAATCTTCAACAGGTTCTACGAGTACGCCGAAAAAAACCTGAAAGAGGGGTTGCCACTTCTGATCTCCGGCGGCTGCGGCCTCAACTGTGACTGGAACCGGCGGTGGCGCGAGAGCGGTCTGTTCGCCTCGGTCTTCGTGCCGCCCTGCCCCAACGACAGCGGCTCAGCGCTGGGCACGGGCATCGACGCGCAGTGGTTCTATACCGGCCAGGCCACTATCGAGTGGGACGTCTACGCTGGCGAGCAGTTCGTCGAGGATGTCGAGCCGGACCCAGCCAAGTACGAGATCCGGCCGGTGGTGGCCAGCGACGTCGCCAGATACATCGAGCAAGGCAACATCATTGGGTGGGCCCGAGGCCGCTACGAGATGGGACCGCGCGCGCTGGGCAACCGCTCTATCCTGGCTGCCCCGTTCACCGTAGACACCACCGTCCGGCTCAACAAGATCAAGCGGCGGGAGGACTACCGCCCGATCGCCCCGATCGCACTGGAGTCCGACGCGCACAAGTGGTTCGTTGGTTCGGTGCAGGACCCCTACATGCTCTACTTCAACCACGTCACCTCCGACGAGCTGAAGGCGATCACTCACACCGACGGCACCGCCCGAACTCAGACCGTGACGCGCGAGCGGAACGCGCGCATCGTCGACCTGCTGGAGGCGTTCCGGGATCTCACCGGCGTCAGCGTGCTGTGCAACACCTCGCTGAACAACAACGGCCGTGGCTTCATCAACCGCACCAGCGACTTGATCAAGTACGGCGAGGAGTACGGGCTGGACGGCTACGTCATCAACGATACATTCGTGACTCCTCGGAACGCGTGACCGAACCCGTTCGGGTCGAAATGAGCACGTACCGCGGCCGCTGGCCGCGGTACGTGCCGCGGTCGCGTTGAACTGCTGGAGTCGCTGGTCGACGCCGGCCTGCTGACCCGGGCCAACGGGCGCAGCGGACGGTGTTCGAATCACCACGGCGTGATGTCGGACGGACCGGGGAAGGTTCGGCGTCCAACATTGATTGTTCGAGCCCCGCGATGCTTCCGGTCAACGTCACGCGCGGCTTAAATGACACCGGAACTAGTCGAGCGTCATAGACGCATAGCGGTCCGGCGAGAGGCAATCGTGTACCAGCAGCAGCACGTGATGTTCGCCATTGACGGAACAGCGACGACGTACCGAGTGCCCGTCACTCCGTTGTGCGCGGGAGGTGCGCCATGCGGATCACCATAGTAGGCGGCGGCGTGATCGCTTTGCTGACTGCCGTCAACTGCGTGTCAGCCGGACACGAGGTGGTGCTGGTCGACCAGGCCGATATCCCGTTCTCCGGAGCCACATCCTTCGACCGGCATCGCGTCATCCGTGCGCTGCACCTCGACGACTCGGCCGCGACCACGGCGGCCGTGCAGGCGCACCACAGGTGGATCAGCCTGCAACACCTGCTGTCCACGACGTTCTACGAACGGGTCGGCGCGCTGACCGTGGTCGCGCCGGAGAATCTGCCACGCGCCAAGGCGATGCTGACCGGTGCCGGTTCGCACGCGCACGTGCTGGGCCCGGGCGAACTCGCGGCGAGCTACCCGCACGTCGGATTCCCGGCCGGTGTCAGTGCCGTCTTCGAATCGCACGCCGGTGTCCTGCTCGCGGACCGTGTCCTGGCAGCCTGTGTCGGCTGGCTGCGGTGGCGCGCGCACGCCGAACTGCATCCGCACCGCAGGGTGATCGAGGTCGACGTGGCCGACGCCGCCGTGCGGCTGGCCGACGGCGAGGTGGTGCGGGCGGACGCGGTGCTGCTGGCGATCGGGCCGTGGTCGCAAGCACTGCTGGCGCCGGAACTCGCCGGCGAACTCGTGTTGCACCGGCAGAGCATGATCTATTGTGAGGTGCCCGCACCGGACGCCGCGATCTGGTCGGCGACCCCGGCGATCCCGTCGCTTGGCACGGACGGCGGCGCGTGGCTGGTGCCACCGGTCGCCGGGACCCCGCTCAAACTCAGCGCCGCGAGCGCATGCCGGGTCGTGCTGGAGGTCGGCGACAACACGACACCGCCGCACTGGCGGGACCACCTCGTCGACACGTTCGCCGCGGTGATCCCGGGATTCCGGGCCGACTGGCTGACCGACACGCGGGACTGCTACTACCTCGCGCGCGCGGTCACACGGGGCCCGACGCTCGCCGTGCTCGGCGACCGTGTCGTGTCCTACGCGGCGTGCGGCGGCTCGTCCTTCAAGTTCGCGCCGCTCATCGCCCGATGCCTTGCCGAACGCCTGACCGGCGCCGACTCGACGCCGACCGGTCTTGATTCGCTCGACGGCCCGATCGTGCGCGTGTCGCCCGACACCGCAACCGGCCTCCGCCAAGCCTGCCCTGTGATGTGAGGTGTGTCGTGAAACTGCTCGGCGTGGAAGCCAGCCAGAACTCCTACTACTACCAGTCCCGGTATCAGCAGATTGCCGACTTCGGCGCGGACCTGTATGTGCTCAACGGCATCGGCACGGACGACCTCTGGCCGGCCGGCCGCTACCGGCGCGCGGGCGGCAAGCACGTGGCCGACCTGATCCGGCACGCCAGGGCATGGCACGCCGAGGAGAACTTCGACGGTGTGCTCACGTTTTCCGAGTCCGCGGTGGTTGCGGTGGCCGCGGTGGCCACCGAGCTCGGCCTGCCCGGCATCGGTGTGGACGCGGCACGGACGAGCCGGAACAAGCTGATGATGCGGCAGGCGCACGAGCGCGGCGGGGCGGCGCATCCGCGGTTCCGGTTCGTCACGGATCTCGACGCGGCCCTGCGGGCCGGGGACGAGTTCGGCTATCCGGTGGTCCTCAAGCCGACGCTGGGCGCCGCGAGCAACTTCGTGTTCCGGGTGGACAGCGCCGACCAGCTCCGCGAGCGGTACGGGCAGGCACACGAGGGCATCGGCCGGATGTCCTGGTACGCCATGGAAGCCGACGGACTGGATCTCGGCCCGCACGGCCTGCTGGTCGAGTCGTTCCTGGACGGCCACGAACACCTGATCGAGGCGCTTGTCTGGGACGACGACGTCTACCTCGGCTCCATTGTGGACAGGATCACCGTCGAGGGTGACACCTTCGACGACGACGTGCACCACGCGCCGACCGCGCTCACCCCCGAGCAGGTCGCCGACGTGCACGCGCTGGTGACCGCCGGCGTGCGGGCCCAGGGCTTGACCCGCAGCGCGCTGCACGCCGAGGTGCGTTTCCACCAGGATAAGCCGTTCCTGCTGGAGATCGCGGTCCGGCCGGGCGGCGGCGGCCTTGACCACATGGCCAGACTGTCCGCAGGCTACGACCCGCTCAGGGCCGTCATGGACGTCGCACGTGGGGTGCGCCCGGACGTGCACCACTTCCGTCCCACCCACGTGCACACCGCGGCAATGTGCCTGCTGTGCGGCAGCGGCACCATAGCGTCGGTCGGAGTGCCGCCCGAGGTGGCCGACGCCGAAGGGTTGTTCTACCTCAAGATCATGGCCCAGCCCGGCGACGTCATCCGGCGACCACCCGAGGGCAACAACATCCTCGGCGGCCTCGGTGCCGTCGGCACCTCCCTCGACGACGCCATGCGGACCGCGACCGACCTGGCCGGAAAAATCGAGGTCCGGCTGGTCGAAAGCCACTAGGACACCAATCCACTGTGTATCCGAGCCGTGCCACATCGGGTGGCACGGCAACCGAACGACGCCCATGACAGCGTGGAGGACAACGTGCGACGTGCAGCCACCCAGCGGCACTACCTCATGGTGAGACCGACGTACTTCGTCATCGAGTACTCGATCAACCCGTGGATGGATCCCAAAAAACCCACCTTCACCGAGCTTGCCGTTGCCCAGTGGGAGTGGCTGCGCGATCTCTACGTCGATCTGGGCCACCGAGTGGACCAGCTCGAACCACGGGCCGGCCTGCCGGACATGGTGTTCGCGGCCAACGGCGCGACCGTGGTGAACGGCCGGGTGCTCGTCGCGCGCTTCCGCCACCGGCAGCGCTGCCCGGAATCCGATGCCTACCTGAACTGGTTCCGGGAGCACGGCTACCGCGACGTCCGGCAGGCACGGTGGATCAACGAGGGCGAGGGCGACTACCTGGTCGCCGGGTCGCGGCTGCTGGCCGGATCGGGCTTCCGGACCAACGCCGAGGCGCACACGGAATCCCAGGAGTTCTTCGGTGTGCCGGTGGTCGGGCTGACCCTGGTCGACCCGCGCTACTACCACCTGGACACCGCGCTCACCGTGCTGGACCACGACACGGTCATGTACTACCCGCAGGCGTTCTCCGCGGACAGCCGCCGGCTGCTCGAAGAGCTCTACCCGGACGCCATTACGGCGTCCGCCGGCGACGCCGCGGCGTTCGGCCTCAACGCCGTGTCCGACGGGAGGCACGTGGTGCTGGCCCAGGCCGCCACCGGGCTGATCGCCCAGTTGCGGGAGCACGGTTTCGAGCCGATCGGCGCCGACCTGTCCGAACTGCTCAAGGCCGGCGGAAGCGTCAAGTGCTGCACGTTGGAACTGCGTGCCGGATAAAGGAGAACGGGATGGATTCCGCGGTGCCGGCGCGAAACCGATCGGGCACGGTGCGTCGCATTCTCGTCGGCGTCGCCCTGATCGCGGTGCCGGTTGTGCTGATCGTCGTCGTGCTCGGGTTCGGCACAGCATACCACCACGGTACGGCCACGGCGGCCCCGGCAACGCCGAGTCCGACCGACCCATATCCACGGCTGCTGGTGGCGCTGCCGGTCATCCTGGCCGCGTGCTACCTGGCCGGGATGCTGTTCCGGCGACTTCGGCAGCCCCCGGTCATCGGGGAGATCATCGCCGGGGTGCTGCTGGGGCCGTCGCTGCTCGGTGTGCTCTGGCCGGCGGCCTTCCACTGGCTGTTTCCCGACGACGTGGTCGCCACGATCAACACGCTGTCCCAACTCGGATTGATCTTCTTCATGTACCTGGTCGGCGCGGAGATCAACCTTGACGCCGTGCGCCGACGCGGCTTCACAGCAGTGACGGTGAGCCAGGTGAGCATCGGGCTGCCGATGCTCTCGGGCATCGTGCTCGCGTTCGGGCTGTATCCATCCTTCGGCGGCGAGGTCAGTTTTCTCGGGTTCACCCTGTTCATCGCGGTGTCCATGAGCGTGACCGCGTTCCCGGTGCTGGCCAGGATCCTGACCGACCGCGGCATCGCCGAGACACCGCTGGGCGCGCTCGCGCTGACGTGCGCCGCGATCGACGACGTCGCGGCGTGGTGCCTGCTCGCCGGGGTGATCGCGATCAGCCACAACGGCTCGGCCGGCGGGGTGGTCGTGACCATCGCGCTGACCGTGGCCTTCGCCGCGGCGATGGTGTTCATGGTGCGGCCGGTGTTGGCCAGGTGGCTCGGCACGGTGTCCGAACCGGCGGTGCTGCCGATCCTGCTGGCCGGCATCATGCTGTCGGCGCTGACCACCAACGAGATCGGCATCCACCCGATCTTCGGCGCGTTCCTCTTCGGCATGATCGCACCCAGAGCCGCGCCCGCGACCCGGCGGGCGGCCGGGAAGATGGAGAGCGTCACGGTGACCCTGCTGCTCCCGCTGTTCTTCGTCTACACCGGCCTGCACACCCGGTTCGGCCTGCTCGGTTCGAGCGGTCGGCTGTGGGCGTGGTGCGCGTTGATCACCGCGGTGGCGATCCTCGGCAAATGGGGCGGCAGCACGGTCGCGGCGCGGCTGACCGGGGTCGGCTGGCGGGAGTCGCTGTCCCTCGGCGCTCTGCTGAACTGCCGAGGACTGACCGAGCTGGTGGTGCTCAACGTCGGCCTGCAACTCAAGGTGATCAGCCCGACCGTGTTCGCGATGCTGGTGATCATGACCCTGGTGTCCACCGCCGCCACCGCCCCCGGACTGTCGATGATCGCCCGGTTCCGGCGCGGGCGATTGACAAACTTGACCGCCGATTCTTCCCGCAACGACAGGATAGGATGCCATGATCAGCAATCAGAATAGCACCGTCAGCCCGCGTCGAACCGCTCTCAACAAGACCTTCGACGAGATCGTTCTCGCTGATGAGGTGCGCGACGCGATCGGGAGCGCGCTGCAGTTGTTCCCGAATCCGGTCACCGACATCGACAGGTTGTTAGCCCGCCTCCATGTGATCTTCTCCCAGCTGCCGATCGAGCAGTTGCAGGGGGTCCTGGACTTCGGCCGGCATGTCGACACTCCCGGCGTAACGCTTGTGCGTAACCTGCCCGTAGACCCGAATCTGCCGGCAACACCAATCGACGGTGGGCCGAGTACGCATAAGAAAACCTTCGTCGCGGAGGCTGCGTTGTTGGGACTGAGTCAGCTGCTGGGTGAGCCGGTGGGCTTCACAACCGAGAAGGGTGGCCGCCTGGTACACGACGTCGTGCCGGTATCCGCAGGCGCGACCACCCAGACCAACCAGAGCTCACACGTGTTTCTCAACTTTCACAACGATATCGTGTATGATGAAGTCGGCCGGTACGACGTGTCCAATCCCGACTTCCTGGTGTTGAACTGTTTACGCCAGGACGCAGGCAAGGAAGCGGTCACCTACTATGCTGACGCTCGGGACATCTCACACGGGCTGGACCCCCACATCGTCCAGACGCTGCGTGCGCCGCTGTTTCGAATGAATGCACCAGGTAGTTATGTGCGCGATGTCGCCAACGGAGCTGACGTGTTATCCAATCCATCGGCGGTCATCTCCGGTCCGCCACATTCCCCAGAGATTGTAGTTTCGGCGAACGGGGTACATGGGCTGACTCAGGAAGCTGAGCAGGCGCTGACGGATCTACAGCGCGCCTGCCAGACAGTCGCCCACCAGGTCAGGCTGGAGTCGGGTACCGCCCTACTGATCAATAACCGAAAAGGCCTGCACGCACGGTCGCAATTCTTTGCCCAACACAACGGTCGTGATCGCTGGCTGCAGCGGACCTACCTTCGTCGCAGCCTATGGAGCATCCGCTACCGGGGGGTGCCGGGCGACCGGAGGGTGCACTGAACTGCCTTCCGGGACCGGGCCCGGCGAATCAGATGTACTCGGCGAGGTCCGCGAGCAGCGTGGCCTTGGCCTTCGCGCCGACGATCTGCTTGACCGGCTTGCCACCGCTGAACAGGATCATCGTCGGGATCGACATGACCTGGTAGTCCCGCGGGGTGCTCGGGTTCGCATCGATGTCCAACTTGGCGACGGTGAGCTTCGCACCGTGCTCGGTCGCGATCTCCTCGAGCACCGGGGCCACCATCCTGCAGGGCCCGCACCAGGTCGCCCAGAAGTCGACCAGCACCGGCTTGTCGCTGCCGAGCAAGTCGCTGCCGAAGGTCTGGTCGGTCACTTCCACGGTCGGCTTGTCAGCCATGTCGTCTCCTCTTGATGGGTCAGGGGGTGCCCGTGCCGTAGCCGCCGCCGACGAGCTCGGATGCCTTCTCGGCCTCGGCCTCACCGTGGTCCGCGAGCCAGCGTTCGGCGTCGATCGCGGCCGCGCAGCCGGTGCCGGCGGCGGTGACCGCCTGCCGGTAGATGTGGTCGACCAGGTCACCGGCGGCGAAGACGGCGTCGAGGTTCGTCGCGGTGGTGGGGAGCGCCACCCGGACGTAGCCCTGGTCGTCGAGGTCGACCGCGGACGAGGTCGCTGCGGGGGTCGTGCCCGATCGCGACGAACATGCCGGTGACCTCGAGCGTGGACATGGCGCCAGTGCGGGTGTCGGCCAGCTCGAGGCTCGCGACGCCACCCTCGCCGTGCACGCGCTCGACGGTCACGCCGGTGCGCCAGCGGATCTTCTCGTTCGCCCGGGCGCGTTCGAGCATGATGCGCGACGCACGGAACTCGCTGGCGGAGGTGGATTAGCCGAACTCGCCTACCCGGACCCCGGCGATGAACGCGGCCCATGCGGCCGGGGCGACGACCAGCGCCGGGCCGGAGGGATGCTTGGAGTCTCGGACGGCGCGGTGCCCGCCGTCCAGGTCGGCGACCTCCACGCACTCCGCATCGGCGTTGCTGCGGCTGCTCTTGCGCCACTTGGCGGTGGACAGGTCCGTTCTGTT
>Ga0136627_1001052_pt1 | contig 10797 bp, 8 predicted proteins | sample AntDrymUQ4892206_2_FD_104652 | JGI IMG/M metagenome (GOLD analysis project Ga0136627, IMG submission 104652) | Polar desert sand microbial communities from Dry Valleys, Antarctica - metaG UQ489 (22.06) | ecosystem: Environmental > Terrestrial > Soil > Desert | place: Antarctica: Dry Valley... | reverse complement strand
TCCTTCGCCGGCGCGTAGTGGATCACGGCGCCGATGTCGTCGATGTCGATGCCCCTGGCGGCCACGTCGGTGGCCACGAGCACCGCCAGCTCGCCGCGGGCGAACTCGCGCATCGCCCGTTCGCGCTGGGACTGTGCCAGATCGCCGTGGATCGCAGCGGCGTCGACGCGAAGGTCGGACAGCGATCGGGCGACCCGATCGCAAAGACGCTTCGTCTGGCAGAACAGGAGCAACTTGGGGATCCCCTTGCCGATGGCACCAACAACGCGGTCCTTGTCCATGTGGTGCACGGCGAGGAAGAGGTGGTGCATCGTGCCGACCGTGCCGGTCGCAGAGTCGATCGCGACCTCCACGGGGTCGCGCAGGTAGTGACGGATGAGGTGCCCGACGTCGCCGTCGAGCGTCGCCGAGAACAGCATCGTCTGTGTCCGCCCGGTGCAGTGCCGCAGCACCCATTCGACCTGCGGCGTGAAGCCGTCGTCGGCCATCCGGTCGGCCTCGTCGAGCACGACGATCTGCACGTCCTCGAGCGAGACCTCACCGGACTTCATCAGATCGATGAGCCGCAAGGGCGTGGCGATGACGAAGTCGATCCCGCGCTCCAGCGCGCTGATCTGGTCGACGCGGCTCGATCCGCCGTAGACGGCGAGCACCTGTTTCTCGGTGTGCTCGGCGACGGGACGAAGGACCTCGGCGACCTGGACGGCGAGCTCGCGCGTCGGGACGAGCACGAGTCCGAGCGGTCGTCGCGGCGCCGCCTCGTCGGTGATGCGGGCGAGCATCGGCACGCCGAACGCCAGTGTCTTGCCCGAGCCGGTTTGTGCCCGACCGCAGACGTCGCGGCCTTCGAGGGCGATGGGGATCGCGGCGTGCTGGATCTTGAACGGCTCGGCGAAGCCGGCGGCTGCGAGGCCGGCGTCGACACGCTCGGGAACGCCGAGCTCGGCGAAACCGGTTGGCGGCTCGACGGGCGGGAGCGCAGTGACGGAGGTCAGCGGCGAGGAGTCGAGGGACTCGGTCGCGCGCGGACGAGGCCGGCGGCGGCGGGACGATCCCGGCGGCCGGGTGGGGTTGCTCGACATGTTGGCGTGAGGGTACCGATGCACCCGGGGGTTTACGTGCGACCGAGTGGGTGTAACGTTGCGACTGATGCATGCTTCACAGGCTCTGCTCCTTCTGTAACGGCGGCAGCCGCATATCGCTGCCGCCGAACCTCCTGCACCCGAGTGGCCAGGGGGTTCTTTCGTTTTTCGGCCCGCACCACCATCCGAGGAGACCCACGATGGGACCGCAATCCCCGTCCGACATGCCGTTCGGCAAGTACACGCCACAGGTGCCGCTCGTCCTGCGTGACCGCACGTGGCCGAACCGCGTCATCGAGCATGCACCGCGGTGGTGCTCGGTCGACCTTCGTGACGGCAATCAGGCGCTCATCGACCCGATGGACCCGGTCCGCAAACGACACATGTTCGACGTGCTCGTGAAGATGGGCTTCAAGGAGATCGAGGTCGGGTTCCCGTCAGCATCGCAGCCCGACTTCGACTTCATCCGTCGGCTCATCGACGACGACGTGATCCCCGACGACGTGACGATCCAGGTGCTCGTGCAGTGCCGTCAGGAGCTGCTCGAGCGCACCTACGAGTGCATTGCCGGTGCGCCGCGGGCGATCGTCCACTTCTACAACTCCACAAACCCGCTGCAGCGTGAGGTCGTTTTCGGGCTCGACAAGGCGGGCATCGTCGACATCGCCACCGGTGCGGCGCGCCTCGCCCGCAAGCTCGAGGACACGGTCCCCGAGGTCGACGTGCGCTACGAGTACTCGCCGGAGAGCTTCACGCTGACCGAGCCGGACTTCGCCGTCGAGATCTGCGAGCGGGTGATGGACGTCGTCGAGCCGACGGCGGATCGCCCGCTCATCCTCAACCTGCCGGCGACGGTCGAGTGCTACAGCGCCAACGTCTACGGCGACGTGATCGAGTGGTTCGGCCGCACGATCCGCGATCGCGATGCGATCGTGCTCTCGCTGCACCCGCACAACGATCGCGGCACGGCGACCGCCGCGGCCGAGTTCGGGATCATGGCCGGCGCCGACCGTGTCGAGGGGACGTTGTTCGGCAACGGCGAGCGCACCGGCAACCTCGACCTCGTCAACGTGGCGATGAACCTGTTCGCCCAGGGCGTCGACCCCGAGCTCGACATCTCCGACATCGACGCCCTGCGCCGCACCGCCGAGTACTGCAACCGACTGCTCGTGCATCCACGCCATCCGTACGCCGGCGACCTCGTGTACACGTCGTTCTCGGGCAGCCACCAGGACGCGATCAAGAAGGGCTTTGAGGCGCTGCCCGACGACTACCAGCGATGGGGTGTGCCGTATCTGCCGATCGACCCGAAGCACGTCGGCCGTTCGTACGAGGCCGTCATCCGGGTCAACAGTCAGAGCGGCAAGGGCGGCGTCGCGTACGTGATGAAGTCCGAGCACGGCTTCGATCTCCCGCGCCGGATGCAGATCGAGTTCTCCAAGTGCATCCAGCACATCACCGAGGATTCCGGCACGGAGATCACGCCGGCCGCGATGTGGCGGACGTTCCAGGACGAGTACCTCCCCGAGGTGCGGCGGTTCGAGCTGGTCGGCCACGAGCTGCACACCCGTGACCGCCAGTCGACCGTCACGGCGCAGATCGTCGTCGACGGCGAGCACCGCACCGTGGTCGGCAAGGGTGGCGGACCGATCGACGCCTTCGTCCACGGCCTGCGCGAGGCGTTCGGCACGGCCCTCGACGTCGTCGACTACGCCGAGCACGCCATCGGCAAGGGATCGGACGCGACCGCCGCCGCCTACGTCGAGACGACCGTCGACGCCGGGACCGCCCGCTGGGGCATCGGCCTCGACGACGACATCACCACCGCCTCGCTCAAGGCCGTCCTCACCGCCCTCGAACGCCAACTCCGCTGACCGCGAGCCCGGAAATCCGGATTCTCATCGCGGTGTGATGCTAGAAGTGCACGCGATCGCGATGAGAATCCGTCAGTGGCGGCCAGACGCGTAGTGTCGGTGAAATGAAGGTCGTCGTGGACTATGACATCTGCGCCGCCACGGGAAGCTGCGCCCAGGTGTGCCCTGAGGTGTTCGAGGTTCGCAGCGACGGCTACCTCTACGTGCTGATCGAAGAGCCGGCCGAGGAGCTTCGCCCCAAGGTGGACGACGCCGCCGACCTCTGCCCCACCGCCGCCATCACCGTCGAGGGCTGAACAAGATGTCGACGGACCCGTCGTGGTGACGACGGGCTTCGGTGATCAGCTCGACCGTGGCTGGGCGTCGTCCGGATCGATGCTGTGCGTCGGCCTCGACCCCGATCCCGAGCGCCTCCCGCCGTCGTTGGCGAACGAATGCGACGGCGTCTTCCGCTGGTGCGCCGCCGTCGTCGAGGCGACCGCCGACTTGGCCTGCGCGTTCAAGCCGCAGATCGCCCACTTCGCCGCACAGCGCGCGGAGGACCAGCTCGAACGGCTCTGCGCCCAGATCCGTGAGCATCACCCCGACGTCACCGTGCTGCTCGACGCGAAGCGAGGTGACGTCGCCTCGACCTCGAGGCACTACGCCACCGAGGCCTTCGACCGCTATGGCGCGCACGCCGTCACCGTGAGCCCATACCTCGGCACGGACGCCGTGGCCCCGTTCCTCGCCAAGGGCGCTGTGTTCGCGCTGTGCCACACGAGCAACCAGGGCGCCGGTGAGTTACAAGACATCGATACCGGTGGGGTCCCGCTCTTCGTCCGCGTCGCCGAGATGGTGGCAACGCGCTGGTCCGAGCTCGGGGAGTGCGGCCTCGTCGTTGGCGCCACCTACGCCGACGAGCTCGCTGCTGCCCGTCTCGCTGCGCCCGAGCTGCCGATCCTCGTTCCCGGGCTCGGCGCGCAGGCTGGCGACCTAGACGCCTCTCTCGCCGCCGGTCGGCGAGGCAGCGACGGTCGCGGGCTCCTGCTGTCGGCGTCGCGCTCGGTCTTCGACGCCGCCTGGGGCGATGTCCGCGTTGGCGATCCGGCACCGAGGCTCGACGCCATCGCGACGGCCGCCCGCGCCGCAGCCCAACGTCTGGTTCAGCAGATCCGATGTCCGTCACGTGTTATCGCTGACACAAACGTGGAGACCGGTGCCGCAGCGGGCGAAACGGTCGACGACAGTCGCGGTTGATCGCGTCAGCCCGACAGCGTGGCGACGCTGACGATGCCCGGCGCCTGACGCAGTGTGTCGAGCACGTCGGCCGGCGCCCGGTGCGTCGTGGCGATCATCATCACCGCCGTGCCGACCTCCTCGGCGCGACCGACATCCATGTCGTCGATGTTGACGCCGGCGGTACCGAGGATCGTGCCGACCGCGCCGATGACCCCGGGACGATCGTCGTTGACGACCATCAGCAGGTGCTCGGCAGGCGGGATGTCGCACGTGTGCTCGTCGACCATCACGAGACGCTGCTGGTTGCGACGGCCGACCAGCGTGGCGCTCATCGCGTGCCCGCCACCGCGCACGGTGACGAGGTTGACGTAGTCGCTCGACGTGGTGCTGTTGACCTCCCGCACGTCGACACCGCGATCCTTGGCGATCTGAGGGGCGTTGACGTACGTGACCGGCTCGTCGGAGGTGTGGCCGAAGTAGCCCTTCAGCAGCGCCAGCCCGAGGATGCGGGTGTCGTAGCCGCCGATCTCGCCCTCGACGCTGATCTCGAGCGACGACGGCAACCCGCCCACGAGCGAGGCGAACAGGCGGCCGAGCCGCTCGGCGAGCGGGAGGTGCGGGCGCAGCGTCTCGCTCGCCTCCGCCGCGCTGATGTTGACGGCGTACGGCACGAACTCGCCCGCCAGGGCGAGCTGCACCATGTCGGCGATGGTGTCGCCCGCCTTGTCCTGCGCCTCGCGAGTGCTGGCGCCGAGGTGCGGCGTGACGACCACGGACGGCAGCTCGAACAGCGGCGACGACATCGTTGGCTCGGTCTCGAACACGTCGAGCGCGGCTCCCGCCACGACGCCGTCGCGGATGCACTCAGCCAGTGCGGCCTCGTCGACGATGCCACCGCGAGCGACGTTGATGACCCGCAGCGAGGGCTTCGCCTTAAGCAGCAGGTCGCGCCCGATGATGCCGATCGTCTCAGGCGTGCGCGGCAGGTGGATCGTGAGGAAGTCGGCAACGGCGACGACGCCGTCGAGGTCGACCAGTTCGACTCCGAGCTGACGGGCGCGATCCGCCGAGATGTACGGGTCGAAGGCGACGAGACGCATCCCGAACGACTTCGCCCGCTCGGCCACGAGCTTGCCGATGCGGCCGAGACCGACGATGCCGAGCGTCTTGTCGGCGAGCTCGACACCCTCCCATCGCGACCGCTCCCAGCGACCTTCGACGAGCGCCATGTGCGCCTGGGGCACGTTGCGGGCCTGTGCCAGCAACAGCGCCATCGTGTGCTCGGCGGCCGACAGCACGTTGCTCTGAGGGGCGTTGACCACCATCACACCACGTTGCGTGGCCGCCGCGATGTCGACGTTGTCGAGACCGATGCCGGCGCGGCCGACGACGACGAGATCGCTCGCGGCGGCGAGCACGGCGTCGTTCACCTGCGTCGCCGAGCGGATGATGAGTGCGTGCACACCCTCGACGGCGCCGAGCAGCCCGTCGTCCGACAGGTCGGTGCGCACGTCGACATCGTGACCTGCGGCGCGCAGCCGGTCGAGCCCTGCGTCGGCGATTCGTTCAGTGACGAGGATGCGCGCCATATGTCATCATGCTTACCGGCACCCAGTGAGGCGTCCAACTGCGTCCTCGGGATGTGTGCCGATTCCCCCATGAACGATTCGCTCGACGTGTCCCCCGATGCTCCGGATGTGACCATCAAGACGATCGACGAGCCTGCCCAGCTCGCCAGGACGATCGACCTGTTCAACGAGATCTGGGGGTCGCCGAAGCCGATGGTCACCGTCGAGCTGTTGCGGGCCATCAGCCACGCCGGAGGTTTCACGGCCGCGGCGTACGTCGACGACGAGATGGTCGGCGCCTCGTTCGGGTTCCTCGGCGTGCACCGTGACGAGCCGGCCCTGCACAGCCACGTCACCGGCGTCGCGTCGAAGATGCGGTCATCGGGCATCGGCCAGGCGATGAAGCGGCGCCAGCGGGCGTGGGCTGCCGAGCGCGGCCTGCGCTGGGTCACCTGGACGTTCGATCCGCTCGTGCGGGCCAACGCCTGGTTCAACCTCGAGGTGCTCGGGGCGATGGTCGACGAGTACCTCGTCGACTTCTACGGCCCGCTCGACGACGAGGTCAACGCCGCCGACGAGACCGACCGCATCCTCGTGGCCTGGCCGACGCACCGTGACCTCACGCCGATCGCGATGCCACGACTCGAAGGCGAGCTGACCCTCGTCGAGACACCGCACGACATCGTCGACCTGCGCCGCAGCGATCCTGCGATGGCGCAGCAGTGGCGCACGCGGCTGCGCGAGGAGCTCGGCGACCGGCTCGCTGCGGGTGCCACCGTGATCGGCTTCACCCGCACCGGCGAGTACCGGCTGCTGCCGGCCAGCACGCCGCCACCGGCGTCGTGAGTCCCGGCGCCATCGTCGGCGTCGAGCTGCGACGCATCATGCTCGACCTCGTGACACCGTTCCGCACCAGCTTCGGCGAGCAGACGTCGCGCGACGTGTTGCTGGTCGCCGTCACGGTCGACCACGACGGCGCGGTCACCAAGGGATGGGGCGAGTGCGTCGCGTTGTCCGATCCGCACTACTCGCCAGAGTTCGTCGACGGCGCGCAGCTCGTGCTCGCCGAGCATCTCGTTCCGCTTGCTCGCGCCGCCCCGCTGACAGCGGAGACGTTTCGCGACCGCGTGGCGGGCGTCAAGGGTCACCAGATGGCCAAGGCGGCGCTGGAGATGGCGCTGCTCGACGCCGAGCTCTGTCACGCCGAGAGATCGTTCGGCGAGTGGCTCGGCGTCACCCGCACGACCGTTCCCTCCGGCGTCAGCGTCGGGATCTTCGACGAGACCGAGCGCCTGCTCGCCGAGGTCGCCGACTACGTCGCTGCCGGCTACGCCCGCATCAAGCTGAAGATCCAGCCGGGCTGGGACCTCGAGCAGGTGGCCGCGGTGCGCTCGCTCGTGGGTGCCGACGCAGCGCTGCAGGTCGACGCGAACACCGCCTACACGCGCGACGACATCGGCCACCTCTGCGCCCTCGACGAGTTCGACCTGCTGCTGATCGAGCAGCCGCTCGCCGAGGACGACCTGCTCGGTCACGTCCAGCTCGCACAGGCGAGTCGAACCCCGGTGTGCCTCGACGAGTCGATCCACTCGCTGCGGATCGCGCTCGATGCCATCGAGCTGGGCGCCTGCAGCATCGTCAACATCAAGCCGGGTCGCGTCGGCGGCTACCTGGAGGCGCGGCGCATCCACGACGCCTGCGCCGCACGCGAGGTGGCCGTGTGGTGCGGTGGAATGGTGGAGACGGGAATCGGTCGTGCCGCCAACGTCGCGCTCGCCGCGCTCCCTGGTTTCACTTTGCCGGGCGACATCAGCGGCGCCGATCGGTTCTGGCAGCGCGACATCGTCGTCGATCCGATCGTGATGCGCGACGGCGAGGTGACCGTGCCGTCGACGCCGGGCCTCGGTTTCGAGCTCGACATGGACTTCGTCGACACCATCACGACGTCCACGACGACGGCCTAACCTCAGCCCCATGTCCGTGGAGGCCCACCCCTTTCTCTCCGACGCCTGGATCGCTGCGGCGCGAGCGATCCGCGAGGAGCACGACGAAGCGCAACCCGTGACCGTCGAGATCAAGATGAACCAGGTGGTCACGGACGTGCCGTTCGGCGAGGGCACGGTGCACAGCTACATGGACACGTCCTCGGGTGCGCTCGTGCTCGAGCTGGGCGAGCTCGACGACGCCGACGTCACCATCACCACGGACTACCTGACGGCGAAGGCGATCTTCGTCGACCAGGACCCGGCGGTGGCGATGCAGGCGTTCATGAGCGGCAAGATCCGCGTGCAGGGCGACATGATGAAGCTGATGGCGTTGCAGACCGTGGCGCCGTCGGATCCCGCGGCTCGCGACGTCGCCGAGAAGATCCGCGCCATCACGGCGTCCTGAGGGGACTCAGCCGCCGTTCGCCGGCGACAGCCCACCCAGCGCGCCGGCGAGCCCGTCTACCGTCCACGCCTCGGTGTGCTCGATCGACTCGCCGATCTCCCACGGCCGCACCCGACGGATGACGCCACCCTGCACGAAGAACGTCTCGCCCGTGAGCGGGCAGCCGGCGGTGGACAGGTAGGCGACGAGCGGCGAGACGTTGGCAGGGTCCCAATCGTCGAAGCGGCCCTCCTGGGGCGCCATGATGTCCTCGAGCCCCGGCGACGCCAGCGTCAGCCGGGTGCGAGCGGCGGGGGCGATGCAGTTGCTCGTCACGTCGTAGCGGGCCAGCTCCTTGGCCACGATCTGACTGAACGTGGCAATGCCGCTCTTCGCCGCGCCGTAGTTGCTCTGCCCTGGGTTGGCGAAAAGGCCCGACGTGGACGACGTGTGCACGACGTTGCGACGTCGACCGCGGCCCGCCTTGTGCTCGTCGCGCCAGTGCGCCCCGGCCCAGCGGGTCATCGCGAAGTGTCCCTTCAGGTGTACGGCGACGACGTGGTCCCACTCGTCCTCTGTCATGTTGACGACGGCGCGATCGCGCAGGATGCCGGCGTTGTTGACGAGCACGTCGAGGTCGCCGAACGTCTCGATCGCGGCGCCGACGAGCTCCTCGGCGTCCGACCACCTGCTCACGTCGTGGGTCGAGGCGACGGCCTCCCCGCCGCGCTGGCGGATCTCGGCGGCCACCTCCTGTGCGGTCGACTCGTCGGCTTGCTCACCGTCGCTGTCGCTGCCGGTATCGTTGACGACGACACGCGCCCCCTCGTCGGCAAAGAACAACGCGTGCGCCCTGCCGAGGCCGCGGCCTGCGCCGGTGATGATCGCCACTCGTCCGTCGAGTGCTGGCATGGGACATCTCCTCATCGGTGAGCGGCACGGTAGCGGTCATTGGTGCAGCATTGCCGTGTGGACGAACGGGCTCGCTCAGAGGAAGACGAGGTCGACCTCCGAGTTGCGCGCGATCTGGTCGCCCGCCTCCGCCTCCGCCCCGTCGACCCGCACCCGGAACAGCGCTCCCTGTGTCGAACCGAGCACCTCGCCTCGCCGCAGTCCCGACTCTTCGAGCCTGCGCACGACCTGGCGGAAGTTGAGTCCGTCGAGGTCCGGGAACGTCACGAGATCGCGACCCTTCGACACGATGACGGTCACCGTCGCCCCTCGCTCGACCCTGCTGTCGATCCTCGGACGCTGGCGGACGACGAGGTCTTCTTCGATGAGGTCGCTGAACACCCGCTCGCCGAGTTGCAGATCGAGCCGCAGCTCTTCCAGACGGCCCCGCGCCTGGGCGATGCTGAGCGTACGGAGATCGGGCACCGTTCTCGGTTGCGGGCCACGGGACAGCGCGAGCTCGATCTCGGTCCCCGGCTCGACCGCGTCGCCGGCGATGCTCGACGACTGACCGGCCACGTTCCACGTCACGACCGAACCGATGGCCACGCGCTCGTCGTAGACGCGCTCGACGGTGGAGACCTCCATCCGCAGTCGCTCGAGGCGACGGCGCGCGTCGGCGCCCGTGATCGCGCGAACGTCGGGAAGCGCACGCAGCCGCGGGCCATCGCTGACGACGAGGAAGAACGGTTCGCCCTCGGCGAGCTGCACGCCCGACGACGGCGACGACCGGACGACCTGGCCGGCATCGGGTTCCTCGTCGCTGCGCTCGCGTCGGATCTGCACCTCCCAGTCGAACTCGCTCACCGCAGCGCGGGCGCGCTGCTCCGTGAGCCCGGAGACGTCGGGCACCTCGTGACGCTCGGTGCGCAGCAGCAGGTAGGCGAGCACGACGGCCGAGGCGACGGCGACAGCGACGAACAGCGACACGAGCACCCTCGGCCACCATCGTCTCGACTCCTTCGCTGGCGCAGGTGGCGGTGTGGACGGGGGTGGTGGTGTGGCCGTGGGCGGGGCGGCGTAGCGCGCCGTCTCGCCCGATGCGTCGGCGTCAGGCGCGTCGGGCCTCGTGGTGACGACCATCGGGGTGGCAGCGGCGACGGGTGCCACGATCGTGGCGGTGTCGGCAGCGCGGGGCGGTGCAGGGAGGCGGTCGGGCTTCGGCTCGTCAGCCGCGGCCGGCTCGAGTTGCAGTGGGACGACGTGCACCAGTTCGAGCGGGATGTCACTCGTGGCGGGTTCGGTCTCGGAGGTCTCGGGTTCGGCGGTCTCGGGTGCGGCGTCGACGGCTGGTTCGGGCTCCGGATCGGGGTCCGCAGCGGGAGTGGGTGCGACGACCGCGGGCGGGCCTCCCGGCGGGCCTCCGGCGCGTGCGGTGCCGGGACGATCGACACCGCCCGTCGGATCGGTGGGACGACGCGTCGGCTCGGGCCGCATGGCAGGAGCCGTCACGAGCGGCAGCGGTGTCGGTCGCGGCAGGCGCTCTGCGGCGCGGATCAATGCCCGCCCGAACTCGGCTGCGGTCCAGCGATCGTTGCGATCGGGCCTCCCGGCCCGCTCGAGCACGGACGCAAGCGCGCCGAGATCGGCCGACACGGGCGTCAGCTTGCCGACGCGTGCCGACAGCGTTGCCACTGTGGAGTCGGCACTGAACGGCACCGAACCGGTCACCGATTCGATCATGCTCAGAGCGAGGGCGTAGACGTCGGTCTTGGCGTCGATCGGCTGACC
>Ga0136627_1001051_pt1 | contig 10797 bp, 12 predicted proteins | sample AntDrymUQ4892206_2_FD_104652 | JGI IMG/M metagenome (GOLD analysis project Ga0136627, IMG submission 104652) | Polar desert sand microbial communities from Dry Valleys, Antarctica - metaG UQ489 (22.06) | ecosystem: Environmental > Terrestrial > Soil > Desert | place: Antarctica: Dry Valley... | reverse complement strand
GAGCCCTCGACGCCGAGGCCGCACGCGGTGCCGAGCACCTTGACAACGCTGGGCTCGGCGCCGCGCACCTCCGGATCACGCGCGATCGCCGGATCGGGCCGGCGGACTCCCGGCGCGGGGCCCGCGATGCGCGGGAACGGATCGAAGCGCGCGAGCGCGCGCAGCAGCGGGCCGGAGGGCGGCAGCACGGTGTTCAGCTCGGTCAGGATCGCCGAGCGCTGGATCGGCTGGCGCAGCGAGGTCGTCCAGGGAGTCTGCAGCGCGACCGCGCCGAGCACCCAGGCCAGCGTGAGGCCCAGCGCGCCCACCAGGACCGCGCCGCCGACTCCGTCGAAGACCCCCAGGCGCTCGCCGAGGCGACCGCGCAGCCGGAAGCCGAGCACCTCGAGGACCGAGGCGATGACCCCGCCGACCAGCAGCGCGCCGACGAGCGCGCCCAGCGGCGCGTAGGGCGAGCGCGAGCCCTCCTCGAGCACCAGCGGCCCGATGCGCGAGCCCAGCACGGCGCCGGCGGCGAAGCCGGCGAGCGAGAGCGCGCCGACGATCAGGCCCTGGACGTACCCCCAGAGGGCCATGAGCAGCGCGAAGCCGATGATCAGCCAGTCGAGCAAGGTCACCCGGACCGGACGGTACCCTGCGGGCCAGGTGACCGACGAAAGTGCGCTCGAGCGACGGCGGCGCCTCACCCACCGCGCGCTGCCGCTCGGCGCGATGGCGCTCGTCGCGCTGACGATCGGCCTCGTCTGCGGATCCGGGTTCGACTCCTCCGGCGAGCGCGCCGCGCGCGAGTTCGCCGTCGCCTGGACGCGCGGGGACTACCGCTCGATGCACGAGCTGCTCGACGCGGGGGCGCGGTCGCGCTATCCGCTGAAAGCATTCCGCGCCGCCTACGAAGACGCCGCCGCGACCGCGACGGCGACCGAGGTCGTAGCGGGCGAGCCGGACGGTAGCCGCGACGATCGCGTACGCATTCCCGTGCGGGTCAACACGCGCGTGTTCGAGACGATCGACGGCGAAGTCCTGATCGCCACCCGCGGGGGCGACGTCCGGTGGCGACCCAACCTCGTCTTCCCGGGCCTGCGCGTCGGCGAGCGCCTCGAGCGCGAGACCCGCGCACCCGAGCGCGCGACGATCCTGGCCGCCGACGGCGCCGTGCTCGCCGAGGGCGCCGCGGAGCGGCGAAGCTCCCCGCCGGAGGGCGTCGGATCGCTGATCGCGGGCTCGCTCGGGGTCAGCGCGGACCCCGCCGAGCGCAAGCGGCTCGTCGCGCGCGGCTTCGACGCCGACACCCCGATCGGGGCCAACGGCCTCGAGCGCGTCTTCCAGGCGCGGGTCGAGGGCGAGCCGGGCGGCGTCCTGCGGGCGGGCGAGCGCGAGATCGCCCGCAGCGAGGCCCGCGCCGCGGCGCCGGTGCGCTCGACGATCGCCCCCGACTTGCAGGCCGCCGCCGACGCCGCGCTGGCGGGCAGGCTGGGCGGGATCGCTGTGCTCGACCCGCGCACGGCGCGCATCCGTGCGCTCGCCGGGATCGCCTTCTCGGCGCCGCAGCCGCCTGGGTCGACGTTCAAGCTCGTGACCACGGCCGCCGCGCTGGAGGAGAAGCTCGTCAAGCCCTCCGACGACTTTCCGGTCGCCAGCGAGGCGACGATCGACGGTGTCGCGCTGCAGAACGCCAACGGCGAGCTGTGCGGCGGCAGCTTCACCGACAGCTTCGCGCAGTCGTGCAACTCGGTCTTCGCCCCGCTCGGCGTCGAGATCGGCGGCGAGCGCCTGGTCGAAGAGGCCGAGGCGTTCGGCTGGAACGCGCCGGCGAGCATCCCGGGCGAGGCGCCGAGCACGCTGCCGCGAGAAGAGGGGATCGCCACGCCACTGGAGGTCGGCTCGAGCGCGATCGGCCAGGGCAAGGTGCTCGCCACTCCGCTGCGCATGGCCTCGGTCGCGCAGGCGATCGCCAACGACGGCGTGCTGGTCGAGCCGACGCTCACCGCCGGGAGCGAGCCGGTCAGCGAGCGGGTGACGCCCGCCGCGGTCGCGCGCACGATCGGCAAGCTGATGGTCGCAGTGGTCGAGTACGGCACTGGCCCGCTCGCGGCGGTGCCCGGCGTGCAGGTCGCGGGCAAGACCGGCACGGCGGAGCTCGAGGACACGCGCGGGCCGACCGCCGACGGCCTCGGGCCCGACCCGTCGAACACCGACGCGTGGTTCACCTCCTACGCGCCCGCGAAGGACCCGCGGATCGTGGTGGCCGTGCTGCTGGTGCGCAACGGCGCCGGCGGGGCGACGGCCGCGCCCGCGGCCCAGCAGGTGCTCGCAGCGGCGCTCGACCGTTAGCCCTCAGGTCCGAGCGAGTCCCGAGGCTCCTAGAGATCGAGCTCGACGCGCTTGGCGTGCTCGCCGCTGCCGATCACGAGCTCGAACGGGCGGTTCTCGAGGCTCTTCAGCGGGAAGTCGAACAGCAGCATCGAGGCCGCGGTCGGGCCCTGCTCGGCGATGCTGCCGGCCTCGGGCTGGCAGTCGCCGGCGGCGAGCTCGGTCGCCTTGTAGCCGAAGGCGTTGTCATCCTCGAGCTCGAGCGGCTCGAACTCGGTGCCCTGGTTGTCCTCGACGACGAACTCGTCGGTGCTCTGCCGGGGCTCGTCACCGACGTTGCAGGCCTCGAGGAAGACGCCGTAGAGCGCCCGGCCGGGAATTGCGGGCGGGCCCGTGTAGTAGTCGGTGTCGGGCGTTATCTCGAGGTTTAGCTGGCGGGTGATGAAGACGTTGTAGTCGATGCCTTCGACGTCGATCGCGAGGCCCTCGCGCGCGGGCTCGTGGACGCCCGGCTCGGCTCCGCAGCCGGTCGCGCCCAGCGCGCACGCGAGGATGAGCGCGGCCAACGGGCGGGGTCGCATGGGCCGATGGGAGGGCATGCGATCGGGCAGTCTACCCGCCACTCGCGGTGGTCTCCGATGGCGCGGAGCCTCGGCTGGCGGCCGGGCCGGCTCCCGGGACGTGCGCTCCGAAGCGCGGGGCGCTGGCGGCGTCGTAGCCCGCCAGGCTCACGCGCTCGAGCTCCTGCCCGGCCGGCTCCTCGAAGATGCGCCGCAGCCGGTCGAGCGCTGTCTCGGTCTGGCGGCGCAGCCAGCGCTGGGCGCCGCTCTGGCGCAGGCGGTCGACCGTGGTCTGCGGCTCGCTGTGGGTCGTCAGGTCGATCCGCGTCGAGCCGTCGGACTCGACCGTGAAGTCGTAGACGGCGACCAGGCGCGAGCGGCCGCGCAGGCCGATGCGTCCCTCCTCGACGATCCGCCGCGGGCGGTCGTACTCGGTGATCGCGAGGTCCGCGCGCTCGCTGAAGATCGGCGCGTCGAGCAGGAAGCGCGCGGCCGCGCCCCTGCCGACCGGGTTCGCGCGGGCCAGCCGGTACTCCTTGAGGTAGTGGTCGGCGAAGGCCGGGCGGCGCGACAGGTCGCCGACGAAGTCGAAGATCTCCTCGCATGGCGCGGAGATGTGGGTCGTGACCGTTACCGCGCGCATCGCGGCGTGAGTCTACGAGCCGCGGCGAGCGGGCGCCCGCCGCGCGGCGTCAGGCCGCGCGCGGAGCGACCGCCAGGTGGCGGTCGGCGGCGTGGACGCGCTCGCTGCGAACGGCGTGGCGATCCTCGGCCGGCAGCTCGGCCACGCACAGCTCGCACAGCGTGCGTCCGGTTTCCATCTCGTGCAGGCGCTCGCCGATCAGGGGCGTCCGCCGGCACCCCGCGCAGCGCGTGCGGCCACTGTCGAGCGAGCGGGCGCTGGTGCGCAGGAGCAGACCGGCGAGGTCGGGCATGGGGCCATCTTCGCCCCCGGCCCGGATGATCCTCCTCGGGGGGTGGCCGTGCCCGCCCGCGCGGCAGTCAGCCGCCGCCGTGCGCCGGCGCGCGCTGCGCAGCTCGGCGTCGGATGGCGCGGGGAGCCGGCGGGGGTGCGCCCCGAAGGCGCCTGAGCGCACCGGGCCGCGTCGAGCTATCGTCGCCCTGCGAATGGCAACGACGATCGCGGTGATGTCCCAGAAGGGCGGCACGGGGAAGACGACGACCACCCGTACGCTCACCGACGTCCTGCGCCGGGTGGGCATCGACGTGCTCGCGGTCGACCTCGATCCGCAGGGCAACCTCTCCGACTACTTCGACGTGCCCGCCGACGCCAGCCCCACCGTCGCCGACGTGCTCGCCGGCCAGGCCAAGGCGCTCGACGCGATCCACGACGGCGTGCTGCCCGCCAACCTCGGCCTCGCCGAGTCGGAGTTGATCCTCAGCGGCAAGATGGGCCGCGAGATGACCCTGCGGCGCGCCCTGCGCGAGCCGGCCAAGCGGTACGACCTGATTCTGATCGACTGCCCGCCCTCGCTCGGACTGCTGACCGTCAACGCGCTCGTCGCGGCCGATCACGCGCTCATGTCCAGCGAGGCCGAGTACTTCTCGCTCCAGGGCGTCGAGCAGGCGCTCGAGGTCATCGAGCTGGCCAAGGACAGCCTCAACCCCGACCTCGAGTGGCTCGGCGTGCTGCTCAACATCGCCGACATGCGCACCGTCCACGCGCGCGAGGCGCTCGTCCAGCTCAAGCAGCGCTTCGGCGAGCGCGTCTTCGAGACACCGATCCGCCGCTCGGTCGCCTACGCGGAGTCCGCGGAGCGCGGCACGTCGATCATCGACTACCGCCCCGACCTCGGCGCCGACTACCTCGCGCTCGCGGGCGAGCTGCTCGAGCGGCTGGGCTGGAAGGACGAGCGCAAGCGCCTCGAGGGGCTGCGCGACGACCTGCTGGCGGCCTGAGCAAGAGGTCCGAGCAGCCGTTGGCCTGGCCGCGGACTGCCGCCGGCGCGACGAGCTCCGGGCCGCCTGAGCGCGAGACGAGCAGTCTCCGCCGCGGTCAGCTCCGAGACGCGTCCACGATCTCGGCGCGGTGCCCGTGCGACCGGGCCAACCGTCCGTCCGTCGTGACGAGGCGGGCGTCGAGCGCCTCGGCGAGCGCGACGTAGGCGGCGTCGTAGGCGCTGTGCTGGTACCGCAACTGCCAGATCCTTCCCGCGAGCGGGCTCACCGGGTGCCGCCGAAGCCGCGCCGCCGCGAGCTCCGTCAGCGCCTGCTCGGCACGCGGCGCCTCGAGTTCGCCGCGCCGCAGCTTGCGCCGCAGGGCAGAGATCACCTCGACCGCGGCGAAGTCGAGCGTATGGGGGAGCCGCTCGGCGCGCATACGCTCTGCCACCGCCGGCCCCAGCTCGGGCGTCTGCAGCAGCCAGTCGGCGATCGCCGAGGCGTCGAGGACGATCACCCCGCCTCACGCTTCTCGCGCTCGGCACGCAGGGCCTCCGCCGCCGGCTCCCCCCCGACGGGCTGCAGCGCCGCAACCCGGTCGAGCGTCTCCTCGAGCGTCGGCAGCGACGCCAGATCCTCGAGCTCGAGCCGCAGGTACTCAGAGAGGCTGCGCCCGTCGAGCGCGGCGCGAGCCTTCAGGCGGCGATGCGCCGTCTCGGAGAGGCCACGGACCTGGACGCTCGACATCGTGCAAGCATAGTGCACGTAGCCACGCAATCTGCCGCAATCGCCGTGCTGGGCTGAACTCGGGTCCATGAGCAGCCCAAAGTCAGCCCAACGGGGTCCGGGCGCGAATCGGCGACGCGCGGCACCCTGGCTGACCGGCCGATAACGTGCCGCCCCGTGCATGACCTCCTGCGCAAGCCCGCCGTCGAGCTGGCGCGGATGGTCAGAGACGGCGAGGTCTCCGCGCGCGAGCTCACCGAGGCCTCGCTCGCCCGCGCCGAGGCGACCGCGGCGCTCAACCACTGGACCCTGCTCGACGCCGACGGAGCGCTCGCCGCGGCCGACGCGATCAATCCCGGCGACGACCGTCCCTTCGTCGGCGTGCCGCTGGCGATCAAGGATCTCTTCGCTCCGGTCGCGGGCCTGCGCATGGCCCAGGGCTCGGACCTCGTCGGCGAGTGGGCGCCCGACTACGACTACGCGCTCGTGCGGCGCTTCCGCGAGGCGGGCCTCGTCCTGATCGGCAAGACCCAGACGCCTGAGTTCGGCATCCTGCCGGTGACCGAGCCGCGCCGCTTCGGCCCCGCTCGCAACCCGTGGAACCCCGAGCGCACCACCGGCGGCTCGAGCGGCGGCTCGGCCGGCGCGGTCGCCGCCGGCGCGGTTCCGGTCGCCCACGCCAGCGACGGCGGCGGCTCGATCCGCATACCCGCCGCGTGCACCGGGCTGGTCGGCCTCAAGCCCGCGCGCGGGCGCATCTCGCGCGCGCCGGACCTCGGCGACCACTTCCTCTCCACCGACGGCGCCTTGACGCGTACGACCGCCGACGCCGCCGCGCTGCTCGACGTGATGGCCGGCTACGAGCCCGGCGACGCAACCTGGGCCCCGCCGCCCGAGGCGCCGTTCGCCGAGCTCGCGGCGCGTGAGCCGGGCAGGCTGCGGGTCGCGCTGACGCTCGACACGCCCGTCGACGCCGAGCTAGACCCGGCCTGCGTGGCAGCCACCCGCGACGCCGCGAAGCTGCTCGAGGAGCTCGGCCACAGCGTCGAAGAGGTCGATGCGCCGTGGAAGGGCACCGACATCCTGCCGGTCTTCAGCGTGCTGTGGGCGGCGACGGTCGCCGCCAGCGTCATGCACGCCGAGCTGATCAGCGGCCGCCAGGCGACCGCGGCCGATGTCGAGCCGCTGACCTGGTGGCTGCACCAGGAGGGCCAGGGCCACGACGCGCCGACCTACATCGGAGCGGTGGCGATGATGCAGGCCTTCGCGCGCGGGATCGTCGGGCTGTGGGGCGCGTATGACGTCCTGCTCACCCCTGCGCTCGGCCAGCGCCCGGTCCGCCACGGCGACGTCGATCCCTGCGGCGAGAACCCCGCCTACGAGTTCAAGAAGTCGGCCGAGTTCACGCCGTTCACCGCACCCTTCAACGTGACCGGGCAGCCGGCGATCTCGGTGCCGCTCTTCCACGGCGACGACGGGCTGCCGACGGCGGTCCAGCTCGTCGGACCGCCGGCGGGCGAGGGGCTGCTGCTCGCGCTCTGCGCCCAGCTCGAGCAGGCGCGGCCGTGGGCCGACCGCGTGCCTGCCGAGATCCCGGTCTGAGTACATCCGGCCCCGCGGCGCCGCGTTCGGTGGCCTGGCCCGGTCCGGCCCCTACAATCCCCGCAGCAACTCCGCGTCGCGCGGGTAGGTCAGCAGGGCGACGGCCTCCTCGACCCCCACCCAGAGCAGCTCGTCGACCTCGTCGTTGGGCTCGAAGCCCGGGTCCTCGTCGACCTCCATGCGCCAGTAGCGCACGACCTTGGCCCGCCCTTTGCGGTCGCCGTAGTGGGTGCTCGCCAGCTCGACCTCGAGCGAGCAGAGCAGGCGGGTCTCCTCCTCGACCTCGCGCAGCGCCGCCTGCTCGAAGCTCTCGCCGGGGTCGAGCTTGCCCTTGGGCAGCGTCCAGTCGTCGTAGCGCGGGCGGTGGACGAGGCAGACCTCGGTGCCGCCCTCGCCGTCGCGGACCACGACGCCGCCCGCCGCCTGGACCTCGATGTCGGTCACGCGAGCTCGCGCACGTCGGCGCCGCCGGGGTCGAAGGTCACGCGCCGTACGTCGCAGTCCGCCGCCTCGGCGCGCAGCGTGGTGAGCACGGCGCCCGTGTGCTCCCAGTGGCACCAGAAGAGCACGGTCGGCCCGGCGCCCGAGATCGAGGCGCCGACTGCCCCGATCGCGGCGGCGCGCTCGAGGAGGGCGATCGAGCGCGGGTAGAGATGCCCGCGGCGTGGCTGGTGGATGCGGTCGGCCAGGCCGCGGGCGATGAGCGAGAAGTCGTCGCGCGCGAGGCCGAGCACCAGCAGCGAGGCATGCGCGATGTTGTAGACGACCTCAGCCATCGGCACCTCGGCGGGCAGCGCCGCACGCGCCTGTGCGGTGTGCACCTGCTCGGGGAGCATCACCAGCACGCCCTCGAGCCCCGCCGGAGGAGTGAAGCGCGCCGGCTCGCCGTCCGCGCAGACGACGAAGCCGCCCAGCTGGGCCGCGGCGACGTTGTCGGGGTGGCCCTCGAGCTCGCTCGCCAGCGCGAGGATCGGCGCGTCGAGCTCGTACATGTGATCGGCCGCGCGCAGCCCGGCGACGATCGCCGCCGCGCTGCTGCCAAGGCCTGCCGCGACCGGGATCTCGGATCGGATGCGAAACGCGAGCCCGTCGGCGGGATGCAGCGCCTCGAAGGCGCGCACGCAGAGGTTGGTGGCGTCGAGCGGGAGCCCCGGGACATCGCACTCGACCGAGAAGGTGCCCGTCTCCTCGACCTCGAGCTCGAGCCCCAGGTCGAGCGCGGCGGCCAGAACGTCGTAGCCCGGCCCGAGGTTGGCCGAGGAGGCCGGAACCCGCACGAGCCGGCGACGGTTCACCGGTCCTCCCGGATCGCCGCCTCCAGCGCCTCGATCCCGGGCTCGCACGGCACCACCGGAGCGGCGCTGCTGATCGCCGTCTGGGGATCCTTGAGCCCGTGGCCGGTGAGCACGCAGACGACCCTGCCCTCCGCGCCGTTGGCGAGCAGGCCCGCGACCGACGCCGCCGACGCCGGCTCGCAGAAGACGCCCTCGCGCGCGGCGAGCAGCCCGTAGGCCTCGAGAATCTGCTCGTCGGTCACGGCCCGTACCGCGCCGCGCGAGGACGTGAAGGCGCCCATCGCGTCCTCCCAGCGGGCGGGATTGCCGATCCGGATCGCCGACGCGACCGTCTCCGGCGCCTCGACGGGCGCGCCGTGGACCAGCGGCGCCGCCCCTGCCGCCTGATAGCCGTGGAGCGCCGGCGCGACTCCGTACTCGTTGAAGCCGCGCCACCACGAGGTCACGTTGCCGGCGTTGCCGACCGGCACGCAGAGCACGTCGGGCGCCTCGCCGAGCTCGTCGCATACCTCGAATGCGGCCGTCTTCTGACCCTCGATGCGGAACTCGTTGACCGAGTTGACCAGCGCGATCGGCTGGCGCTCGGCGAGCTGGCGCACGAGCGCCAGCGCCTCGTCGAAGTTGCCCCGCAGCGCGACCACGCGCGCGCCGTGGACCAGCGCCTGGGCGAGCTTGCCGGTCGCGATCTTGCCCTCCGGGACGATGACGATGGGCCGCAGACCCGCCCGGGCGGCATAGGCCGCGGCGCTCGCCGCGGTGTTGCCGGTCGAGGCGCAGACGACCGCGCCCGCCCCCTCGCTCAGCGCGGCCGAGACGGCGACCGTCATGCCGCGGTCCTTGAACGAACCCGTCGGGTTGGCGCCCTCGAGCTTCAGCCAGACCTCGCACCCCGTCCGCCCCGACAGGAACGGCGCGTGCACCAGCGGCGTGTCGCCCTCCTCCAGGCTGACCAGCGGCTCGACCGGCAGCCGGTCGGCGTAGCGCCACAGGCTCACTCGAAGACCCCCTCGATCACCCTGATCACGCGCGGCTCGCTGCGCACGAACTCCAACCGCGAGATGAGCGCCACCGCCGCGCGGAACTTCGACTCGAGCACCGGGTGCATGACCATCGCCAGGCGCGCGTCGGCGCCCATCCCCTTCTGCACGACGGACTTGATCGAGACGCCCTGGAGGCCGAGCAGCTCGGCGACCTGGGCCAGCACGCCCGGGTGGTCGCCGACTTCGACGTGCAGGTAGAAGGCCGACTCGGTGTCGGTCACCAGCCGTGTAGCCACCGCGGGCGGGGGGGCGAAGGGCGGCGGGATCATCGCCGAGATCACGTCGCCCAGCAGCGCCGAGGCCGTCTGGGTGCCGCCCGCGCCAGGGCCCGAGAGCGTGATCTCGGTGATCGCCGGCGACTCGATCGTGACGGCGTTGAAGGAGCCGTGGACCGCCGCGAGCGGGTGGCCTGCATAGAGGAAGGCCGGATATACGCTGACCGCCAGCCCGCCGCCGGTCCGCTCCGCGCTGCCGATCAGCTTGAGCGAGAGCCCGAGCTCGCGCGCGTAGGCGATGTCCTCGGCGGTCACGTTCTCGATGCCCTCGCAGGGCACGTCCTCGACGTGGACGGGCGCGCCGAAGGCGAGCCGCGCGAGGATCGCCATCTTGGCCGCGGCGTCGAGCCCCGAGACGTCCTCGGTCGGATCGGCCTCCGCGTAGCCCAGCGACTGCGCCTCGGCGAGCGCGTCCTCGTAGCTCGCGCCGGTGCGCTCCATCGCGGTGAGGATGAAGTTGGTCGTGCCGTTGACGATCCCGTTGACGCGCTCGATGTGCGCGCCCGCGAGCGTCTCGCTGATCACGCGGATGACCGGCACCACGCCCGCGACCGCCGCCTCGAAGCGCAGCTGCACGTCGGAGCCCGCCGCAGCGTCGAAGAGCTCGTCGCCGTGGCGGGAGAGCAGCTGCTTGTTCGCGCTGACGACGTGGCGCCCCGCGCGCAAGGCGGCGAGGACGTGCCTCAACGCCGGGTCGGTGCCGCCGATGGCCTCGACGATCAGGTCGCTGCGCTCGAGGATGTCGCCGAAGTCGCCACGGCTGCGGGTCAGAACCCCGCTGACCTGCGGCCGCGCGCCGACCTCGGCGGCGATCGCGTCCGCACGCGACTCGAGCAGCTCGACGAACGCCGCCCCGACCGTGCCGCTGCCCAGGACGCCGATTCGGAATGAGCCGGGGGGCTCACGCCCCCCGGACCCCCCCGCGGCACCTGCCCGGCGGGAGGAAGGACCCCCAGGACTCACGCCCCCCGGACCCCCCGCACCACCTGGCCGGCCCGATGCAGGACCCGCCGCGGCACCTGGCCGCGGCGGCTCAGACATCACGGGCGGTCAGGTCATCGTAGGTCTCGCGGCGCACGACCACGCG
>Ga0136627_1001047_pt1 | contig 10834 bp, 8 predicted proteins | sample AntDrymUQ4892206_2_FD_104652 | JGI IMG/M metagenome (GOLD analysis project Ga0136627, IMG submission 104652) | Polar desert sand microbial communities from Dry Valleys, Antarctica - metaG UQ489 (22.06) | ecosystem: Environmental > Terrestrial > Soil > Desert | place: Antarctica: Dry Valley... | reverse complement strand
ACGGCTGGTCGTAGCTCATGGGTCTCCCGCATACCTAAGGTTGTCTATCCAGCATCAAGGGTACACAGATTCAGCCGGGCTACTGTGGCTTAACGTCGATTCCGGCTTCCTTGCGCTGCGAGGTGGGGATCGGTGTAGGCGCGCCGGTGAGTGGGTCGAAGCCGGAGGCCACCTTCGGGAAGGCGATCACTTCCCGAATGGAGTTCGCACCCGCCAGTAGCGCCACGATGCGGTCCCAACCCAGCGCGGCTCCGGCATGTGGCGGCGGGCCGTAGGCGAAGGCGTTGAGCAGGAAACCGAACTGGGACTCGGCTTCGTCTTTCGTGAGCCCGATGACGTCGAAGACCCGTCGCTGTAGCTCCGACTGGTGAATACGCACCGAGCCGCCTCCGATCTCCCAGCCGTTGCACACCAGATCGTAGGCGTCGGCAAGGGCGTGTTCGGGCTCTGCGTCGAAGCGGTCCATCCAGTCCCGTGTAGGAGAGGTGAACGGATGGTGCACCGCGGTCCAACTGCCGCCACCCCTAGCGGCGTCGGTCGGTTCGAACATCGGGAAGTCCACCACGACGAGCATGTTCCAGGCCGCGGAGTCGATCAGGTTGCGGCGGCGACCGATCTCCAGCCGGGTCGCGCCCAGTAACTCCAGCGCACCCCGACGGTCCCCGGCGGCGAAGAAAATCGCGTCGCCGGGGGCAGCTCCCACCAACGCCGCCAGCCCGTTGCGTTCGGTCTCCGACAAGTTCTTGGCCACCGGGCCACTGAGAGCGCCATCGGCATCTACCAACACGTAAGCCAGGCCTTTCGCGCCGCGCGCTCGAGCCCACTCCTGCCAGCCATCGAGTTCGGCGCGAGTCTGGTCGGCGCCGTGCGGCATCACGACCGCGCCCACGTGCGGAGCCTGGAAGACCCGGAAGGTGGTGTTAGCGAAGTACGCCGTGGCGTCGGTTAATTCTTGGCCGAATCGGGTGTCGGGCTTGTCGGAACCGAACCGACGCATGGCTTCGGCGTGAGTCATCCGGACGAAGGGACGCGGCAGCGCAACCCCGGCGATTTCCTGCCACAGCGCGCAGATCACATCTTCGGCCACGGCCAGCACATCGTCGCGGTTGACGAAACTCATCTCCAGGTCTAGCTGGGTGAATTCGGGCTGCCGGTCGGCTCGGAAGTCTTCGTCCCTAAAGCATCGAGCGATCTGGTAGTACCGATCCATCCCGGCGACCATGAGGAGTTGCTTGAACAGCTGCGGCGACTGCGGCAGCGCATACCAATGTCCCGGTTGCAGCCGAACCGGGACGATGAAATCACGGGCACCTTCGGGCGTCGAACGGGTGAGGTTGGGGGTTTCGATCTCGGTGAAGCCGTGACGATCCAGTACCGCCCGGCCTACCTTGTTGACCTGTGAGCGCATCCGCAGCGTCGCCGCCGGTCCGGCGCGGCGCAGATCCAGGTAGCGGTGTTTGAGTCTTACCTCCTCCCCTACTTCGCCGGCGCTCTGACCGTCGATCGAGAACGGCAGCGGTGCGGCCTCGCTGAGTACACGCAGCTCATCGGCGATAACTTCGATGGCGCCGGTGGCAAGTTCTGCGTTTTCGTTTCCCGCCGGTCGCGCCGCGACCTGGCCGGTGACCTGTATACAGAACTCCGCTCGCAGTGCGTGGGCGGCTTCGTCCTGGCGGAGCACTACTTGCACGTACCCGGCGGCATCGCGCAGGTCAATAAAGATCATGCCGCCGTGGTCACGCCTGCGCGCCACCCAGCCGGCCAGGGTGACGGTACGGCCAACGTCGCCGGTCGTAAGCTCGCCCGCACGTGCGGTGCGGTACGGCGTGCTAGATGAGGCAGTCACGAAAGCTTCTCCTTGAGAGTTACAGCAACGTCGGTCACCGCAACGGCGTGTTGCTCGCCGCTACGCAAATCTTTGAGCTGAGCGACGTTCTCGACGAGGTCACGCTCACCGATCACCACCGCGTACGAGGCGCCGGAACGGTCGGCGGCCTTCATGGCGCCTTTGAGTCCACGATCACCGTAAGCCAGATCGGTAGAGATTCCCGTCCGCCGCAGCACCCCGGCGAGCTCCACCGCGGCAACCTTCGCCGCGCCCAGTGGTACCACAAAAACTTGGCAACGCGCACTGTCGGGCGGCTCGATATTTTCTGCCGCTACGGCAAGCAGGTAGCGGTCCACGCCCAGGCCGAACCCGACGCCGGAAACTTCAGGCCCACCGATATCGGCCACCAAGCCGTCGTACCGACCACCACCCCCGATCGCGGCCTGAGCGCCCAAGCCGTCGTGGACGAACTCGAAAGTGGTCTTGGTGTAGTAATCCAGGCCTCGCACCAATGCAGGGGCCTCTTCCCATTCGATGCCCAGCGATGTCAGCGCCGATCTCACCGTGTCGTAATGCTCACGGCACTGGTCGCACAGGTGATCAGCCATCAACGGGGCCTCACGAAGCCGCTCGGCAACCTCGGGGCGTTTGTCGTCGAGGACTCGCAGCGGGTTGAGCGCCGCCCGTGCACGCGTTGCCTCATCCAACTCGCAACCGGCTAGGAACTCCCGCAAGCGTTCTCGATATGCGGGGCGACAGTTAGCGTCGCCCAATGAGTTGAGTAACAGTCGAACCTGTGACAACCCCAACGCTCGTTGCCCTGCGACGGCTACCGCTATTACTTCGGCATCCAGCGCCGGGTCGTCCACGCCGACCGCTTCTATTCCCACTTGCACGTGTTGGCGATATCGGCCCGATTGCGGTTGCTCGTAGCGAAAGTTCGGGCCGGTGTACCACAACTTCACCGGCCGCTGACCCGACAGTAGATTGTGTTCGACAATGGCGCGTATCACGCCCGCCGTGCCTTCGGGCCGAAGTGACAGCGAACGCCCGCCCTTATCGGTGAAGGTGTACATCTCCTTGGTGACCACGTCGGTGGATGCACCGACTCCCCGCTCGTACAGCGCGGTGTCTTCGAAGATCGGGGTCTGCACGTAGCCGTAGCCGGCGTGGCGAGCGGCGGCGCTGAGGGTGTCTACCACGTTCAGAAACGTGGTAGAGGTTGGTGGGAGCACATCGTAGGTGCCTTTGGGCGCGTTGAACCGGGTCACTCGGTTAACTTACCGCTGTCGCCACTTGCCACTGTGCCAGGCTCAGGCTTGTCCACAACTTGGTAAAACGTCGCGTTCGCTCATGCTTTGCGCTCACTGCTGCCGGAGCCATACCTCTAACTCCCCCATACTCTCAGTAGCGGACCCAGCAGACCTTCCCCAAAACAAGGACCGATAAACCAGGCAAGTTAGGCTCAAACCATTTTGTAAATGCTAATGTTCTAGCTATGAAAAAAGCTGTGACGTTTTCCATTGATGAAGGTGTAGCCGCGCTTATTCGGGAGCAATCCACAGCTGCGGGCATCTCGGTATCGGCCTTCGCGGAAAAAGCCCTCTACGACGCGGGCCGCGCAGCGATGTTCGCTGAACACGCTGCGGGGTTGACGGCCATCGGCATCGACTTGGAAACCGAACATGCCGCAAACGAGCATTCACGCCGATCATGGTCAAAATCCGGTCATGTTGCGTGGTGAGCTGTGGGCGCGAGGCGATCGGCCCGACACCATCGTTCTGATTCTGAGCAACGACATGCTGCATACGACAAGTCCATACCTAGTCGCGTGCACAGTCACACCCGCTGACCCAGGCCAGCATTTCCCCGGCATCATCCGCCACGAACAGTGGTGCATCTTGCCATCTATGGTGTTGTGGCTCCCGCAGACAGCACTCGCCTGGAAAGTGGGGGTCGTATCGGACGAGACCATGTATGCCGCTCACCGTTTTCTTACCGCAGTGCTCGCCCCATAGATCGCTACCCGCATCCGGGTCGGCACAACCTCAACAACGCTAGGACGCCACAACGAGATACACGACCGCATGGCGATGCAAATCTTCAAGCAACTCGAAGGCGAACTAGGGAAGGGGTGGTGGAAATGAAAACGTACCGCGTCGTAGCTGAGCGACACGACAAGTGGTGGCTGTTAGAAGTCCCCGAAATCCCAGGAACATTTTCCCAGGTGCGACGACTCGACCAGGTGGACGAGTGGATCCGAGACGCCATCTCACTCATGCTCGAAATCCCCGAAGACTCATTCAACATTGATCTCGATGTGCGTCTACCGAAGGACGAACTTGCTGAACTACGTGCCGTCAAAGCCGCACAGAAGGCCGTCACACAGGCGCAGGAGGAAAGCTCTACCCGCACGAAATCCCTCGTGGCGAAGCTGAAAGACGAAGGGCTGACGGTCCGGGATATCGGGACGGTGTTGGGGGTTTCGTATCAGCGTGTATCGCAGCTAAGCGCTTAGCTCTACCGGTAGGACCGGGGTGCTCTCGAAGACCTCACGCCACTCCCGTATCGGGTCCATGTAGGCGTAGGAGACTTCGGGCGCTGGGTACTGGTAGGTCTCCATTTGTGGAGTGTCGCCAGGTCTGGTACCCAACCGTCCAGGCTTCGAGAGGATGGAACTGGCTGCGTGAATACCGCCAGAAGGGGGTCCAGCTCGCTCCGGTATCCTCCTCAGCACGTTGTAGGTAAGCCTGTGCGCCGAAGGGAGCAATCTGTGCCGTCGAAAGACCGGCAGCGCGAGATCGCGCGCAACAAGCTGGAGCGGCATATGGCTCGCCGAGCACAACAGGCACGACGAAGGCGACAGATCTACGCCGGTATCGGAGCCGGCGTTACCCTTCTCGCGGTCGTTGCGGTAACCGCGATTTTGGTAATCACTCGAGACGGCGACGAGACCTCACCGACTGCTCAGGGACCCACCTGCGTCTATCTCGACCCTGCTCGAGGCACCAACCGTATCAAAGACGTCGGTAAGCCCGACACGACCGACGTGCCCGACTCGGGCAGCGTGACGGTGAGCATCGACACGAACCTGGGAAACCTCGACTTAGCGCTGAACCGTGAAGCCGCACCCTGTTCGGTGAACAGCTTCGTGCATCTGGCGCGCAGTGGCTTCTATGACGGCACCACGTGCCATCGACTCACTACCTCCGGTATCTTCGTGCTGCAATGCGGCGATCCATTCGGCGATGGTGCAGGAGGTCCGTCCTATCAGTTCGGGGTGGAGAACACTCCCACCAATGACTATCCGCCCTACCCGGTAGGTAGTGTGGCGCTGGCAAGGCAAGGCAACGACCCCAATAGCAACGGCAGCCAGTTCTTCATCGTCTACGAAGACAGCCCGAATCTCGGCGCCGATTACTCGCTGATCGGGAAGGTCACCAGCGGGCTGGATGTCATCACCGATAAGGTCGCGCCCGGCGGGGTGACCGATGAGAAGGAGCCAGGCTCGGGCGACGGTAAACCCAAAACCGAGGTCAAGCTCGAGGACATCACGACTGCCCCAGACGACGGGGGCCAGTAAGCGGCCGAGCAGAGCCAGGCAGGTGCGCCGAGCTGTAGCAAACGGTCTGCTACTGCAACGATGTCACCCGATAGGCGTCGAAGACACCATCGACTTTGCGCACCGATCGCAGTAGGTGACCCATGTGGGTGGGATCTGCCATCTCGAAGGTGTATTTCGATATCGCGACCCGGTCCCGCGTGGTGGAGAGGCTCGCCGAGAGAATGTTGACCCGCTCGTCGGAGAGTGTCTTGCTGATGTCGGAGAGCAAGCGGTGACGGTCGAGCGCCTCGACCTGAATCTGCACCAAGAAACTTGACCCGGTATTGGGTGCCCACTCCACCTCGACACGCCGGTCCGACTCCTCCTTGAGTTTCTCCGCGTTACGGCAGTTGATACGGTGCACGCTCACGCTGCTGGCGTGGTTGTTAGACGAGCGCGTGACAAAGCCGAGAATCTCATCGCCGGGCACCGGCGTGCAACATTTGGCAAGCTTGGCCCAGATGTCACTGGAACCATCTACCAGGACGCCTGCGTCACTAACCCCCACCGGACCAGAAATTCGCGGCAGAGACCCCGATAGTTCCGCGGCGTCTTGGGTGATTCCCTCAGCGCCACCCGACGCCGCTAACAACCGCTGTACCACCGATTGCGCGGAGACGTGGTTCTCCCCCACGGCGGCATACAACGCACTCACATCTGGATAATGCAAATCGCGAGCAATCGTGAGCAGCGAATCACCGGCTAACAATCGTTGCAGCGGCAGGTTCTGCTTTCTGATCATGCGCCGCAGCGCATCTTTACCGGAATCGATCGTCTCTTCGCGGCGACCCTTGGCAAAGTACTGTCGGATCTTGGTGCGAGCCCGCGGGCTCTTGACGAAGCCGAGCCAGTCACGCGAGGGCGCGGCAGTCGGTGACTTGGACGTGAAGATTTCCACCGTGTCGCCGTTAGCGAGCGAACTTTCCAGCGGCACCAACTTGCCGTTAACCCGAGCACCGATGCAGCGGTGGCCCACTTCGCTGTGCACCGCGTACGAGAAATCCACCGGAGTGGAACCCGGTGGCAGCGCTACCACGTCACCTTTGGGGGTGAAGACGTAAACTTCCTGCCCACCCAGATCGAAGCGTAGCGACTCCAGGAACTCTCCGGGGTCGCTGGCCTCACGTTGCCAGTCCAGTAGCTGACGCAACCATCCCATATCGTCGAAGTTAGCCATCGGACCGGTGATGCCGGCCTTGGTATCCTTGTACTTCCAGTGCGCGGCGATGCCGTACTCAGCGATGCGATGCATGGCCTGGCTGCGAAGTTGGAACTCCACCGGCTTGCCTTGCGGACCGATCACGGTGGTGTGCAGCGACTGGTACAAGTTGAACTTGGGCATCGCGATGTAATCCTTGAACCGACCCGGCACCGGCTGCCACGTCGAATGGATAACACCCAACGCGGCATAACAGTCCCGCACCGAATCGACCAGAATTCGCACACCCACCAGGTCGTAGATGTCGGAGAAATCGCGACCTCGCACGATCATCTTCTGGTATACCGAGTAAAAATGTTTCGGCCTACCGGTGATCTCCGCCCGGATCTTGGCGTCCTTTAGATCGGAAAGCATACGATCGGTGACTTCGGTGAGCTCGCGGTTACGCAGCGGGGCATGCTCATGGACCAACCGGGCGATCTCTTCGTAGCGCTTGGGGTGCAGGGTGCCGAACGCCAGATCTTCTAGCTCCCACTTCACGGTGTTCATGCCGAGCCGGTGGGCCAGTGGCGCGAGCACTTCCAATGTTTCGCGCGCTTTGAGCTGTTGTTTATCCTGCGGCATGAATCTTAGGGTGCGCATGTTATGCAGGCGATCGGCAAGTTTGATAACAAGCACGCGCGGATCCCGTGCCATAGCCACGATCATCTTGCGGATGGTTTCGGCTTCGGCCGCGTCACCCAGATGCACTTTGTCGATCTTGGTCACGCCGTCGACGAGGTGAGCGACCTCTCCCCCGAAATCCGCGCCCAGCTGTTCGAGGGTGTAACCGGTATCTTCCACCGTGTCGTGAAGTAACCCGGCGGCTAAGGTGGTGGTGTCCATCCCCAGCTCGGCCAGAATGTGCGCCACAGCGAGCGGATGAGTGATGTAGGGGTCGCCGCTTTTGCGGGTCTGACCGCGATGAAACTGTTCGGCGATCTCATAGGCCTGTTGTAGCAGCCGTATATTGGCCCTGGGGTGCGCATTGCGGTGCGTGGCCGCAAGCGGTTCTAGCACCACACTCAACGTTCCCGAGCCGCCGCCACCCAGCCGAGCCAGCGCGGCCCGCATCCGGCGTCCCGTGGGGTTACCAGTGGCCGCGGTGCGCTCGGCGTAACCGAGCCCGATTGGTGGCCCGCCCTCGCCCACGATCCGAGTCGAAGACGCGGATGCAGGCGAACTGTCGCTCCCACCGAGTGCTGGAGTTGCATCGGTCGACATGGCGCCCTCTCCGACTACGGCTGCTATGCATGAGTTAGCGTGAAACCGATTTCGTGGTTGCTTAACTCATGTTACGACTATTCGGCCTCACACGGGATGACATCCGACCGCCTGGCACTGCTCTCGTTACCACGAGTGCCCTCACCTGCCTCGCTTAGTGCTCCCGACACGGCCATGTCTACCGCGGCGCTTACTTCCAGTCGAGTCTGAACCGGTGGTAGTACCAGCTGAACCAGCAGTTGTGGCGCCTACCAGCCTTGGGGCTTCACCACCGGATCCGCCCAGCGGTGCTTCACCACGATCGGCTGAGACTGCCGGCACCCTAACTCCGGCTCGTCGGGTCGAGACTTTGAGCTTGAGCGCGGCAAATCGGGGCTCACGTTCCTTGAGATCGACCACCCACGGTGTGGCGAGAAATACCGAGGAGTAGGTGCCGGCCAACAACCCGACGAACAGCACCAGTGCCAGATCCTTTAATGTTCCAACACCCAGCAGCCCAGCACCCACGAACAACAATCCGGCTACCGGCAACAGTGAGATCACCGTGGTGTTGATCGACCGCATGATGGTCTGATTGACCGCCAAATTGGCTGCTTGCGCATAGTCGTGCGTTGGCTCCCCCGCGAGTAGGCCCTTGGTGTTCTCCTGCACTTTGTCGAAGACGACGACGGTGTCGTAGAGCGAAAATCCCAGAATGGTGAGTAACCCGATCACCGTCGAGGGGGTGACCTCGAAGCCGATGAGCGAATATATCCCCGCCGTGAGCACCAGGTCATGTACCAGCGCGGCCAGCGCCGCGATGGCCATCTTCTTCTCGAACCAAACCCAGATATAGATACCGACCAAGAACAAGAATACCGCGAGTGCGATCAGGCCTTTCTGCGTGACCTGCTCGCCCCACGAGGAACTCACCGCGCTGTCGGTCACCTCGCCCGGTGGAATGTTCAACGCCTCGCTCAGGCTGCGCTTGACCGACTCGGCTTCATCGATGGACAGCTCTTCGGTCTTAAGAACATATTTCTGCTGACTGCCGCTACCGGCCGTCTGCGCGGTCGATACCTCCACTCCGGCGTCTTCCGCCGCCGCTGAGGCCTGCTCCAGCGTGGTGCCGGCCGGCTGGGTCATGACGAAGGAGTTACCACCGGAGAACTCGATCCCGAAGCTGAAGCCCTTGAACGCCATACTGCCGACGCAGACCACGATCAACAACGCCGAGGCGATGTACCAACGCTTGCGGGGTCCAATGAAATCGACATTGGTGTCGCCGCGATAGAGCCGTCCGAGCATGCTCATGCCTTACTCCCCTCTAACGCCTGCGGCGTGGACACATGCTCGGAAGAACTCCGCGCATCCTCCCCCATAACAGCACCGCTGGTCATCTTCGAAGCCGGGTCGTAGCGATGCAGCCCCGAGAAGCGCGACGAGGTGAACCAGGAGAATCGCGAGAGCCACACCAATAATGGATGTGTAAACACCAGCACGATAAACAGATCCACCAGCGTGGACAGCCCCAGCGTCAACGCGAAGCCCTTCACCGCGCCTTCAGCGAGGAAGTACAGCACCGCCGCGGCCAGAAACGAGACGAAGTCCGCCGACAAGATAGTTCGGCGGGCGCGTAGCCATCCCCGTGGTACGGCGCTGCGTACCGATCTGCCTTCTTTGATCTCATCTTTTATTCGCTCGAAGAACACCACGAACGAGTCGGCTGTGATGCCGATCGCCACGATAAGACCTGCGACTCCGGCAAGAGTAAGCGCGAAGCCGATTCCTCGGCCCAGCAAGACCACACCCGCGTACACGATCATCGCAGCTACCGCGAGGCTCGCTATGACGACGATCCCCAGCATCCGGTAGTACAACAGCGAGTACACCACCACCAACGCAAGGCCGATACCGCCTGCCAGTAGGCCGGCCTTGAGCTGTTCCAAGCCCAGCGTCGGGCTCACCGACTCCGCGGTCTCGACGTTGAAGCTGAGCGGAAGTGCCCCGTATTTGAGCTGGTTGGAAAGGTTTTCTGCTTCGGATCGCCCGATAGTGGAACCGGAAATCTCAGCCCGGCCACCGGTGATCGCCCCATTGATCACGGGGGCGGAAACAACCTGGTTGTCCAGTACAATAGCGACTTGTTTGCCGACAGTCTTGCGAGTCAGGTCAGCCCAGCGGTCGCTGCCCTCGTTGTCGAATTCCAGCTGAACCTGCCAATTTCCATTCACATTTCCGAAGCTGGCCTCGGATACGTCGGTACCTAGCACGTTGGTCTTGTCCAGTAGGTACTTCGTGTCACCACTGTCGTCGCAGGCGACTACCTGCTGATCGGGCTGGACAATACTGCCGGCCGGCCGGTTGTTTAGCATGGCACAGGTAACCTGCGGTACAAACAGTTGAAATTTCGGCGGCAACACCGCAATCTCGGCCGGGGTAAGCTGCTTCACCGGATCAAACTTTGGGGCAAGCTCCGGCGAAGATACAGCCGATGGATCCTCGGCTTGCTCGGCCGCCTGCACCGCGGTGGGATCGAATTTGGCCAACACTTCTTCTCGTGTCGGTAGCTTGTCCGGAGCTGCCGTATCGGCCTCATCGACCTGCGCGGCGGTGTCCCCACCTTGGGTGTTGGGGATCTGGTTCAGCGCCTCCCGAAACCGCAGCTGCGCCGGCTGTCCGATGCGCCGAATATCGTCTTTGTCCTCGCCGGGAACGCTGATAACCAGGTTCCGGTCGCCTTCGATCAACACTTCAAATTCGGTCACGCCGGTGCCGTTTACCCGGTTTTCGATGATCCGCCTGGCCTGCTCCAGCTGGCTGCGGGCGGGAGGGTCACCGTCGGGCGTCGCGGCGCGCAAGGTCACCGTGGTGCCGCCTTGTAGGTCCAGTCCCAGCTTCGGCGTCAGCTTCTCCGACAGGCCCGCCGGACCGGTGAACAACAGCAGTGCGTACAGCCCGGTAAGCACTACTGCTAAAATGCTGAAGTAGCGCTTGAGGT
>Ga0136627_1001044_pt1 | contig 10853 bp, 10 predicted proteins | sample AntDrymUQ4892206_2_FD_104652 | JGI IMG/M metagenome (GOLD analysis project Ga0136627, IMG submission 104652) | Polar desert sand microbial communities from Dry Valleys, Antarctica - metaG UQ489 (22.06) | ecosystem: Environmental > Terrestrial > Soil > Desert | place: Antarctica: Dry Valley... | reverse complement strand
CTTCATCAAGGAGTACCCCGTCGAGAAGCTGATGCGCGACGCGAAGATCATGCAGCTCTACGAGGGCACGAGCCAGATCCAGCGGCTCGTGATCGCGCGCGAGGTGCTGCTGCCCCGCCGCGCGGAAGAGCCGGCGACCGCCGTCGCGTAGGACCTGGCGCGGCCCAGCCGCCCTGTCACCATCACGTGATGGCTCGCTCGGAGGCGTCCAAGGGCGACCGCAGCCGCCGCGCCGCGCAGGCCGCGGTCGAGCAGGCCGGCGGCGCCGCGCGCCCGCGCGGCGAGCCCGCCCCCCGCGGCGCGCGCAAGGGCGACCCGTTCACCGGCGAGCTGCGCCGGCGCGAGGTGCTCCCGCTGCTGGTGATGCACCTGATCGCCCAGGGTCCCTCCTACGGCAACCAGCTTATGGAGCGGATCGCCGGGTTGACCGAGGGCGTGCTCTCGGTCAACCCGAACACGATGTATCCGCTGCTGCGCCGGCTCGAGGACGAGGGCCTGATCGAGGGCCAGTGGGAGCACCCCGAGCGCCGCAGCCGGCGTTTTTACTCGCTGACCGAGACCGGTCGCGCCCAGTACGCTGAGCTGCTCGAGGAGGTGCGGCCCTTCCTCGACTCGGTCGGGCGCTCGATCGAGGAGATCGTGCGCGAGGTCTACGGCTGACGGCACGGCCGAGGATGATGCCGGCCTGCGCCGCCCCAGATTCCCAATCCCGAGGAGGAACTGACGAGATGGCCAAGCAACCGCGAACGCTGACGGGCAGGGTGGTGGCGATCACCGGCGCGGCCCGGGGCATCGGACTTGCCACCGCGAAGGCCTGCGCGGCCAAGGACATGCAGGTCGCGATCGGCGATCTCGACGAGGAGACCGCCAACGCTGCCGCCGCCCAGCTCGGCGGCGACACGATCGCCGTCGGGCTCGACGTCACCCGGCGCAGCTCCTTCGAAGCCTTCCTCGACGAGGCCGAGCGCCGCCTGGGCGCCGTCGACGTGCTCGTCAACAACGCGGGGATCATGCATCTCGGCCCCTTCGTCGACGAAGACGAGTCCGCCAGGCGGCGGATGGTCGACATCAACGTCCACGGGGTCCTCAACGGCATGAGCCTCGTGCTGCCGCGCTTCCTCGCCCGCGGGCGAGGGCACCTGGTCAACATCGCCTCGAGCGCGGGCAAGGCCGGCTACCCCGGCGGGGCCACTTACTGCGGCACCAAGCACTTCGTCGTCGGCGCCAGCGAATCGGTGCGGGCCGAGCTGCGGGACACGCGCATCGAGGTCTCCTGTGTGATGCCGGGAATCGTCAACACCGAGCTCGCGGCCGGGATGCCCTCGGCGCGCGGAATCAAGAACGTCGACCCCGAGGACGTCGCCGCCGCGATCGTCGAGGTGCTCGAGCTGCCGCGCTTCGACGTCTTCGTGCCGAAGTCGATCGGGCCGATCAGCAAGGTGATCGGAGTGCTTCCGCGCCGCGGTCGCGAGGGCGCGGCCCGCGCGCTTGGCGCCGACCGGGTGCTCGCGGACGCGGATGCGAGCGCGCGCCGCGGCTACGAGCTGCGCGCCGCGCGCTCCGAGCCCGGGCTCGAGCCGGGCAGCGAGCAGGCGCAGCTGAACGAGAGCGCGGACGAGTAGCCGCGCCCGCTAGCCTCCCCGCCCGCCGTCCCGGGGCCGTGGCTCGCCCCAGACCGTCTGGAGGACCTGGATGACCGTTTTCAAAGCCGCCGTCGTCGGCGCCGGCACGATGGGTGGGGAGATCGCCCAGGTGATCGCCTCCGCCGGCGTGCCCGTCGTGCTCAAGGACATCGACCAGAAGTTCGTCGACACCGGGCTCGAGAAGGCCCGCGCGGTGACCGGCGCCCAGCTCGGTTCGCTCGTCTCGAAGGAGAAGATCTCCCAGCAGGACGCCGACCGCCAGCTCGAGGAGATCGTCGGAAGAATCGAGGGCACGCTCTCCTACGACTCGTTCGGAGACGTCGACTTCGCCATCGAGGCCGTTCCGGAGCAGATGCCGATCAAGCAGGCGGTCTTCGAGGACCTCGACGCCGTCACGCCCGGCCACGCGATCCTCGCGTCGAACACGTCCTCGCTGTCGATCACCGAGATGGGCGACGCCACCGACCGGCCCGACCGGGTCGTCGGCTTCCACTTCTTCTACCCCGCGTCGATGATGCGCCTGATCGAGGTCATCGACGGCGAGGAGACCTCCGATCAGGCGCTCTCGACCGCGACCAACTTCGCCCAGCAGATCCGCAAGACCGCGATCCGCTGTGGCGAGGGCCCCGGCTTCGTGGTCAACCGGGTGCTGAACTCGGCGGTGTCGGAGATCTGGCGGGCCACCGACGAGCAGGGCCTCGACGTCAAGGAGGTCGACAAGGTCATCCAGGAGTCCAAGACAGCCCCGATGGGCCCCTTCTTCCTGAGCGACCTGCTCGGCCTCGACACGGTTCTCCACGTCGCCGAGCACCTGCACGACAGCTACGGCGACCGCTTCTTCGTCTCGCCGGCGATGCGCGAGCTCGTCGGCAACGGCGATCTCGGCCAGAAGACCGGAAAGGGTTTCTATGAGCACGGCTGAGGTTCACGGCACGCTCGTCGAGCGGTTCTCGCTCAAGGCGATCGTCGAGGCGTGCCTCGTGCTCGAGGAGGGCGAGGCCTCGGCCAAGGACATCGAGATCGGGATGATGATGGGTGCGGGGATCCTGCCCGGTCCGTTCACGCGCGCCGACGAGCAGGGTCTCGACAGCCTGCTCGAGGCGCTCGAGCGCGCCGAGGACGAGTGGGGCGAGGGCTTCGCGCCTCCGCTCGTACTGCGCCGCCTGGTCACCCAGGGCCGGCTGGGCAAGAAGTCGGGCCAGGGCTTCTTCGCCTACCCGCAGCCCGACGAGGGCCAGTCCCGCGAGGCGGTCGCGCTCGAGACGCGCGGCGAGGTCGGGATCATCTGGCTCAACCGCCCGCCCGCGAACCCGATCTCGCCCCAGGTCGTGCGCGAGCTCGGTGAGCTCTGGGGCGAGATCGACGCCCCATCCGGGGGGCAGGCGGCAAAGCTGCGCGCGGTAGTGATCGCGAGCTCGAACATCTTCACCTTCTCCGCCGGCGCGGACATCAAGGAGTTCAGCAATATGTCGCCGGACAAGGAGGGCGCGGAGCTGCTCGATGCAGCGCACAGCTTCATGCGCGCGATGGAGCGCTCCTCGACGGTGACGATCGCCGCGGTCAACTCGCTCGCGCTCGGCGGCGGATGCGAGCTGGCGATGGCCTGCGACTTTCGCATCGCCGCCGAGTCGGCGAGCTTCGGCCAGCCCGAGATCAACCTCGGGATCATTCCCGGCTTCGGCGGCACCCAGCGCCTCGCACGGATCGTCGGCGAGGCCAAGGCGCTCGAGCTGAACCTGCTCGGCGAGCCGATCGACGCGCGCGAGGCCGAGCGCCTTGGCCTGGCCAACCGCGTCGTGCCCGACCACGAGCTGTTCGACACGGCGCTCGCCTGGGCGCGCAAGCTCGCCGGGCAGGCGCCGATCGCGGTCGAGCAGATCAAGCAGGTCTCGGCCGCGGGTGACCTCGACGAGGGCCTTGCAGCCGAGCAGCGCGGCTTTGCCACGGCATTCGGCTCCGAGGACGCCAAGGAGGGCATCGGGGCGTTCTTGGGCAAGCGGCAGGCCCGGTTCCAGGGCAGGTGAGGCCTCGGTTCGAAGCGGCGCCCGAGGGCACCGGCCAGGAGCTCGCCGCTCGGGCGGACGCGGCCGCCCGGCTCGCCGGGCTGCTGCGCGACGCCTCTTCGGCGGTGGTGCTCACCGGCGCGGGGATCTCCGTGCCGTCGGGAATCCCCGATTTTCGCACCCCGCGGACCGGCCTGTGGGCCAACGTCGATCCGATGGAGGTCGCCCATATAGATGCCTGGCGGCGTGATCCCGACCGCTTCTGGGAGTTCTACGGCGAGCGCTTCGCCGCGTTGACGGCCGTCGAGCCCAACCGCGCGCACGCGATCGTCGCCGAGCTCGAGCGACGCGGCGTGATCGATGGGGTCATCACCCAGAACATCGACCGCCTGCACCGCGCGGCGGGCAGCGAGCGGCTGGTCGAGGTCCACGGCTCGATCGAGTGGAGCCGCTGCATGCGGTGCGACGCGCGGGTGTCGCTCGCGCACGTCAGCGAGTTGCTGGCCACATCCGCGGGTGCGCCCGAGTGCGCAGCCTGCAGCGCTGCTCTGAAGCCCGACGTGGTGCTCTTCGGCGAGCTGCTGTCCGAGGCCGCGATCGGCGAGGCGCAGGCGCTGGCGGCCGACGCCGACCTGATCGTCGCCATCGGCTCGTCGCTGAGCGTGCATCCCGTCGCCGCCCTGCCCGCGTTCACGCACGCCGGGGGCGGGCGCATCGCGCTGATCACCGCGGGAGCGACCCCGTACGACGATCAGGCCGAGGTCAAGCTGACCGGTGACGTCGTCGCCGAGCTCGAGGCCGTGCTCGCCGCTCTCTGAGCCAGGCTGAGCGAGCAGCGGCGACGCAGCGCTCAGTCAGTCGTAGCTGCGCGACAGGTGCGCGTAGCGCGGATCGCTGCCGCCGACCTCGCGACCGTTGATCCAGGCCCGGCCGCCGCCGCGGGGAGAGTGCAGGCGGCGGCGGGCCCGAATCGCCCCCGACAGACGCTGATCGCGAGCGTTGCCGCGAATAAGGCCTGCCGTGGGTCGCGTCATGGGGGGGGATCTTGGCGCTCGCCACCTGCTGCTCCTATCGCCAGATGGCCAAGATCGGCCATCGCTCGCTGGACCGCATGTCGGAGCCCGAAGATACGCCCGCGCCGCCGGGGGCTGGTGAAGATCGGGTGACTCTCAGCCGGTGCCGAGCCTGCGCGTCGCCAGGGCCGCCTCCATGCGGCCGACGCTCTGCGCGACGGCTTCGCCGTCCCGCTCGCCGAGCTCGCCGGCCAGCGCGGCGTTGGCGGCCACGCCGATCGCCGCACGGTCGTCGTCCAGCGGCGCCCGGCGTTCGGGGGGCAGGCGCAGGCCCGGGTCGGCCAGGAGGCTCTCGAGCGCGATGCGTGCCTGGAGGGCGGCCTCACGCGGCCGCTGGGCGTCGAGATCGGCCCGCGCACGCAGCACGAGCTCCTCGCAGGGGAGGATCGCCTCCCGAGCGCCCAGCAGCGCCGCGAAGCGCTCCTCCGGGGCCTCCATCGAGCGCTTGCGCCGGCGCGGGCTTCCACGCGGCAGCTCCCAGGCGTCGGTGTAGCGCCCGTCGGCGACCTCGTAGCCATCGCCGTAGCCGATGCGCGCAACCAGCGCCTGGCCGGGTGAGGGCTCGCGACCGCTTGGATCGGCGCGCGCCGCGCGGTGGGCACGCACCACCCGGGTCAGGACGGCGAAGGCTGCATCGATCGCGGCGTCGGCCTGGTCGGCGTCGCTGCGGATGGCCTCCAGCCAGGTGGCGGCCTCCTTGTCTCCGGCGAAGGGCTCCGCGCGGACCACGGTGGCGCGCTGGACCGCCACCGTGGCCGGGCCGACCACCTCCACCGAGCGCCCGCGCCGATCGCGCCGCCGGGCGCGCTCGGTCGAGGCGAGGCTGCCCAGCACCAGCACGTGTTCGGGCGCCTCGCCGGGCGTCGCGCGGATCAGGAAGCGGCCGTCTCCGGGCCCGAGCGGGAAGCCGAACTCCACCTGCTGGAAGGCGTGCGGCCTCACGGCCGCGGTTGCGGCGGCCGGGGGCCGCCTATTCGCCGTCGTGGGCGTCGCTGGCGGGCTTGGCGGGCAGCGAGTACTTCGACGGGCTGGTCGGCACCACGGGGTTCTCGATGCTCTCGAGCTGGTCGAGCAGGTCCGACCACTGGCCCGGCTTGAGCACCGCCATCGCCTGGCGGCCGAGCTTGTCGTTGGTGCCGAACAACGGTGAGAACCCGACATGGATGTGATCGGCGTGATCGCCCAGCGCGAACGTCGCCCCGCCCAGGTCGAGCAGCGAGATGATCTGATCCGGCGCGACGGTGCCCTGCAGCAACATGATCCGCCGCACCGCCTGCTCGGTGACCCCGCCCGCACCCTGGTTGCCGAGGATCGGGGTCCCGTTGATCGCGGCGATGTCGACCGCGTTGCCAGACGGGTGCGCGGAGCGGTTCCCCGACGCGGTGAAGATCGAGCTGCGGCCCGATCTCAGGCTCGTGACAGTCGGGCGCATCCCCGACTCGGACAGATAGGCCAGCGTCGCGAGCACCCGCCGGTCGATCAGACCCGACTGGACATCCGCACGGCCACCCGCATAGATCTCGATCCGCTCGTCCGAGAGCACCCGTCGCTCCAACAGGGCCTTGGGCAGCAACAGCACCTGCCCGACCGAGAACCCCGAGCCCTCCCCGCCGTGGAGCACGTTGCGCCCCGACGCCCTGTAGATCGCCGTCGCCTCGAGCAGCTTCCACCCATCGAGGATCGGCTTCGGGTCGATCGTCGGCGCGCCCTCACCGGCAGGGCGGATCGCGAACCCCAGATGCGAGCCCTTGCCCTGAACCGTCGCCCCCACACGACCGAGCACCGTCCCACCGATCACCTGCGCGCCCTTGCGCAACGGCTTCAGGCGAACGTCCTCGGCGTCGGTGCCGAACGGGCGGGCGAACCGGTTGCGGTAGGTCTCCAGGCCCTTGCCGCCCGCGACCTTCGCGTCGAGGATCTGCTGCAGGCCACCGGCCTCACGCGCTCCACCCATCCCCGGGTGCGCGAACAGGCGCTGCTTGGTCGCGGTCGCGGCCTGTGCGCCGGGGTTGGCGGGCTTCTCGAGCTTGTTGGCGGCCCTGCGATCCGCCTTGCCGCCCTTGGGAGCCGCCTTGGCGCTATCGAGAGCCTTGGCGTTCTTGCGGCCGTCTGCCTCGGCCTCGGCCTCGGCGGGCTGGCGCCCGGCCGATGCCGGGGTCGGCGGCGCGGGGTCGTCGCCCTTCGCGTTGGCCGCCAGCGCGTTCGCGCTCTGAGCGGGGTCCTCACCGCCGTCGTCTTTGGGGACGGGGTAGAAGCGTGCGGTGTTCTTGAGGTGGCTGTAGGTGTAGGTGTTGCCATAGACGTCTTGGAGCTGCACGTAGCGCCCGAGGGCGTCGTTTTTCGCGATCTTGGTGATCTTGCCGTCCTGGGTGGCGACCGCGGGCGAGCCCTCCTTCGCATAGATCTCGATGCTGCGCCGGCTGTCGTCTGACTCCACGATGTTGGCGGCGTTCTGGCCGGCGGCGACCTTGCGCGTGGCGGCCTCTTGGAGGTCGTCGGCGTAGCGGGCCTTGGCCGCGACCGGGAACCGGCCTTCGGTGAGCCCGGTCAGGCTGCCGACGAGGTCTGAGGGCACACCGGAGATCAGCCGGGCGCGCAACATCACCGAGTCGACGTACCAGCCGGCGTGGTTGTAGGCGAAGATCGCCCCGCGCACGTCGTCCTGATAGCCCGCGGCCTTGAGGTACCTGGCCGCGGCGAAGATCGCGTCGACGGGGTTATAGGGATCCTTGCGCCCGTCCTTGTTGGCATCGACGCCGTACGCCTGCCAGCTGGAGGGGATGAACTGCATCCACCCCAGCGCACCAGCGCTGGAGACGTTGAGGTTTCTCCCGTAGTCGGTCTCGATCTCGTTGATCGCGGCCAGCACCTGCCACTGGACGCCGTACTCGATCCCCGCCGCCTGATAGATCGGCAACAGGAACACCGGCACCCGAAACTTGCTGATCACGAAGTTCGGGACACCCGACACAAACGGCGACACCGAACCCGGCAACGCCGTGACCGCCCCCGGATTCGAAAACGCCGGCGATCCGTCACCATTGCGCAACGGCCCGCCGCCGCCGGGGCCGCGCTTGGGCGAACCGGCCCGACGCTGACGCTCGACCCGAGCTTCAGGGGTCGTCTCACCGCGGTCACGGCCGCGCCGGCGGCGGGGCTTGGAGTCAGTGCTGCCGTCGCTGCCGCCGTTGCCGCCCGATGGCTCCTCGGCGCCGCCGCCGCGGTTGCGGCGCGGCCGGGGCGCCGGCTCGGAAGGAGTGGTGGGCGTGGTCGGCGCACCCGGCGCGGGCGCCGGCGCTGGGACCGGTGCCGGTGCCGGTGCCGGTGTGGTGGGACCCGGCAGCGGGGGGGGCGGCGCGGGCGAAGTCGGCAGCAGATTGCAGAAGAAGTCTCTAACGAGGCCAGGCGGGACCGGGTCGCCGTTGGGGCATGTCTGCTGGGCCGCAGCTGACGAGGCAGAGAAGGACGCGCCCGCGAACGCGGCCAGCACCAGCAGTGCCAGGCATGACGACAGGTACCCGAGCCGCTTCTTCATTCCTGTGATCGATCCCTCCCCTTGTGCCCCGTCATTGGGGCCTCCCTCGAGCCGCGAAGCTATCAAAAGCCCCGGTAACTGTGGCTACGCTACCTGCTGCTCTCCCGCGCTGCAAGCGGGAACCGTAGCCTATCTGCGCGCGCGCCTGCCGCCGATGGGTCGGACCGGGTCCGGGGGACAACCAAGACGCCCACGGACCGCCGTTTCGGGGCGCCAGCGGGCGGGGCCGCGGCCGCTCAAGCCTTCCGCGGCAGCTCGGCGTCAGACGCGCGACGGCTCGCGTAAGACGTAGCCTAAAGTAGAGCTATAGACAGCCGCCGACCTCCGCTCGGGGGCGCACCTCCGCTCGGGGGCGCATCCGGTGCGCCCGCGAGCGCCGCCGCACGCGAACCCCGGTGCGCCCGCGAGCGCCGCCGCACGCGAACCGTGCGCTACGCTCGGCGGGCATGCCGGGCGAGCCCGACAGGACGATCGTTGACCGGCTCACCCGGCAGGGCGAGCAGGCCCTCGGGCGCATCACCGAGGAGCTCGTGGCCAATCCGGTCGTCGGCCGTGCCGTAACGGGCGTGCTCGAGACCCGCGAGCGCGCCGTGCAGGCCCAGGAGGCCGCGATGGGCGCGCTCAACATCCCGTCCGCGGGCGATGTCGAGCGGCTTACGCGCCGCCTGCGCTCGGTCTCCCAGCGCCTCGAGGGCATCGAGGATGTGCTCGACCGGCTGGAGGAGCGCGCGATCGCCACCTCCGCTGCGATCGCCGTCGAGGACCGCACCCCGGCGCTGGAGGTCCGGCTGGAGGAGATCGCTCGAGATCTCGCCGCGCTGCGCGAGGCGGTCGCCCCTGGAGACGCGCCGGTCCCGCGCGCCCAGGAGCGCCTGACCGTCGCCGAAGCGGGGCGTTAGAGACCCGTCCTCGAGGTCTGACTGGCCTACTGGCGCCAGCCGGCCAGCGCCGACCACGCGAGCTCGCCCAGCTGCACCCCGAGCTGCTCGAGCTGATCGCGCTCGACCCGGCGGCGCTCGTCGACGAGCTCGTCGGTGACCGCGAGCAGGACCGCCGCCGTGACGCCGTGGCGGCGCGTCAGCGCCAGCAGCGTCGCCGCCTCCAGCTCGACGACCTCGGCGGCGGTCTGCGCCCAGGCCGGTGCGGGCCGCGGGTCGTAGAAAAGGTCGGTCGAGATGGCAGTCACCGCCCGCGCGCCCGCGGCGACCAGTGCCCCGGTCAGCCCTGGGTCGGCCTCGAGGCTCTCCTCCGCGCCGAGCGCCGCGCTGGTCCCGTCGGCGCAGAGCACGGCCTCGGCCGCCACGAGCTCGCCGAGCCCGATGCCGGGCACCACTGCGCCGCAGGTACCGATCCGGATCAGGGTCCGGGCTCCCAGGCCGATCAGCTCCTCGATCACGATCGCCGCGCTCGGGCCGCCCATTCCCGTCGACTGCACCGAGAGCGGCGCGCCGTCGCGCGCGCGGCCGGTGTAGCCCCAGAGTCCCCGTGCGTGGTTGAACATCAGCGGCTCGGCGAGGATCGCCTGCGCGACGGTGAGTGCGCGATGGGGGTCGCCCGGAAGCAGCACCCGATCCGCGAGCTCGGTGGCGGGGCGCAGGTGGATCGGCTCCCGGCTGCCCACGGCCGCGCAGACTAGAGTGGCGCCGCCACGGTTGCGCGCGGGCGGTCCGAGCCGCGCCGGCCATGGCGCCAATACACTGCGCCTCCGTGGCGGAGCGACGCGACATCTCCGACGCCCTGCGCGAGGCGGTCGATCGCACGGTCGCCCAGGCGGTCGTGACCAGCGGCCGGGCCCAGGGCGCGGTCGACGACATCGCGGGCACGGTCGACGAGCTGCGCCGCGGCGCCGAGCAGGGCCTGCGCAGCGGGCGCCGCAACGTCCGCGCGGCGGTCGAGGAGCGCCTGCCGGCGACCAACGACGACTTGCGCGAGCTCGAGGACGAGCTGCACTCGCTGGGCGATCGTCTCGCGGTCATCGAGCGGCGACTCGAGATCTCACCGGCGGCGGGCGCGGGCCGTGCGCGCCCGGCCGCTGCGAAGGCCACGCCGAAGGCGAAGCCCTCGGACAGGGCGAAGGGCAAGGGTGCTGCGAAGGCGGCGGACAAGGCAAAGAGCAAGGGCTCTGCCTCCCCCTCGCGCGCGAGGAATAGCAAGCGCGGCCGCTGAGGTGGCGGGCCGGCGCGTCCTGGTCACCGGCGTCGGGACCTACATGGGCACCGGCCTCGCCCGCCGGCTCGAGGATCACCCTGACTTCGACTACGTCGCAGGGCTCGACAGCCGCCCACCGCGCAGCCCGCTCGAGCGGACCGAGCTGATCGAGGCCGACATCCGCGACCCGGTGATAGCGACGCTGGTTCCGCAGGCCGAGGTGGACACCGTCGTCCATAACCAGATCGTGCGCCAGCCCGGGCCGGGAATCTCGAGCGCGACGATGCACGACATCAACGTGATCGGCTCGCTGCAGCTGCTGACCGCCTGCGAGCGCTCGCCGTCGGTGCGGTCGATCGTGATCCGGGGGTCGGCGGGCGTCTACGGTGCCGAGCCGGCGGCGCCGCAGTTCTTCGGCGAGGAGATGACGCGCCTCTACCCGCTGCGCACG